>Ga0116226_10002443_pt1 | contig 16186 bp, 14 predicted proteins | sample S1TSphfallax_FD_89692 | JGI IMG/M metagenome (GOLD analysis project Ga0116226, IMG submission 89692) | Host-associated microbial communities from peat moss isolated from Minnesota, USA - S1T2_Fa - Sphagnum fallax MG | ecosystem: Host-associated > Plants > Peat moss > Unclassified | place: USA...
AAGCGGTGGAGGGGCCGCGCGATAGCGCGGAAACAACCGCAGCCACGCTGGCAGACCGGAACACGGAGTCATGATTTCAGACCGCTGGTATTACACACTTGACAGTCCCCGGATGAACAGGCGCCCATCAGCGCCCGTACAAACGGCTGACGTCAGGAGGGTCAGGTCTTGAGCGGACGGGTGCTCGTCGTCGAGGACGACGTCGATACCGCCGACTATGTCGCCAAGGGCCTGCGCGAGGCGGGCTTTACGGTGGAGCATGTCGCCGACGGGCGCGACGGCCTTTACATGGCCTCGTCGTCCGCCTTCGACGCCATTGTCATGGACCGAATGCTACCGGGGATGGACGGACTTTCGGTGGTGCGCGCGTTGCGGGCGGCGGGGGTGGAGACGCCGATCCTGATCCTGTCGGCCCTCGGCCAGCTTGACGAGCGGGTATTGGGCCTTCGGGCCGGCGGCGATGATTATCTGACCAAGCCGTTCGGCTTTTCTGAACTCCACGCCCGGATCGAAAATCTGCTGCGCCGGCGCGGCGGCAAGGCGGTGGAGACCACGCTGCGCTGCGCCGACCTGGAAATGGATCTCCTGTCTCGCAAGGTCGCGCGCTCCGGCCGGCCGCTGGACCTTTTGCCGAGGGAATTCAAGCTATTGGAGTATTTCCTGCGCAACCGCGACCGGGTCGTCACCCGCACCATGTTGTTGGAGCAGGTCTGGGACTATCGCTTCGATCCCCATACGAGCATCATCGACACCCACATTAGCCGGCTCCGCAAGAAGCTGGACGAGGGCTTCCCCAAACCCCTGCTGCACACCCTGCGCGGCGTGGGCTACAGACTGTCCGAAACGGCGTAGCCTGACACCCCACAAGCGCCGGGCGGGCCACATCCGTGGCCCGTGGCTACGCGCCAATTGTGGCGCGGGCGCTCAATGCGGCAGCCAGGTCTCGATGAGTCAAGCTCACCGAGACCTGGTATTAGACCCTTCGGTCCTTCCGTTCAAAGGGTGAAGCCAATCGATCGCTTCCGGCGGTTCGCGCCGTCCAGCTTCCTGATCTTCGCTGTGGTTCTGGTGTTGAGCGCCAGCGCCGTGTCGCTGGTCTTCGTCTATCGCACGGGCGAGCGGATCATTTCCGAACGCGAACGCGCCGAGGCGCTGGGCGAGCGCGACCTCTTGCAGGAGGTCGATCAGGAGCAGGGTTTGGACGCAGTCGTCTCCGCCGTGGCGCGCCGGACCCGCTTCGCCTCCAGCGGCGAGCACTACGGGCTTTTCAGCCCGACGGGCGAGCCGCTCGCTGGCGACATCGTCGGCTTTCAACCCGAATTCCGCAGCGCCGACTGGCCGGCGCTGCGCCTCGCCGGTCCCTCGTCGGCGACCCTGCATGTCGAGGGCGCGGTGCTGCCCGACGGCGCTGTTCTTGTGGTTGGGCGAAGCCTGGCCAATCTGCGCAAATTCGAGCGCTCGATCGTGTACGGATTTGGAGCCGCCGTCGCAATCGTCGCGGTCGCGGCGCTCGCCGCCGGCCTCGTGCTGAACTTCCTGATCCTCCAGCGGGTGGACGCCATCGCCGCGACGGCGGAGCGGATCGCCGACGGCGACCTCTCGGCCCGCACCGCCATCGCGGATCGCCGGGACCCGTTTGGCCGGGTCGCCGCCTCCCTCAACACAATGCTGGAGAGGATCGAGGAGCTCTTGACCGGCATGCGGACCGTGACCGACAGCATCGCCCACGATCTGCGCTCCCCCCTCACACGCATGAAGGGGGCGCTGGCGCGAGCCCTCGAGCCCGGCGCCTCGGAAACGGAGCGGCTGGACGCCATCGAGGCCGCCCATGCCGAGGCCGACCAGGCGCTCGCCACCTTGTCGGCGCTGCTGGACATCGCCCGAGCAGAAACCGGCCTGTCCCGCGAAATGATGCAGATGATCGATGTGGCGGCGCTGGTCGAGGAGCTGGTGGACTTCTTCACCCCAGTGATCGAGGACGCAGACCAACGGCTGGAAATCGTCGTCCCGCCAGCTCCGGTCGTTGCGCGCGCCCATCCCGCCTTACTGCGCCAAGCCATTGGCAACCTGTTGCATAACGCCGCCCATTACGCCGGCCCCGGCGCCCTTGTGCGCGTTTCCGTCGAGGAAGACGACGCGGCGACCGTGCGCCTGACCGTGGCGGATACGGGCGTCGGCGTGCCGGAGGACCAACGCGGGCGCGTGCAGCAAAGGTTTGTGCGACTGGATCCTGCGCGCGGCGTGGGCGGCTCAGGTCTGGGCCTGGCGATCGTGGCGGCCTGCGCCAAGCTTCACGGCGGCGCGCTCCGGCTAGAAGACAATGCGCCGGGCTTACGGGCGGTGTTGGAGATCAGGGGGACTTGAGGGATCGGATAGCGGAACATAGCCCTGCGGGCTCCGAAACGGCGCCCTCGCGCGCCCGTACCGGAGCCCCAGGGTAGAGCGTTTTCCGCAAAAGTGGCCCCGGTTTTGCGGTCAGAAAATGCTCCAAGTCTTTGAGTTAGGCCCTCTTTACCGACCTGATCGATTCGATCAGGTCGGAAAGGGCTCTAGCGCCTACTTCACCTCGTCCTGCCGCTCCGCGTCGGTCTGGTGGTCATGCTTATGGCGTCGCGCACCCGTACCGCCGTCGGCTATGTCGCCGAGGGTAGGATTGGCGCCGTGCCCCGCACTGGGGTCTGCAAGCCCGGTGGATGCAGGCTCGACAGGCGCCGTCCGCTGATCGCGCCAGCCGTCGAACGCTTGGGCGAATTCGGTGTGGTGGGCGTTGCGCCAGGTGCGGTATTCCTCATCATAGCGGCGAGCCTGATCGTCGCGCCAGCGGGCATAGTCCTGGTCGTGCGCGGCGAGCCGAGCGTCGCGCCAGTGGCGGTAGTGGGGCTCATGGTGATCGTGGACCGAGCCGCCGAAGTCTTTAGGCGAGCCGAACAGCGGCGTCGCCGAGGGCCGCTCATAGGCGCCTCCCCGCGGGCCGGGCGCCGGACCATGCCGACCGCCGCCGGAGGCCGACGTCCCCTCCGGATAGGGCGCAAATCCTGCCGGACCGAACTGCGCGCCGCCGGCGCTATAGTTGAGGCCCTGGGTCAGGGGGCCGAAGCCCGCCTGGCCCCATTGGGACCCTAGTCCTTGCTGTCCGTAGCCGCCCGCATTTGAGCCGCCAAATCCCCCGCCGACCTGATCGGATCCGCCGCTGACCAATTGGCCATAGGGGGTGACGTCGGCGCCGCCGAAGCTTTGGGGGCCGAAGCTTTGGGGACGGGCGCTGTCCTGCGCGCGGTCGGCCCAAGATTTGGACTCCGCCTCGTCGACCCTGCCGCCGGCGCCAACGTCCGGCCCAAGGCGGGCCCCTGGCGTATATCTCCCCAACCGTTCTTCAGGAAGCTTCTGGTCGTGATCCCGATTAGACATCTTCTTATCCTCTATGGAGGTGATGAAGACTCTAACCGGGGACGCCTGCCGGAGGTTCCGGGGGCGTCGGCTGGAAGGCCGCCTATTGGCCCGCCCGTGAACGATTATCGCAGCCCAGAAGCGCTCTTGCAGTAAGCTTAGCGTCTTATCTCTGGACGCCGGCTTTTGGTATTGATACGAAAGGATAACACACGTCCAAACTTAGCCCGCCCTCCGAAAGGTTCGTCAGGAGATGCTGCAGTCTGGGGACGCCGAGCGCTCGTCGCGTATTTGCGCCACAACTCTGCCTGAGCAAACTATCGAGCTCGCACTCGGGCCGTGCTTGAAGACATTTTTCGACGGCGTGACGGCGAGCCCCATTCCAGACCGCATTCAACAGCTCGCCAAGGCCCTAGAAGACGCGCTTGAGCGTGGCGATCTTTGCTCACAGAACACCTTGAGCGCCCGGCCGTCGCGACTGTAGGCCGCCCTGTCGGAGCCTGCCGTCTGGGTTAAGACCGCGACGTATTAATCGTCCCGACCAGGGCGTCGGTCGCATCGTCGGCCTCCATGATCCGCAGCAGCCGTGCGCGAGCCCGATTGACACGGCTCTTGATCGTGCCCAACGCACACCCGCAGATTTCCGCCGCTTCCTCGTAGGTCAGGCCCGCCGCGCCGACGAGGACCAAGGCTTCGCGATGTTCAGGAGGAAGCTGCTGAAGCGCCGCCTGCATCGCCTTCATCGCGACGCTCCATTCCTGGGTGGGCGCCGCGCTGAGACGGGCGGCGTACTGTCCGTCCTCGTCCGCCACCTCTCGGCGGCGTTTGACAACAGAGGTATAGTAGGTGTTGCGGAGGATGGTGAACAGCCAGGCCCGCAGATTGGTGCCAGGCTCAAACTTGTCCTTGTGGGTCCAGGCCTTGATCAGGGTGTCTTGGACGAGATCGTCGGCGTCGGCGCTGTTGCGGCTGAGCGACCAAGCGAAGGCGCGCAGCGGCGGTAGCAGCGCGATAACGGCGTCGCGCCATTCCACCATGGTGGGGTCGAGGGCATCGACGGTCCTGACCTCGTCCGCTTCGCGTGAGAGAAACACCGGCATACTCAAAACGCCCCAACGCGCGCCGTCTGAACACAAGCCAGGTCGAAACGTACCCCCATTGTATCCGTTCCACTTTTTCGCCCTTGGATCGTCGCCCGGGCGTGGAACAGGGTCGCGCCTCGGCGCGTTCTGTTCGCGGTCGCGCGCAACGAGCGGCCTGCGACCTTCAGCCCCTCCGCGTCCGCTACCGCGCCCACGTAGATGAGCACATGAAGCGGTTGATTGATCGGGGCGGGCTGGAGACGTCGGTTCGCGACCTCGTCGCGCTCGGTCTCGCTTATGAAGAGCAACATCAGGAGGTGTTGCTCACCGATATCTTGCACCTCTTCGCCCAAAACCCCTTGCGTCCCGCCTGATCGGCGTGGACCGGGTCAAGGATCCGGACGTGTTGCGCGCCGCCTACGACGACGCGGGGGCGTCACCCGCGCATGAACCGGGATCTCGGCGGTGATTTCCGGCTCGACCGCTTCGCCCACCGTGCCATCTGGGACGCCGAACTATCGCATATCGAAATGCATCTTGAGAGTTTGCAGCGCCAGACCATCAGGTTGGCCGGGTGGCGTGTGCAAGCGTGCTGGACGGCGGACGATCAGCCGTTCGCCGAAGTCCCCTCCTGGCGTCCCCAGGAAGTGTCTAATCCAACACCCGATGACCTGCGAGTGGCGTTCCAACCACCGCAGGCTCAGGCCAGACCTTACGCCGCAGACTAATCTGCGTCTGTATCAGAATCCGTGCGCCGGCGCGCGCCCTGGGACGCCTCGCCGCCCTTGCGTCCCGCAGCCGCCGCTAATTGGCGATCTTGAGAGAAGCTGCGCTTCTCGTTGGGCACGCTTTCGCCGCCCTTGCGGGCGATTTCGCGCTGTTTGGCGCGGTCCATCGAGGCGAACCCGCGAGTCGATTTTCCGACCGAGTTGGAGCTTGTGTCAGCCATGGTTTTGACCTTTCACGGTGGCGAGTGGAAAAACGGGAATTGTTCAGGTTGGCTAACCCGCCGTCGCCGCATGAGTTCCCTATTCCGGTCAAATGGGACTTGACGCGTAGGGCCTGCCGTCATCCGGCGTGGCGGGGTCGTCAGGCGCCTCAACGGGTGAGGAATCTGGCGTAATTTCCGGATACGGCTGCGGGACGGGGTCCGGCTCGTAAGCGGGCTCGCTCGGGGTGGGCTGGGTCGGCGGCGTGTCGCTGGGCATGTGGATTATGGCGGTTTGCTAGGGCTTATCCTTTCAACTCGCGCCCGCGCCTTTAGTTTCTAACCTGCGCTGCAGGCAGGCCGCAGGCCGTTCATAGAGGCCGAAAAATGTCATCGCTGCGGCGCTTTGCGCAGCGCGGACCTCCGGTGGCTGACCTATTGTCGTGGACGGTATCGAAGCCGGCCACTTGGCGCACGCGGAGGGAACTTTGCGTTTCGCCGACCGTTGCAGGGACATTTGGGGCTGTGGGTTCGCCGAATCTTTCCAGTTTGCGTGCGAGGGCGGAAGAAGGGGTTATGCCAAAGCAGATTGTTCGCCAGGCGCCCTATCTCCGTCGTTACGCCAGAGCCTTGACGGGCGCGCAATCGGCGGGGGACGCCTTGGTGCAAGCGACTATGGAAGGCATCCTGGCGGGTTCGCTGACGCTGGATCAGGCCTTGCCGCTGCGAACCGCCTTGTATCGCGCGCTCAACCACATGTGGTGCGACGGAGAGGCGCGGACGGCCGCGGCTGAGAACCACTCTCCGCCAGATTATCGCCTTCAGGTCTTATCGCCCGTGCAGCGGGCCGTGTTGCTACTGACCTCAATGGAAGGCTTTGCAGCCTTCGAAGCCGCGCAGGTGTTGGACCTCGATGTGGCGGAGCTCAATCTGCATCTGGACGCCGCAGAGGAGGCTCTGGAGCGCCAGTTGGCGACCGATGTCCTTATCATCGAAGACGAGCCGATCATTGGGCTTGATCTCACGCGCTTGACGCGAGAGCTTGGCCATCGGGTGACGGGGATCGCCGCTACGCGGGACGAGGCCGTGGAGATGGCCCGCCGACAGCGGCCTGGGCTAGTGCTCTCCGACATTCGCCTCGCCGATGGCTCAAGCGGGCTGGACGCCGCTACCGACATCTTGAAAAGCTTCGATATTCCGGTGATTTTCATTACCGCCTTCCCCGAGCGCCTATTGACCGGCGAACGCCCGGAACCTGCCTTTCTCATCACCAAGCCGTTTCGGGAGGACACCGTAAAGGCGCTGATCGGCCAAGCCCTGTTCTTCCATCGGCCGCAGCCGGAGATGTCGTCCGCCGATTAGGGCCTTGACCCAGGAACCGTCGATGAAGTCCGTGAGTTGTTACGGCAAGGCTTCGGCGCCATCTTGCGATCTCCAATCTTCTAATCCTGACGCTTTGACCAAGCGACATCACCGTGAGGCGAACATGACCGACGCGACGACCCATATTGAAAACGCCGCAGACGATCTCGATGACGCGGCCTCCGAAGTGGGCGGAGCCGTCAAGCTGGAGGCCAAGACCGTATCGGCCAAGGCCGATGAGCTCAGTAAAGCCGCGGCTGAGCGCGCCGCCCTAGCGCGGGAGTGGGCGACGGAACGGGCGAACGTTGCGCGAGACTGGGCTCTGGATCAATCGGACGTCCTGCGCGACAATGTGCAGTCAAAGCCCTTCATCGCCATTGGCGTCTCCGCCGCCTCGGCCTTCGCCGCAGGTCTGGTGTTGGGCGTGCTGCTGTCGTCGCGGCGTTAAAGCCTCCGGCCGGCGGCGCCAAGCGGACGGCGCAGCCGTGAAGACCTTGGCCAAGCTCAAAACTCCGGTTTATCAACGCCTTGACGCTCGCCGCCCCGTTGCGCGGCCCGGCGTTTGGCCGCCTTTTCGATCGCCTCCTGGATCGGAGTTTTCGGCAGGGTAGCCAGCGTCAGATAGCCCTGCTGCTTGGTGTCCAGAATTTCGAAGTGACGATCGGCGGCGGCTTCGAATTCGGCCAAGGTGATCTTGCCGTCGAAATCGCCGTCGGCGGCGGCGACCGGTTCGGGCTGATTGATCAGTGAATAAACGGCTGCGCCCTGGGTTCCGGTCTCGCCCTTCGCCTCGCGCGGTTGGCGCATTTGAAACCCGCCCCGTCGTTGGTCTGGCGAGTTCGGCCGTTCGCTGTTGCGCTGATCGGCGAGGTCCACGTTGGGATCGAACCCTTCGCCGGCCCGCAGATTTTCGATGCGGGGCAGGATTTCGGGCGCAACGCTCTGCTCATAGGTCTGGACTTCAAAGCCATCGATCAACCCATCATGGTTGGTGTCGATCGCGTGAAAGAAGGCGGCGGCGTCGGCTCGCATCTCGTCTCGGGTCAGCTTACCGTCATGATTGGCGTCCGCCGCGGCGAACCAGGTTGCGACGGGGTAGGGTTCTCCGGGGCGCGCGCGATAGGGCTTTCCCGCCGGGCTGATGAAGATGTTAGGCAGCCTAGCCATATGGCCCCGGCCCCCAGGTCCACCGTCGCCTAGGGCCCCGTCTTCCGCGCCCGGGCGATCGCCATGATCTTGAGGGGGGCCGTCTGCGCAGGCTGTGAGCGCGAGGCCCGTCGCCGCCGCAGACAGCATAAGCGGGATGAGCTGACGACAACCGGCTTTAATCTTAAGCTTCATGGCATCCTCAGAGCGGAACCCGTCGCCCTGTCGAGACCCGCCGCGCACGACCTCTACAAAGCATGCCTCTACAAAGGCAGATGCGCGCGGGCGCGCAAGCCGCCTTCCGATCGATTTTGCAGATCGGCATCCCCGCCATGGGCGCGGGCCACCGATCGCACCACCGCCAAGCCCAATCCGGCCCCGCCCGTCTCCCGCGAGCGGGAGGGTTCGCCGCGATGAAAGGGTTCGAACACCCGCTCCCGCTCGGCCTCGGGAATGCCAGGCCCGTCGTCGTCCACCTCGATGACGACGGTTGAGTCTTCGCGATAGACCCGGGCTCGCGCGCAGGCGCCAAACTTCACGGCATTGTCGAGCAGATTGTTCACAAGCCGGCGTAACGCGACCGGATCACCGTCGATCACCACAGGCGGTCCCACCTCGGCGGTGACGTCGAGTCCCGTTTCGGCCATCTCGTCGGCGACGCTTTCGACGAGAGAGACCAACTCCAGCCGGCGACGTTCGGCGAGGTAGCCGGAATCGCGCACGAAGGCCATGGTGGCGGCGATCATGGTCTCCATCTGGTCGATGTCGGCGATCATCTTCTTCTGCATCGCTTCGGGCGCGCTTTCGATCCGAAAACGGAGCCGGGTCAGGGGCGTGCGCAAATCGTGGGCTACGGCGGCGACCATCTCGGTGCGATCCTCCACGTAGCGGCGCAGGCGGCCCTGCATCTCGTTGAACGCGATGGCGGCGCGCTCGACTTCAGCAGGCCCGTCCAGCTCCAAGGGCGGCGCCTGGGGATCGCGCCCCAGCCGCTCTGCGGCGGCGGCGAAGGCCGAAATCGGCGCCGCCAGACGTCGAGCGAACCAGAGCGCCGCGGGCGCTAGAGCGATGGCGCTGACCACGAACCAGAGCAAGATCCGCTTCTGCCAGGCGCTCGGAAATACGTCCTCGGGACGTACGATCTTCCATTCGCCGTTGGCTTGATGAATGGCGACCTTGAAGGGAGCGATCAGCATCGGGCTGTCGCGGCCGCCCGCGTTGCGCATTAGCCGTTGCCGCGCCAAGACCACATCGTGATAACCGAGCCATCGCGGCGGTTCGCTGGCCACAACGACGGCGTTCTGGGGCGCCTTAAGGTCCTGCGCCAGTTCGGCGATCACGCGGCGGGTGTAGACGCTGAGATAGCCGGCCTCGGGGGGCGCGTGGGCGATCGAAACGATCAACGCGGGCGAACCGTCCCGATGAGCGACCGGCTTGCCGTTCAGGGCCTCGACGATTTCGGCGACGCCGTAGAAATCTGGCACCTGAGGCGGCAGGCTGAAGATGATCAAGAGGTTCACGACCTGGGCGCAAACCAGGCTCAACAGCACCAGCGACAACACCTGCAGAAAAAGGGGCGCTTGGGGGAGGGCCAGACGTTTGGAGATGAAGCGTGCGGGTATGGCGATCACCTGAGTTGAGGAGTCAGACCTGAGCGCTCTGCGCCATGCTCGGGGTCAGACCGACGCCCAGGCTCTAGCGGCGCACGACCTTGGCCATGAACATATAACCCTCGTTCCGCACCGTGCGAATAAGCTCCGCGCCCGCGCCGCCGTCATCCAGCTTGCGCCGCAGGCGGCTGATCTGAACGTCGATCGCCCGATCGTAGGCGTCGCTTTCGGGGCCTCGCGCCAGGTCCAGGAGCTGGTCCCGGGTGAGCACACGCTGGGGGCGTTCCACAAAAGACCGGATCAGGGAGAACTCGCCCCCCGACAGGTTGACGATCACGCCGTCAGGCGTGCGCAGTTCGCGGCGCACCAGATCGAGCCGCCAGCCGGCGAACTCGCATTGGGCGCCCAATTCGCCATCCTGGCTGCGGGGCTCGCCTCGCCGACGCAACACGGCGCGGATGCGAGCCAGGAGCTCGCGAGGATTACAGGGCTTGGGCAAATAGTCGTCAGCGCCCAGCTCCAACCCGACGATCCGATCGGTCTCCTCGCCCATGGCGCTCAACATGATCACCGCCGGGCCGTCGTTCCCCGACAGACGCCGGCAAACCTGAAGGCCGTCTTCGCCAGGCAGCATGACATCCAGCACCACGAGATCGGCGGCCTTGGTCGCGAGCGCCCGCGTCAGACCAGCGGCGTCCGCCGCGCTCTCGACATCGAAGCCGTGGCGCGACAGAAATTCCGTCACAACGTCGCGAATACCGGGATCGTCATCGACGACAATAATGCGGCTGGGGGCCGGAGTGGTCTCCGCAGGAGAGCCGCTTGAGATTGGAAGCGCGTCAGTTAAGACCGTCATTTTTATAGACTACACCATGTGGACGACTTTTATTTTTCAGCCCCGAAACAGGAATCCTGACGTCCCATAGGCGTAGCCGCCGCCTCTCGCGCCGACATCGCCCTGCACCTCAGATGAGTTTGTCCAATGTGAGAGGCAAATCCCGTACCCGTTTGCCGGTGGCGTTGAAGATCGCATTGGCGACCGCCGCCGCCACCCCGGTGATGCCGACCTCGCCAATGCCGCGTGCGCCCATGGGCGCGTGCGGATCGGGGATGTCCGTCCAGATCACGTCGATGGCCGGCACGTCCATATGAACAGGCACATGGTATTCGGCGAGGCTAGGATTCATGATCCGCCCCGAGCGCTCATCGAACTGGGTCTCCTCCATGAGCGCAAGACCGAGGCCCATGATGATGCCGCCCTTGAACTGGCTGCTGGCCGTCTTGGCGTTGAGGACCCGCCCGCAATCGAACGACCCTAGGAAGCGGCTTACACGAACCTCGCCAGTCACCGTGTTCACCCGCACCTCACAGAACATCGCGCCCCATGAGTGCATGGACCAGTGTTGCGTCTCCGCCGGCGGCGGCGCCGTGGCTTCCGCGGTCACCTCGTCACGCTGCGCGCGGGTCAGAATGGCGGAATAGCTCTCCCAGCGGGCGGGATCGTCAAGACACGCGAGGCCGCCCTCCAGACCGCCGACCTCGTCAGGCGTCAGCCCCGCCAAGGGTGAGTCGTTGCCGGCAAGTTGCAGCAGCTTCGCTACCAGCGTGCGTTGGGCCGCGATCACCGCCGCCCCGATCGATGCGGTCTGCTGGGAGCCGCCGGCCATGATCACGCCAGGCATCGACGAGTCCGCATAGCCGAACGTCACCTGATCCATCGTCAGCCCAAGCCGCTCGGCCGCGACCTGGGTCTGGGCGGTGGACGTCCCCATGCCCATCTCGTGCGCGGCGGCCTCCACCCTTGCGCGACCGTCTTTGGTCAGGGTAATCCGCGCCGCGCCGCCGGGCATGCGATGGTAGGGATAGGTGCCGGTGGCGCACCCCATGCCGACCAGCCACTCGCCGTCGCGTTTCGTCCCCGGCGTCGGGGTGCGGCCGCCCCACCCGAACCGCTCGGCGCCGGCGCGCCAGGCCTCGACGATGTGGCGGGACGAGAAGGGCCTGCCGCTCGTCGGGTCCTTGTCCGGTTCGTTGCGAATCCGCAGATCGACGGGATCGACGCCAAGTTTTACGGCCAGTTCGTCGATCGCGCACTCGAGACCGAAGGTGCCCACCGCCTCGCCCGGCGCGCGCATGAAGGTGTTGGCGAGCATGTCCAGGCGCACGACATTTACGCAGAGCTTGAAGCTGCCGGCCCCGTAGGCGCTCTGCGTGGGCAGGATGAACGGCTCGGGCAAGGCGTTGTGGGGTGTCATCGCCACCGTGCCCGTGTGGATGATGGCCTCAAAGCGTCCATCGGCGGCGGCGCCGATGGCGACCCTTTGTTCGGTCACGGTGCGGCCGCCGACCAGTCGATACACGCCTTCCCGCGACAGGGCGATGCGGACGGGCCGCCCCGAGAGCTTCGACGCAGCGGCGCCCAGTACATGGTGCTGCCAAAAGGTCTTGGATCCAAAGCCGCCGCCGACATAGGGCGAGGTGACGTGGACGTGGCTTTCATCCAAGCCGAAGATCTGGGCGAGCGACCAGGCCGAATGGCTCACCGCCTGGGAGGCGTCGTGCACGACCAGCGCGTCGCCCTGCCACATCACGGTCACCGCATGGGGCTCGATGGGGTTGTGGTTGTGGCGAGGCGTCGAATAGCTTGCATCGACCTTGACCGCCGAATCCGCCAGCGCGCGCTCGGCGTCGCCGATCTCAAGCTTGAGCGGCTGGCCAAAGAACTGGCCTTGCTCGACGCCCTTGTCCTTGGCCTCGACAAACGCGGTCAAAGCCGGCTCCGCGGCGTAGTCCGCGCCGATCAGCGACGCGGCATAGTCGGCCTGCTCCTGGGTTTCAGCGAGCACCGCCGCGATCGGCTGGCCGTTCCAGTGGATACGGTCGTCCTGCAGGATCGGCAGGTTGTCGCCGCCCAAGGCCTTGGGACCCGTCAGGATCATCGGCATGGGCTGAATGCGGGGCGCATTGCGGTGGGTCATGACGAGAACGACACCCGGCGCCGCTTCGGCCTCAGCCGTATCCAGCGTCGCGATCCGACCTTTGGCGATCGAGCTGAACGCAAGCGCCGCATAGACCATCCGGTCGATCGGAAACTCGGCGGCGAAGGTCGCCTTGCCCCGAACCTTGAGCGGCCCGTCGATACGCGACACCGGCGCGCCGATCAGGCCATGCTTGCGCCGCATCAGGGGATCGGGCCGACCGCCAGGCGACAGCCAGCTCTCCGCCGCGAGCTCGACGACCTGGATGTCTTCGACGCTGCTCATGCGACCCCTCCCGCCAAGGCGCTCAAGACGGCGCCAATCGTTCGCTTCGCGAGCTCGACCTTGAACCCATTGCCGTGCAGCGGGGCTGCGTCCGCGAGCTCCGCCTCGGCTGCGGCCAAGAAGGCCCGCTCGGTCGCTGGGCCGCCGCGCAGGGCCGCTTCAGCCTTGCTGGCGCGCCAAGGCTTGGGCGCGACTCCGCCGAGCGCTAGCCGGACGTCCTTCACGGCGCCGTCCTCGACCTCAAGCGTCGCGGCGACGGAGATCAGCGCGAAGGCGTAGCTCGCGCGGTCCCGCACCTTTCGGTAGGTGGAGCGCGCGGCGCCGGCCAGCGGTGGAAGGGCGACCGCGGTGATCAACTCGCCTGGCTGCAGCACGGTTTCGATATCGGGCCGGTCGCCGGGAAGCGTATGCAACGCGGTCAGCGGAACGCTACGCTGGCCGCCGGGGCCCTGGAGGTGCACCGTCGCATCAAGCGCAGCCAGAGCCACGCACATGTCGGACGGATGCGTGGCCACACAGGCCGACGAGGCCCCGAGAATGGCGTGAATGCGGTTGAACCCCTCGATGGCGTCGCAGCCCTCGCCCGGAGCGCGTTTATTGCAGCGCGAACCGTCCTCATCGTAAAAATAGGTGCAGCGTGTGCGCTGAAGCAGGTTCCCGCCGACGGTCGCCATGTTGCGGATTTGCGCCGAGGCGCCCGCGAGAATCGCCTGGGCCAGCACGGGATAGCGCTGGCGCACCGCAAGATGTTCGGCGACGGCGCTGTTCTTCGTCGCCGCGCCGATTAGAAGACCGCCATCGTCGCTCTCCGAGATGGCCGACGACAAGCCCGTTACATCCACCAGCGCGGTCGGGCGCTCGACGGTCTCGCGCATCAGGTCGACAAGGTTGGTGCCGCCGCCAAGGTATTTGGCCTGTGGCGAAGCCCCAAGCCGAACCGCGTCGGCGGCGTCGCGGGCGCGGGCATAGCTGAAGGGGGTCACGCCGCGGCCTCCGACGGTTGCGCCCGCGCGAGACGGCCGGCGTCATAGGTTTCTGCGATCGCGGCGACAATGCCGTTGTGGGCGCCGCAACGGCACAGATTGCCGCTCATCCGCTCCCGAAGTTCGTCATGGCTGAGCGTGACCGTCTGCGCCGCGAGGTCGGCGGTCACGGCGCTCGGCGCGCCCCGCGCCACCTCGGCGAATAGGCCCAAGGCCGAGCAGATCTGGCCGGGTGTGCAGTAACCGCATTGCAGGCCGTCATGCGCGATGAAGGCCTGCTGCAAGGGATGCAACCCGCCCTCTCCACTCAGGCCCTCTATGGTGGTGACGTCGCGGCCTTCATACTGCACCGCCAGAGCCAGGCACGAGAGAATGCGCTCACCATCCACCAACACGGTGCAGGCGCCGCAGGCGCCCTGGTTGCAGCCCTTTTTCGTGCCGTGCAGATGCAGGGTCTCGCGCAACAGGTCGAGCAGCGAGACGCGCGGGTCGGGAGGGAGGTCAGCCTCGATTCCGTTGATCCTGATCGGCATCGCATGAACTCCCTTCGACCCAGCCCTGGTATCACGCCAGCGCCGCCTCGGGACCCGTCATTATAAAATTTCAGCGGCCTGCGCCCCCGCCGACGAACGTCTGCCCGACTGGCGACGAGAGGCTATCGACCCCTTCCTCCTCGTTTTGGGGGAAGGGGTCTCGTTTGGGGGAAGGGGTCGAGCGGTTAGCGATTCAGCGGGTTGCCATGTCCCGGCGCAAAGGCCTCCTCCGGGCCTGGGCCGAGGTCGAGGATGTCGATCCCCTTAGCCAGCTTGGAGTGCTTAAGGCCGTAGAGGAGATAGACCACCACGCCAACCAGCCCGTAGCCGACAAGGATGCCCAGAGGCAGGAAGTCGCCATGGACGGCCTTATCCACCATGGGCAGGAGATTGAACGCCGCCATGCCAAGGCAGACGAAGATGCCGACTCCGGCGGTTGCGACGCCGCCGGGAACCCGGAAGGCTCTGGGCAGATCGGGATGGGTTCGGCGCAGCGAGATGACCGACAGGCACACGATCGAGAAGGCCAGGGCCGTTCCGAGCGACACCAGCTGATTTAAGAGGTCGATCGGCAGGAAGGCCGCGGAGATGGCGATGAGAAACCCTAAGGTGATCGTGCCGATCCAGGGCGTTTTAAACTTGGTATGGATCACCGAAAACGCCTGGGGCAGCAGCCCATCGCGCGCCATGGAGTAAAAGATTCGCGTCTGGCCGTAATAGAGCACCAGCATGACCGAGGAGAGGCCGGTCACGGCGCCGATCTTGATCATCAAGCTGACCAGGTTGAGATGGCCGGCAGGCACGAAGGATGCGGGAATCTGCGCCCAGACCGGGTGCATGCGATCGACCGCGACGGCGATCGGGTCGGGGACGCCCAGCTCCTTGAACGGGACGATCCCGGTCAAGACGGCGGCGACCACCATGTAGATCGCCGTACAGATGAACAGCGATCCGAGAATGCCGATCGGCACGTCCTTCTTTGGGTTTTTCGCCTCCGCCGCAGCCGTGGAGACCGCCTCGAACCCGACATAGGCGAAGAAGATGATCGCCGCCCCTTGCAAGATGCCGCTGACCCCGAACGACCCCATTTCGCCTGTGTTCTTGGGCAGAAAGGGATGCCAGTTCGCCGGGTTGACATAGGGCAGGCCGATCAGGATGAAGGCCAGCAATACCGTCACCTTGATACAGACGATAACGTTGTTGAACTTGGCGGATTCCGAAACGCCGAGCACCAGCAGACAGCCGACGAGACCGATGCCGGCCGCCGCGATCAGGTTGAAGGTGCCGCTCAGCTGAAAGCTGGTGACCCCGGCGGCGTTGGCCTGGGCGGTGATCAGGGGCGTCGCCCACTGGGGCTGGGGCAGACCCCCGACGGTAATGTTGGGGAAGTTGACGCCAAAGTCCTTCAACAGCGAGACGACATAGCCGGCCCAGCCCACAGCGACCTCGGACGCGGCCACCCCGTATTCGAGCACCAGCAGCCATCCCATGATCCAGGCGAACACCTCGCCCATGGTCCCGTACGCGTAGGTATAGGCGGAGCCGGAGACCGGCATGGTGGAGGAGAGCTCGGCGTAGCAGAGCCCCGCAAGGGCGCAGACAAAGCCCGAGATAACGAAGGAGATCAGGATCGCCGGTCCGGCGTGATGGGACGCCACGTCTCCGGTCAAGACGAAGATGCCGGCCCCGATGATGCACCCGACGCCCAGACTGACGAGGTTGAGCGGTCCGAGCGTGCGTTTCAGTTGATGATTGGTCGCTTCGCCCTGAATCTGGGCGATCGACTTCTTGATCAGGAGCCGGGGGCCACGCCCGGCTGAAATGACAGACATTCGTGTTTCCCCGCCGCCGATGAACGATGCGCCATCGACGCTTCCATGGCGGCGACGTTA
>Ga0116226_10002444_pt1 | contig 16181 bp, 17 predicted proteins | sample S1TSphfallax_FD_89692 | JGI IMG/M metagenome (GOLD analysis project Ga0116226, IMG submission 89692) | Host-associated microbial communities from peat moss isolated from Minnesota, USA - S1T2_Fa - Sphagnum fallax MG | ecosystem: Host-associated > Plants > Peat moss > Unclassified | place: USA...
GACCATGTTCAAGCTGCCCGACCTTCCCTATCCGAGCGACGCCCTGTCTCCCGTCCTGTCGGGCGAACAGATGCGTGTTCACCACGACAAGCACCACGCCAAATACGTCGACACGCTGAACGGCATGCTGAAGGAAAGCGGCGAGCAACCGGCTACGTTGGAAGAGGTGGTTCACGCCTCCTATGGCGTGAAGCCGGCGAAGAAATTCAACCAATCGGCCCAGGCCTGGAACCACGCCTTCTTCTGGGAATGCATGACGCCCACGGGCGGCGGCGCGCCAAGCGGCGAGCTCGCGGCGGCGATCGACGCGGCGTTCGGCGGCCTCGACGGCCTGAAGACCAAGTTTGTCGATGAAGGCGTCAATCATTTCGCCTCAGGCTGGGCGTGGCTTGTCGCCAAGGATGGTGGTTTGGAGATCATTTCGACTCACGACGCCGATACCGCGCTGGTCCGCGAGGGCGTCATCCCGCTCCTGACATGCGACGTCTGGGAGCATGCCTATTATGTCGACTACAAGCAGGATCGGAAAGGCTTCCTGGAGCAGTGGTTCGACAAGGTCGTGAACTGGCCTTTCGTCGAAGCGCAATTCGCCGCCTCCAAGGGCTCCGGAGAGGCCTATACCTATCCGGCCCCGACGTACTAGAGCGCGTTGCGAAAAGTGGGAACCGCTTTTCGCATGAAACGCGCTCTAACATTTTGAAAATAGAGCATGATTCAACGATCAAACGATTCCGTTTGATCGCATCATGCTCTAGGTTTAGGGATCTTTCTTCTTGTGTTCCGCTTTCCTTGGGACAAGCCCGAGGAAGGCGGAAGAGCAAGGGCTCGCCTGGACCGTTGTGCTAAACGAGTTGCAGTGCGCCCGTCAGATCGCCCGGGGGCGGTCCACCCGCCGCGATCATGGCCTGTTCCCGCTCCATCAGGCCCGGAAGCTTCTCCAGCTCGAACCGGCGGGTAATCAGCCGTGCGATCGAGCCCGTGTCGTAGATGCTATGATCCACCTCGCCGCGCTTGGCGTGCGGGGAGATAACCAGAGCGGCGACGCGCGTTCCCGGTCCCCAACGGTCACCCTTGGGCGGGGCCACATGGTCCCACCAGCCGCCGTTCTCATCGAAGGTGATCACGACCAACATCTTGTCCCACTGGGGTCCGGCGCGGAGTGCATCGACCACCCGCCCGATATGCTGGTCGCCCGCCGCGACGCTGGAATAGCCGGCGTGCATATTGAGATCGCCTTCGGGCTTATAATAGGTCACCTGGGGCAGGCGCCCCGCCGCGATATCGGCGAGGAAATGGTTCGTCTGCGCGGTCTCGCCCTGGCCTGCATCGCGCAGCCGCCTGTCGCGCTCCACCGTGCCGGGCGCGAAGCTGGCGAAATAGTTGAGGGGCTGGTGGTGGGCTTGGAAGTTCGGCTTGGCCGGATAGTCGCTGAGCGCGCCCTTGCCCGCCAACGCGGCCGCGAAGCCCCCCGCGTACCAGGCCCAATCCACGCCGCCCGCCGTCAGCATGTCGCCTATGGTCTTGTGAACCTGCGGCGGCACGGTCATGGAGTCGCTCGGGTCGGCATACATCGGCCGCTCCGGATCGACGGTGAAGCCCGGCGAAAAGGGCGGCCCCATGGTGTTGACCGCGTAAAAGTCGGGCGACAGGGCGTTGGGGACGAGCCGCACAGGCCCGTCCATGGCGCTCGGCGTGGAGGTGGGCTTCTGCTTTGGCCGTATTGCGTGGGGGTCATCCCCCTCCATGACCGCGATCTGGCCTCTGGCCGGACTCTGATCGGCATGGGGATAATAGGGCGGCCGGGCGGCGACTAGGTACTGGTGATTGAGAAACGACCCGCCGAACGCCCCCATAAAGAAGTTGTCGCAAAGGGTGAACTCCCGCGCCAGCTCCCAAAGACGGAGCTTGGACGTGTCTCCATACCGCCCCATCACCATCTGGCCGCTGTCGCCCCAGGCGACAAAGCCGTCGTTGCGGCCGCCATTGATCTGCAGCTGATTGTTATAGAAGGCGTGGACGAGGTCGCGCGTCACCACCTCATGAGGCAGGGGCTCACCATCCGGCGTGCGGAGTTTAAAGGGGGCGTTGGCGCGAGGCGGCAGATCTTGCGCGCCGATCTGGTACGTGCGCCCCTGGTGCTCCTGCTGCAAGGGGACCAATCCCTCCCACACCGGCGGAAGTTGGGTCAGTAGACGGCCATCGCGATCGCGCTGCAAGGCGGCTTCCGGAGGCACGGCGGACAGAGGGCGCTGTAACCCAGGGAAGTCGGCGAACAGATTGTTGAAGCTGCGGTTTTCGGCGTAGATCACGACAATATGGTCGATCTTCGATTTGAGCGCGGCATCCGCGAGCGCGCGGCTCTGGCGATCATTGGCGACAGCTACGCCCCCCAGCCCTGCCGCGCCCGCGGCGACCAGCCCTGCCAGAACAGATCGGCGGTCGGGCGCGTCAATTTGGGAAGGACCTGTCGGGAGATCGTCGTCGTCCTGGGTCGCCAAGCTGGACTCCTAACTTCTAAGGCGCGTTTTCGTCAGTATTTCATCTGAGACCAACAATTCCAGATCATTTTTTCGCCCAATCGCGCCTTGCCCGAACTTTCGGCTAAACGGCCAAATTTCATCCGTTATCAGATTATTTTCATTGCCCCAAACGGCCGATTTCGTCAGGTTGGTGTGGTGCTTGGTCGACGCCGCGCGCGTTCGGGGAGGCGAGTATGATCCTATCTCAAGGAGAACTGATCCTACGGTTGCTGCTCGCCGCCGGGCTCGGCAGTGTGATTGGGTTGGAGCGCGAACGTCTGGCGTGGGCGGCGGGATTGCGCACCCACATGCTCGTCTGCGTCGGCTCCTGCCTGATGATCATCGTGTCGGCGTACGGCTTCAATCCAGCGCTGGGGTCGCACGTGGTGCTCGATCCCTCACGGGTGGCGGCGCAGGTGGTGTCGGGGATCGGCTTTTTGGGCGCGGGCTCGATCATCCTGCGCAATGAGGCGGTCAAGGGACTGACCACGGCGGCCAGCATCTGGGCCGTCGCCGGCATAGGCCTCGCCGCGGGGGCGGGGCTTTACACCGCCGCTTTAGCCTCGACCCTGATCATCCTCGGGATCTTGGCGGGTCTCAAACCGTTTGGGGAGCGTTTTCGCGCCGCGCACACCGCGCTGGAGCTGCAACTGCTGGGCCGACATGGCGAGATGACCCCGGCGCTTTTGGAACAGGCGCTGAGCGGTCGGGCTGCGCGGATAAAGCAATTGATCATTCAAAATGGCGAGACAGAGGGTCAGGATCTGGTCAGCGTGATCCTAACCCATGCCTCTCGGCGGGATGGCGCTGAAATCGTCAGAGCTCTAGAAGCCCTGCCGGTTGTCTATACGGTACGGCAAGTGAGAGCATAGATAAAATGCGCCGCTTTTCCAGCCGCTTTTGCTGCCGATCATACCGAAGCTTTGTCGAATCGGTTCTCCGTGAACAGATTCGTCATGAACTAAACCGTAAAGCGTTCGTAGGAGGCCTGCATCCATGACTGTGATTTGCGCGCCGACGTGCCCGGTCGGCGACCAGCCGTCGAAGACACAGTACGCTGCGCTACCCTATCGTCTGGGCGGTGCGGGCGAGCTTGAGATCCTGCTGGTCACCACCCGCGAGACCGGCCGCTGGGTGATCCCTAAGGGCTGGCCGATGAAGAAGCGTGCGCCCTGGCGCGCGGCCGAGCGCGAGGCGCTCGAGGAAGCTGGTGTAGAGGGGGTTGTCGCGAAGACGCAGCTTGGGGGCTACCACTATGTCAAACGCGGCCCAAACGGCGAGGCCTGGCCGTGCGAGGTCATCGTCTATCCCCTTGAGGTCCGCTACGAACGCGCGTCGTGGCGCGAAGCGACTGAACGAGCACGCGGTTGGTTCAAAGTCACACAGGCGATGGAACTGGTCGAGGAGCCTGATCTCAAGCTGTTGATCGGGTCTTTGGTCTTGACCGCCCACGCCGCCTGAAGGCGCCAGACTCTAAAGTTACACCAGGTCGCTCTGATGTTGACACATAAAACCCCCTCAAGCGCCGGGCGGCCCACATCCGTGGCCCTTGGCGACGCGCCAAGTCTGGCGCGGGCGCTCAACGCGCCAGCCAGGTCCTGATGAGTCATCGGGACCTGCATTAGAGCATCTTCTTCGCCGAACCTGTGTCGGCTTCGACGGAAAATGCCTTGGAGACCCTTATTAAGGAACGCTCGACCAATCTTGGCGTTTGATCTGGCGACGGAGATCGGTCGTACACCTGGCGGCGGCAGACTGCGTAATCGAAGGAGAGCGACAATGTTAAGATGGGCGCTTATATTTCTCGTGGTCGCCTTGATTGCAGGCCTGCTCGGCTTTTCAGGCGTCGCCGGAGCTGCAGGTAATATAGCTTATATCCTTTTCGTCATCTTTATTGTTCTCTTCTTGGCGTCGGGCGTCATGCACCTCCTCCGGGGACGCGGAGTTTGACGCGGCTCTGCGTTTAACGCTTGCGCCGCTCCAGCCGCCACTGCTGGTCGGGCGCGAGTTCGACGCCTGACCAAGCCATCGCCGTCACGGTGATAGCTTGGGCTGTCATCTCGATCACATTGAAGCTGGGCGGCGCGCCGCGGGTGCGCCGCGAGAGCGTGCCCGCGCCGACTGCATAGGTCCGCATATCGCCGAACGGCAGGCAGAAGGCGAACGGCACGTGCACATGGCCGGTAAGCACCAAGTCGACCCCGCCTTCTGCGAGTTTTCGGGCCGCCTCGGCGCCGCGGTGGACCCCTCCGGTCACCGGCGCGCCCTCCACGTCCATCAGCGGGTGGTGACAGCCGACAACCTTTAGAGTGGTTGCGGACTGGGCCGCGAGCCCCCTAACAGCGGCGTCCGCGGCCGCGAGATTGATCGCGCCCTTAGACCAATCCGGTCGCGGCTGAGCGCCCCGGGCCGTATTGATCATCCTCGCCGCCAGCGTCGGTCCAACGAACTCGGCCGAGCGGGGCGGACCGATATAACGCCGATAGCGGTCGAACGGCCGAAAGGCCCGCAGTGGAATGTTCCAATAGGGCGTGTCGTGATTGCCGGGCGTGAGGATCACAGGGTCCGGCAGTCGCCGCCGCCATGCCGCCGCGGCGCGGAACTCCCGCGGCAATCCGTTCAGCGTCAGGTCCCCGGTCACGACGATCAGATTGGGCGCGGTGTCTTGCGCGTAGGCGAGCGCCGCCTCGACCGCTTCCCGGTTCTCCCCGCCGAAATGGATGTCGCTCAGGTGGATCAGCCGCGTCATCAGGTCGTCCGGTCTGAAGTCGGCGCCCTGAGCGCAGCGGTCGGCGCAGGGGCGAAGGCGCGAAAGCCGGCGGCTTGGAATTCGATCGCCACGGGAGACTCCAGTCTATGAGGCTCGCCGTCCAGAATGGCGGGTATGCGTCCCCGCGCCCAGGCCTTGCCCCTGGTGCAGAGCTCCATGTGGACGCAGGCATCCTCGCGCCAGCGCCCAAACAGCGTGCTCACGCCCAGCCTGAACACATCGGCTGCGCCGCGGGGGTCCATCGCCGCGGCCTCCAGCGCCTGCTCGCCATCAAGCGCCCTGGACACCAGGGGGCACATCAGGGTCAGCGCCTGCGTTTTTTGGGTTTCTCGGTCATCCAGGGCGAACCTCAAGCTTCCTGAAAAGGCATGGGTCAGGGCATGGCGGGCGCGCAACAGGGCCAGTCGAAAACGTCGCTTGCGCACGGCTTCCCGGGCGTGCGCAAAGAGCGTCGGCGCGCCCAAAATGGCGCCGACGTAGAAGGGGCGGCCACCTGTGACGCCGCACGCGACGACACGAGGCCGCCCGTGGGCCAGGGTTTCGCGAAGAGCCTCCGGCCAGGGGCGTCGACCGTAAAGGGCATGCGGCAACATGTTCATGGTGCCGCCGGCCAAGGGCGCCAGCAGCGGTCCGTCCATGCCGCAAAGCTCCGCCGCGATCGCCGCCGTACCGTCGCCCGCCAGCAAGATCAGCAGATCCGGCGCCGATCGCACGGCCGTGCGGAGCGTAGTCAAGATCGCGGCAGGGGCCGCCTCGACAACGTCGATCACAAGGCCAAACTCAAGCCCGATCTCACGCAACAGCGTCGCGGCGCCCGGCGTAACGCTTCCGGAGGCCGTGTTCACCACCGCGACGACACGGTCCAACGAAATGCTCTGCGAAACCAAACTCACCGATTGACGTCTCCAGGGGAAGCCCGCGTACCAACGGCCTCCCCAGCCGGCCGTTCCGGATGAAGTCGCTTGGTAAAACAAGTTTCAACACTTCGGTGATAGGCAGGGGCAATAATTAGCAGATGTTTTTCAAGGCCCTATAGGGGGAAAAATGCGTCAACCATGTGTTTTAGCCATCACGGCGCTCGTCGGTATGGCCTGCGCCACCACCGTATCGGCGGCGGCCTTCTATGTCCAAGATCAGTCCGTGGTCGGTTTGGGGCGGGCTTATTCCGGCGAGGCCGCCGATCTTGGGGCCGACTCGCTTTGGTGGAATCCCGCGTCTATCGCCGGTATTTCGCACTCTGAAATCTTCGCTGGCTTGCAGGGCGAGCTGGTTCAGGGCGACGAGACCAACTCGGGTTCGACCATCACACGTCCAGGCCAGGCGCCCGCGCCGATCGGGGGGGCCAATTCGGCGTTCAAGCCGACCGAAAGCGCCATCGTGCCCAATAGCGACAGCGCGCTTCGGCTCAATGATCAATGGTCGGTCGGGCTGGCGATCACGACGCCGTACAGCAACATCACCAAGTACGCGCCCGACAGTTGGACGCGCTACGACGGGCTGAAGACCAAGCTCGTCACCATCGACGTCCAGCCGACGCTGGCCTGGAAGCCGCTGAGCTGGTTGGGGCTTGGGGTCGGTTTCGACGCGGAGCATGTCGACAGCTCCCTATCGGCGGCCCTCCCCAACCTTTCGCCGCTTCTGCCCGACGGGACCGAGCTTTTGAAGGGCCATGGCTATAACTACGGCTGGGTCGTCGGCGCGCAGGTTCATCCCATCAGCGACCTCGCGATCGGCTTGAGCTATCGCTCGCAGATCGATCACAAACTCGACGGATCGGTGAATGTCGCGGGTCTCTACGGGCCGCTGGCGGGGTCAAATGGAACGTTGGTGGGCAAGTCGACCTTCGACACGCCCTGGATCGCGACGATTGGCGCACGCTGGACCTTCGCGCCCCGCTGGACGGTCGACGGCCAGGTGCAGCGGTTCGGCTGGAGCGTCTTCAATGCGATAACGGTCATCGATATCGCGGGCACGACGACGGTTCCCGAGGACTATCGCGACTCGACCAATGCGGCGCTCGGGCTGGAATACGCCGTGACCCCCAGTTGGACGGTGCGCACCGGCGTGCAGTACGACGAGACGCCCACGATAGACGCGGAGCGATCCGCCCGGGTGCCCGACGGCGACCGCTGGCTGTTTGGGGTGGGCACGACGTTCAAGCCCCGGACCTGGATGGCGGTGGACGTCGCGGGCGGCTACCTCGACGTTGAAAAGTCGCCCGTCAACCGAAACGCCACAGCCTATGCGGGGACGCTCGCGGTCACGCCGATCACTATAACCGGCCAAACGAGCAACAGCGACGTCGTCTTGTCCACGGGCGTGCATCTATATTTCTGACGAGAAGGCGCGTTCGCTGGGACCGGAACAGGTCCCGCCGGCGCGCCCTTTGTCGCAGCCATGGTCAGATGGACGCCGACGTCCTGCAACGGGCTCCACATTAAGGCTTTGCCGGAACCCCTGCACAGCTCTAACGTTCTGCGCTGCAGCTTGGAGACGTCGGAATGCGCGAAAGGGCTTGTTTAGCTTTGGTCTTGGCGGCCGCGGGTCTGGCAGGCTGCGCGACTTTTCAGGCCGGAGCGCACTCGGTGCAGTCCGGCGCGCAAAACGTCCACGACCGCATTCCTTTTATGTATCACGAGCAGAAGGTGGCCGCGGGGGAGTCCACGCCGATCGAGCATGAAGCTCACCGCCAATATTACGACAAGCTTCATAAGCGCTATTACTACTATGATCCGGTGAAGAAGGCATACTTCTGGGAAAACGGCGTCCCCAAGGATTGATGTACGGTTAAGTCAGCGGATAGGTGGACGTGAAATGACGCTCAAGAATGGCAGATGGCGCCCTTTGTTTGCTGGCTTTGCGGCGCTCTCGGCCGGGTTCGCGGCGATCGGGACCTTAGCGAGTTGTGCGATGGGGCCAAAGCCGGCCCCCGCCATCGCATCTAATTGTTCCTCCACGAACTTTCCGATTTATTTCGCCAAAGGGTCGGACGTGCTGAGCGATCAGGCCCGCGCGGCGATCCGCGCGGGCGCGGATATGGTTCGCACCTGTCAGGTTCGAGAAGTGGACATCTTCGGCCTGACCAGCGCCGATGGCCCCGCTGCGGTCGACCTGGCCTTGTCGAAGCGCAGAGCCGCCAATGTCGCCCAGGCGTTGGCCGCGGCCGGCCTGCCAGAGCCGCTGTTCGACGTGGAAGGCCTGGGCGCCTCGACCGCGCGCACCGCAAAGGGCGGACCCGCCATGCTGCAGCGTAAGACCCTTGTGGTGATCCAGGTCGCGTCCACGCCCCAAACCTCCTAAAGGGATCGGAGGTCTTAAGGGCATCGGCCGGCTGGGGAGCGGCGGGGAACATGATCGCGACCGATATCGCCAAACGGGTTTACGACCATAATTTTCGGCTCGACCCGATCATCCGAAGCCTTTTGGATACGGATTTCTACAAGCTCCTGATGCTGCAGATGATCCGGGGTCTCTACCCGGACGTGCAGGCCACCTTCACCTTGCTGAACCGCAATCGGCGCGTACGCCTGGCTGAGATCATCGACGAGGGGGAGCTTCGCGCCCAGCTCGATCATGCCCGAACCTTGCGTTTCACCCAGAAGGAGCTGATCTGGCTGGCCGGCAACACCTTCTATGGCCGCGCCCATATCTTCGACCCCGACTTCGTCCGCTGGCTGGAGGGCTTCCAGCTGCCGCCCTACGTCCTGACCCGCCAGGACGGGCAGTTCGTTCTGGAGTTTTCTGGGCCTTGGACCCATGCGAGCCTTTGGGAGATCCCCGCGCTCGCCATCGTCAACGAACTGCGCGCGCGAGCGGCGCTCCGCAGCATCGGGCGTTTTGGGCTCGATGTGATCTATGCCCGCGCCAAGGCCAAGCTGTGGGACAAGGTAGAGCGGCTGAAGCGGCTGGAGCGCTTGGTCATATCCGATTTCGGGACGCGGCGGCGGCACGGTTTCCTATGGCAACGCTGGTGTGTGGAGGCGCTGAAAGAGGGGCTGGGCTCCGCCTTCGTGGGCACCTCCAATGTCTTGCTGGCGATGGATCATGACCTGGAGGCGATCGGCACCAACGCCCACGAGTTGCCCATGGCCTTGGCGGCGCTGGCGGAGGACGACGCCAGCCGGCGCTTGGCGCCCTACCGTGTGCTGGAGGATTGGCGCAAATACTATGGCGGCAACCTTCTGGTGGTCCTGCCCGACGCCTTCGGCTCGACCGCCTTCCTGAACACAGCCCCCGACTGGGTGGCGGACTGGACGGGTTTTCGCCCGGACTCCAGCCCGCCGATCGAGGGGGGCGAGCAGATTCTGGCGTGGTGGCGCGCCAAGGGGCGGGACCCTCGGGAAAAGCTCCTGGTGTTTTCGGACGCTTTGGACGTGGACGCCATAGAGACCACCTACCGCCACTTCGATGGCGAGGTGCGCATGAGCTTCGGCTGGGGCACCAACCTCACGAATGATTTTCGCGGCTGCGCCCCGGTCGACGATCCGGCCCTGAACGAGGCCCTGGCGCCGATCTCCCTCGTCTGCAAACTCTCCAGCGCCAACGGGCGACCGGCGGTGAAACTGTCCGACAATCCCAATAAGGCGACCGGCGATCCTAAGGTGCTGGACGCCTACCGGCGGCTATTTGGCGAACAGGGTTTCGCGGCTCAGGCGGTCGAGGTTTAAAGGACTTAAGGTCTGTCCATGTAGACCTAATCACCAGTACTGTTCATATGAAAATCTACAGGTGACTCCATGCCCATCAATGTCAACGACAGGGCATAATGAGTTTCGGCGGACCGATCTGGAAACCCTGCCCTGAGCCTAATGCCGTTGGCGATCTGCCTTGGTTGAGTCGGGCCCCGAGATCATGCCATGGCCGGCTCTCGCGCCGCGCTCAATCCCCCACCACCGGCTTGCCCCGCGCGGACTTCACCCCTGAGCGGCGCGTCTTGCTCTCCAGCCGTCGCAGCTTGGCGCCGAGCGTCGGCTTGGTGGGGCGGCGGAGCTTGGGGCGGATGGCGGCTTGGCGGATCAGGTGGAGCAGGCGCTCCAGAGCCTCGTCGCGGTTTCTCTGTTGGGCGCTGTGGGTCTGGGCGAAGAGGACGATCACGCCGTCTTGGGTCAGGCGGCTGCCGGCGAGGCGCGCCAAACGAATTTTGACCTCTTCTGGGAGGGAGGGCGAGCGCCAGACGTCGAACCTGAGCTCCACCGCCGAACTGGTCTTGTTCACATGCTGGCCGCCGGGCCCGGAGGCGCGGACGAACCGCTCCTGGATTTCCGCCTCGTCGAGGGCGATTTGGGGTGTGACGGGGATCATGGGCGCAGTTTGAGCGGTGGAATCGGGGCCGGCGGTTCAGCTTTTAGCAGGAACGGCGATGTTCGTCCGCGCCGACCCGCCGTGCTAGAGCATGATACGATCAAACGGAATCGTTTGATCGTTGAATCATGCTCTATCTTCAAAAGCTTAGAGCGCGTTTCATGCGAAAACCGGTTCCCACTTTTCGCAACGCGCTCTAGGATCACCCCATGCTCGACGACGCCCTCCCAGCCCCCATCGCCGCCCTGAAAACCCTTGTGGGTCCCGGCGGTTGGTCCGACGATCCCGCCCGGATGGCGCCAAAGCTCGAGGAGTGGCGCGGGCGGTGGCGGGGGACGACGCCTCTGCTGCTGCTGCCGCGATCGACAGAGGAGATAGCCCGGATCGTCCGTCACTGCGCCGCTGAAGGTATCGCGCTGACGCCTCAGGGGGGAAACACCGGCCTGGTCGGCGGCCAGATTCCCGATGGCGAGGTGCTGCTGTCGCTGGAGCGGATGAACGCCATTCGCGATGTCGCCCCCCTGGACGACGTGATCGTGATCGAGGCCGGCGTCACCCTGATCGAGGTGCAGGACGCGGCGGCCAAGGCCGATCGTTTTTTCCCGCTCAGCCTGGCGTCGGAAGGGTCGGCCACGATCGGCGGCCTCATCTCCACCAACGCCGGCGGCACCGCGGTGCTGCGCTATGGGACCATGCGCGATCTCGTGCTCGGTGTAGAGGCCGTTCTGCCGGACGGGTCCGTGTTTCAGGGCCTTAAGCGCTTGCGCAAGGACAATACCGGCTACGACCTCAAGCAACTTCTGATCGGGGCGGAGGGGACGCTAGGCGTGGTCACCGCGGCGGCGCTAAAGCTGTTCCCGGTTATGCGCGGTCGCGCCGTGGCCATGGTCGGGCTGAAATCGCCGGCCGCCTCGATCCATCTATTGGCGCAGGCCAAGGCGCAGAGCGGCGGCGGGGTGGAAGCGTTCGAGCTGATCAGCCGGGCCGGGATCGCGTTTGCGCTGAAAAACATGCCCGACATCCGCGATCCCCTTGAGACGGTCCATCCCTGGTATGTGCTGATCGACATCGCCAGCGCCGAGCCGGGCGGCGCCGCAGCCGCGATGGAACGCCTTCTAGCGTCGGCGCTCGACGCCGAGCTGATTGACGACGCTGTCCTGGCCCAGAGCGAGGCGCAGGCGAAGGCGCTATGGAAGATTCGCGAGGACCAGTCCGCGGCTCAGAAGCCCGAGGGCGCGACCTGGAAGCACGACGTCTCGGTGCCGGTCTCTCAAGTCCCGATCTTCCTGGAACGCGCGACGTCGGCGGCTCAGGCGTTCGCGCCGGGCTGCCGAGTCGTGGCGTTTGGCCATGTCGGCGACGGCAATATCCACTACGACGTGCTGCAGCCGATCGAGGGCCAGGATGGGAGCAGAGATCGAGCGGCCTTGGGGGTCGCCCACAGCGCATTGCGGGATGAAGGCTCGCGCCTCATCCACGACATCGTCGCCGAGCTCGGCGGCTCGATTTCCGCCGAGCATGGGTTGGGCGTCATGAAATCGGCGGAGGCGCTACGCTACAAGTCGCCCGAAGCCGTGGCCATCATGCGCGCGATCCGCGCCGCGTTCGATCCCCCCAAGATCATGAATCCTCGGGTGCTCTTTTAGATTTTGGGGGCTTGACTGAACGGTCTTCAGGTTCACTTCCCTCGGCCTCGAAAACGACCGCAGAGGAATATGCCGAATGTCCGACGCCGCCGCCCTGTTCAGTCCGTTCAAACTGAAGTCGCTCACTCTGCCCAATCGGGTGGTGATGGCGCCGATGACGCGGGCGTTTTCACCCGGTGGAGTCGCGACCGCAGATGTCGCGGCCTATTATCGCCGCCGCGCTGAAAACCAGGTCGGGCTGATCATCTCCGAGGGCACCGGCGTGCGCCGGCCGGTGTCGGTGAACGATCCCAAGGTGCCGCGCTTCTATGGCGAGGTGGAGCTCGCGGCCTGGAAGAGGGTCGTCGATGAGGTGCACGCCGCGGGCGGACTGATGGCCCCCCAGCTTTGGCATGTCGGCGCGGTGAAGAGCCGTGAGACGGACTGGACGCCCCCCGGCCCCTACGACAGCCCGTCGGGTCTCGCCGCGCCTGGCCAAAGGTTCGGCGAGATCATGAGCGATGAAGATGTCGCCGACACCATCGACGCCTTCGCCACCGCGGCGGCGGCGGCCGAAAAACTCGGCTTCGATGCAGTCGAACTGCACGGCGCCCACGGCTATCTGATCGATCAATTCTTCTGGTCAGCGACTAACGCGCGGGGCGACGCCTATGGCGGGGATACGATCGCGGCGCGGGGCCGATTCGCCGCCGATATCTTGAAGGCGGTGCGCCGGGTGGTCAGTCCCAACTACCCCGTCATCATCCGCCTTTCGCAATGGAAGCAGCAGGATTTCGCCGCTCGGATCGCCCAGACGCCCGAGGAGATGCTGGCTTGGCTCGGCCCGCTGGTCGACGCCGGCGCCGATTGCTTTCACTGCTCTCAGCGGCGGTTCTGGGAAGCCGAATTCCCCGAGGTGGATGGCTCGGACCTGAACTTCGCCGGCTGGGCCAAGAAACTGACCGGCAAACCGACCATCACGGTGGGGTCGGTCGGACTGTCGGGGGAGTTCTTGGCGGCGTTCATGGGCGAATCTTCCAAGCCGGCGTCCCTGGAAGACTTGCTGCGTCGGCTGGACCGCGGCGATTTCGATCTGGTGGCGGTGGGGCGCGCCCTGCTGCAGGACCCGACCTGGGCGCGCAAGGTCCAGGAGGGACGCCTGCACGACCTCAACGACTTCACCCGCGACGCCCTTGGCGTGTTGGCCTAGCTTAACCCGGGCGAGGGGATTAAAGCGGGTCGCGTGCTTTAGAGCCTGAGACTCATGCTGCTGATTCTTTCCCCAGCCAAGACGCTGGACTTCACGCCCGCCGATCCGTCGATCCCGGCCACGGCGCCTGAGATGACGGCCCAGACGAAAAAATTGGCGGCCGTCGCTCGCAAGCTGACAGCGTCGGATTTGAAGCGGCTGATGAACATCTCCGACAAGCTGGCGGAGCTGAACGTCGCACGCTTTCGGGACTTCAACCCCAAGGGATCGTCCGAGGGTGTGCAGGCCGCCCTGGCCTTCGCCGGCGACGTCTATGACGGGCTGGCGGCCCGGACGCTAACGCCTCCGGCGCTGGAATGGGCGCAGGCGCGGCTGCGGATCTTGTCGGGCCTCTACGGGCTGCTGCGCCCGCTGGATCGTATCCAGCCCTATCGCTTGGAGATGGGCGTTCGGCTGGCCGTCGACGGCGGCGCCACGCTGTACGACTTCTGGGGCGACAAACTCGCCAAGGGGTTACGCGCCGCCGCCCAAGGTCACGCCGACCCCACCGTGGTGAACCTGGCCAGCCAGGAATATTTCGGCGCGGTGGACGCCAAGGCGCTGAGGCTTCCCCTCGTCACCTGTCACTTCAAGGAGGAGAGCGAGGCTGGCGTGCGGATCATTTCCTTCTACGCCAAGGTCGCGCGGGGACTGATGGCGCGTTACGCGATCGACAACCGGATCGAGCGGGCCGAAAGTCTGAAAGACTTCGATCGCGCCGGCTACGCCTACATCGACTCCCTCTCCACGCAGACAGAGTGGACATTCGTGCGGCCTCAGCCGACGCCCAAGACATAAGGCCGCTTCACAGATGCTTGACCCTCGATCGATCGCTGCGGCGCGGGCGCGGGTGGACGCAGGCCCAGAGTTGCTCTAGGCGACGGTGTTCACAGGCTCAAAAGACGAATGATCGAAGATTTAGTCGATAAGGCCGCAACCCATGCCGGCCTCAGCCACGATCAGGCGGAGAAGGCTCTGTCGGCGGCCTTGTTCCTGATCCGAAAACATGGCGACGCCGAAAAGGTCAGCGACCTATTCGCCGCCATTCCAGGCTGCGATGTGATGGCGGAGGCGGGCTCGGCCATGGCCCAGAACAAGAGCGGCGGCTTGATGGCTGGTCTGGTGAGCAAGGCCGGCGGCTCCAGCGGAGCGGCCATGTCCGACGCCATGGCGATGAACCAGCAGCTGACCCGCCAGGGCGTCACGGTGTCTGATATGCAACGCATCCTGCCCCTGTCCATGACCTGGGTTCAGGGCAGAACGGGAAGAGACCTGCTGCGCGACGTTCTGGCTAGCATCCCAGGGCTTGGGCCGCTTCTGACCGCCCAGGTCTAAGGGGGGCGGCGGCCCTTACAGCCATGAAAATCCTGACCATCGCTCAGGCGCGCATGACCTCGTCACGACTTCCGGGCAAGGTCCTGCGGCCCATACTCGGAACGCCGATGGTCGGGCGCCAGATCGAGCGACTGCGACGTAGCCAGAGGCTCGGGCAGCTGGTCGTGGCGACAAGTGTCGATCCCACTGATGACGCGATTGTCGACTATTGCGCGGAGATCGCATGCGCGACCCACCGGGGGCCGCTGCACGATGTGCTCGGACGCTTTGCCGAGACCCTGGAGGCCTTCGGGCCCGCGGACCACGTCGTCCGCCTGACGGCGGACTGTCCCTTGGCCGATTGGACCGTGATTGATCAATGTATAGCGCTGCACCTTGAGAGCGGCGCCGACTATACCTCCAACACGATCAACCGGTCATATCCCAGAGGGCTCGATGTCGAGGTGTTTCGCGCAGCATGGCTGTCGAAAATCGCTGCGCAGACGTCGGACCCTCATGATCGAGAGCACGTCACGCCCTTCTTTTATCGCAATCCCGATCAATTCAAGATTGCGCAGCTCGTTCAGGAGACCTATCGCGCCCACCTGCGCTGGACGGTCGATCGGACGGATGATTTCGAGTTCACGACCGCGGTCTATGAGGCCCTTTACCCGACCAAGCCCGACTTTCTGACGGACGACATCCTGGCGCTTGGGTGGACGCAGCGTAGCGACCCCGATGATCCGCTGCAGCCTTAGGCGTTAGAGCATGACAGGGAGTGGGAGGCTGTGAGGACCATCAGCTCCGAGGCCCCAACCCCTGGCCTTCCCTGGCCGCACAGCCGCGATAGGTGAGGCCGAGCGCCTGGACCTCTGCGGAAAACGGATAGGTCAAGCCCGTCGCCGCGTCGCGACATGGCGTCGCCGTGATCACAGCGCGGAAGGGACGACCCGCGGCTTCGCCCGTCCAGGCGCCGCCGTTGGGTGCGGCCAGGAGCGCGTCAGACGTGAAGGTGATGGCCGCGACTTGCTGGCTGGTGAACATGATCTTCTTTGCGCGGATTTGCAGCGCCCAAAGCGGCGCCTCGCCACCGGCGTTCAGGCCGCCCCCCATCGCCGTGGCCTGGGCCAGCGATGGGGGCAGCTTGACGGCGGCTGCCCCCGGCTTGGAGCGACCGCATCCGGACAAGGCGGCGACGCCCAGAACCAAGAAGGCCAGCCCCTGCCATCCGCTCATCCCCGTGTGCGCGGAGGTGAGCCGGTAGGGGAGGGGGCGGACACGGCGATTCATTGAGGCATCGTAACCGCTAGGAGGGCGCGTGGAACAGCTTGATCTGTACGTAGGACTTTTCCCGGCCAGCCTCACGCCAGCGCGGCGTCCAGAGTGATGCTGGGCACCGCCGC
>Ga0116226_10002445_pt1 | contig 16179 bp, 16 predicted proteins | sample S1TSphfallax_FD_89692 | JGI IMG/M metagenome (GOLD analysis project Ga0116226, IMG submission 89692) | Host-associated microbial communities from peat moss isolated from Minnesota, USA - S1T2_Fa - Sphagnum fallax MG | ecosystem: Host-associated > Plants > Peat moss > Unclassified | place: USA...
CCAAGCACCCGAGTGTCAAGGATATTGCTGCTTTGCAGCACGATTTTGGAAACAATTATTGCCGGACCAGCGAAAATCCTTCCATTTTCGCCCCGTTGCAGCGTCCGCGAACTCGGCGGCGAGGAATCGAGTCGCGTACGAGTCGGTATAATCGCACGTTCGCCCGGAGGTGTGATGTCCGCTTCACCGATACCGCAGAATCCACCGACTACAACCCTGCTGGGCATGCCACGCTGGTTGACTTATTCGCTGCTGACCATCGTTTGCTGGGGTGCCTGGGGGGCGGTATCGAAAGTCGCATCCGACGGCGTGGATGCCAATACGAACCAGGTGCTGTTCACGTTTGGACTTTTGCCGTTGATCGTCGTTGCGGCACGCTCCCCACGCCTGCGCAGCGGGGTCCCCGGTCAGCGCCGGACCGGCATCGGCTGGGCCTTCCTGACGGGCATCCTCGGCGGCACCGGCAACATTGCGTTCTTCCGCGCCCTCGTCGCGGGCGGCGAGGCTTCGATCGTCGTGCCGGTGACCGCTCTGTTTCCTTTGGTGACGGTCATCCTGGCCCTGACTTTCCTGCGCGAGCGCATCGGCCGGGCCCAGATCGCCGGACTCGCGCTGGCCCTGGTTGCGATCTACCTGCTGAGCATGGATTGACCATGATCGCCACCTGGGTTTTCTACGCCGCGGTCGCGCTGGTATTCTGGGGCATCACCGGCGTCACACAGAAGCTGGCGACCAACCGGATCTCCAGCGAGCTGTCGTTCTTGTGGTTCGCCTACGCGATGATCGCGATCTCGGTCGTCATCGCCGTGACCGCCACGCTGCAGTGGCACGTGAAACCGATGATCCTCATACTCGCCGTGGTGGGCGGAACGCTGAACGGACTCGGCGCCCTGACGAGCTTCAAGGCCCTGGAGAGCGGGGGCAAGGCCTCGATCGTGATATCGCTGATCTCCTTGTTTCCCTTGCTCACGGTCGCCTTTGCGGTGCTCGCACTGCACGAGAAGCTCAGCATCGTCCAGGGCGTCGGGGTGGTGCTGGCGATCGTTGCGGCAATCCTGTTGTCGCTGGAGCCTGCACCGCCCCCCAACGCCTCGGCGGCACCCGGCCGCCAATCTAGCCCCTAGGGCTGACCGCCGATGATGCGTCCGTCGGGCTCGATACGCCCGACCGATTCGACACCCTCCTGCACCGTAAACAGCACGCGGGTCTCCAGCGTGCCGCCGGGTGCGAGCGAGCGGTGTCGATCCGCCGCTCGCATCGCGGCGAAGTCGACCGGATAACCGGTGCAAGGCTCGAGTACCGCGACGTTGTGGCCGCGCCAGCCGCCATAGCTTGCGAACAGCCAGCAGTTTGGGAATACCTTCTGGTCGAAGACCAGCCCGCAGGCCAGTCGCGTCGCCGTGTTGGTGAGCGCACACCATCCCGCCTGCATCCGTGTCCCGTAAAAAAAATACAGCTGTCGCGCCGCGGCGTCCGGGATGCGTCGCAGATCGACGGCCTGGCCGTCAATCTGCGCGTGCGGCCAGTCGAAGCTCGAGGGTGCGCCAGCCAATGTGCCGGGAAAGGCCGGTTCGGGGACGACTTGCATCGCCGGAAAATCGATCCGGTGACTCGAGCTGACCGCGAACGCCGGGTGCAGTTTCCACAAGAACGGAAATGGCACGGCGCCGGGGTTGTGTAGCGCATGCCGGAACGAGAGCTGCGTCGAGTCGCGCCGCAGGCTGATCGTCTTCTCGAACGCGATCGCGCTGATCGGTGTTGCAACGCGCAGACGCACGCCGACCTCATCGGCGCAGCTGGTCGGCTCGGCCCGCCAGTCCGCGGTCCATAGCTCGCCATGGTCGGGATAGGCTTCGCCGTCGATCAGCGTGGCTTCATCGTTCGGGAACAGTTCATCCCAGCCGCCGCTCCATACATCGTCGTAGCGCGAATTCATCGGCAGTCGCGCAGGCCGGGCGCGCTGGTTTTCCCACAATAAATCTGCATCGAGCGGCTTGTACGTGATCTGCAGAATCTTCGCGCCGGCGGACGGCAGGATCACGACACGCAGATAGCGGTTCTCGAGCAACACGGCCGGCAGGCCGCGGTAGCTCCAATCGGTGTTGATATCCAGTTCCATGGTGAGGAGCGTATATTCGGGGACCGCATGCAAGCAAATGAGAACACCGCTCCGCTCGCGGGCCGCATCGCCTTGATCAGCGGTGGTGCCCAGGGGATAGGCCGGGCGATTGCCGCGCGCTTCCAGGCGGCGGGAGCCCGCGTCTTCATCGTCGACAACGATCGACTCGCCGGCCAGGGCTGTGCCTCGGAACTGACTGCCGGCGCTCCGAACCTCCCGGTGGAGTTCCTCGCCGCCGATTTGGCGCATCCGGACCAGGTCGCCCAAGCCGCCGCCAAGCTACGCGATCGCCATGGCCGCATCGACGTGCTCGTCAACAACGCCGGCATCGAGATCGCGAAGTCCTTCGAGACCTGCACCCTGGAGGACTGGGATCGGATTCTCGGGGTCAACCTACGGGGAGCCTTCGTGCTGACCCAGGCTGTGCTGCCGCTCTTTGCGCCCACCGGCGGCGCCATTGTCAACATCAGCTCGATTCACGCCACGCACGCCTTCGCCGAGTCGCTGGCTTATGCGTGCTCGAAGGCGGGCCTCGTCGCCTTCACGCGCAACCTGGCGCTGGAGCTCGCGCCGCGCCGGATCCGCGTCAACGTCATATGCCCGGGGTATGTCGACACCCGGCTCTGGGATGAGTACCTACAGAAAACACCGGACCCGGCGGCGCTGGACGCGGCAACCACGGCGCTGCACCCGGTGGGGCGCCGGGGGATGCCGGGGGACGTTGCCGAGGCCGCCCTATTCCTCGCCGCGGACTCGGCGGCGTTCATGACCGGCGCCAGCCTCGTCATCGACGGCGGCCTGACCATCCGCGCCCATCCATGAAAATAGAAGCCGTCGATTTCTTCTATTTGTCGATGCCCGAGGTGACGACCGAAGGCGACGGCAGCCAGGACGCGCTGTTGGTGCGCGTTGCCGCGGGCGGGTTCGTCGGCTGGGGCGAATGCGAGGCCTCGCCGCTGGTCTCGATCGCGGCCTTCGTCTGCCCGATGTCGCACGGCGCATGCCGGCCGGTCCGCGATTCGGTGCTTGGCGAGTCGCTGCAGGGCCCATCCGACATCGCACGGATCGCCGCGAAGATCGACTACGACAGCATGGATTTGCTGCAGGCCCCGCACACCTGGTCCGGCATCGAAATCGCGCTTTGGGATCTGCTCGGCAAGGCACGGGGCGAGCCGGTCTGGAAACTTCTGGGGTTCACGCAGGCCTACCGCAAGATGCCCTATGCCTCGCAACTGTTCGGCGACTCGCCCGCCGAAACGCTGCAGCGCGCCCGGCGCGCCCGCGCGGAGCGGTTTCGCGCCGTGAAATTCGGCTGGGGACCGATCGGGCGCGCGGGCGCCGACGTCGACGCGGAGCATTTCGCCGCCGCGCGCGAGGGACTCGGGGAGGACGGCGTGCTGCTGATCGATGTCGGCCAAGTCTTTGCCGAAGACGTCGCGGCCGCCGCGCTGCGCATTCCCGCGCTCGAGCGCGTGCGGGCGCGCTGGCTGGAGGAGCCATTCAACACGGCGGCTCTCGACGCTTACGCGGCGCTCGCCGCGCGCAGCCCCAGCGTGAAGCTCGCGGGCGGCGAGGGAGCGCACAATTTCCAAATGGCGCGCCATCTGATCGATTACGGCAAGGTCGGCTACATCCAGGTCGATTGCGGACGCATCGGCGGCATCGGCATCGCGCATAGGGTCGCGGACTATGCGGCCGCCCGGGGCGTGAGCTTCGTCAATCACACGTTCACGTCGCATCTCGCCCTGAGCGCGTCGTTGCAGCCCTACGCGGGAATGCGCGACCACGATATCTGCGAGTACCCGTTCGCGCCGAAAGCGCTGGCGCGGGAGTTCACGACGAACACGCTCGAACGCGATACGGAAGGCGGGGTCACGGTGCCGGACGCGCCGGGGCTTGGGGTCGGCATTGATGGGGCGCGGGCGCGCAAGTACCTCGTCGACGTAGAAATCAAGGCGAAGGGTCGCACCCTGTTCGCCTCGACCGACCAGTTCTAGGAGCCCATGTGGCCGGACACTATCGCATCGTCGGCATGACGAAAGCGGCGTCCCCCGCGGGCGGTGCGGGCCACCGCTGGGTCACGGCCTTCATCCGCGTATAGAACCGGATCCCTTCCGCTCCATAGATATGGTGATCACCGAATAAAGACTGGCGCCACCCGCCGAAACTGTAGAACGCCATGGGAACGGGGATGGGGACGTTGACGCCCACCATGCCGACCTCGATCTGCTGCGTGAAGGCCCGCGCGACTTCGCCGCTGCGGGTGAAGACCGAGACACCGTTAGCGAACGGGTGGGCATTGACCAGCTCGATGGCCGCCTGCAGCGTCGGCACACGCACGACACACAGCACCGGCCCGAAGATCTCCTCGCGATAGATTCGCATCGAGGCGCTTACGCCATCGAACAAGGAGGCGCCGAGAAAAAAGCCCTTGGCGGAGCCCGAAAGCTTGGCCTGCCGTCCGTCGACGACGAGGCGTGCGCCTTCGGCGGCGCCGATTCCGATGTAAGCGGCCACACGCTCGCGGTGTTGCGCGGTGACGAGCGGACCCATTTCGGTGGCAGGGTCATCGGGGGCACCGACTTTGAGGCTGCCGATCCGCTTCGTGACACGCTCGATCAATTGATCACCCACGGCGTCGCCCACGGCGACGGCCACGGAAATCGCCATGCAACGCTCTCCTGCCGAACCGTACGCGGCACCGACCAAGGCTTCGACGGTGTGATCGAGGTCAGCATCGGGCAGCACGACCATGTGATTTTTGGCTCCGCCCAATGCCTGAACCCGCTTGCCGGCTGCCGTTCCGTCGAGATGCACGCGTTTGGCGACCGGGGTCGAACCGACGAAACTTAACGCAGCAATGCCCGGGTGTTCGAGGATCGCATCGACGGCCGCCTTGTCTCCGTTGACGACGTTGAACACGCCCGGGGGCAAACCGGCCTCGTGCAGCAACTCGGCGAGGCGAATCGGCGCCGAGGGGTCCCGCTCCGAGGGCTTCAGGATGAAGGTATTGCCGCAGACGATCGCCACGGGAAACATCCACATCGGAACCATGACGGGAAAATTGAACGGCGTGATGCCGGCGGCGACGCCCAGAGACTGACGCAGACTATAGGCGTCCACGCCGGTGCCGACGTTGTCGCTGAACTCACCCTTGAGCAGATGCGGAGCCCCGCAGGCGAACTCGACGACCTCGAGGCCGCGCGTGACTTCGCCGCGCGCATCGCTGACCGTCTTGCCGTGCTCCCGGGACAATAACCGGGCGATTTCGTCCGCATGCTTTTCGACCAATTCCTTGAATCGCGACAGGATTCGTGCCCGCCGCAGGACGGGAGTCGCGGCCCAGGACGGATAGGCGGCAGCGGCCACCTTGACGGCTGCATCGACGTCGCCGGCCTCGGCGAGCGAAACCCGCGCGATCACGGTTCCGGTCGCGGGATTGAATACGTCCGCAGTGCGAGCGCCCGGCGCGTCGACGTGGCGGCCGCCGATCCAGTGACCGATGCAAGGGAGTAGTTCGACGACAGGATTGGTGCTCATGGTGCCCTCGATTTTCTGCGATGCCTAAATGCCACGCAAGCTGCCGACGTCAAACTGCCCCGAGGACGCGCCGCAGCTCCGCGGCGCAGGTCGCGAGCGCCGTGCTCGCTTCGTCGATCAGCTTGCCCATGGTGACGAAGCCGTGAATCTGTCCGGGGAAACTCACCGTGCTCGCGCGCGCGCCGGCGCTCGCAAGCCGGCCGGCGTAGGCCGCCCCTTCGTCGCGCAAGGGATCATATCCCGCCGTCAGGACCAGTGCGGGGGGCAGATTCGACAGATCCGGATGCAGCAGAGGAGAGGCTCGCCAGTCATCGGCTTGGGCCGGATCGGCGAGATAATTCGCGACGAACCAGCGCATCGTCTCCTGCGTCAGCAAATAACCACGACCGTTTTCGGCATACGAAGCGGAGTTGCAACGTAAATCCGTCACGGGGTAGATCAGCAACTGAAACGCGATCGCGAGATCCGCGCGGTCACGCGCATCGATGGCGACAACTGCTGCGAGGGTGCCGCCGGCGCTGTCGCCGCCGACCGCGAGTCGATCGGGATCGAGCGCCAACTCGGCAGCATGGTCACGCACCCAACGCGTCGCGGCCACACAATCGACCACGGCGGCCGGAAACCGGTGCTCCGGCGCCAGCCGATAATCGACGGCCACGATCGCGCAGCCCGACAGCATCGCCAAATCCCGGCACAGGCTGTCATGAGTGTCGAGATCCCCGATGACGAAGCCGCCGCCGTGAAAATAAATCAGTACGGGCGATCTGCCTTCGGACGAGACGGGATGCGGCCGATAAAGCCGCAGCGGGATCGGGCCGTCGGGACCCTCGGCCAGTAACTCGACGACGGCCGCCACGGGCCGCGGCGCGGGCTGAAGCAGGTGTCGCCGGTCGCGGTATTGCAGTCTTGCGGCCACCGGGCCCTGGGATTCCAGAGTCGGCAGGGCGCCGCGTTCGATGAGGGACAGCAGCGCGCGGGTCTGGGGGTGCAGCAAAAGAAACTCCGTCGCGAACAGGACTTGCAGCCTAGCGGACCTTAGCGGAAGTCAGGCGGGTTTTTGCGCGCGGCGAGCCGCACGACCGGCTGCACCGGAGCGGAACGCACCATCATGGTGCCCAATCCTTACCGATGCTTGTTACCGTACATCTGTTCAATACCGATTGAAAAATCCTCATCTTAGGGAACTAAGTCATTGAATTATTTATATTATTAAAAATGGACGTCGCTTCGCTTCAATCTTTAACTTTCCCCCAACGCACCGATAATGGTGCAACTGGATCGCAGCCCGCACCGGGTTGCATCATGAAACTCATACTGGAGAAAGATGATGGTTCTTGGACAAATTGCCCGTTGGGGCCACAACCTGTTACTCGTTGCTTTGGGCTTCTTGACCGTGGGAATCGTGGTGGCCTTTGCCTAATCGGCTCACGGAACAGTCTTCATGACGGTCGGAGACAGAGCACTTTGCACGCCCGATTCGGTGTACGCGACGATGCTGAAATAATAAGTTCCGGGCGGCAGACCATCGATCACCGTGTGATCGATGGTCGCGCCTCGAATCTTGACGACGCGTGTGTAGAGTTTCGGATCCGTTCCGAAATAAATGAAATAGCCAGCGAGATCGCGCAGCGGTGACCCGTCGACATCGCGTGCGGGCGGCGTCCAAGACACCGTCACGCCGCGGCCGACACGACTGCAAGCGGCCAGCGCCAACACAGCCGACGCGAATAAGACGTTCAGGGGTTTGATCGCAGCTCCGGAATCAACAAACCGTCAGTTTGAATGAGATCGAATCGCGCTCCTCGCCAGGTTTGGCGGTGCGGATTGATCAGCATGGCCTTTCCGCAGCGGCGCGCTTGACCGCCTGGCGGACGCCGTCTTCGTGAAAAAGGGCACGGCCGCAAACTGTTGCGGCGCCAGGTCTTCAGTATCGGCCCCCGCGGACGAATATCGGGGCCTATGAATTTGAATTTCGAGCAACTCGCCGTTCGCGGTCGCGTGCAACTCCTGACCGCGCTCGGCATCCTCGGGCTCATTGCCGTATTCGGCGTCTCGCTGGTCCAACTCAATGGCGTTCTCAAGGACGGCGTCGCCGCCAAGGAACGCGCTCAGGTCGAGGCGGCCTACAGTATCCTCGAACATTTCGAAGCGGAAGAGCGCGCCGGCCATCTGTCGCGCGCGGCGGCGCAGTCCGCAGCCAAGGAGACGCTGCGCGGCGTCCGCTACGACGCGAAGAATTATATCTTCATACTCGACATGACCCCGACCATGATTTTGCTGCCGTTCAAGCCGGAGAACGAAGGCAAATACGTTGGGGATGCGAAGGATCCGACCGGCTTCAAGAACTACACCGCGTTCGTCGACGTCGTCAAGAGTCAGTCGGCAGGCTACGTCACCTACCACTGGCAAAAACCGGGTACCGACACGGTCGCAGCCAAAATGAGCTACCTCAAGGGGTTTGCGCCCTGGGGCTGGATCGTCGGGACGGGCGCCTACCTCGATGATGTCCAGGCAACCGAGTGGGCGAGCGGACTCAAGCTCGCGGGCTTGTGCGCGGTGATCGGGGCGATCACGGTCGGCGCCGGCATCGGGCTCGCCAGGAGCATTACCGAGCCGGTGCGCCGAATCACCAATCGCATGGGCGCCCTCGCCGCGGGCGACACGGCCACGCCGATCCCTTACACCGACCTACCGAACGAGTTCGGCGAGATGGGCCGCGCCGTACGGGTGTTCAATGACGGACTCATCGCCAAGTCGCGCCTCGAACAAGAATCCGCGCAGCTCGAGCGGCGTCGTCGGGAAGAAGCGCAATCCGCCGAAGCCGCCAAGGCGATTGCGGCACGCGAACTGGCGCGTGTCGTCGCCGACATCGGCCGGGGCTTGGAAGAACTGGCGTCGGGCAACCTGCGCTATCGCATCTCCCAGGCGTTCGGCGCCGAATACGAGACGTTGCGCCGAGATTACAACGACGCGATGCAGAAGCTGGAGCGAACGATGGCGGTCATCAGCGCCAACACCGCCGACATTCGCCACGGCAGCGGCGAGATCAGCGACGGCGCGGAGGAGCTTGCACAGCGCACCGATCGTCAGGCATCGAGCCTGCAGCAAAGCGCGGCTGCCATGGACGAGATCAGCGCAACCGTGCGCAAGACCGCCGAATCGGCTGCCGAGGCGAATCGGTTCATCGCCGGCGCGAAAGGCGATGCCGAACGCTCGAGTACCGTGGTTCGCGAAGCCGTGCAGGCAGTCGGGGCGATCCAGACATCCTCGCAGCAAATCAGTCAGATCATCGGGGTGATCGACGAGATCGCGTTCCAGACGAATCTTCTCGCCTTGAATGCCGCCGTCGAGGCGGCGCGCGCGGGCGAGACCGGCCGCGGCTTCGCGGTGGTCGCTTCGGAGGTCCGCGCTCTGGCGAAACGCTCGGCCGACGCCGCGAAAGAAATCAAGGCGCTGATTACGGCCTCGACGACCCAAGTCGCTCTGGGTGTGCAATTGGTCGATAAGACGGGCCAGGCCCTGCAGCAGATCGTGAGCCAGGTGAACAAGATCGCCGCCATAGTGGGCGAAATTGCGGCCGCGGCGGAAGAGCAGTCGATCGGCGTCAAGGACATCACATCGAACATCGGGCAGATCGACCAATCCACCCAGAAAAACGCCGCGATGGCGGAGGAATCGACGGCTGCGGCTCGTCAGCTCGTCGACAAGACCGATGGCTTGGCGCGCCTCATCGCACAGTTCAAGACGGAAGCAGACGCCCCCGCGTCGAGTCGACGCCTAGCCTCCTAGACACCGCAGTCGGTGAGAGCGCCCTGCCGGGCGCACCACCAAAAAAAACCTGCCCGAAGGCAGGTTTTTTTGAGCATCCAGTGCTCGATCGACGGTTCAGGCGAACGTCGGGGTCATCGTGCGACGGCCGCGGAACACCAGCAAGCCACCGACCAACAAGGTCAGGCCTGCAACCGCGGAAGCCGGATCGATCTCCGGAGCGGCATACGTGGATTCGACCGAAGCGGCGAAACCAACCTGTTCGACGTTCGAATCGCCCGCCGGAGGCGCGAACATCACGTTCATCGTGTAGGCTCCAGCTGCCAGGTTCTGGAACTGGAAGTTGTAGCCGGCATTGCCCGTGGTGGGGTCCAGCGTTCCAGCCGTGAACGAGTCCGAGGCGACGAACGCACCAGACGGATTCGACAGGACGATCAACCCACCGGTCACGCCCTGAATGGCCGACACCGATCCCTCGATCAGTTCATTGCCGGCGTTGCCGCCCGCAGCGAAGTCGAAGGTGTAGAGCTGACCCGTCGACAGGGTCGTGTTCACGAAATCAGGCACGTCAATCGTGGTCTGCGCTTGAGCAACGCCGCCGACGCACAAGGCGGCGATGGCAGTAGCAATAATCTTCTTCATAAAACCTCTTTCTCCAAATGGCCATTTTTGAAACTTCGTCGGCCGCTGCCCGCTATGACAGACCTCACACGACGAGTGGGCGCAAGATGACACAGGTCACGTTTTGATCTCTACCCCGACTTGACTTAATTTGTGACGCAGTTCACAAGAATGGAAAAACTTGCGACAGTCGTGAGCCGTAAACGCAGCGGCAGATACCAGCGAGGCAAAACCGTGTGTCGCGCGAGCTTGAGATCGCGCAAAAGATGCAGGACGAAAGCCATGGCGAAGCCGATGCCGGCGGCGAGCGGCGGCAGCATTAACATAATCCAGGCGAGCAGCGAAGGTATGACGCTCCAGACGAATAATTCGCGCTGCTGCCGCGGATCGAGGTTGGGCAAACTCATCGCGAAGCCCCAGTGCAAGGCGCCGACGAAGCTCAAGATCACCGCCGCATAATCGAGCAATGCCCTGATCAGCCAGGCGTGCGCCGCGGTGTGAAACAGCGCCGCGGCCGCCAGGCAGACGAAGGGAACGAGTCCGCCGTAACCCAGCCAAGCAACGATCGGGGGCGCTCGCCGCTCATCCATGCGGCGATTCCTCGCGCAGTCGCCCGCGATGCACGACCCCGATGCAGGGATTGGCGCCCAGGCCATAGCAAAGCTCCGCCGGTCGATCGATGCGCCACAACGCGAAGTCCGCGCGCTTGCCGACCTCGAGCGTGCCGCGATCCGCGGCTATCCCGAGTGCGCGCGCCGCTGCGATCGTCGTGCCGCGAATCGCTTCGAGCGGCGTCAACCCGAACAAGGTGCAGGCCATGTTCATCGCCAGCAGCAACGAGGTGCAGGGCGAGGTTCCCGGATTACAGTCGGTCGCGACGGCGATGGCCACGCCGGCGGCGCGCAGGGCCGCCACCGGCGGGGGCTCCGTCTGTCGCAGCGTAAAGTAAGCGCCCGGCAACAGCACGGCAACCGTGCCGCTGCGCGCGAGCGCGCGAGCCCCGTCGGCGCCGAGATATTCGAGATGATCGGCGGACAGGGCGCCGTATCGGGCCGCGAGTTCGGCCGCGCCGAGATCGGACAACTGGCCGGCATGCAAATGCATCGGCAACCCGAGTACACGCGCGGCGCGCAGGTATTGCTCCGTCTCCGCCACCGTGAAGGCGATCGATTCGCAAAACGCGTCCACGGCATCGACGAGTCCGGCGGCCGCGAGATCGCTGAGCCAGGGGCCGCTCACCCGATCGATGTAAGCCTGCCGGTCGCTGCGATATTCCTCCGGCAGCGCATGCAAACCGAGGAAGGTCGTGGCGACGGAGACCGGCAAGTCGCGCTCGAGCGAGCGTGCCACCTCGAGTAGGCGCCGTTCCGTCTTCAGTTCCAAGCCGTAGCCGGACTTGATCTCGATGGTGGTCACGCCCTCGGCCATGAGGCGACGGGCGCGTAGCGCAGCGTACTCGCGCAGTTCGGCATCAGAGGCGGCCCGAGTGGCTCGCACGGTCGCTTGGATGCCTCCACCCTCCCGGGAGATTTCCGCGTAGCTCGCGCCGCTCAAGCGGCGCTCGTATTCGGCGACGCGGTTGCCGCCGTAGACCAAGTGCGTATGACAGTCGATCAGTCCCGGCGTGATCCAGGCACCGACGGCGTCGTGAACCTTGGCCTTGGCGATGGCCGGTGCGCGCAGGGCGAGCGCGGCGGGGCCTACCCAGGCAATGCGCTCGCCGCGCACGGCAATCGCAGCATCGCGCAACACACCGTAGGCATCGGCGCCCGGCGTTGCGCCGGCAAGGGCCGCGCCGCCAGAGGGCGCGCCGCCAAAGGGCGCGCCGCCGTCGCGCATGGTCGCGAGATGAGCGCCGATCCAGACGTGGTCCCAGCCCGTTTCCGTCGGGTCGTGGCGGGCATCGCCGAGAGTTAATTCATCGCGGGCTTCGGACACGGTGTAGAGGATCTCGCAGGCAGAACGATTGCTGGATGCCGCATCATAAGGCAAGCTAGGTTATATATACAGGTATAGCCAAGCTCGGGAGCCTGCCGTGAGTCGAGAATACTGGATGGATGCGGCGCTGCTGCCCGCGGGTTGGACCGAGGACGTCCGGGTACGGGTATCCGAGGACGGAATGATCATGGCGGTACGGCCTGAGGCCGGCCCGGTGGACGCCGCGACGGCCTTGGGCGGGGACGCCGAGCGCATCCGCGGAATCGTCGTGCCCGGCATGCCCAATGCCCATAGCCACGCGTTTCAACGCGCGATGGCGGGCGCGAGCGAATACCGTCTCTCCGCTCGGGACAGCTTTTGGACCTGGCGCCAGGCAATGTACGCGCTCGCCAATCGCGTCGAACCCGAGACACTGGCCGCGATCGCGACGCAGTTGTTCGTCGAAATGCTCAAAGCTGGATACACCTCGGCGGCCGAGTTTCATTACGTGCATCGGCGCGTCGACGGATCGCCCTATACCGACGAGAACGCCCTGTGGGATGCGATCGGCGAGGCGGCCGGCGAGGCCGGCATCGGCCTGACTTTTTTGCCGACCCTGTATCAGGCCAGTGACTTCGGGGGGCGGCCCCTGCGCCGTGACCAGGCGCGCTTCGCACTGCAGACCGACGAGTTCGTCCGCGCAGTCGAGGCGCGCGTCAGCCGCGAACGATTGGCGGGTCCGGGGACCCTGCGCACGGGCGCGGCATTCCATAGTCTGCGCGCCGTAACGCTGGACACCCTGCGCCAGGCAAGTGTGCAATTGCGCGCAATCGACGCGACCCTGCCCGTGCACATCCACGTGGCCGAGCAACTGCGCGAAGTCAAGAGTTGCAAAGAGGCGACCGGGCGACGGCCGATCGAACTGCTGCTCGAGGCCGGCGTGCTGAGCCCACACTGGTGCCTGATCCACGCCACGCATGCGACGCCTGCCGAACTCCAGGGGATCGCCGATCACCGTGCAACGGTCTGCGTCTCCATCACGACCGAGGCGAACCTCGGCGATGGCTTCTTCGACACGCATCGCTACTTGAAGGCCGGCGGCCGACTGTGCATCGGCTCGGACAGCCAGGCCACGGTGTCGCCGACCGAAGAGCTGCGCTGGCTGGAATATCAGCAGCGCCTGAAGCGCAAGCGCCGCGGGGTGCTCGCCGACGACCGCGAATCGCACGTCGGAACACGCCTGTGGCGCGACGCCGCGGTGCACGGCGCCCAGGCGATCGGCCAGTCGGTCGGGGCGATCGAAGTCGGACGGCGCGCCGACTGGTTGGTCATCGATCCGGGACATCCGTCGATGGTCGCTTGCGCGCGCGATGCGGCCCTCGACCATGTGCTTTTCGCCGGCGCGAGCGCCGCGATCCGCGACGTCATGGTGGCGGGCCGCTGGGTCATCCAGGACTACCGTCACCCGGCCGAGGAGGCCACGGCGGCACGGTTCGCGGCCGCAATGCGCAAGTTGACTATACCTGTCTATACAGCATAAGCTAGCGTCATGTCGAAACCCGCCGCCTCCGCCGAACCGCTTTATTTGCAGGTCAAGCGCCACATTTTGGACAACATCGGGTCCGGAAAGTGGGCGGCCTCGGCGCGCGTTCCCTCGGAAAGCGAGATCGTCAAATCCTTCGGCATCAGCCGCATGACGGCCAATCGCGCCCTGCGGGAACTGCGCGACGAAGGCGTGCTGGTACGCGTTGCCGGCGTCGGCAGCTTCGTTGCCGACCAGCAGTCGCGCGCGCATCCGCTCGAGGTGCGCGGCATCGCCGACGAAATCCGCCGTCGCGGGCACCGCCACCGCGCCGAGGTCATCACGCTCGCACGGGTGCGCGCCGATGCGCACCTGGCCGAGGACTTTCGCATCGCCGTGGGTACCGAACTCTTTTTCTCGGTCATGGTGCATTTCGAGAACGAACGGCCGGTGCAACTCGAGGACCGCCACGTGCTGCCAAAACTCGCGCCGGACTATCTGGGCGTCGACTTCACGACGACCACGCCCTATGACTACCTGGTCAAAGCAGCGCCGCTCAACGAGGCCGAACACGTCTTGCGCGCAGTCATGCCCGACGACCGGGCACGCGGCTTGCTGGACATGCAGCGCAATGAACCCTGTCTGCTGATGATCCGTCGCACCTGGACCGCCGGCGAAATCGCCTCGGTCGCGAAGCTCTACTATCCAAGTTCCCGTTACGAATTGTCCGGACGCTTCCGTCCGTCTTAGGAGACCGCCATGCTCGCCCCATTGAAGCCCCGAGTGATTCGCGCCGCGCGCGGCAACCAGCTGAGTGCGCGCTCGTGGATGACCGAAGCGCCGCTGCGCATGCTGATGAACAATCTCGACCCCGAGGTCGCGGAGAATCCCGCCGAACTGGTCGTCTACGGCGGCATCGGCCGCGCCGCGCGAGACTGGAACTGCTATGACCGCATCGTCGAGACCCTGAAGACCCTGACCGAGGATCAAACCCTGCTCGTGCAGTCGGGCAAACCCGTCGGTGTATTCCCGACGCATCCCGATGCGCCCCGCGTATTGATCGCGAACTCCAATCTCGTGCCGCACTGGGCGACCTGGGAACACTTTCATGAGCTGGACCGCAAGGGTCTCGCGATGTACGGCCAGATGACGGCGGGGTCGTGGATCTACATCGGCAGCCAGGGCATCGTGCAAGGCACCTACGAAACCTTTGCCGAGATGGGTCGCCGCCACTTCGGCGGCAATCTCGCCGGCAAGTGGATCCTCACGGCGGGCCTGGGCGGCATGGGCGGTGCGCAGCCCCTTGCCGCCACGATGGCCGGTGCCCACATGCTGGCCGTCGAATGCCGTCAGGACCGCATCGCGAAGCGGCTGGAGACCGGTTACGTCGACGAGGAAGCGCATTCGCTCGATGATGCGCTCGCCCGTTTCGAGGCGGCGACCCGACGCGGCAAAGCGATCTCCGTGGCCTTGCTCGGCAACATCATCGATGTCCTGCATACGCTGTTGGAGCGCGGCATCCGCCCCGACGCGCTCACCGACCAAACCTCGGCCCACGATCCGATCAACGGGTACCTCCCGCAAGGGTGGACGACGGCGCAGTGGGACGAGCGTCGCGTCAGCGATCCGGAAGGCACGGCCTTGGCGGCGAAGCGCTCGATGGCCAAGCACGTCGAATATCTGCTGCGCTTCAAGGCCATGGGATTGCCGGTCTTCGACTATGGGAACAACATCCGCCAGGTCGCACGCGACCACGGCGTGACGCAGGCCTTCGACATTCCGGGTTTCGTCCCCGAATACATCCGTCCCCTGTTCTGCCGCGGCATCGGCCCGTTCCGATGGGTCGCCTTGTCGGGCGACCCCGAGGACATCTACAAGACCGACGCCAAGGTGAAGGAATTGATTCCCGATGATCCGCACCTGCATCAGTGGCTGGACATGGCGCGCTCGCGAATCCAGTTCCAAGGCTTGCCGGCGCGTATCTGCTGGGTCGGGCTCGGTCAAAGGCACCGCCTCGGACTTGCGTTCAACGAAATGGTCGCCCGCGGCGAACTGTCCGCGCCCATCGTCATCGGCCGCGATCATCTGGACTCGGGTTCGGTCGCCAGCCCGAATCGCGAGACCGAAGCGATGCTGGACGGCTCCGATGCAGTCTCCGACTGGCCCCTGCTCAATGCGCTGTTGAATACGGCCGGCGGAGCGACCTGGGTCTCCTTGCACCATGGCGGCGGTGTCGGCATGGGCTACTCGCAGCATTCCGGCGTCGTGATCGTCTGTGACGGCACGGCAGCCGCCGGCAAGCGCATCGCGCGCGTCCTGTGGAACGATCCCGGCACCGGTGTGATGCGACATGCGGACGCCGGCTATTCGATCGCGATCGACTGTGCGCGCGAGCAAGGCCTGAACCTGCCGATGATCGAGCAAGGCTAGTGGCGGCATCGAGCACAGGTCCCAACAGCACGAGGACGGCGAGCCGCGTCGAGCTGCGTGCCGGCTGCTTGTCGCTTGCCGACCTGCGCCGCATCCATGCCGGGCCCATCACGCTGACCCTGACCGACGCCGACCGCACGCGCATCGGCGCGGCGAGCGCGCTGGTCGACCGCATCGTCGCCGCGGGCGATGCCGCCTACGGGATCAATACCGGCTTTGGTCTGCTTGCCCAGACTCGGATCCCGACCGAGCAACTGGAGCG
>Ga0116226_10002446_pt1 | contig 16178 bp, 11 predicted proteins | sample S1TSphfallax_FD_89692 | JGI IMG/M metagenome (GOLD analysis project Ga0116226, IMG submission 89692) | Host-associated microbial communities from peat moss isolated from Minnesota, USA - S1T2_Fa - Sphagnum fallax MG | ecosystem: Host-associated > Plants > Peat moss > Unclassified | place: USA...
AAGGCCTGAATCGATGACGCAGATCGTCGTGATCGGAAGTCTCAATATGGATCTAGTGGCCGCGACCCCGCGGTTGCCGGTAGGCGGGGAGACCATTCTGGGAACCCAGTACTTCACCGCTCAAGGAGGTAAGGGCGCTAATCAAGCCTATGCGGCCGCGAAGCTCGGCGGCAATGTCGCGATGTTAGGTCGCGTCGGTTCCGACGACCATGGTCGACAGCTGCGCGCGAATCTGGAAACCGTCGGCTGCGATGTTACCGGCATCGAGTCAGTCGAGGGCTCCAGCGGTGTCGCGATGATCTTAGTGGCGGCGTCCGGTCAAAACTGCATCGTGGTGGTGCCGGGTGCCAATGAACGCTACCTGCCCGGCGATTTGCTGCGTGACGACGCGCGGCTCGCTCAGGCGCAGTTCGTTTTGCTACAGCTGGAGACACCCGTCGAGACCATACTGCAGGCGGCACGCCGCGCGAAGCACCATGGCGCCCAGGTCATACTCGACCCGGCGCCGGCCCAACTGGGTTTGCCGGGGGAATTATTCCAGCACATCGATGTGCTCACGCCCAACGAATCGGAAGCCGCGCAATTGCTCGGCCGCCCGGCGGGTGATCTGAGCTCGGACGCGGCGGCCTCCATTGCCCGACAGCTACAGTCGCTGGGGCCGACCGCCGTCATCATCAAGATGGGAGCGCAAGGCTGCTTGCTTGCCGAAGGATCCGAGCTCAGCATGATTCGGGCTCCGCAGGTGAAGGTGGTCGACACCACCGCAGCCGGAGACATCTTCAATGCGGCATTTGCGGTTGCTCGCTCGGACGGCGCATCGCTCAAGAAGGCCTGCGAGTTTGCCGTTCGCGCAGCGGCGCTCTCGGTAACGCGCTTTGGGGCTCAGCGGAGTGTCCCGAGCCGCGCCGAGGTCGAGCACGCCTACAGTTGAGACTCGCAGGATCACTCTATGGTGTGAAGCTTTGCCGGCCGAGGGCGGCGAGTTTCCCAGCCAATGGTGCATTGAATGAGGGCGTACACGCGTCGAGGCCCGACTTGGCGGAAGCAGCATCCGGCGCCAGCTGCTCGACTCGTTCCCTCGACTATTCCACCATGAAACACCACGGCCTGGATTTTGCATTTTTGCTGATTCACCTTAGAAGCGACGCTGAAATCAGAGCCGTCCTGACGAACGTGCAAAGAGCGGCTGCAGACCGCACTGACACAACGAGCTCATTTTTTTCTTGACACGACGAAATTTTGGCGTAGATTTCGCGCCCCTATGAATCATCAACAACAAACTTTTTGCACGCGGCAGCGCTCCGGGCTGCAAGTCTGCGCAGGCACATTCGTGATCTGCGAGGCACCCCCGCGCGCTCTGGAAGTCGTGATGCGTTAGCCTGTTCGCTGAAGTTGCGGGGCTGAGCAGATGGCAGTCCCCGGAACAATCTCCATCAAGAGACCCCGGAAGGCGCTGCCGACCGGGGTCTCGTCGTTTTGGGCGGCGAGAAGTGTTTGCAAAGTACGGAATGGAGGATTTGGGACACCGGCTGGCCGGGGTCCCGTGGCGAACTTGATCCGACGGCGGGAGGAGACGGCTGCAACCCGTTCTCTGCTCAACACCGCACGCATGATGGACGACAACCCGACGCTTTTGCGTTTGAAGGAGTTGGAGACGCTGGAAAAGGTGACCGAGAAGATCGACAAGTTGACGGTCTTCGGCGGCCTCGAAGGCGTATTGAAGGACGTCGTACGAATCCAGGTGCCGGGTGCCTGAGAGACGCATGACGAGCAGGTGCCCGGCGGTCGCAAGACCGCCGGGCCATTTTTGAAACAGGACATGACGACATGAGTATTCCGCAATTAGCGCCGCTCCAGACCAAGGGCGCCTCGAACCCTTTCAGCGTCAGCGTGGCTTTTCAGCACGACTTGTGCGATCTGGGGGAGGCGGTCATCAAGACGCGCGCCATCCAGGCATTCGACAATGCCGCAACACGCTATCCGATCCATCGCCAAATTCGTTGCGCCGCCAGCAACAAGCTGCAGGATGTCTTCGACGACCTTGCGCTGAACACGGGTCTCGCGCCCCAGCGTCTGGACACGGGCACCCTGCTGCTCGATGGAGAGGGGGTTTTCGTGAGTGCCGAAGGGTATCGGAAGTCGGGCTATTGTTCCTGCACATTCAACATATGGGCGGCTACCAAAGAACTGGCAGAACACACGCGCGCTACGCTGCTACGGGCGGCGGGGCCTTGCCGGGTGCGCGACCAGATGTTCGTGATCGATTGGCAGTTCAGCAACAGCCGCGGCTCGCTCGTGAGCACCTCCTTCGATGAAGTCGCCGACGATATTCTCATTGACGAAGCGTATCCTCACTTGAACGCTCCGGTGAAGGAATTCGTGGAGCGGTACTTGTCAGCACCCGAGACGGTTCTGATCCTGTTGGGGCCGCCCGGCATGGGCAAGACCCGGCTCGTGCGGGCAATACTCGGGGCCATGTCCCGGCGCAAAGAGGACAGCGCCCTGGCGATGTACACGGCGGACAAGAACGCGCTGGAGGGCGACGAGATCTTCGTGGATTTCATCACCGGCCTGCATGACGCCTTCATCATCGAAGATGCGGATCATTTGCTGCAGCCGCGAACCGACGGCAACAAGCATTTGCACCGATTCTTGATGATTGCGGATGGCGTGGTGCGCGCGCAGAACCGCAAGATCATCTTCACGACGAACCTACCGAATATCGGCAGCATAGACGAAGCTCTCCTACGCCCCGGCCGATGTTTTGCGACGATCCAGATGCGCCCGCTGACGCGCGCACAGGCGGACAGCGTGATGAGCCGGCTGCTTCCCGGCGACCCGGATGCGCTGGCGCGGGCTCATCAGGCCCTGTTCGCAGCGGGTGCGACTAGCTGTTCGCTGGCCGCGATTTACCGGGCGGTAGGCGAACGCCGCGTCAGGCCGGTGTGAGCATGACGCCGGCGACCTTCTCGATGCAGGCCAGCCATGCGAGGCGCACCTCCGGAGTGAACTCCGCGCCTAGACCCTTCGCGAGCGTCGCGATCAATGCGTCGCCCACCGTTTGGTAATCGCTTGGTTTCACCCCATAACCCACGTGCCGGCGTCCCAGCGCTTGAACCGCGGCGGTGATCTTCTCCCATTCACCGAGATTGGCGACTGCGGTTGCGAGCATGGCCATCAGCTTTTGCCGCTGTTCCGACATATCCGGCTTGAACAGCCCGCGCAACGCAGGGTCGCGCTGGAATAACTCGTTATAGAACAAAACGGCGGCGACATCGGAGATCGGCGCGAGCTTGGCGAAACTATCTTTTACGAGTGTCTGTTGCTCAGGGGTCATGGATGCCTCGATGGGTGTGGGGACAGCGGGTCTGTTAAACAAGTAAATAATATACCAGATTTAAAATGGCGCATAATTCCCGATCACCGCAAAAATTTGCACCAGTCCCGCGCACGTATCCGCGCGCGGATGGCGCGCTAAAGGAGTCTCTCTGCGCCTGTCCCTGTACACCGATTTCTCGCTGCGGCTCCTGATGTACTTGGCCGCTATGGAACGCGGCACTTGGGCCACGACGCCTGCGGTTGCGCGTGCCTTCGGCATCTCCTCCCATCACCTGCAAAAGGCGGTCCAGGGTCTGGTGCGCGGAGGTTACGTCGAAGCGCTGCAGGGACGCGGCGGCGGGGTACGGCTGGCCATGGATCCGGCATCGATAAGATTGGGCGCGATCGTCGCCGAGCTGGAGGGGTCTGGCTGTCTGGTCGATTGCCGGCGGGGTCCGTGTCCCTTGGCGGGTCGCTGCCTGCTCAAATCCGCTCTCGACGAAGCGGAGCGCAGCTTCATTCGCGAGTTGGACCGCTTTACGCTGGCGGATGTCGTGGCGAATCAGACCAAGACGGCTCTTCATAAACTGGTCGCGGCTTCTGCAGGAGGGCCTTGAGTTCCGGGATGCAGGAACCACAGTTGGTGCCGGCGCGCAGCCGCTTGCCGATCGCCTCGGCCGAAGCCAAGGCATGCGCGCGGATCGCTTCCACGAGGGTGTTGCGCCCGACGTTGAAGCAACTACACACCAGCGGACCGACATCGGCCGCCGCATCGGCGGGCCGTCCCAGCAACAGTCCCGTGCGCTCAGCCTGCGTGAGGGCGCTGTTGGCGAACAGACTCGATATCCAGTTGCGCGGCGGCAAATCGGGTCGCCGCGAGAGGAAGACGCAACCCTGAAGACGATCCTCGCGCAGCAGCGCGGCGCGATAGATCCCGGCGGCAGGATCGACGTACTCGATCCAGTCCGAGTCCGCATCGGCGCCGAGCAGGCGACGCGCCCACGGCGCCCAATCGCCCCGGACCCGGCGCCCGGCCATCTCGTAGCGCTGGAAGCCGTCCCCGAGCGTGCGCGACCAGGCGGTCGCGTGCGTGAGCGTGAGCGCCTCACGCGACAGCGCGAAACCCTGCCACGCCACCTCGTAAGCGCAGACGCGCGCCGGCGTGTGTTTGGACTCGGGTTCGCCGGAGACCGGGTCGACCGCCGGGTTGACCAGCGCGCCCACGCGCGCGGCACCGCTGACCGTGTCGTTCCAATGCATGGGCACGAAGATCATCCGGCGTGGCATTTCCCCGCTCGAGCGCAGGCGCGCCAGCATCGAACCCCAGCGCGTGACGACGCGCACGAATTCGCCGACGCGCAGGCCGGCGAGCCGCACATCCTCCGGATGCATGTCGACGAACGGCTCCGGCGCATGCGCCATGAGTCGCGCCGATTTACCCGTGCGCGTCATCGTGTGCCATTGATCGCGGACGCGACCGGTGTTCAGCACCAGCGGATATTCGGCGTCGGGACTGTGGGCCGGTGTCTGCGGCACGGTGGCGACGAAGCGCGCCCGGCCGTCCGCATGCGCGAAACGGCCGTCGCTGAACGCCCGGCCGCCCCACCGGCGGGGGGTCAGCGCCGCATAACCGTCCGCATCGAGCGTCGCCCAATCACGCAAGTTGAATGCCCGCCTTCCCTCGGGTGCCACGGCGGACAGGCGGGCATGCTCGAGAAACACGGCATGCGCTGAAGGGTAATCGAAGCCGGACGCGAATCCCATCGCCCGGGCCATGGCCGCAAAAATCCACCAATCGGGCTTGGCGGAGCCCGGGGCCGGGAGAAAACTGCGTTGTCGCGAAATACAGCGCTCGGAGTTGGTGACCGTGCCATCCTTCTCCCCCCAGGCCGCCGCGGGCAGCAGCACGTGGGCGAGCGCCGTGGTATCCGTGTCGGTCACGCAATCCGAGACCACGACGAGCTCGCAGCGGCGCAGCGCCTCGCGAACGCGGTCGGCGTTCGGCATGCTCACCACGGGATTCGTGCCGGCGATCCAGACGGCCTTCACCCGCCTCGCATGCACCGCTTCGAACAGATCGACGGCTTTGAGACCCGGGCGCGTTGCCATCGTCGGGCTGCCCCAAAACCGCTGAACGATGCGCCGATGCTCCGCGTCCTCTAGGTCCAGATGCGCGGCCAAGGTGGTGGCGAGCCCGCCCACCTCGCGACCACCCATGGCGTTCGGTTGACCGGTAATGGACAAAGGACCTGCTCCGGGGCGACCGATGCGGCCGGTCAGCAGATGGCAGTTGATGATGCTGTTTGCCTTGTCCGTGCCTGAGGATGATTGATTGACCCCCTGGGAGAACAGCGTGACGACCCGCGCAGTGCGAGCGAACAACTCATAGAAGCGCTGTAGCAGCGCTGCGTCGAGACCGCAACGCCGTGCGACGGCGGCGATGCTCCCGGCCGTGTTGTCCGCCACGGCGAGCGCCCGGTCAACGCCTCGCGTGTGCGCGTCTACGAACTCTCGGTCCTCGATGCCGTATTGATGGAGGTAGTGGAGCAATCCATTGAACAGCCAGACGTCGCTGCCGGCGGCGATCGGCAGATGCAGGTCGGCGATTTCACAACTGACGGTGCGGCGCGGATCGATCACAACGACCGCCAGCGCGGGCCGCTGTTCCTTCGCCTTCAAGATGCGCTGGAACAACACCGGATGGCACCACGCGGTATTGGAGCCCACGAGCACGATGAGGTCGGCAAGTTCGACATCCTCGTAGGACACCGGGACGACGTCCTCACCGAACGCCCGGATGTGAGCGGCGACCGCGGAGGACATGCACAGGCGCGAGTTGGTGTCGATGTTGGCCGTGCCGATGTAGCCCTTCATCAGCTTGTTGGCGACGTAATAGTCCTCGGTGAGCAGTTGCCCGGAAACGTAGAAAGCGACCGAATCCGGGCCATGAGTTTCGATGAGGCGTCGAAAGCCGGCGGCCACGTATCCGAGCGCCATGTTCCAGTCGGTGTCGCGGCCGAGCACGCGGGGATGGAGGAGCCGGCCGTCCAGGCTCAGCGTTTCGCCGAGCGCCGATCCTTTGGAACAGAGCCGGCCGGCGTTGGCAGGATGCTCCGGGTCGCCGGCAACCCTAGCGTGTTCGACCGCCGAGTTGGCAGCTTGCGGCGGCGTCGGGCTGACCAGCACGCCGCATCCCACACCGCAGTACGGACAGGTCGTGCGTACGGCCGCGTCGTTCACGCGCCGGCGCTGCCCGCGGCACCGAACACCAGGGTGTTGCGCAGCGGCCCGATGTTGCGCGCTTCCTGCATCAGTGCGGTGTACCACGGGCCGTCCGCCGTATCGCCGTAGAGCACGGCAGCCCGCAGGGTGTCGTCCTCGACGATGAGTCGCTTGTAAATGCCGCGTTTGACATCGCGGAATACCAGAGACTCGCTGCGTGAGCCGCCGGTGAAGTCACCGACCGAGAACACATCGATGCCGGTCACCTTGAGTTGGATTGGCGGCGCTGCACTCACGTAGCGGGCGACGCCGATCTCAGCCAAATGCGCTGCGCAGACGCGGGCCTGTTCCCACAGTGGCGCGACCACGCCGAAGGTACTGTTGCGATGCTGCACACACTCGCCGACCGCGTACACCGCGGGGTCGTAAGTCTGCAGGGTGTCGTCCACCAAGATTCCCCGCTCGCAGCACAGGCCAGCCGCCCGCGCCAGTTCGATGTTGGGACGCACGCCGGCAGCCATGACTACGAGATCCGCCGGGAGTACGCTGCCGTCGGCAAGGCACACGCCCGCGGCTCGCGTTTCACCCAGGATCGCGGCGGTGGTCGCGAGCATCTTGAAATTGATACCGCGGCTCTCGAGCGAGAGCTGCAGCAAGGCCGCCGCCGTGGAATCGAGTTGGCGCTCCATCAGGCGTGCGTGCAGGTGCACGACGGTCACCTCCATGCCGTGGCGGCGCAGGCCGTTGGCCGCCTCGAGCCCGAGCAGACCACCGCCGATGACGACGGCTCGCGCGCCGGGTTTCGCTGCGGCGAGCATGCTGTTCACGTCGTCGAGATCCCGGAACGTGACCACACCGTTGAGGTCGCTGCCCGGCACGGGCAGTACGGTGGGCTTCGAGCCCGTGGCGATGAGCAGCCGATCGTAACCTGCTTCGATACCGGAGGCTGAGGTGACGCGGCGCCGGGCTCGATCGATCGCGACCACGGAGTCGCCGGTGTACAAACGCACGCGATGTTCGTGATACCAGGCTGGCGGATGCAAGACGATGTCCTCGACGCGCTTCTCGCCGGCGAGCACCGTCGATAGCAGCACGCGGTTGTAATTGCCATGCGGTTCGGCGCCGAACACGGTGATCTCGTAGAGCTCCGGAGCCAATGTCAACAATTCGTCGACGGTGCGCATGCCCGCCATGCCGTTGCCGATCACCACCAAGCGGCGCTTAGCAGCGCCGCGGCTCCCGTGACGCGGCCTGATCTGGACGCGTACGGTCGTGCCGTCGAGCACGACCGGATAGGGCTGTATCGAGTGCTGTGGCTCCTCGATACAGCGGCCGGTGGTGAGGCTGTAATGATGCTTGTACATCGGGGAAGCCACGACGAGTTCACCCCCGAGATCGCCGACGAGCCCGCGCGACAGCACGTTGACGCCGCTGGCCGGGTCGAAGTTGTCGATCGCATAGAGGACATCGTCGACGCGAAATACCGCGATCTGCCGGCCGGCGATGTCGGCGCAGACGCCGGCATCGGGGAGAATGTCGTCGAGGGCGCAGACCTCGTGCCAGGAGGCACCCGAATTCAAGGCGTCTCCTCGACCAGGACCGCGCGGGTATTGCTCGATTCCGCACGACGGATCCGCCGTTCCTCTGCGGTGGCGGGGCGGATCTGGCCACGCTCCTCGACGAAGACGACATCGGCGTCGGGACGATCGCTGTTGACGAAATGCCGGAACCTTTTCAAGACCTTCGGATCCTCGACGGCTGTTTTCCATTCGCATGCGTAAGTCTCGACGACCCGGGCCATATCAGCCTCGAGTTGCGCCCCCAGTCCGAGTGCATCCTCGCAGACGACTTGTCTCACGTAATCGACTCCACCCTCGAGGTTGTCGAGCCAGCCGGCCGTGCGCTGCAGCCGGTCAGCGGTGCGCACGTAGAACATCAGAAACCGGTCGATGAAACGGATCAAAGTTTCGCGGTCGAGGTCGGAAGCCAGCAGGTTGGCGTGGCGCGGTTTCATGCCGCCGTTGCCGCAGATATAGAGCCCCCAACCCTTCTCCGTGGCGATCACGCCGACGTCCTTGCTCTGTGCCTCTGCGCACTCACGGGTGCAGCCCGAGACACCGAACTTGATCTTGTGAGGCGCGCGCAGACCCTTGTAACGATTCTCGAGGTCGATCGCGAGGGCGACGCTGTCCTGCACGCCATAGCGACACCAGGTGGAGCCCACGCAAGACTTGACCGTGCGCAGCGCCTTGCCATAGGCATGGCCGGATTCGAAACCGGCGGCGATCAAATCACGCCAGATCAACGGCAATTCGTGGACTTGCGCGCCGAAGAGGTCGATGCGCTGACCGCCGGTGATCTTGGTGTAGAGATTGAATTTTTTCGCCACCGCGCCGATCGCGATCAGCTTGTCGGGCGTGATTTCGCCGCCTGGCACGCGCGGCACGACCGAATAGCTGCCGTCCTTCTGCATATTGGCGAGGTAGTAGTCATTGGTATCCTGAAGCTGGGCGCGATCTGCCGACAGGACGAAGCCGTTCCAGCAAGAAGCCAGGATGGAAGCGACCGCGGGCTTACAGACATCGCAGCCACGGCCGCGGCCATGCCGTTCGAGAAGCACCTCGAAAGTTTGGATGTCGCCCAGGCGCACCAGAGAAAATAGTTGCTGTCGCGAGTATGGAAAATGCTCGCAGACATGATTGGTCACGGTATGGCCCAAGCGGGCGAGCTCGGCTTTCATGAGTTGCGTGACCAGGGCGGCGCATCCGCCGCAGGAGCTCGCCGCCCGCGTGCTCTTCTTGAGCGCCCCGATGGTGGTGGCGCCGGCCTCCACCGCACTGCAAATTGCGCCCTTGCTGACGTTGTTGCAGGAGCAGATCTGCGCGCCCGGCGGCAGCCCCGCAACGCCCAGGGCCGGCGCCTCCGCACCGCCGCTGCTCGCCGGGAGAATCAACTGTTCGGGAGCCTCGGGCAGCGGCATGTCGTTGAGCATCATCGGCAGCCAGGTGTCATAGCCTTCGGTGGTGCCAACCAGGATGCCGCCCAAGAGCCGCTTGCCGTCCTCGCTGACCACGAGTTTCTTGTAGATCTGCCGGCGTTCATCGACAAAGGTATAACAGCGTGCACGCGGATCGGCCGCCTGGGCGTCGCCCAAGGAGGCTACGTCCACGCCCATGAGCTTCAATTTGGTGCTCATGTCAGCGCCCTTGAACACGACATCCTCCCGCCCGGTCAGGTGCGCGGCAGCGGTCTCGGCCATTTGATAGCCGGGCGCGACCAATCCGAAGGTCTTGCCACCCCAGAGGGCACATTCACCGATCGCATAGATATCGGGATCGGAGGTGAGGCAACGATCATCGATGACGACACCGCCGCGCGGGCCCACGCTGAGACCGCTCGTCACGGCGATGTCGTCGCGGGGACGGATACCGGCGGAGAAAACGATCAGATCCGTGGGCAGGTCGCTGCCGTCGGCAAACCGGAGCCGATTCACGGTGGTCGTGCCCGCCACGATTTCCGTGGTGCGCTTGTCCGTATGCACGTGCACGCCCAGCGCCTCGATCTTCCGGCGCAATATGCGACCGCCGCCGTCGTCGACCTGGACCGCCATGAGTCGCGGCGCGAATTCGACGATATGGGTATCGAGCCCCAGATCGGCGAGCGCCTTGCCGGCCTCCAAGCCGAGCAGGCCGCCGCCGATCACCGCGCCGATCTTGCCGCCGTGGGTACCGGCTGCATGGATTGCTCGGAGGTCCTCGATGGTGCGATAGACGAAGCACTGGGGACGATCGCGACCGGGTAAAGGCGGCACGAACGGGTAAGAGCCTGAAGCGATGACCACCTTGTCGTAGGGCAAGAGGGCACCGTTCGCCGTGACAACACAGCGAGTCGCGCGATCGATGCGCTCCGCGCGCGCGTTCAGGTGCAGGGTGATGCCGTGCTCGGGGAAGAAGTCGGGAGAGGCCAGCGCCAAGTCTTCGGCGCTCTTGCCGGCGAAGAAACCCGAGAGATGCACGCGGTCGTAAGCCGGGCGTGGCTCCTCGCACAAGACGTCGATCGTGAACCTGCCCGGCGCCTGTCGCACCAAGGATTCGAGGAAACGCTGGCCCACCATGCCATTGCCGATCACCACGAGCCGGAGTCGGCGCGCGGCCGTGGAGTCGGGTGTCGCTGCGGATATCGCACCGCTCATTGCAGTAACGGCTTCAGGGCGACACCGTCGGCCAGCTCACGCGCTGCCAGCGCGTCGGCATAAGCCTCGCGCTCGGCATGCTGATGTTCTGGGGAGAAGCGCACCGCCACCGCACAAAAGGCGCACACCGTCACGCAGGCGCCCAACAGGAAGAGCCCCTCCCTTGGGCTGTCGGCGCCCTTCATCAGGAACCCGGCGACCACCGCGCCGACGTTGCCGCCGGCGCCGATGATGCCCGACACCCCACCCAAGGCATGTCGATTGACGAAGGGCGTCAAGCTGTACGTGGCGCCACAGGCCAAGTGGGTGAATAGGCCGAAGCCCAGCATGGCGATGAGCGCCGTGCCGGCGGTGGTCATATGCGAGAACAGCATCAAGCCCAGACCCTCCATCAGGATCAACGCGAACAACAGCGCGGTGCGACCATCCAAGCCATGACGATGCGCAATCCGGTCGGACAAAATGCCGCCGCAGGCGCGCGCGAACAAGGCCAATAGTCCGAAGCTCCCGGCATAGAGCCCCGCGGTCTTCACATCGAGCGCGAAGCGGTCGACGTAGTAGATGGCGGCGAGGTTGTGAATGGTCAGCTCGATGCCGAATGAGGCCCCGTAGGTCACGAACAACATCCACACCCGGTAATCGCGCGCCGCAGTGAAAAAGCTTTGCAGGGCACCTTTGCGTTCTCGAACGATGGCCCCCGATGAGCCAGCAATCTCCTTGAGATTGCCCTGCGGGGTGTCTTCCGCATAGCGGTAATAGAGGATCGCCACCAACAACATGAGCGTGCCCGGGACGATCATCGCCACCCGCCAACCGAGGGCCGCGTTGAGTCCCGAGCTCACCACGGCCGCGAGGATCCACGGCATCACGGCCTGGGTAACGCCGCCACCGGCGTTGCCCCAGCCCGCGGTAGTGGCGTTCGCCGTGCCCACGACGTTGGCAGCGAACATGGTGGACGTGTGGTACTGGGTGATGACGAAAGAAGCGCCAATCGCGCCGATGCAGAGTCTCAGGAACAGGAACGAGTGATAGCTGTGCGACAAACCGATCGCGAAAACCGGAATGGCCCCCAAGCTCAAGAGCCAGGTATAGGTGAGGCGCGCACCGTAGCGATCGCACAGCGGCCCGACGAGCATTCGCACGAAGATCGTCGCGCAGACCGCGGCGATGCTGATATTGGCAATCTCATCCTTGCTGAGATGGAGATCACCGCGGATCACCGGCATCAACGGCGCCACCGCAAACCAGGCGAAGAAGCAGACGAAGAAGGCCAGCCAGGAGAGGTGAAACACTCGCATCTGGATCGTGGCGAGGCTGAACAAATCGATTCGCGTCGCACGTGCGTTCATCAATCGCTCCTCCAAAAAAAATGCCGCGCGACGCTGGCTCGCATGAGAATGCGGTACAGCGGTCGGCGGCATTGCCGGGTGCTCAGTGATTTTTGATCGCCCTCAGGGAAATCGAAGGCTCTGTGGAGTCCTAGCAAACAACATGCCAGGATCGGCTCCTCAGTCAATCCGAATGCAATCAGTCAGTTACGAAATCGAACAGCATGCGGATCGCCAAGCTCTGCGGCCTGATGGTGCGTGTCCGCACGGCGCTGCACACATTTTGTGCAGCACATTGTGTGCATCTCGATTATGCGTCCGTGATCTGAAAAGGCGTGCCTTCGAGACTGAAGCGATACAGATCAGGTCGAAATGCGCTGCGGGCCGCGGCGTCTGCGTCCGGCGATGCGGCGACTTGACCCCAGCGCACCATCTGCTGATAGAACGCGACCGCATGGTGCTGCTGAGGGTCGTTGGCGCCATGAGCGGCGAAACGCAGGAAATCGGGCACTGGCTGGGGCTCCGTGCCGACGGCGAGCGACATTGCACCGTCGATCCCGCGCAGGAGGATCTCGGCCGACTCACCGACGTAGTGCGGTCGTGAGAGAAGTTGGGCGAGTTCGGCATGCCTCTCGGGGTGATCGCACCAATGCGTTGCGGCGCGCAGGGCGCGCACCAGGGCACGGAGCTCGTCCGGGTGGGATGCGGCCCAATCCGCGCGCATGCCGAGGACTTTCTCCGGACTGCGATGCCAGATTTCCGCGGTACTGGTGATGATGCAGCCGACCCCCCGGTCCACGGCGAGCGAGTTCCACGGTTCGCCGGCGCAAAAGCCGTCGATTTGCCCGGCGCGCAGCGCGTCCACCATGAAGGGGGGCGGAATCACCACGAGCAGCACGTCCGAGTCGGGATCGATGCCGGCAGCGGCGAGCCAGTACCGTAGTTCGTAGTTGTGGCAGGAGAAGGGATACACCATGGCGAGCGTGAGCGGACCCAAACCACGGTTTCTGCGCTCGCGCACCACGTGCGCGAGCGCTGCCCCCTGACGAACGGGACTTGCACCCAAGTGTGCACCAGCCTCCGCCAGAGCCCCCCACAGCGCGTTCGACACCGTGATCGCATTGCCCCCCGTACCTAGCGCCATCGGCGTGATCATCGGCACGGTCAGATGGCCTATCCCCAAGGTCGATGCGATCGGCATCGGTCCCAACATGTGGGCCGCCTGGAAGTGACCGACGATCACACGATCGCGAATGTTTGCCCAGGAATTTTCGCGCACGAGGTCGAGGTCTAGCCCCTCGGACGCAGCGAAGCCCCGCTCTCGCGCCACGACGAGCGGCGCGCAATCGAGCAGCGGCACGAAACCCACGCTGAGTCGTTGCAGTCTCATCAAAGCCCTTTGGCCGTGGCTGCAGCGACGATGGCGTTGGCGACTTCGGCAAGGCGGCGGTTGTCGTTCATGGCACTCTTGCGCAACAATTCATAAGCCTGCGCTTCGCTCAGGCGTCGCTCCGACATGAGGATTCCCTTGGCCCGGTCGATCAGTTTACGCTCCTCGAGCGCCCGCCTGGCTTCGTCGAGCTCCTTGCGTAATTTCTGATAGGCGTTGAAGCGGCTGATGGTGGTGTCGAGAATCGGCTTGATGCGCTCCTTACGAAGCCCGTCGACGATGTAAGCGGCGACGCCCGCATCAATCGCGCGCTCGATCGTCGCCGTGTCGGATTGATCGACGAACATGGCGATCGGCCGCGGCACGGACCGAGAGACTTGGAACATCTGCTCCAGCACGTCACGGTTGGGATCCTCCAGATCGATAAAAATGACGTCGGGGTTGACACTCACGATACGCCGCAAAAGATTCTGCACCTCGCGCACCACGACCACGTCTCTATAGCCGGCGTCCCGCAGGCCGTCTTCGAGAATGACGGCGCGCTCGGCATTTTGATCGACGATCAGAATTCGCAGGAGGTCGGACATCGCACCTTTCTTCGGGCGTCGCTTCGCCACCAGCGCGATCGTATGGCATCCCACGCCAAATACAAATGACACCGATATCCTCGTGTGGTGCCCATCCGCGTGCATAGGGGGTGAATCGGGCGCAGCGGGTGATTCGTCGAACTTTTTTAACAGCCGTTAAACCATAGGGCGGCCAGCGGGTACCTACCTGCACCATCAGTCTCTGGGTGAGAAAATCATGGGCGGCGGCCGCTATGCATCTTATGGCTTACTTTCCGTGCTCCTCGGCATAACGGGTTGCTCCGGTAACGGCGTCGGGCTTGACCAGAACGGGCAGCCCATAACGGCGGGCAGCACGTCCAGCAGCGAACCGATCACGCCGGATCTTGCCTCGATCGAGGCGCATGTATTCACGCCGATCTGTTCCAAATGTCATATCGGCGCGAGTGCCCCAGAGGGTCTGCAACTCGATGCCGCACACGCCTATGACTTCCTGGTCGGCGTGTCGAGCAACGAAGACCCGAGCCTCAAGCGCGTCAATCCGGGGAATCCCGACGCCAGTTACATGGTGCTAAAGATCGAAGGCGCGCCCGGAATTGAAGGGGGTCAGATGCCGCTTGGCGAGACCCCGCTGCCACAGGCCACCATCGACGCGATTCGTCAGTGGATCACGAATGGCGCTCCAAACGTGCCAGGCGCATCGACGTCGGAAGAGTTGGAACTCCGCAGCACGGCTCCGAGCGATCAATCGACGGTGGTCGGGTCACCCAAGCAAGTCGTCCTGGCCTTCACGAGCGAAATCGATTTTTCCGTCGTGAATGACACCACGATTCGTCTCGAGCGCATCTCGCCAGACGGCCTCGATTCGCCTAACGAACCCGATGCAGCCACGCCGGTTGAGGCCACCCGCCAAATCCTCGCCGCAAACCCATCGGTGCTCGTGTTGAAGCCCCGCTTGGCTCTCTCCCCCGGAACCTACCGAGTCGATCTCCGGGGTACTGGCGGCGGCGCGCTTGCCGACGTCCGTGCCAAGACATTGCGTGCGGACACATCGTTCACATTCACCGTGGAGGCCGATCGATGAGGCCAATGTTTTCCAGACTGGGAGCTTGCTATGGCACGCTCATTTTGCTGTTCGTTGGGGCCAATTCGGTCCGCGCAGAACCTTATCTTGCCGTTCAATTCGGCCTCAAATGCAACGTGTGCCATGTCAATCCGACGGGTGGCGGACTGCGCACGACGTTCGGCGACGTGCTCGCGCAAACGGTCATTGCGAATCAATACCTGGACACAGGTCTCGACAATTGGAATGGTCAGATCGGTCAATACCTGCGGACCGGTGGCGACCTTCGATTCGATGCACAGGTCAACAAGGAACCGGGCACCCCCTCCCTACAGGAATTTTCATTGGAACAAACTCGGGTTTACTTGGAAGCCAACGTGATTCCAGAGCGCCTCCTGGCCTACGTCGATGAACAGGTGGCGCCGGGCGGCGCCCTGAATCGGGAAGCCTACGTTGTCTATTGGTCAGCCAGTCGCGACTGGTATCTCAAGGGCGGTCAGATGTATCTGCCCTTCGGCCTACGACTGCAGGACCAGACCGCGCTCCTATACACAGCGTCCGGCATCAACATGACCACCCCCGACCAGGGCGTCGAATTCGGATGGGAGCACGGTGCTTGGGATGCACAACTCGCAGTCAGCAACGGAACCGCGGGTGGCTCCGTGAAGAGCGACGGCAAGCAGTACAGCCTCAATGCGGCGTATGTCCAATCCATCTGGCGAGTGGGCGTCGGAGCCAACGATAACGATCAGTCCGGTGGGGCGAAGACCGCGTTGGCCGTTTTCGGCGGACTGCACACGGGGCCGGTCTCATGGCTGGCCCAGGTCGAAATAACCAACGACGAGAGCATCGCAAACGGACAGGGCAAACAATTGGCCAGCCTCATCGAGGCCAATTGGCTGATCGTGCGCGGCAACAATCTCAAGCTTACCGAGGAGTTTCTGAATCCGAACCGTGCCGTTCCCAATGGCGAGCAGACTCGATGGAGCATCGTTTATGAGGCGACGCCAATTCAGTTTGCGCAGATACGCACCGGCTTCCGCTGGTACGACGGAATTCCGCAGGACAATGCAGAACACCAGCGACTGTATTTCGTGGA
>Ga0116226_10002447_pt1 | contig 16175 bp, 10 predicted proteins | sample S1TSphfallax_FD_89692 | JGI IMG/M metagenome (GOLD analysis project Ga0116226, IMG submission 89692) | Host-associated microbial communities from peat moss isolated from Minnesota, USA - S1T2_Fa - Sphagnum fallax MG | ecosystem: Host-associated > Plants > Peat moss > Unclassified | place: USA...
TACCCCGTTGGTAGGATAGGCCATGAACACTCGAGCCGCGTGCACCGCCCGTTTTAGCCGCCGGATAGTCGTCACCGCCGCGCTAGCCGCCGCGCTCGCGGTCACGCTCACCGCCACGCTCGCCGCCCTGCCGCTCACAACATCCGCCATCGCCCAAACCCCGCCCGCCGCGGCGGTGCCAGGGCCATCGCCGGCAACGACTGCGCCCGGGCCGGCGACCGCGTCCGCCCTATCCCCCATGCAGCAGCGCATGAAAGCCTATTTGGACCCTGGCAATGGCGCCTGGACCGTTGACCAGATCGCCACCATGGGACAGCTGCGCGACGCCGCGCTCGCCGATGATTACGCCTACCGTGAGCTCAAGCACCTCACGGACAACATTGGACCACGCCTCTCCGGTTCGCCGCAGGCGGCCAAGGCGGTCGAGTACGTCGCTGCCGAAATGCGTGCTCTGGGTGCGACGGTGACTCTGGAGAAGACCCAGGTGCCGCATTGGGTCCGCGGCATCGAAACCGCGGCCTTGGTGAGTTGGCCCGGGATGGCGCCGCAGACCACCCAAAAAATCGTTCTCACGGCACTCGGCGGCAGCGTGGCGACGCCGCCCGCCGGCATTACCGCGCCGGTTCTGGTGGTGTCGTCCTACGAGGCGTTCAAACAGCTGCCAGCAGGGGCGGCGAAAGGCAAAATCCTCCTGTTCAACCATGCCTTCGACAAACAACTCGCCGCCGAGGGCCTCGGCATCAATGCGTACGGCGAGGCGGTGGTGTATCGCGCCGCGGCTCCGAGTCTCGCGGCGAGCGTCGGAGCCGTGGCCGTACTCGTGCGCTCGGTCGGCGGTGCGGACTATCGGTTGCCGCACACCGGCGCAACTCGCTACGATCCCAGCCTCCCCAAAATTCCCGCCGCAGCGGTCACCGCCGAAGACGCGGACCTGCTGGCGGATCTGGCGACCCAGGGACCTATCGAGCTGCATCTGACACTGACCCCCGAAACCCTGCCCAAGGTCGATAGCTACAACGTCATCGCCGACTGGCAAGGCGCCACGCACCCAGAGCAAGTGGTGATCGTCTCCGGTCATCTGGATTCCTGGGATCTCGGCACCGGCGCCATCGACGACGGGGCCGGCATCGCGATTTCCATGCAGACGATCCATTTGCTGCAGAAGCTAGGACTGCACCCGAACCGCACCATCCGCTTCATCGCCTGGATGGATGAAGAATCCGGCAGCGAGGGCGCAGCCACCTACGCCGCCGATCATGCGGCCGACATTCCCAATCACGTCGGCGCGCTCGAGAGCGACTTGGGCAGCGACCACCCCGTAGGCATCATTTTTGCGGGCGTGCCGGCCTTATCAGACTGGTTACGGCCCGTGACGGCGCAACTCGCCCCCATCGGCGCGACAGTGGTGACCTCGGGCGAAGAAGTCGGTGAGGACGTCGAGGCCGTGGTCAAGCAGGGCGTACCCGGCTTTGCCCCCATCCAGGACGGCCGCTTCTATTTCAACTACCATCACACCGCCGCGGACACCTTCGACAAGGTCGATCCACGGCATCTGGCGGAGAATGCCGCCATCATGGCGGTGACCGCGTATGCACTCGCGGACTCAGCGACGCCCGCTCCCCGTGCCGAACGCAAGTAAGCGGAACGCAGAGCGCAAATAACGCGTTCAACTCCGCTTCCTGCGCAGCATCGGTTTCAGGCGCTGGATCGGTTTCAGCCGCTGCGCTTATATCGGCGCCAGCTCCTCTGCCGCGCTCACAACCTCATCGATGGCGACATACCGCGAGCGAAATTCCTCCGGCCAACGCGCCGGCCGGCCGGAGGTGAGCCCGATACAGGCATACTCGACGTCGGCACGGGCCAGCGTCGCGCCGTCGATCGGCGCCGCATCGTCGACCGCCCGCACCACCTGGAAACGCCGGCGAATGCGCAGCTTGCCGCCCACGGGGAGAATCCAGGTCGCCACCTCAACCGTATCGCCGAGCAATGCGGGGCGCAGATAGGCGATCACGCTGCGCAGCACCACCATCCCCCGATTGAGTTCCAGACATTTTTCGATCGGCAGACCCAGCGCCGCCGAATGATCCCACGCGGCTCGATCGAACCAGGTCATGTACACCGAATTGTTGACGTGCTCATAGGCGTCGATGTCCGCCGCCGCCACGGCCACGCGCACGGTATGCGGCTGGGGTAAGTCCCAGCGGGTCCGCGCCTCGTCAGCCAATTGCCGGATCGGACGTTCGGGGGTCGACGCGAAGGTCGCGCCGGTACAGCCGACCGCGAGCCATATAGTGAGCGGCGGTGCGCGCGATCATCTCGCGATCCCGCTCGCTCGCCTCGCGCACGATTTGTCCGGGCATGCCCATGACCACCGAGCCGTCGGGAATGATCTTCCCGGGTGGCACCAAAGCGCCGGCGGCGATCAAGCAATGACTGCCGATTCGCACGCGGTCGAGGACGATCGCCCCGTTGGCAATCAGCGTCGAATCCTCCACCGTGCAGCCATGCAGCAGCGCGCGATGACCAACCGAGACGTTCGCCCCGATCTGCACCGGCTGGCCCGAATCCGCGTGGATGATGCTGCCGTCTTGAATGTTGGTGCCGTCGCCGAGCACGATCCAATCATTGTCACCGCGCAGCACGCAATTGAACCACACGCTCGCCGCCTTGCCGAATCGCACGTGACCGATGACCTCTGCGCCCGGCGCGACATAGAAATCGTCGCCTACGGTCTCGATCTGTTTCTCACCCAGCGAATAAATCATGCGCGCCCCATCTCTCGGTGGCAGTTTACGCCACTTCGTCAGCCCCTTGTAGAGCGGGCCCTCGTAGACCCCGCCCGAACAACTCCGCTGGGTCCGCGCACGTCTCGCGGGCACACCGTGGCATGGAAACTGTCCGCGTTCACCAGTGGGCGTTGGCATGCAAATAAAATAACCGGCCGATCACATCGTAGGTATTGGTATTGGTGTTGGTTACGCCGTCGATCAGCGTCGGTGGCTGCTGATTGAAGAGATTGTTGATGCCGACGACGATGGTCACGGGTGCCCCGCGCCACTCGACACTGACGTCGTGATAGACGATCGCGGGCGCCGCGCTGAATGGCGTGTCCGCGGCTGCGCCAAGCACCCGCGCTCCGCCCAAGAACTGCATGCTCCATTCGGCCGTCCAGGACCCGCGGTCGTATCCCGCCGTGAATAAGCTGCGCCAGCGGGTGAGACTGCCAGCCGATGTGACATTCGGAAAGGTGCCGGCCTCCTGGATGAAGCCGCTGCCGGGAACCTCTTGCACCCGATAATCGAGCAGCACGCTCGATTGCCAGTCGAGCCGCAGCATACCCAGCGCACTCAACGGCAGATGGTAGGTGGTGCCGAGATCGATACCATCGGTGTCGATGGCGCCGATGTTTTGGTCGGGAGCCTCGATGCGGGACAGCTGTCCTGCGCCGGGTCCTGAGGGGGTGCGGGTGATGAGGGCACACAGTGGACTCGAGAGATTGACGCTCGCATAGCACTGATCCGGGATGTAATTGGGATTCGCGTCCGACAGCGAATCGATGGCATTGTGTACATCGATCCGATAGTAATCGGCGGACATTTGCAGCGACGGCACGCTGACCGGAGTGAACGCCACGCCTGCGTTCAGGTTGCGCGCGGCCTCGGGCTTCAAGTGCGGATTGCCACCATTGGCCACCTCGATCAACGCCGAATCCTGCCGGAACGCCGCCGTCAGTCCGACGGCGCGGCAGTTGGCGGCGACCACCGGATTCGACAACAGGCCGCTCATTCCATCGCAGGGGTCGGTGACGTCGGTGGGAGTCGCCGTACTGCCACCGAACGCCTCAGTAATGGCCGGCACCCGACGCGACGTGCCGATGCCGGCACGCAAGTGCAGTTCCTTGAACGGGGCCCATTCGCCGCTGAGTTTCCAGACCGTGAAGCCGCCGAAGAGATCGGTACTCACATAGCGAGCGCTGGCGTCGCTGCCGAGCAGCGCTGCCAGCTGCCGGTCGTGCAGCAGCGGCAGGTGAGCGTCGACGAATACTTCGCGGCTGTCGTAACCGCCCGCGGTGGGCGCACTATCCGGACCCGCCTGGTCGCCGGCGAGCGTCACGCCCGAGGGCGTGGTCTCGCCAGCCTCATGCCGATATTCGGCGCCAACCGTGATCTTCCAAGGATCCCCGGGGAGTAAGTGCAGCGGCTGGCTCACCTGCGCCTGAAATTCGGATTCGAGGTATTCGGAGTTGGTCGTGTCGGTGTAACGAATGTAACTCGATGCCGCCGGCGACAAACGACCGACCCCGAAGTAGTCGGCCGCCACGCAGCCTTGGGATGTCGGACAATCGGCCGGGTCGGCGCTCACGGTTTGCAGCGCGCGGGTGAGATTCACTGAATTGTAAGTGCTGTACTCGGTCCGGCTCTCTCCATGATTCCAGCTCACTGACCAGGCGGTGTCCGCGAGCACCGTGCCCTCGAGACCGAGGACGATGCGCAACAGCCGATCGTCGCTGCGGGTCGGTTGACCGCCCACTTCTCCCAGCACCCGCTGTAGCGTCACAGCTTGCCCATAAGGATTATAGGGATTGTCGGCCGGAATCACGAAGCCGTCGGGATTCTTGTCGGTTCCGGTAAGACCCAGGATCTGGGGTGGTAGCAGCGTGGTCGACCGCTTGTCGCTGTAGCTCAGCTCCGTGCTGACGGTGATTCCATCAGTCAGGTCACGATGCCCCAGCACATTGAGCGTCGCACGATCCAAACCGCCGCGCAGATCCGAGGATAACGCCGTATCGTAGCCATCGATCGGCGTCACCGGGCCCGGGCCGTTGCCACCCGCGAAGACCGGCGTGCCGGCGAGCGTCGCCGTGCTATCGCGAACCAGCCGCAAGGCACCGTTCGCAGCGTAACTCGCCGAATCGATCGGATTGAGCGCCCAGGGGCGATCGGTCTGCCGGATCGCGTCACGCCGCATCCAGGTTGCGGCCACCGTGAGGTTACCTTCCTCGAGGTTCCTCCCATAGGTCGCTGCAATATTGCTGCCGGCGCCGTCCCCGTCGGTGCTCACCGCCGAGCCTGCCGCGAGGTCGAACCCCGTGAGATCGTGCTTCAAGACGATGTTGACGACGCCGGCCACGGCATCCGCGCCAAAGCGCGGTTCCGAGCCGTTTGGCAACACCTCGATGTGATCGACCAAGGTTGCCGGAATATTTGCCACATCCACCGCCTCATCGGTCTTGATGCCACTCAAGACGGCGCGCCGACCATCGATCAGCACCAAAGTGCGGTTGAAATTCAAGTTTCGTAGATCGACGAAGGAGACGCCGTAGCCGCCGCCATTCTGGCTTTGATTGACCCCCTGGAAACCAAAGGCCGGCAGGCGCTGCAGATAGTCGTCGATCGTCGCAGCGCCGCTCCGGGCGATCGTCGCACCGTCAATGACCAGCACCGGCTCGGCGCCCGCGACGTTGACGACTCCGGGGCGCGCCGCAACGACCTCGATGTCCTCGAGCGCCGCGCCGTCGACGACGAGGGCGGCATCGGCGCTCGAGGCCGGCGGAACGCTCATCAAAAGAAAACCACAGATCACGCATGCGCCGGCCGCCGTCCGGCGTCGCATTGTCCTGATTCGCTCAGCCGACCGGCGTTGCCCGCAACGCGCCGGCTCGGCGACCCAATCCGAAGAAGCCCAAGAGACCGCCCGCGAACAACAGCAGCGAGCTCGGCAACGGCACGGGTGTCGTCGCCGTGGTGAGATCACCCAATGTCAGATCTTCCGCCCCCGCCGCATCGGTGGAGGTCAACGTGATCGAGTTGAATCCATTCGCATTCGTGTAGGCGAATGCGCCCTCCGCAAAGAGATCACCGTTGGCGCCGTTAGTCGAGACGGGATTCGCGACGACCGTCGTGCCGCCGATGGTGGCCGTCAAGGTATCGCCGCCGTTACTCCCGAAGAAGTCGGAATTCCCATAATCGAAGGTGATTCCGTACACCGTCGAGGCGAACGTGATCGTCAGAGAGGCCGGTAAGGGTGTCGGATTATTCGACGAATTGGCGGCGCCGTCCGTCGACAGCACGGTTCCCGCACCCCCGCCGATGTTGCTGAACCCAGGGTTGGCGCCAAACACGAACGGGTAGCTTGCCGCATTCGCCTGGGTGAACGTCGCGTTGCCAACTGTAGCGCTGGTAACGCCGGTGCCTCCTCCGAAGCTCGTTGCGCTGGCGGTCGTAAAATCGTAGGTGACGGTACCTGCCAATGATGGCAATGCCACAATCGAGAAGGCAACGGCCGCTGTTGCGGTCATAATCCGAGTTTTATTCAACATGATTGATAGCGCTCCTTAGAAATCCTTAAAAATTCAAACCTGCAAAACGAGTTCGATCGACCGCAACATGAACCTATTGGACGGGCAACGGATGCAACAACCCGCCGTTGGTCCAAAGCGCATTGAGTCCGCGCGGCAATTGCATGGGTTTCCCTACGGTTCGATCGTAGATCTCCCCATAATTACCGGTCGCCGCGATCACCTGCGCCGCCCAATCCCGGGCCGGCAGACCCAACGCCAGGCTCGTCGCCCAATCGACGCCGAGCAGCCGTTGAACCACCACATCCTCGTTATCTCCCTGTTTGGTCACATTGGACTGGGTGATGCCGCTGGCTTCGGCTTGCACCAGCGCGTGCACGGTCCAGTCGACGATGCGTGCCCACTGGGCGTCATCACGGCGGTAGGCGGGGGCTATCGGATCGAGCGTGAGCATGTCCGGCAAGATCCGCGCGTGGCTCATCTGCCGGAGGTAAGCGACGCGAACTCCCGCCAGACGCGACAGGTAGGCGCTTTCGGCATCACAATGGCCGACGGCAAATCCGTCATTCATTTCGCCTTCTTCTTGAAAGGGCAGCGGATGAACGGCAATCCCTTTGGCGACGGTGCGCGCCTGCAGAATCCTATCGTTGTCGGTCCCCTGAATCATGCAGACCTTGTAGCCGGCGAGATCGGCAATCGACTTCGCCGTCGAGTCACCACGCACCATGACGCTCTGCCCGTCATAAAACACCGGCGGACCAAAGCCAAGATTCCAACGCCAGGTTGACGTCGCATCGGGGGTCAGACCCACCGCCAGATCCACCCTACCCTTGGCGACCGCCTCCTTGGCTTCGAGCTCAGAGGCAAACCTTTCCAGTTGCACCTTCGCCGCCGGCCCGAGCACGGCCACTCCCACCGCCCGGCAGATCTCGCCATCGAGTGCCGTGAGAGGGCCATGCAAATCCTCTTTGGTCCAATCTTCTGGCGCAGCAACCACTCCGCACGTGAGCTTACCGACCGACGTCACGTGCTGGAACGTCGTCGACAGCGTCGCGGCACTGGCCGCCACATTGGCAGCGACGCCGCTCGCACCGAACGCGGCGCTGGACAGAACCAGCGCCGCCGTCGTGATGCAGGTCGCAAACAGATTGCTCACAAGCGTCCTCATCGCAACCATGAGCGTCGGCTTCAGTTCGGCCAAGGCGAGCCGGTTCCGTTCACCGCAGTCGTGCTCGTATTGCTGCTCGTGTTGTAGTACGGGCTGCCGGGGCTTTGCGCGGGCCGCGGATTGAAATCCAACGGCGGCGGGTCATTTTCCAAGCCTGCCCCATAGCCGCTCGTATAGTCCGTCGGCACGATCGCGAGGTTGGTGCAGCCGGCCCCACCGAACTGCGGCAAGGTCGTGATGTTGGAGGTCGCGATCAACGCATAGCTCTGCGGCAGGGTGCTGACCTTGTTGCCGTTGGCGTCTTGACCCTGCAAACGACTGTTGTCGAACGCCTCGGTCAGATCACCGATTCCGGGCAGCGCATCCGCGGGACCCAGGTTGGTTTGCGGCGTGCTGCCAGGCGCACAGTAGGACACACCGGCGGGCGTTCCAGCGGGCGCCGTCGGGCAGTCCGCCGCGCCCTGATTGCGCGCCGACGCCTCCTCGGGAAGGTTCGCAAGCGGGGTCAACCCGAACAACTCGTTGATGAACTTGATGACCGAGCTGTGCTCGCTGTACACATGGCTCACGGTGTGCGTGGCGGAGTAGGGCGAGATCACAATCGTCGGGATGCGCGGACCGCCCGTCTCTTCATAGCCGTCGGGCCCGTAGGTGCGGAAGGACTCGGGCTGATGATCATAGAGGCCGTCACTTTCATCGTAGGTGATGATGATCGCGCTCTGCGGCCAGTACGGGCTGTTGACGATGGCGTTCACCGAGTCAGCGACCAAGGCTTCGGAGATTTGCGCGTCGGAGTAGTTCGGATGGTCATCGTTGCCCGGAGTCGACTCCTGGACGTTGGGGTTTGGATCGATGGGCGTCAGACCATCGTTGTTGTAGTAGCCACCGCGCACATAGAACACACCGCCGGCCGCGGGCAGCGCTTGATTCGCCACATCCGAGTAAAACTGCGTCAAGCCGTGCATGTAGCCTTGCTCGGTGGTGTTGTCACCCACATAGCCGAAGTACTGCGGACCGTTATGGTGCACGACGTAAGAGGCGTGCTCAGGCGCCGCCGTGTAATGCAGCGCCCCGCCGTTCTCATAGATATTAGAACCGTCGAAGCTTTCCGGACCATACCCCTGCTGATACCAGCCCCAGGCAACGTACGGATTTTTGCCGGCGATGGCTTGAATGTCCGTCGCGACGTCGATGAGATCCGTGGCAGGATGCTCATCGGCGTGGGTGATGGCGCCGATCTCACTGCCCATGAAGGACAGCGGCAACGAGGCGTAAGTCAGCGGAAATGTCGAGCTGGCACTGCCAACGAAAACACCGTTGGTCAAGGTACCGTCGTCGGGACCATAGGGCGGTTTGACCGCCGCGGTATCGTTCGAACTGCCAGGGAAGGGATGGGCGTCGTTGAGTACCGGCAGGTTAGGACCCGAGGTGTTCTCATCGGTCGGATGCTTGACCCACTGCGTATCACCGACCTGGCCTGAGATGATGGCGATAGCATTCGGGCTCGAAGGCCCCGTTGCAGTTTGATGCATGTTGTCGAACAACGTGAAGCGATCGGCGTACTGCCACAGGATGGGAATCGTGTCGCAATCGATATGCGACATCGCAACCTCACCCTCCTGCTTGGTCTGCAACGAGACGGCAGCGGTGGGTGTGGCGCCGCTGGCATTGACCACCGTACTGGCGGTGGAGGCGTCGCCGCTGAAATGCAGGTTTTCCTGCGCGAGCGCGTAGCCATCGTTCAATGTCGTCGACAGCGTGGCCGTATCAGCATGAAAATCATAGATATAGCTGCTGTGCGCATGGCTGACCGAGAATGTGTCCTCGGGGTAGATGTTCACCGTCGTACCGTTGACGTTCTTGTAAGTGCGCGGAATCAACCAGGGCGTGATGGTGGAGTAATTCGTCGGACTCGCCGTGCCCACATCGGCGATCAAAGAGTTGTAGCTCGAGAGTTGATTCGCGGGTTTCGAATAGGTGTCTGCTGCAACCGCCCCGGGATAGGTCCCTTGCAAGCCGATCGCACCCGGGTAGGTGCCAAAGTAATGATCGAAGGAGCGGTTCTCCTGGAACAGCACGAAAACATATTTCACTTTCTGTTTGAGCAAGGCGATTTTTTGTGCGGTGGTCAGCGGGTACTCAGCGCTGAGGTTGCTGGCGTTGGCAGCGCCCACCGTTGATGTGCTGGTGGCGAGCGTCAGGGTCGGTTCACCGTAGGCAGCCGGATTGTTGACACCATAGTTATTGGCGAACACCGGTGTGATTCCCAACAAATTCAAGGCGGTCACTGCGGTTGTAAAACAGGCCGCGCCGGCCCTCATTTTTTTGCGCTTCATCAAATGCACCTCTCCCAGGACTAAGGAATTCAGCTAGGGTGCAAAGATAAATTTCGAAAGACGCTATTTTCTGACAGCTATGTGAAAGTTGAACGGCATGGATGGCGGAGCTCCACCCGCTCTATCTCGATCTCTATCTCATATATGGCTGGCTCTCGACGGTCTGAGCCTCGGGGTTGCGCTGCTGCGCGCGCAGCGCGTCGGCAAGCAATCGCCCCGCCTGGCGCTGCGCCGCCCGATCGCCGCTGGCCAGGGCCAGCGCCTTGCGGCCACAGCCCTCGGCCTGATGCGCATCATTTTCGGCGAGTCGCAGTTTGCCGCGCTCCACCCACAGCAGGGGGTTGTTCGGTTCGATGCGCAGCGCCCGATCGAGCGTCGCCGATGCCGCATCGAGCGCGCCTTTGGCGATCAGGGATCGCGCCTGCATCACCAGCGAACGCGTCGCAGGCGATAGATGATTCTCGCGCACCGGGGGTGCGGCCGATGGCGGCAGCGGCTGCGGTGGCGAAACGCTGGGCGTGGCCGGCGCCGGCGGCGCGCTGGAGGCACGTGACGGAACCACGGTCGGCGGCCCCGCCGCTGAAGGGCGCGGAGCCGGCGCGGGGCAACCGCTCAAGAATACCGCCATGCCCGCCAGCCCGAAGAGTTTCAGTGAATGATGTTTTTGAACCATGCCTTGACCTTGTCACTCACCGTCCGGGTTGGCGCAGTCCGCGCCGGACCGGCGCTTGGGGGGCTCCCGGTCACCGAGCTTCGCGGCGATGAATTCCTCGACGGTGAACTCGCCGAGGCGAGGCTGCCGCAGCCCGGCTTCAACGGCAGTACCGTACCCGCGGGCACGGCGATCGCCACGGCATCCGCGCTGCAGCTGGGCGTCGTCTCGAAACCATCATGGAATCCCATCCAGCGATCTTCGATCCCCTCCGGGGGAACCGGCTCGAAGGATGCCGACTTTAAATGCGCGAGCGTGTCCCCCCAGACGGGCAGCCCGGCGGCGGCGCCGGTCAACCCCGTAGGACGATTGTCATCGTAGCCCACCCACACCACGGCGAGATAGCTGCCCGTAAAACCGGCGAACCAGCTGTCGCGGGTGTCGGAGGAGGTCCCCGTCTTACCCGCCACGACCGTGCCCCGGGGCAGGTGCATGATGGCATTGCGGCCGGTGCCATGGGTGGTGACCAGCGTCAACATCCGGTCCAGTTCATACACCGCGGCAGGCGGGGCGGCCGCCTCCACCTGGACTTTGAAACTCTTCAGCGGCCGACCTTGCTCGTCAAGAACCGCCTGAACGGCGCGCAGTCGTGCGCGGAATCCGCCATTCGCCAAGGCGGTGTACACCCCGACGACCTCGAGCGGTGTCATCTCCACCGTGCCGAGCAGCATCGAGGGATTCAAGGTAGGACGGGTCTCAAGTCCGAGGTGCTGCAGCGTATCGGCTACCTGGGGTAGCCCCAAGTCCAAACCCAGACGCACGGTGGCGAGGTTCATCGATTCGGCCAAGGCTCGCGCCATCGGCACCGCACCGTATACCTCATGCTCGAAATTTTGCGGCGCCCAGATGCTGCCGTCCGCGAGTTTCAATTCGATGGGCGCATCCTGGATGACCGTTGCGGCCGTGTAATGGCCCGTCTCGAGCGCCGTCAGGTACACCGCGGGTTTGACCAGCGAGCCGATCGGTCGGCGCGCATCGAGGGCTCGATTGAAACCGTCGATGGCGGCATCGCGACCCCCGACCACGGCCACCACGTCGCCGCTATTCGGTTCGGCGACGATCACCGCACCCTCGAGGTGATCATCGCGCACGCGGCTCGCGGCATCCAGGCGCTTCAGATTCTGCTCGAGCGCGCGCTCCGCCGCACCTTGAGCACGCAAATCGAGACTGGTGAAGATCGACAGTCCGGCTGCGGCCAGATCCGCCTCCGCGTAGTCCCGGTGCAAATTTCGCCGTACGAGGTCGAGATACGCCGGGATATAACTGCCGCCGGGCGGCCGCAGCCCCAACGGTTTGGCCATCGCCCGCTTGGCGACCGACGAATCGACGAGATTCGCTTCGGCAAATTCCTGCAGCACGAGATTGCGTCGTGAGAGCGCACGATCCGGGTGCCTGCGCGGATCGTAGTAGGAGGGACCCTTGACCAAGCCGATCAACAAGGCCAGCTCGCCCGGCTCCAACTCATCGAGTGGCTTGGCGAAATAATATTCGCTCGCAAGGCCGAATCCGTGGATCGCGCGCGCGCCGTCCTGGCCGAGGTACACCTCGTTGAGATAGGCGACGAAAATGTCTTCTTTGGAAAAATGCGCCTCGAGGCGCAGCGCCATCACCGCCTCGGTGGCCTTGCGGCCCATGGTCTGTTCATCGGACAAGAAGTAGTTCTTGACGAGCTGCTGCGTGAGCGTGCTGCCCCCCTGCACCACGCGACGCGCCCGGAGGTCCGCCCACAGCGCCCGCAAAATCCCCTGCGGATCGACGCCGTGATGCTCATCGAAGCGGCGATCCTCGATCAGCTTGATGCCGGAGCGGAGTAAAGGCGGCACATCCGCGGGCGCGAGCAACAGCCGATCCTCCCCATGCACCGGCGAGACGCTGCCCACCACCGGTGGATCGAATCGAAAGACCGGCAGGTCCGTAGCGTTGGCCTGCTGCAACCCGGTGATCGAATCGCCACCCGCCCGAATCGACACCCGCATGGCCTCACGCTGTTCGTCGATGAAGCGCACCCGCCGGGCGTTCACTTCGAACGAATCGCCGACTCGTCGGTAAATGCCGGGACCCGCGCCGGGATCCCCGAGGCGATAATGAAGGCGCCGCAACTCGGCAGCGAGTTCGTCGGTGCTGACCGGCGCACCCACGTAAAGTTCGAGCGGTGCGGCGAACACCCGTGCCGGAACGGACCAATGGCGGCCTTGAAACTCCCGCGTAACGACGCCATCCAGATGCACCACCCAGACGGTCACGAGCGCGGCCACGACCGTGAGCAGACCGGCAACGCTCAAGATCAACCGGCGTCGGCGTGACGCCTTGGAACGAGCACGCGCCATGCCTGTCTTCAGCTCATCTTGCCGTTCGAACCCTGCACGTAGTTGCGCAGGAAGCGCTGCTCCAACTCATCGTGCAGTGCCGGCGCCACGGCTGGAATCGCCACCCACTCGAGCAGCATTGCCTGCCAATCGCCGGCGCCGGTTGCTACTCCCCCACCCATTCCCTGCATGAGTCGCTCGACTTGATATTGGCGCCGCAACGATTCGTCGTCCTTGGGGCTGGGAACTTCGGCGAGAATCTCGCCGCGAATGCACAGCAATCGCAATGCCCGTTCGCGCGCGGCAGGGTCCGCGACCGGTGGCTTGTCGGCTTGGGTGAGCCGGCCTTTGAGCAGGCTCAAGCCACCGACGGGCCAATACGGCACGGCGGCAATGAAGGTCTGCGCCAGCGCGTCGAGCCGACTCCGCTCTTCGGATGAGGCCGCGTCCGCATGGGCCTGCTCGATCCGCCGCACCTGTCGGCCGGCGTCGATGAGATTCTGCGCCGCAAGCTCATCGTCGAGTCGTCGCTGCCGGGCGACGGCCTCCTCACAGGCCTTGAGTGCGCGGGCAAAACGCTGCTTGAGCGCGCGGGCATCGGCGCGCGGCAGTTCGCCGAGTGCGTCGAATTGCGCGCGCAGCGTGGGCACCGCCTTGCCCGCCTCGAGCAACTCGGCACCCACCCGGGAGGCCATGCCTTCCGCCGATTCGCACAGCGCCACGGCCGCTTGTCGGTTGGTCTCGAGCGCGGCGGCTTGCTGCGCATGCGCCGCCTGTCGTTTCTCGAACACCGCATCGCAGGCAGCGCGAAATTCGCTCCATAGTCCTTGTTCACGCCCGCGACTCGCCGGACCCGTATCCTTCCACAGCTGCTGCAGCCGTTTTACGCCGTCGACGGCCTCGCTCTCGCCAGAGCCGAGCAGCTGCTGTGCCCGCTTGATGAGTGAGCCTTTGGCGGTGGCATTGCGTTCATGCCACGCATCGAGACGGGACTGCAGCCGCCCGATCGATGCCTCGAATGCGTCCTGCAGCGGTTGGTTGGCGTCGCGGTCCACCGGAGCCCGGCGACGCCACTCCAACGGCGCCTCGCGCACCACCGTCGCCAACAACCGCCAATCGGCCTGCTCACCGCCGTGCGCGGCTTCGACCGCGGCGAGCCGCTCCAGCAATCCCTGGCGGTGCTGCAGATTTTCCTCGCGAAGTGCCGCCTGCGCCTCGAAGTAGACTCGACATGGCTCAAAAGCCGCCTGCGACGCCCGCTGGAATCGTTCCCACTCCTCGGCGGCTTCGCTCGCGATTCCCTTGCTGATGGTCCGCCACTCGTCCTGCAGCGATCGGATCTGGGCGGCCAGCGCCCGCGGCTCCTCGGAGACACCGACCAGCGATTCCATGGCTTCGATCAGCTCGACACGCTTCGGTGCGACCGCATAGTCCTTCCATTCCTTGAGTTCGGTAAGCCGGGCATCGAGTTGCTGCAACTGACGCGTCAGTGAGGCCGGAACAGCGCCCTCGGCAGGCCACTTCGCGGAGAGCTCGCGACGCAGCCGCGCCGCTTTCTGGGTGTTGCCCTCGCCCACAGCCCGTTGCGCCATGCCGATCAGGCCGCCCAAGCGACGCCACCTGTGCTCGGCGGCCGCCCGCTCAGCCTCGCGCGCCGCCGCTTCTGCGGCCTCGCTCGCGGCGGCCTCGCGCAGCACCTGCGCCGCCGCCTCGGCCTCGGCCGCAGCTTGGGACGCGGCGGCATCGAGCGCCGCGCGGCGCTCGCGCTCCCGTGCCTCGACTTGCGCCTGTGCAGCAGCCCGCTCCGCCGCCCGCGCCTCGAACTCACGTCGCTGGGCAGCCGCGATCTCGCGGCAGCGCTGAATCGCCTGCTGTACGCGCTCATCGGTCGCGCTGTCCGCGGCCACCTCGAGCGCCTGCCAGTTCGCCACCAGCCGCTCGAGCGTCGTCTCGTAATCGGCATCCGGCGTGCGCCGGCTGTGGCTCTCCAACGCCGCAGCACGCGCGCCGATCACGGCGGCGGTCTCGGCCACCGCGCGTTCGGCCGCCTGCAGTGCATCGCTCTTACGCTTCAATATTTTGTAGACGCCCCGATCCTTGTCGCGCACCTGCTTCAGTAATTGCCGGATCTGTGCCGGATCGACGATCGCCTGCGCCGCTAATTGCCGCAGTCGGCTCGAACTGCCGCCGGCGACCAGCAGTTCCGGCGCCGTATCCATCTGCAGGCACACGTCGGCGACGGCGAGCACGCCGCCATCGATGAGTTCCGCGATCCGCACCTGCGCCGCCTGTCGCAGCGCGACGGGGACGGTCGCCCCCTGCGGATCGCGTCCCGCCGCCATGGCCATGACCACCGGCGGAGGCGCGTCCGCCAACGACTCGATGCGCTGCTGCACCGTGGGCGCTGGCGCCACCGGCGGTGGTGTGGGCATGGTCGGAGTCGTTGGGGCCTTGCGAAGCAGGCGCGAGAGGAAGGTCATCGACACAATTATATAGGCTATGGGCATAATACGCGCATGAGCCACGGGATCGACCCTCGGCCGCCCGGCGCATTTAGAGACAGCTTGCTATGATGCCGCGCATCATGCCGTTGAATCGTCGAACCGTCTTGGAACTCTTGTCGGGCGCCACGCTGCTGGTGGGCATGACGCGAACCCGTCCGCTCTGGGCCATCGCCACCACCGCGCCTACCTCGGGCACGGCGTCGAGCTCGAGCCCCGCGTCGACCTCGGGCACCGCGCCCAAGTTCAAGCCTGACGCTCACTCCGCGTTGATCGTCGTCGACGTCCAAAACTGCTTCATCACCGGAGGCTCGCTCGCCGTGCCGCACGGTGAAGACGTGGTCCCGGTCATCAATCGGATTGCCCCGGCGTTTGCCAACGTCATTCTAACCCAGGATTGGCATCCGCCCGGTCACGTCTCCTTTGCGTCGAGCCATCCTGGCACGAAGGCCTTCGAGATGATTCACCTCCGCTATGGCCAGCAGGTGCTCTGGCCGGATCATTGCGTGCAAGGGACGCCTGACGCCGCGCTCGATGCGGACCTCACGCTTCCGCAAGCCGAATTGATCCTGCGCAAGGGATTCCATCGCGATGTCGACAGTTACTCGGCTTTTCGCGAAGCCAATCGCACCACGACTACCGGGCTCAAGGGCTACCTCCTCGAACGAGGAATTCACACACTGTTCGTCACCGGCCTCGCGACCGACTTTTGCGTGGCATGGACGGCCCTCGATGCGCGCGCCGCGGGCTTCGACACCCTGGTTGTCGAGGATGCCTGTCGCGGCATCGATTTAAAGGGATCCGTGGCGGCGGCTTGGTCGGCGATGACCGCCGCGGGAGTCAAGCGCATCCAA
>Ga0116226_10002448_pt1 | contig 16174 bp, 14 predicted proteins | sample S1TSphfallax_FD_89692 | JGI IMG/M metagenome (GOLD analysis project Ga0116226, IMG submission 89692) | Host-associated microbial communities from peat moss isolated from Minnesota, USA - S1T2_Fa - Sphagnum fallax MG | ecosystem: Host-associated > Plants > Peat moss > Unclassified | place: USA...
ATGCCCTGGCGGAACGCCGCGTCCAGCACGGTCTCGCCCTCGGTCACATCCATCTCGATGCCCACGGGCTCGAAGCGCACGGTATGGGTCTGGTCGGCCATTTGCTCCCCTTGCATTCTTATCGAAGTCGCCGGGGACCGGCCTGCGCCGGCCCCCGGTTCGCCATCGTCAGTGGCAGGGCGTGATCTTGTAGCCCTTGCGGTACTCGGCAGCGGCAACTTCCCGCTGCTCCGGCGTCATCGCCCGGAACGCCATCAGCGGGCTGCCGAGCGTGTTGCCGCGCACGTCGTCCAGCGTCCACATCTTGCTGTCGTCGAAGATCAGATGCGGCTGCGGCACCAGCGTCTTGCCGTCGTTGCGCACGAAGCCGAGATCCTTGATCGCGTCGGCAAGATCCCAGCCATCGTAGCAGCTTTCCCACTCGCGCCGGCCGCTGAAGCGGCCCATCGCGGGCGTCGGACGGCCCTCGTATTCCGCAGCGAACGCGGTCTTGTGCGTCCAGCGGCAGATTTCGGAGCAGTACGTGTAGATCTGCCCGTCCACCTCGTCGTAGCAGAAATCCTCACGGATCAGCGCCGGCACCATGCAGCTCCAGCAGCGGTGCGGATAGACGTAGCCGGTGTCGGTGTTGAACAGGATGTTCTTCTCGCCGGGCACCGAGAGCTTCTTGTACCAGCGCCAGTAGTCGCCGAACTCGGCGTACCAGCCCGGATACTTGTGCTCGAACCACTCGAAGTCTTTTTCGGTCTGCGCCTCGATACGCCAGAAATTCACCGGCCAGCCGACCGAGAAAAACTGCGCCGTCTTGTGGACGTAGTTCTTCTTGACCATCCGGTCCCACGCCGCCGCCACGTCGTCGTGGTGGATCTTGATGCCGTACTTCTCAAGCGGCAGCATGTAGGTGCGGTAGTAATCCTCGTAGATCCAGCGGTGCCACAGCTCCGCGTAGGATTCCTTGTTCTTGTCGCGATCCGTCGTCCCGTATTCGATGAACGTGCCGATCGCCGCGTCGACGATCGCGTGGTTCTGCCAGAACGCATACTTCAGATCGCGTTCGATCAGCAGATGGTTGTCCGGGTCGTTGATCAGCGACATCAGCAGCGAATGGCCGTTGCCGATGTGCCGGCTTTCGTCGGACTGCACGGACAGGAACACGGTCGGCAGCGCATAGTCGCCGTTACGTGCGGCCTCGGAAGGCATCGCCACGAACAGCGTGTTGGTGAAAGCGGTTTCCGCCACCACCGTCAGATACACGTTGGCCGAGGTGATCGCGTCGCCGGTCACGAATCCTTCGGCGAACTGCCGACCGATCGTGCTGGCGTAGCATTTGCCGAACGCCGCCTCGGTGATATCGAACCCGGCCGGGTCGATATAGTTCTCCATGTACCACTTCTTCAGGTTCATCTGAATCGTCGAGTGCCGGAACTCGTCGATCATCTGCATCGCGAAGCCGGTGCGCAGTTCCTCGCCCGGCGCCAGCCGCCCGACCATCGCCATCGAACGCGCGGCGGAGATTTCCGGGAACGGGATGATCGCCAGGAACAGCTTCATCCACTCGACCCAGCGCGGCTGCACGTTGCGGAACATGTCGCCACGCAGCGCTGCGTCGAGCGCGCCGTAGACCCGGTTGTCCTTTTCTTCCTGCATCGGGAAGTAGGACCGCAGCACCTGCTTCATCGGGTCGCGCGGTGCCTTCTTGATCTTGTAGTCCGTCGGGAAGGTCATCGCTTCCTGGACATAGCTCGGCGTCCAGCCCAGGTCGGCGACACGCCGCGTCGCCTCGCCGATACTGATCCCGCGCTGGGCGGTGATCTTGTTGAGGGTCAAGCTATCGGGCATCTCTTTTCCTCCGTATTTGTCGGATTTAATCAGGACAAGTCACTTGGGCCGATGACTGAGTCCTTTTGCGGGTTTGCCATCGTCCCGACAACATCTTCGCAATCCGTATGCCAGAAGGAACACATAAACATGCTTGTGGCAAGCAGCCAGTTTTGCCGGATTTCTTCACAAGTACTCGAAAGGCGAGTGTCCTATTGTGGGACACATGTGTCGCGACGCCGTTGCGAAATGCGACAGCGGTCACTGCGTCGGCTCCGCCGGCGCCCGCCGCGCCAGGGTTTTCCCTTCGGCGATGAAGCGCGCGGCCAGGATCAGCGTGCCCATCGTGAAGTCGCGCCCGTGCGCCGCGATCATCTCCTCCGCCAGTGCCGCGGTGCGGGCGAAGTATTCGTCCTTGGATCGGTCTTCCTCGGCGCTCATGCGGCCTCCTGTTGGCGGAACAACGCGGCGGGTAGCGCCAGCACGGCGACCTCGCCGCCCTGCGTGCCGAGCGCCAGCCGCCTGCCGTCGCCCGACCAGGCGAGCGCGGTCACGGCGGCACCGTCCGGCGCGCGCAGGAACAGCACTTCCTCGCCCGTCGGCTGGCACAGCAGCACGACACCATGGGCGTAGCCGGCGGCCAGCAGCACCCGATGAGGATGCCCGGCGACGGCACTCACCGGATGCCGCCCCGCGATCCCCCCGGCGAACGGCTCTCCCGGTCCGGGCAGCAGCCGCCAGCACAGCGGCCGCGCCCCGCCGGCAACCGCCAGCATTCTTCCCTCGTCGAACACGCTGAGCGCGGTCGGCGAGTCCGGGCCGCCCGCCAGCGTGACCCAAGCCGCCCCGGGCGACAGGCGCACGCGCAGCCCATCCTGTTCGGTCCAGGTCGCGACGACGTCGGCGCACTCCGCGCGCAATCCCGGCACGGTCAGCGCGTCCGGGACATCTTCCCCCGGCGGCAGCGTCGCGCCGTCGTTCGCGGTGCGGGCCAGCGTGCCGTCCGTGCCCAGCGTCACGAAACCGCCGGCCGGGCTTGCGACAATCGCGCCGCAGCCGCCGCGATGCGCGTTGACCCGCACGACCGGCGGCGGCGGCGCCGTGGCCGGCACCAACTCGATCCCGCCGCTCGGCCGCTGCGCCACCCGTGCGGCTCCCGGCCAGGTTCGGGCCGCCAGCGCCAGCGTCCCGTCGTCCATCGCGAAGCCGGCGACGGTGCCGTCGGCACTCCACACCGCCGCGACCACCGGCGCGCCCGCCGCCCAGCGCGCGCCCAGCAGATCGAGCAAGGGTCGCTGCTGCATCGTCATCGATGACACATCCCGCCGACGGTCACGCTGCCGGAGCTCGACGTGTTCGCGGGGCGAATGGGAGATTTCATCGACCGGCTCTACGGAATCAGGACCGCGCGGCCCTTGATCTGGCCGTGGTGCAGCGCGAGCAGCGCGGCGTTCGCCTCGCTCAGCCGGAACTCGCGCGTCGTCAAATTAACCAGCCCCCGATCCGCCAGCGCCATCAGCTCGACCAGTTCGGGATAGGTGCCGACCAGGTTGCCGACGATGCTCTTCTCGGACGTGATCATGTCGATCGTCGGCAGCTCGATCTTTCCGCCGTAGCCGACGATATAGTAGGTCCCGGCGTTTCGCGTCATCGCCAGCCCCTCGGCCACCGCGCTGCCTTCGCCGACGAAGTCGATCACGGCCTCCGCGCCGTGCCCGCCGGTCAGCGCCATCACCTGCTCCACCTGCGTCCCATCCGCGCGCACCCCGTGGTCAGCGCCGCAATCGCGGGCCAGCGCCAGCGCCGTCTCGGCACGATCGACGACGATGATCTCCGCCGCGCACAGCGCCTTCAGCACCTGGATGCCGATATGCCCGAGCCCGCCGGCGCCGATCACCACGGCGTACTGTCCCGGCAGCAGATGGCGGGACGCTTTCTTCGCCGCGCGATACGCGGTCAGGCCCGCGTCCGTGTACGGTGCCACGTCCTTCGGCGCGAGCGACTTCGGCAGCTTGATCAGGGACCGTTCGCCGGTCAGCAGATACTCGGCATAGCCGCCGTTGGCGTTGATGCCGGGAAAGCGGCTGTCGGTCGCGTGCATGTCGTCGCCGCGCCGGCAGGCCAGACAGTGCCCGCTGGTGACCAGCGGATGGCAGATCACCGCGTCGCCGACCTTCACGCTCTCGACGCCGCGCCCGACCGCTTCCACCCAGCCGGCGTTCTCGTGGCCCATGATGTAGGGCAGCGCGATATCGACCTTGCTGCGCCAGATTCCCTCGACGATGTGCAGGTCGGTCCGGCACACGCCGGCGCCGCCGATGCGGACGATCACGTCGGTCGGCCGCTCGATCTTCGGGTCGGGCACGTCCTCGTAGGACACGAACTGCGACCCGGCCAGGGACGTGTCATAGGCGTGCAGCACCGCTGCCTTCATTGGTCCGTCCTCCCCCTGTGGGCGGGCACTCTGCCGGCGCCGCCCATCCGCGATGGAACCAGTGAGTGCAGCCGGCGTGCCATGCGCCGATTGGCGGATCTCCGCCGTTCCATCTGCCCGCACTGTTCCGAATCGGAACAGTGCGCGGCGATACGTCTGCTCCGTCGTGCAACACCAGTGTCACGCGGCCCTTCCGTCGCCATCGCGTTCCGCCTATCTCTGTCCGTAACGCCGCAGAAACGCGGCGACGGGAGGCAACGGATGTTGCTGTCGGCGGACGATCGTCTGAGCCGGGCTCGCATCGTCTTGGAACGTCGCGGCGTCGCGGCGTCCGACCTGCTATCGCCGGCGATTTCCGAAAGCTGGAGCCGATGTCTCGGGGCGGGCCTCGACCCCGCGCGACCGCCGCCACCGGCGATGGCCGACGCCGCCGCGCTGCTGGCCGCGCGCGAACGCTCCGACCTTGTGCGCCGCCTCGCGCTCGCCGAGATGGAAACGTTGTATCAGCAGATTTCCGGCACCAACTTCATGGTCGCCTTCGCCGCCGCCGACGGCATGTTGCTCGACACGTTCGCCGATCCCAGCTTCAGCGCGACTGCCCACGCCGCCGCCATCCGCCCCGGCGCGCTGTGGGCGGAGGCGCGTTGCGGCACCAACGCGCTCGGCACCACCGCCGCCGCCGGCCGCGCCGTGATGGTGCATGGCGGCGAGCACTTCTTTCAGCGCTTCGGCGAACTCACCTGCACCGCAGCCCCCATCTTCGATGCCGACGGCGCGCTGTGCGGCGTTCTGGATGCCTCGTCCGACTGCCGCTCGCGCCAGCGCCACACCGGCGCGCTGGTCGGCATGGCGGCCACGCAGATCGAGAACGGGCTGCTGCGCGAGCAGCATCGCGGCTCCCTGCTGCTCGCCTTCCACAGCCGCGCGGAGTTCCTGCACACGCTCAATGTCGGGCTGCTGGCATTCGATCTCGGCGGCACCGTGGTCGCGGCCAACGCACAGGCGCGCTTCCTGCTGCAAGGGTTGCCGGCGGCGCGCGGGCGCCGCTTCTCCGAGTTGTTTCGTGGCATGTTCACGCAGGTGCTTGACGGCAGCGCCGAGCGGCTGCGGCTGGAGGATCGCGTCGGCAGCATCTACGCCGCCCGCCTCGAAACCCCGCCGCGCGCCCCCGCCATCGCCGTCGGACTGCCGAAGCCCCCGCCACCCGCGTTCGTCGCCGAGGACGAAGCGGTGGCACTCGCCGTCCGCCAGGCCGAAGCCGCCGCCGCGCGCCGCCTGCCGGTGTTGATCCGGGGTGAGACCGGGACCGGCAAGGAACAGCTTGCCCGCCACGTCCACGCCGCCGCCAAACGCGCGGGCGCCTTCATCCCGGTCAATTGCGCGGCGTTGCCGGAAACGCTCGCCGAGGCCGAACTGTTCGGCCATGCCGAAGGGGCGTTCACCGGGGCGCGGCGCGGCGGCGCCAAGGGACTGGTGCTGGAAGCCGACGGCGGCACGCTGTTCCTCGACGAGATCGGTGACATGAAGCTGGCGCTGCAAGCCGTGCTGCTGCGCCTGCTCGACGACTGGACGGTGCGCCCGGTCGGCGGCGGCCGGGCGCGCGCGGTGGATGTGCAGCTCGTCGCCGCCAGCAACGTCGACCTGCCCGCCGCCGTCGCCGCCGGCCGCTTCCGCGCCGATCTGTTCTGGCGACTGAACACGGTGGAGGTGCTGCTGCCGCCGCTGCGCGACCGCACCGACATCGCCGCCATCGCCCGCCACGTCTTGGCCGGCGTCGCCCCGCACTGGCGCATCACCGACGATGCGGTCGAGATGCTGCAACGCGGCCCGTGGCCCGGCAACGTTCGCGAACTGCGCAGCGTGCTGACGCGGCTGACCCTGATGGGCGCAGGCGGAGCGGGGCGGATCGACGCCGCGACGCTTGCGGCAACACCGCTCGCCGGCCCCTCGCCGCCGGCAGGCTTGCACGCCCAGCAGCGCGCCCGCATCGCCAGCGTCTATCGCGATTGCGGTTCCAACGTCAGCGCCGCCGCGCGCAAGCTCGGCGTCTCCCGCAACACGATCTACCGGGCGCTCGCGTCGGGGAGTGAGCTTCGGGATACCTAACGCCATTCGGTATCATACCAGCGACGCCGCGAGCTGGCTCAGCAGCGCCGGGCCGACCCCGGCCTCGTCCTCGACGACGACGGCGGAGCGGAAAATGCGGTCCACCCGATGCCGGATGCCGATCGCCGAAAGCTCGATGCGGCCCTGCGATTCAATGGCTTGCACCACGCCGCGCAGGTGCCGCTCCAGGAACAGCCCGTCCGAGTTGGCGTCGAGCGTGGCCCGCTCGTTGGGCGCGCCGTCGGAGATCATCAGCAGCAATCGCCGCCGCTCCGGCCGCGCCCGCAGCCGCGCCGCCGCCCAGAGGAGCGCCTCGCCGTCCACATTCTCCCGCAACGAATCGTCCCGCAGCATCAGCGCCAGCGGCAACCGCGCCTGCCGGTAGGGCGTTGACGCGGATTTGTACACCACATGCAGCAGGTCCCCGAGCCGGCCCGGCCCCGCCGGCCGTCCGGCGCTGGCCCAGGCCCGCGCGCTCTTGCCGCCGCGCCAGCTTTGCGTCGTGAAGCCAAGCACCTCGCACGCGACCCCGCACCGCTCCAGCGCCCGCGCCGCCAGGTCCGCCGCCATCGCCGCCAGCAGGATCGGCCGCCCGCGCATCGACCCGGAATTGTCGATCAGCAGGCTCACCACCGTATCCCGTGCGAAAGCCTCCTGTTCCTGCTTGAAAGACAGCGGAGTTCCCGGCTCGACGACGACGCGCGACAGCCGCGTGGTGTCGAGCATCCCCTCCTCCAGGTCGAACCGCCAGGCAGTCCGCGCCAGCGCCATCAACTGCCGCTGCAAGCGGTTGGCGAGCTTGGCCGTCGCCGTCCGTGCGTCACCCAGCGAGCGGTCGAGTTTTCCGCGCAAATCCGCCAGCTCCTCGGGTGAGGCGAGGTCCGTCGCCTCGGCGATCCGGTCGAACTGCGTGCTGAAGGCGCGATAGGGCGCCGCCGCCGTCCCCGCCGTGGCGGTCGACGTGCCCCGCCCCGCCTCCTCGGCCTCCGCCGCCGCCCCGGCGCCCGCCGCCTCGTCCGGCGCGAGGCCGACGGTCGCGGGCAGCCCCTCGGCCTCGTCGCCGTCCGGCTCCGGCCGGCCCGCGTCGTCCCATTCCATCGCCGCGAACATGGCGCGGATGGCGTCCCCGGCGGCGGCGGCGAACGCGGCCTGGTCGTCGAGGTGATCGCGCAGCGCCGCCAGTTCCGACGAAAAATGCGCGTGCGCGAAGCGGTGCCACATCTGCATCGCGCCAGACCCGAGCAGCGCCTCCCGCCGGTCCAGCAGCGCGTCGAGCGCCAACATCGGCAGCGCCTCCGCCAGCGGCACCTGGGCGGCCAGATGCGCGTGCAGCAGCCCCAAACCGTCGAGCCGCCGCGCCATCGCGCTTGCCAGATTCTCCAGGATTCCCGGCATCACCCGCGCGCCGAGCGCCTGCCACCGCGCCGCCTCAAGCCGGTCGAACAGCGCCCGCGCCCGCGCATTCGTCGGTGCCAGACGCGCGTGCAACGCCGGATCATGGTGCCGCAGCCGCAATCCGGTGCTGTCGGCAACCCCCCGCGCGGCGCTCCATTCCGCCGCCGTCGGTTGCGGCGGCAAGTCGGCGGCCGGCTCGCCGTTCGCCGCCGTGTGCGCGAGCGCCCGCATCGTCGCGGTGATCGCCCGCGCCCGCATCGCGCGGAGCCGGCTTCTATCGCGGATCGCGAGCCGTTCGGCCGGCGAGGCGACGCTGCCCGGATCGGCCCACAGCGCCAGCCATTCGCCGCCGTGGCGCACCACGCCGCCGGAATCACGCTTGCCGATGGTGCTGCGCACCGGCGCGGTCATCGCCCCGCGTAACTTCCCATGTCGGACGCTCGCATAAGTGGATTATGATGCGCTTGACTCAGTCGGATCAGCAAGGAATAGTTGTTCGCATAAAGAATGTCTGTTCGCCTGCCGCACACACGGTCGGCTAAGACAGAACGACAGGAGGAAAGATGGTCGAGTTTACGACGGAATTCGGGTCCATCGACAGCTACCGGAAAGGCGGCGTCCAGGTCATCGACGATGACCCGAAGAACTACGTGTTCTCGAACATCTTCGAAGTCGCGGCGACATCGTCGCCGTGGGAACGTGTCGTCGTCGGCAAGAATTTCGAATACGTCATCGAAGTCACGCGCGCCGAGGGTATTTCCCCTTGGTTTACCTGCGCGCACGATGAATTCGCGCTGTCGATGGACGGCGAGGTCGAAGTGCATCTGATCAAGCTCGACAATCCGGCGCACTACGTCGACCCGGAGAGCGAGGGCGCGCACCTTATCACGGACAATCTGCCGGAAGGCCGCAAGATGGGGCGGCTCGTGCTCGGGCGCGGCCACATGGGCATCCTGCCGGTGGGCAGCGCCTATCGCTTCACCAGCAAACGTCCGTGCGCGCTGCTGATCCAGTCCATCCTCGGGCCGGTCAGCGTGCAGAAATGGGCCGAGATCTGCCAACACTGAGTTCGCCACACGCAGGAAGGAACGGCATCATGGCAATGGCGGAAGCAAGCGAAGCGCCCCACAGCGTCGTCAACCCGAAGGGCCTGCCGATCACCCACGCGATGGGGTCCGAGCCGGCCGACAACTTTACCGGCTACCGCAGCTTCAAGGCCGGCAGCTTCTCGTTCTCGCGCGACGGGTACTTCGCGCACATCACCACGCCCACGATCCGCCACCAGATGCCGGTCGACGCCTTCCTGCGCGCGCTGATGCGCGACGTGGCGTGGGGCTTCTTCTACGGCACGGTGAATTTCGACGGCGTGCTCGGCACCACGAATTACTATGGCGAGGTCGAATTGTTCATGGGCGCCATGAACGCGACTTACAAGGCGGCCGGACGGGACATCACCGAGCGGTTCAAGGCCGAGGAACTGATGTCACTGTTCAAGCAGATGATCTCGGACTGGACCAACAAGGGCTACGATCCGTTCGCGGCACCGATGGAAACCGGCGTGCCCTGGGGCCACAAGAACGGCGACAACGACCCGGCGGTCATGCGGGAGCGGGTGACGGCGCGGCGCATGGTCGGCCTGCCCGGCGACACGCCGCTGCGCAGCGACGCCAACGGCTACCCGGTCAACCGCATGTTCGCCGATGTCGAGCAGGATTCGCCGACGGTCGAGGTCGAGCCGGGCTTCGAGGGCGAAGTCGCCGCCTTCAACCTGTTCGCCTATCTGTCACGCTCGGACGTGACCTGGAATCCGTCGGTCTGCTCCGTGGTCAAGGAAAGCCTGTTCTGCCCGACCTCGGAGGAGTTCATCCTTCCGGTCGAGCACGGCAACGACCGCTGCGAGTGGTTCCTGCAACTGTCGGACGAGATCATCTGGAAGACCAAGAACCGCGACACCGGCGCCGACCGCGCCGTCGTGGTGCAGCGCGCCGGCGACATTTCCTGTATGCCGGCCGATGTGCGGCATCAGGGCTTCTCCACCAAACGCTCGATGCTGCTGGTGTGGGAGAACGGGTCGCCGAAAATCCCGGACCTGATCCGCGACGGCAAGGCACCGAACGTCGCCGTCGAGTTCTGAGATGCCGGCTGACGCGGTTGCACCGGACCTGCAAACCCGCCTGTTCATCGGCGGCGAATGGGTGGACGCGCTCGGCGGAAACGAACTTGAGATCCTGAACCCGTTCGACAATTCCGTGCTCGCGCACGTGGCCGAGGCGCGCGCGGAAGATGTCGATCGTGCGGTGGAGGCGGCCCGCCGCGCCTTTCCCGCCTGGCGAAAACTGGCGGCGCATGAGCGTGGCCGGCTGCTGCTGAAACTCGCCGACCGGATCGAGGCGGAAGCGGACAGTCTCGCCCGGCTCGAATCGCTCGACACCGGCCACCCGATCCGCGACACGCTGCGGCTCGACGTACCGCGCACGGTGCTGTGCTACCGCTATTTCGGCGGCATGGCCGACAAGTTCGAGGGCAGCGTCATCCCCGTCGATGCCGGGTTCCTGAACTACGTGACGCGCGAGCCGGTCGGCGTCGTCGGCCAGATCGTGCCGTGGAATTTTCCGCTGATGTTCACAAGCTGGAAAATGGCGCCGGCGCTGGCGGCCGGCAACACGATCGTGCTGAAGCCCACCGAACTCGCCCCGCTGTCCACGCTGCGGATCGCCGAACTGATGCGCCTTGTCGGCTTCCCGCCCGGCGTGGTCAACATCGTGCCCGGCTACGGCAACACCGCCGGCCAGCATCTCGCCGAGCATCCCGACGTCAAGAAGATCGCCTTCACCGGCTCCACCGCGACCGGCCGGCGGATCGTGCAGGCGAGCGCCGGCAACCTGAAAAAGGTACAGCTCGAACTCGGCGGCAAGGGGCCGAACATCGTCTTCGAGGACGCCAACCTGCCCGCCGCGATCGGCGGCTCGGCGTTCGCGATCTTCCACAACCAGGGCCAGGCCTGCATCGCCGGCTCCCGCCTGATCCTGCACGAGAAGATCGCCGACCAGTTCCTTGAGAAGTTCATCGCGCTGACGCGGTCGATCAAGGTCGGCAACCCGATGTATGCCGCGACCGAGATGGGGCCGCTGACCTCGCGCCTGCACCAGTCGCGCGTGCTGGAATATTGCGGCATCGCGCGCGCGCAACAGGGCGAGATCCTGACCGGCGGGCAGGCGCCCACCGATCCCGAACTGGCGGCCGGCTGCTTCGTCGAACCCACGATCGTGCGTGCTCGCCCCAGCGACCGGGTCGCGCGGGAGGAAGTGTTCGGCCCGTTCGTCACGGTGCTGACGTTCCGCGACGACGAGGAAGCGCTGGCGATCGCCAACGACACCGACTACGGCCTCGGCGCCGGCTTCTGGACCCGCGACCTGACCCGCGCGCACAGGCTGGCACGCGAGATCGACGCCGGCATGGTCTGGATCAACTGCTACAAGCGGGTGCATCCGGCATCGCCCTTCGGCGGCACCGGGATGTCCGGCTACGGGCGGGAAATGGGGTTCGACGCGATGCGCGAATACACCCAGGCCAAGTCGGTCTGGGTCAACGTGGACGCGCCGATCCCGCCCTTCTACGCCAGGTGATCGGCTGACCGCGACAACGAGACTTTTGGGGGAAATGAAGAATGGCAATCACGATCGGGCGCAGAACCCTGCTCGCAACCGCGATGGCGGGGACGACGCTCGCGGCACCGCGCCTCGCCCGCGCCGCCGGCGGCCTGAAGATCGGCTACGTCTCGCCGCAGACCGGCCCGCTGGCGCCGTTCGGCGAGGCCGACACGTTTATTCTCGGCGGTGTCAGGCAGGTGTTCGCCGGCGGTCTCGGGATCGGCGGCAAGCCTTACCCGGTCGAGATCGTCGTCAAGGACAGCCAGTCCAACCCGAACCGCGCCGCCTCGGTCGCCAACGAACTGATTCTCAAGGACCAGGTCGACATCGTGCTGGTTTCATCGACGCCGGAGACGGTGAACCCGGTTTCCGACCAGTGCGAGCTGAACGGCGTGCCGTGCATTTCAACCGTGGTGCCCTGGCAGCCCTGGTTCTTCACCCGTGGCGGCAAGCCGGGCACCGGGTTCGACTGGACCTACCATTTCTTCTGGGGGCTCGAGGACATCATCGGCACCTTCCTCGACATGTGGGGACAGGTCTCGACCGACAAGGTCGTCGGCGGCCTGTTCCCCAATGACGGCGACGGCAATGCGTGGGGCGACCAGAAGCTCGGCTTCCCGCCGGTGCTGGCCAAGAGCGGCTACCGGATCGTCGATCCCGGCCGCTACCAGAATCTCAGCCAGGATTTCTCGGCGCAGATCAGCGCGTTCAAGCAGGCGAAGGCCGAGGTGCTGACCGGCGTGGTCATTCCGCCCGACTTCACCACGTTCTGGACGCAGGCCAAGCAGCAGGGGCTGACACCGAAGGTTGTCACGGTCGGCAAGGCGCTGCTGTTCCCGTCCTCGCTGGAAGCGCTGGGCGACGCCGGCAACGATCTCGGCTCGGAAGTCTGGTGGACGCCGAGCCACCCGTTCAAAAGCTCGCTCACCGGCGCCACGCCGGCCGACGTCGCGAAAGCCTACACCGCCGCGACGAAGAAGCAGTGGACGCAGCCGCTCGGCTTCGCGCACGCACTGTTCGAGGTCGCGGCAGATGCCTTCAAACGCTCCGGCGACCCGAAGGACAAGGACGCGGTGATCAAGGCAGTGGCGGCCACCAAGCTCGACACCATCGTCGGGCGCATCGACTGGAGCAACGGCCCGATGAAGAACGTGGCGAAGACGCCGCTGGTCGGCGGCCAATGGCGCCGCACGCCCAGCGGCCCGTTCAAATACGACCTCGTCGTTACCTCCAACGTCACGGCGCCGGGCATTCCGAAGGCCGGGTCGATGCAGCCGCTCGCCTGAGCGATGGGCGTGCTGCTGGCCTGCCGCGACCTGACCCGGCGCTACGGCGCGCTGACCGTCACCGACTCGCTGTCGATGGAGGTTCAGCACGGCGAGGCGCTGGGCGTGATCGGGCCGAACGGCGCGGGCAAGAGCACCCTGTTCAACCTGATCGCGGGCGGCGTGCGGCCTGACAACGGGCGGGTGATCTTCGACGGCGCCGACATCACCCACCTGCCGCCATCGGCCCGCTGCAAGGCCGGCATCGGCCGCTCCTACCAGATCCCGCAGCCCTTCACCCACATGACGGTGTTCGAGAATCTGCTTGTCGGCGCCACGTTCGGCGCCAACCGGGCGGAGCACGCGGCCTACGATGTCAGCGTCGATGTGCTGCGCCGCACCGGCCTGCTGCGCCGCGCCAACCATCGCGCCGGCGCGCTGACGCTGCTGGAGCGCAAGCGGCTGGAACTGGCCCGCGCCCTGGTCACCGACCCGCGCCTGCTGCTGCTCGACGAGATCGCCGGCGGACTGACCGAAGGCGAGTGCGAGGCGCTGGTCGAGACGGTGCGGGAGGTTCACGCAGCGGGTGTGGCGATCGTCTGGATCGAGCATGTGCTCGCGGCGCTGCGGGCCGTCGTCTCCCGCATCATGGTCATCGACTTCGGCCGCAAGATCGAGGACGGGCCGCCCGACGAGGTGCTGCGGTCGCCGCGTGTGCGCGAAATCTATCTGGGCGTCGCCGAGCCGGCGAATGCCTGACCCGCTGCTGCGCACCGAGGCGCTGGTCGCGCATTACGGCGATTTCCAGGCGCTGTTCGGCATCGACATGCACGCCGACGAGGGCGAGACGATCGCCGTGATCGGGGCCAACGGCGCCGGCAAGACGACGTTCCTGCGCAGCCTCACCGGCCTGCTGCGCGGGGCGCCGACATCCATCCGCTTCGCCGGCCAGCCGATCGGCGGCATGGCGCCCGACCGCATCGTCCGCCTCGGCATCGCGATGGTGCCGGAGGGCAGGCGGCTGTTTCCGTCGCTGTCGGTGCGCGAAAATCTGCTGCTGGGCGGCTATCCGCGCCGCAAGGGGCCCTGGGATCTGCGGCGCGTCGAGGCGTTGTTCCCGATCCTGGCGGAGCGTGCCCGCCAGCCGGCAACATCGCTCTCCGGCGGACAGCAGCAGATGGTGGCGATCGGCCGCGCGCTGATGAGCAACCCGCGCCTGCTGCTGTGCGACGAGATCAGCCTCGGCCTCGCACCCATCATCATCCGCGACATCTACGCGACGCTCCCCCGCATCGGTGCGGAGGGGACGACGGTGCTGGTGGTCGAGCAGGACACCAACCAGGTGCTCGCCGCCGCCGACCGGGTCTACTGCCTGCTGGAAGGTCGCGTCAGCCTGGAGGGTCCCGCTGCCTCGCTCTCCCGCGCCGAGATCGCGCGCGCCTATCTGGGGGCGCATTGAGCCTCCTCGCCGACCTGCCCAACGCGATCCTGCAAGGGGTGCTGCTCGGCGGCCTCTATGCCCTCGTCGCCGCCGGTCTGTCGCTGATCTTCGGCGTGATGCGGCTGGTCAACATCGCGCATGGCGACCTGATCGTGCTCGCCAGCTACATCGCCTACGCCGTCATCTCCGCGACCGGCCTGCATCCGCTGCTGTCGCTGGTCATCGTCATTCCGATGATGGCGACCATCGGCTACGGGCTGCAACGGCTGATCCTGAACCGCACCGTCGGCCCCGACATCCTGCCGCCGCTGCTGGTCACGTTCGGCCTGTCCGTCATGATCCAGAACGGTTTGCTGGAGGTGTTTTCCGCCGACAGCCGGAAGCTGCAAGCCGGCCCGATCGAGACCATCGCCGTGTCGCTGCCGGGCGGCCTGGCCGTCGGCGTGCTGCCGGTGCTGATGTTCGCCCTCGCCGTCGCGGTCATCGGCGGCCTGCAACTCGTGTTCTACCGCACCGAACTCGGCCGCGCGTTCCGCGCCACCTCGGACGACCCGGAGGTCGCGCAACTGATGGGCATCAACCACGCGCATCTGTTCGGGCTGGCGATGGCACTCGCGCTCGCGGTCTGCGGCGTCGCCGGCGTGCTGATGGGCATTCGCGGCATCTTCGACCCGTCGATCGGCCCGCCCCGCCTGCTGTTCGCGTTCGAGGCCGTGATCATCGGCGGCCTCGGCTCGCTGTGGGGCACACTCGCCGGCGGCATTCTGCTGGGTGTCGCGCAGGGCATCGGCGCCGCGATCGACCCCGGCTGGCAGATCCTGATGGGCCATCTGGTTTTCCTGCTCGTGCTGGTGCTTCGCCCGCGCGGACTGTTCGCGCGGGCACCGGCATGACAGCCCAGCTTTATCGCGTCGAGCGCGCGACGGCGGCCAGCCGCGCCGGCGTCGTGGTGGCCGTGATCCTGCTCGCCCTCCTCGTGGCGCTGCCCTGGTTCGCCGACCGAGCGACATTGCGGCTCGCGGGCGAAATCTGCGCCTATCTGGCGCTGGCGCAGATGTGGAACCTGCTGGCCGGGTACGCCGGCCTCGTCTCGATCGGCCAGCAGGCGTTCGTCGGCCTTGGCGGCTACGCGCTGTTCGCGCCTTGCGTGCTGCTCGGCCTCAATCCGCTGCTCGCCCTGCCGCTCGCCGGCCTGGTGTCCGGCGCGGTCGCGGTGCCGACGGCGTTCGTGGTGTTCCGGCTGCGCGGCCCGTATTTCGCCATCGGCACCTGGGTTGCGGCGGAAGTGTTTCGCCTGCTGTTCGCGCAGATGTCCGTGCTCGGCGGCGGCTCCGGCATGAGCCTGCCGGTGGCGATCGTGAAATCCATCTCCCCGGTGCCGGCGACGCGCGACACGATCGTCTACTGGATCGCGCTGGCGCTGGCGGTCGGTGCCATCCTGATCGTCTACCTGCTGCTGCGCAGCCGCACCGGCCTCGCGCTGACCGCGATCCGCGACAACGAGCGCGCGGCGGAATCGCTCGGCGTCGACAATTACCGCGTCAAGCTCGCGATCTACATCCTGGTCGCCGCGATCACCGGCATCACCGGCGCGCTGCTGTTCCTGCAAAAGCTGCGCATCTCGCCCGACGCCGCGTTCAGCGTGAACGACTGGACCGCCTTCGTGATCTTCATGACCGTGATCGGCGGGATCGGCCGCATCGAGGGGCCGATCGTCGGCACGATCATCTTCTTCGTCCTGCGCGGGTTGCTGGCCGATCTCGGCGCGGCCTACCTGATCATCCTCGGGGGTGTCGCCGTGGTCACGATGCTGTTCGCGCCGCGCGGCTTGTGGGGCACGCTTGCCGACCGCACCGGTCTGCAACTGTTCCCCGTCCAGCGACGCCTGCGGGTGCAGGGCGCTGAATGACCGGCGATCGGGCCTGCGGAAATTTTGGTAGGTTGGTTGCGGGGGCTGGATTTGAACCAACGACCTTCAGGTTATGAGCCTGACGAGCTACCGGGCTGCTCCACCCCGCGTTTGTGGGTGTGGTGGTGAGTTGGGGGTGGGTTGGAAGACCTGGCG
>Ga0116226_10002449_pt1 | contig 16173 bp, 15 predicted proteins | sample S1TSphfallax_FD_89692 | JGI IMG/M metagenome (GOLD analysis project Ga0116226, IMG submission 89692) | Host-associated microbial communities from peat moss isolated from Minnesota, USA - S1T2_Fa - Sphagnum fallax MG | ecosystem: Host-associated > Plants > Peat moss > Unclassified | place: USA...
CGCGGAGCCGTGGGCCCCCGCCAGGGCCCCACGCCCGACGATGAAACTGATGCGTTTACAAGCTAATCGAACATGGTTCAAGAGTGCCGTGAAATCCCCGGTGACCCCGGGAAATTGGCGCTGCTCGCCGATCAGGAATTCCGTAATCGTTTTCTCTCTGCTCATCATTCCCCCTTATCGATGTTGATCGAGCCTTTTGGTTCATGCCTCTCTGATGTCGTCAAACCTCCCGATTTCCGTGCGTCGAATGGTGTCAAGGTGCCGGGTGATCTCGCGCACTCCCAGCATGTCGGCCCCGATCAGCGCGGCGGCGGGCGCGGGCAACGGTCGCTCGGGCGAGCCCAACGAAGGGATGACCAGATCGGCGGCCGAGAAGTCCTCTGTCCGGGTGCAATAGCTGGGCGTTACGATGGTGAACAAACCGGCGCCCTTGGCGGCGCGCAAGCCGTTGGCGGAATCCTCGAACGCCACGCATTCTTCCGCTGGCAGCTTGAGTGCATCCAACACGTACTGATAAACGTCGGGTGCGGGTTTCTTGTGCGCGACCAGATCGCCGGCGCCGATCGCGGCGAACCGAGCGAGTGCATTCGGGCCGAAGTGAGTCGATAGCAGAGACTCGATGTTGGCAAATGTCGTGGTGGTCGCGATCGCGAGCGCGATGCCCGATCCGGCCGCCTCATCCAGCAAGCGCGCCACGCCGTCGCGCAGCGGCGCCTCGCCGGCCATCACCAGGCGGGTGTAGAGTTCGGTCTTGGTGCGGTGGATCGCTCCGATTCGCTGCTTGAGCGCGCTGCGCTCGGCGGGCGCTACCCCGAGGCTGTCGATGTAGGCCGCGAGCCGTTCCTTGCCGCCCGTGGTGAGCAACAGATGCGCATAGGTCGGCCGGCTCCAGTTCCAATCGAGGCCCAACTGGCTGAAGGCTTCGTTGAAGGCGCGCCGATGCGCCTCCTCGGTGTCGGCCAGCGTGCCATCCACATCGAAAATCAGCGCCTTGAGCGTCATGTGAACACCCGGCTGATGCGCAGATCCTCGCCCTCGATGGTCATCAACGCGTCCCGGTCGAGCGGCCGCCCGTTCTGCGCGAACAGTCGAGTGGCCTGGCGCAGCCGCGCGCGGTCGAGCGCGTTGCGGATCGAGCGCGCGTTGGCGAAATGCGGTTGTTGCATGCGCAGCGGAATGTACTCATGCAGAGCGGCCAAGCCGGATTCACTCAATCGGTATTGCATGCCGTGCAGCATCCGCTGCGCGATTTCCTCGAGTTCCCGGGCGGCGTAATCCGGGAATGCGAGGTGATGCGCGATCCTCGAAGAGAGTCCAGGATTGGAGCGAAAGAAGGTTTCCATCCGATCGGCATAGCCGGCCAGAATGACCACGAGATCGTCGCGCTGGTTTTCCATGACTTGGAGCAGGATTTCGATGGCCTCTTGTCCATAATCACGCTCGTTCTCCGGACGATAAAGATAATACGCTTCATCGATGAAGAGAACTCCCCCCATGGCCTTCTTGAGAATTTCCTTGGTCTTTGGGGCGGTATGCCCGATGTATTGGCCGACCAGATCGTCGCGGGTCACCGCCACCAAATGGCCTTTTCGGACGTAACCCAGCCTGTGCAGGATCTGCGCCATGCGCAAGGCCACCGTGGTCTTGCCGGTGCCGGGATTGCCCGTGAAGGACATGTGCAGCGACGGTGAACCGCCGTTCAGGCCGAGCTGCTTGCGCGCCCGTTCCACCAGCAAGAGCGCGGCCACATCGCGGATTCGGGACTTGACCGGCTTCAAGCCGATCAACTCCCGATCCAGCTCATCGAGGACGTCGGTGACGCGCGAATCCGCCAGCAGGGCGGAAAGGTCGACCCGATCCGACGCACCCGCCGAGTCCTCGGCCGGTGCGGGCGCCGTACTCTCGTTCACGGCGCCTTACTCGTATCGGCGCCCTTCGGGCGCGCTTGCCGCATAGCTCTCGACCGTGTACTGGATCTGGCGTCCGCCCATCTCAGTCCGCTTCAACTGGAAGCCGGGCTCGTCGGCCGGTCGGTTGACGATGAAGGAGAGGCGGGTGGTTTCGAAACCCCGCGTGGCATCGAACGCGTTGACGCGAATGTAGTTTCGCGGAAACGCCTTGCGGCAGGCGCTCACCTCGGTCATCGCGCCGGCCGCATCGCGCAGATCGAACATGGGATTGCCCCAGAGGTCCCAGTAGAAATTGCGCGGATGCGGATCATCGGTGTATTCCACACCGATGGCCCAGCCCTGCTCCAGGGCATAGTCGATCTGCGCGCTGATTTCGCGGTCGGTCAAATCGGGAAGGAACGAGAAAGTACCTTGGGTAATACGCATGGGAGGTCCTCAAGCCGGTGTCGCGGTGGGTAGGAAGTCGGCCGTATCGGTCGATTGATAGTTGAAGGTCACATCCTTCCAGGTATCGAGCGCGGCCCGCAGGGGTCCGCACCACTTGGCTGCCTCAGCGAGGATCTGCGGCCCTTCGTTCCAGATGTCTCGACCCTCGTTGCGCGCCTTGATCATGACCTCGAGCGCCACTCGGTTGGCGGTCGCACCCGCCTGAATACCTTGTGGATGTCCGATCGTGCCGCCGCCGAATTGCAGCACGACGTCTTCGCCCAAGTAGGTGATGAGCTGATGCATCTGGCCGGCATGAATGCCGCCGGAGGCCACCGGCATCATTTTGCGCAAACCCGCCCAGTCTTGGTCGAAGAAGACGCCCTGCTCGACATTCTTATTCGTGAAGCTATCTCGACAAATCGAGTATATTCCTTTGATTACGTTGGGATCCCCTTCGAGTTTTCCGACGATGGTGCCCGCGTGGATGTGATCCACCCCGGCCATCCGCATCCACTTGGCGATGACCCGGAACGAAACGCCGTGGACCTTCTGACGCGTGTAGGTGCCATGACCCGCCCGGTGCAAGTGGAGAATCATGTCGTTGCGCCGCGCCCATTTCGCCATCGATTGAATGGCCGTGTAGCCGATCACGAGGTCGATCATGACGATGGCTGAACCCAACTCTTTGGCGAAATCAGCCCGCTCGTACATGTCCTCCATCGTGGCGGCGGTGACATTGAGGTAGTGTCCCTTGACCTCGCCGGTGGCCGCCGAGGCCTTGTTGACGGCTTCCATGCAATAGAGGAAGCGATCGCGCCAGTGCATGAACGGTTGAGAGTTGATGTTCTCATCGTCCTTGACGAAATCGAGCCCGCCTTTGAGCGCCTCGTACACGACGCGGCCATAGTTCTTCGAGGACAAACCGAGCTTTGGTTTGGTCGTGGCTCCGAGCAACGGGCGGCCGAACTTATCGAGCCGTTCGCGTTCCACCACGATGCCGGTGGGAGGACCCTGGAAGGTCTTCAAGTAGGCGACCGGAATGCGCATGTCCTCGAGCCGCAAGGCCTTCAACGGTTTGAAGCCGAAGACGTTGCCAATGATCGACGCGGTCAGATTGGCAATGGAGCCTTCTTCAAATAAATCAAGGTCATAGGCTATATAACTAAAATATTGTCCAGGTGCGCCGTGCACCGGATCGACACGATAGGCTTTGGCGCGATACTTATCGCAGGCCGTCAGCCGATCGGTCCAGACCACCGTCCAGGTGGCGGTGGATGATTCGCCGGCCACCGCCGCCGCCGCCTCGATCGGATCGACACCGTCCTGCGGTGAAATTCTAAATACGGCGATGACGTCCGTATCCTTCGGCGCATAGTCCTCATCCCAGTACCCCATCTGGGCGTAGGGTAGGACCCCGGATTTATACCGTTCAGCTTGACTCCCCATCGGATGTCTCCTCGAGTTTTGCAAAGTAGGTTAGAGAATTTGCCGCGCACTTTTGCTGAGCGAGACTCTAGTCCGAAGCTTCCATAAGGGATAATCAATAATTAGACCGATCATGTTAAGATTTAGCTGATGTATTAGTGGACTTCACCATGTCGATTCAACACGTCTCGCTGCGGCAACTGCGCGTCTTCGAAGCGGCGGCCAGCAACCGATCGTTTTCCAAGGCGGCCGCGGCGCTACATCTCACGCAGCCGGGTGTGTCCATGCATATCAAGGAGTTGGAGGCTAATGCTGGCTTGGCGCTGTTCGAGCGCATCGGCCGCAAGCTGTACGTCACGGAGGCCGGCCAGGAACTGCTCGCGCGCGCACGGGAGATCTTGCGCGCGCTCAAGGATGCCGAGGACACCCTCGATGGGCTGCGAGGACTGCGCCGTGGCCGCATCAATCTTGCGGTCGTCAGCACCGCGAAGTACTTCGTGCCGCAGCTGTTGGCGCGTTTCGGCCGCGACTTCCCGGAACTCGAGATCCGGCTCGCCGTCAACAATCGTGATTCGGTCATCGATCAGTTGGTGACCAACGACGTCGATCTCGCCATCATGGGACGCTCACCGCAAACGCTCGATATCCATGCCGAAGCCTTCGCGCACAATCCGCATGTCATCATCGCCGCGCCGGACCATGCGCTGGCGGACCAGCGCGACCTCCCGGTCGAGATCGTGGCGCGCGAGCATTTCATCGTGCGCGAGCCCGGCTCGGGCACACGCCTTGCCATGCAACATTTCTTCGAAGAGCACCAGTTGGTATGCAATGTCGGCATGGAAATGGCGAGCAACGAAACCATCAAACAGGCGGTCATGGCCGGCATGGGATTGAGCTTCATCTCCCGGCACACCATCGATCTCGAGATCCAGACGCAGCGTCTGGTGGCGCTCGACGTACGCGGCACTCCGGTCATGCGAGAATGGCATGTGGCCCATCGGGTCAAGAAGCGCTTGTCACCGACCGCGGTGGCCTTCAAAGAATTCGTGTTGGAGCATGGCCGCGAGTTGCTGCGGGCCTACGAAACCCAGTGCTGAGCGGGCCCCACGCGGATCTGTCGCGCTTCGTCGAGGCCGCCGGGCAGCGCTGGCACGTCCAGCAAACCGGGTCAGGTCCCGTCATGTTGCTGCTCCATGGGACCGGTGCGTCGACTCATTCGTGGCGCGGTTTGATGCCGCTGCTTTCGGCCCATTACACGCTGCTTGCCGTGGACTTGCCGGGGCATGGATCGACTCGTGCGTTGGCCGCCGGCGGGGCGTCGACCCGCACGGCCTCGATTGCCGGGATGAGCAGCGGCATCGCGGCGCTGCTGCGCCAGCTCAACCTCGGCGTCAGCTACTGCGTCGGCCACTCCGCCGGTGCGGTCGTGGCCTGCCGCATGGCCTTGGATGGCGGCATCGCGCCGAAGGCGATCGTCGCCGTGAACGGCGCCTTTGTGCCGTTGGCCGGCGCGGCGGCGACTTGGTTCGCGCCCATCGCGCGCCTGATGGCGAGCGGCAGCGTGCTGCCGCGGCTGTTCGCCTGGAGCGCGGGCAATCCCAACAACGTGGCCCGGATGCTCGAGGCGACCGGCTCACATCTCGATGCCGAGGGGATCGAACTGTACACGCGCTTGGTGCGACGACCAGAGCATGTGGCCGGCGCTCTGGCGATGATGGGAAACTGGGACCTGGTGGGTTTCGAGCGCGACCTGCGGCGTTTGCGGACCCCGCTGGCATTGATCGTCGCCGAGAACGACCGCACGACGCCCCCGTCGCAGGCCGAGTGGGTCAAGCAACGCGTGCCCGCTGCCGAGATCTACCGAGTGCCGAAACTCGGCCATCTGGCGCACGAGGAAGCGCCCGCGCTGCTCGCGCAGGAGATCGCACGCCTCTGCGCGGCGCATGGCTGATGCGAGTTCGGCGCGCGCGCGGTGCACGCGAGGCGCGTCAGTGCGCCTGCGGCCGCTTCAACAACTCGCTGCGGTCGACTGACTTCAGCATGCAGCGCAGCCGCGTCCCGCCGCGCACCGTGGTCAGGGGCACCGTCACGCCGGCTGGCCCGAGTGCCCACAGATTCCGATAGAACTGCGCCAGCGTGCTCACCGCGGCGTCTCCCACCTGGCTGATCAGATCGCCTTCGCGCAGGTCAGCGCTCTGCGCCGGACTGCCGTCGGCCACTCCGGTGACGTAGACATGCCCGCTCACCTCGACGCTATAGATTCCGAGCCAGGGGCGGGCCGCGCGTGCGGGGCGACCGAGCGTTTTCAAATCGTTTAAGATCGGTTTCAACAGATCGATGGGGACGAACATATTGGCGTTCGCTTCATGGCCGTCGACAGTCTCACGCACGAGCAGCGAGCCTAACCCCACCAGCCGTCCGTCGGCGTCGAGCAGCGCCGCGCCCGACCAATGCGGATGCGCCGGTGCGGTGAACAGCGCCGCGTCGAGCAGATACTCCCAGGCGCCGGCGAACTCGCGGCGTGCGATCACCGACACCGCCTGCGGCCTGCCGAATTCCGACGAGCACAGCACGTGCGCCTGGGTGCCCACGTGGACGCCGGCCGACGAGCCGAGCGAGACGGGCGCCACGTTCGGCGTCTGGAGCGGCAGCACCAGACCGAAACCGCTGACCTGATCGTAGGCGAGCGCATGCCCGGCGACCTCCGGGCCATCGGCGACCGTCACCCACACATCGGTGGCTTCGGTGATCAGATAGCCGATCGTGAGGATCAACCCATTGGGTTCGATGACCACGCCGTTGCCGGTTCGTTCGGATCCCAAGATGCCGGCCGTGAACGCGTCCTCCGGCACGACCGCCCGTATCTTGACGATTGATCGGAGCAGATCTTGGTGTACGCCAGCCATGCGTGGACGGTAGCCTGAAGTTGCCCGGGTGTCACCTGAAGTCCTGCTAAACTCGCCCATCATGAGCTCAAGTTCAGCGATGAGTCCGCGGCGACCGCATGCGGTGGTGATTGGCAGCGGTTTCGGCGGACTTGCCGCGGCGGTCCGGCTCGGCAAGCGGGGATTTCGGGTCACCGTGCTCGAGCAGCTCGATGCGCCGGGCGGCCGCGCCTACGTGTTCAAGCAGGATGGCTTCACCTTCGATGCCGGACCGACCATCATCACCGCGCCGTTCTTGCTCGAGGATCTGTGGCAACTCTGCGGTCGGCGTTTCTCGGACGACGTCGATCTGCGACCCGTCGAACCGTTCTACCGGATTCGCTTCTTCGACGGCAGTGTGCTTGACATCTCGAACGACGATGCGCTGATGGCGGCCCAGATCAACCGGTTCGCTCCCGGCGACTTGGCCGGCTACGCGCGCTTCCTGAAGGTCAGCGAGGCGATCTACGACATCGCCTTCACGCGCCTCGCGCATCAACCATTCAATTCGCTATGGGACATGCTGCGCCTCACGCCGGACCTGTTGCGCCTCGGGAGTTTCCGCAGTATCTACTCACTGGTGACCCGGTACGTCGCCGATCCACGGCTGCGCTTTGCGTTGAGCTTCCATCCGCTGTTCGTTGGCGGCAATCCGTTCCACACCACCTCGATCTACGGCATGATCGCGTTTCTGGAACGGCGTTGGGGTGTTCACTTCGCGATCGGCGGAACCGGGCGCATCGTCGAGGGTTTGGTCGATCTGATCCGCGGCCAGGGCAACACCGTGCGCTATGGCGCGCGCGTGGCCGAGATCAGCGTCGCGGGCAAACGGACGAACGGCGTCAAGCTCAGCACCGGCGAGCGGATCGATGCCGACATCGTCGTGTCGAACGCCGACTCGGTGGCGACCTATAGCCAATTGGTGCCGCTGTCGCTGCGTCGACGTTGGACGCCGGCCAAGGTGGCGCGGTCGCGCTACTCGATGAGTCTGTTCGTCTGGTATTTCGGCACCGACCGGCAGTATCCCGACGTGCCTCATCACACCATTTTGGTCGGCGAGCGTTATCGCGAACTGCTGCACGACATCTTCGACCGAAAGGTGCTGGCGGCGGATTTCAGCCTGTATTTGCACCGTCCGACCGCGACCGATCCTACGCTGGCGCCGCCCGGCTGCGATGCCTTTTATGTCCTATCGCCCGTGCCGCACCTCGACAGCGGCACCGATTGGTCGAGCGCGGCCGAGCCCTATCGGCGCTCCATCGCCAAGTTTTTGAGCGCCAGCTGCTTGCCGGATTTCGAACGGCATATCAAGAGTTCCCGGTTGATGACGCCGCTGGATTTTCGCGACCGCCTGTCATCGCCGTACGGTGCCGCCTTTGGTCTCGCGCCTGAACTGACGCAGAGCGCATGGTTCCGACCGCACAATCGCAGCGCTGAGGTCGACGGCCTCTACCTGGTCGGCGCTGGCACCCATCCGGGCGCGGGCGTGCCCGGGGTGCTTTCATCCGCGCGAGTTCTTGATAAAGTAGTGCCCGATGCCGCGTCGTTCCTCCCTTAAATCGCATGCGTCCGGTGCCGATGTGGCGGCCTGTCGTGCCACCTTGCGCGGCGGTTCGCGGACGTTTTTCGCGGCGTCACTGGCGTTGCCTGGCGCCGTACGCCAGCCGGCCACGTCGCTGTACGCCTTCTGCCGCATGGCCGACGATGCGATCGACAACGGCACCGATCACGCTGCCGCGCTCGCGGACTTGCATGCGCGCGTGGAGCGCATCTATGGGGGCGCGCCGCTCGATCTTGCGGCTGATCGGGCGTTCGCCGACTGCGTGGCGCGTTTCGGCATTCCCCAGGAATTCCCATTGGCCTTGCTCGAGGGGTTCGAATGGGACGCACGCGGGCGCCGGTATCAGAATCTGGCCGAGTTGCGCGCCTACGCGGTGCGGGTGGCGGGCACCGTCGGGGCGATGATGGCGATGGTCATGAACGTCCGCGAGCGTCATTTGGTGGCGCGGGCCTGCGACTTGGGCGTCGCGATGCAACTCACGAACATCGCGCGCGACGTCGGTGAGGATGCGCGCAATGGCCGCATCTATTTGCCGCTCGAGTGGTTGCGCGAGGCCGGGATCGATCCGGATGCGTGGCTGGCGAGCCCGCGTTTTTCGCCCGCTCTCGGCGGCGTGATCGAACGCCTGTTGGCGGAGGCTCGACTCCTCTATGAGCGCAGCGATTCCGGACTCGCGAATCTGCCGTCGAACTGCCGCCCGGGCATGCATGCGGCGCGTCTGCTGTACGCCGAGATTGGCAATGAAGTCGCGCGCCGCGGCTTCGATTCGGTGAGCCAGCGCGCCGTGGTGCCGTGGCAGCGCAAGGCGCGCATTCTCGCCGATGCGATGCGGGCCGCCCAGCGCCGGCAACCGCATAGCCCGGAGGAGGGGCTCGCGGAAGCGCTGTACCTGCTCGACCGTTTCCTGCCGAACGCGCCCTCGTCATTACTCGACGAGACGCCGCGTGAGCGCGCGCGCTGGCCCCGCGTTGAGGATCGCGTGGTCTGGCTGGTCGATCTGTTCGAACGCCTGGAGCGCCGCGACCGAGCCGCCGCCGGGTCCGCGAACGCTTCTTAAGATCGCGGCGGCTCCGCGACCGCGGCGGACCTAGTACCTCGGCTCGGTGATTTTGACCGGTTCAAGCGGCGACCGGGACGGCGCCTGTTTGCGGGTTGATTTGCGGGTAGGCATGGCGCATTTTCCGGCGTGCTTTCTCGCAGTCGAACATCCATTGGATTTTCTCTCGGCTCGCATTGCGGCGTCGCTCCCAGGTTGCGATCTCAGATACCAACTCCGCGCGCTGCTCGATGCGCCGGTTCAAGCACATCGTGCGCAGCACGCCGATCTCGATTTCCACCATGTTCAACCAGCTGGCATGCTTCGGGGTGTAGTGGAACTCGATCTTACTCATGATCCGCCGCGCCTCTGACGGGGGAAAGCTGTCGTACAGCGAGGCCGCGGAGTGCGTGGAGAGATTATCCAGTATGACCCGGATTTTCTGCGTCCGCGGGTAGTGCATATCCGCCAGGTCGCGCATGCAGTCGGCAAAATCTTGACCCGTGCGGTGATCCGTCACCTTCACATGCCGCCACGGCCGATGGGCATCGACCATCACAAACAGATTCGCCGTGCCATTTCGGCGGTATTCGCTATCGTACCGCTCGGCTTGCCGCGGCACCGCGGGGATCGGCTGGCGGACCTCGCCAATCAGTTGCACCGGGCTTTCGTCAAAGCTCACCACCGGCTGGTTCGCCTTCGGCTCCTTGGCATATAAATCGAGAACGTCCTCTATCCTTGCGACGTACTCCGCATCCACCTTCGCGATACACCACATCTTGCGTTGCCAGGGTTTCAAGGCATTCTCATTCAACCGTCGCCTCACCGTCTCGCGCGACAGGACCGCGTGCTCGGTCAGCTCAACCATGCGTCCGGCCAGCAGTTTCAGCGTCCAGCGCGCGCATCCCGCCGGTGCCTTCGAACACGCCGTGGCTACCAGCAGCACTTCCTCGTTCTTGGTCAGCTTGCGCGCCTTGCCAGGCCGCGGCTCCTCGCTCAAGGCACCGTCCAGATTGCCTTCCACAAAACGCCGCCGCGTCCGGTATACCGTCGATACCCCAACCCTCAAGGCCTTGGCGATCCTCTCCTCGCTCTGGCCTGTGTCCGAGGCCAGCAAAATCTGCGCCCGTTTCAGGCGCCGCACCGCTTGCTCGCCATCGCTCAGCATCCCCTGCAACTGCGACCGCTCCGACTCGCTCAATTCCACCCGATACCTGACATTCACTACTCGGTTCCTTTGCCGAAAGAGCTGCAGTGAAGCAATTTGCATGCCTGAGGATCGCCCGTCGCAAGCGCTGAACTTTACCGCCCTTCAAGGCCAGTACCTGGCGTTCCTTTACGCCTACACTCAACTGAATCGCAGGCCCGGGAGGCATTCCTTAAGCGGCTCGATGGCAAACCTCAGAACGTGAAGCGCGTGCAGGAAAAATGGAGTACTGCCGCTTAACATTAGAGAGTCACCACTGAGCGAAACCCATACCCCGACGCCGGAGGTTCAGGAAACATGTTCCGCGGAATCATTTTCACTGCAATGCTTTTCTGCGTCGGTTTGGTCGGCCTATTCGTTGGCGGCATGGCCCTCTACGAAAACGCCGAATGGCATTTCAAAGGCTCGGATGCCCTGATGGAATTGGCGAACCCGGACGTGAAAATCAAAATACCGGTCGGGGGTTGGGACGTGCACCTCGTCGACGTGAAATATATCAGCTCGGCCGGTGAAATCGTCGTACCCCGCAAGGCCCTTCGGGGAGACATAGCAAGAAAGCTCGTCGATGGTGAGAGGATTCCGGTCCGCTACATGACGAGCGAACCCAGCCGCGTAATGTTCTCGCGAGATGAATTGCCCAGCCCGTGGGGCTGGCTGCTCGCCGGCATCGCCGCGATGTTCACGGCCTTCTTGTCGCGTAAGGCGCTCCATAGGGAATCTTCCAACTAGTACCGAACCACGGTGATTTTCACCGTTTCGCATGATCAGGGCGAGAGGCCGCCCAACACCACATGCATTCGATACTTTGTGCCTTCGGCCCCGTGAGCTGACCGGCCGGCGCTGTGCCGTACCGATCGGTCATAATCACCGAGACGCGGTACTAGGCGCGGGAGCGTCGGCGCGGCATCCGAAATGGCAGCAGGCACTGCACCCAGCGCGAGCTGAAGCGATCGAGATCGAGGCTTTCATGCACGGCGGGGGCCGGCGCACCGGCCACGTGCGTGGCCAACAGCGAGCGACTGTAGAACGGCGCATCCTCGAAGGTTTGCACGACTCGCACCCGCTGTCCGGCATCGGCGCGCGTGGCCCGCGGCACGGCCCAGCGCGTGCTCGGCAGCCGCACCAGCGGCGGTGGCTCGAGGGCTTCGACCTCGGCATGCGCATCGAAGCGCAGCGCCATGGCATGGGATGCCCGGCCGCGTTCTTCGACGTCGTACAGCACCACGGTGTCCTCGGCCAAGCTGGCGCGCGACCACGTCCAGTAGCGGAAAGCATTCTCCAGCGGTTCGACGCCGGTATTGGAATCGAGATAGGCGATTCCCGACCACTCGAGTTCAGGCTCGCTCAAGTGAACCTCGATATGAGCCCGGGGCGCGAACGGCGTCCAGTGATGCCGACCCGCCGCATCCAAGCGAAACCCTCGCCGGCCGAGCGCGGTTGGCTTGACGGTGATCGTGCCGCGGATCCGCCGCGGGATGGGGACGCACACCTCATCGATGGTGATCGTCAAGCAGTCGCCCACCCAGGCGAGCGCACTCGGACCCACCGAGAAATGCGCCGCCTCGCGCCGGACGTCGGCGGCGCCCCGCTCGGTCATCGACCAGCGCGCCCGCGGCCCATAGAGCGCGACGTTGAGCGCGCAATGATTCAAGGGATCGGCCTCGCCGCGGCGCCGCTGCCAGGCGTAATACGGCGAAAACACACTGCCGATGAAGGCGATCAACGTGAGGCCGTGACGACCATCGGCGCTCAGCGCGTCGACGTACCACCAGGCGTAGCCACCGGGTGCCACCGGCTGGTCGAAGCGCAATCCGCCATGAACGAAGCTGCCGCCAGCCGCCCCGAAGTCGCCGCCATGGGTATCCCCGGCCCCGGGTGCGTGCTGCCGCCGGCCAGATACAAGCCCGGAATCTTGGCTCGCGATCCCGGCCGGGTGAACGACGCTTGCCAACCGTGCGAGGCCGGGCCGTACAAGGCTCCGCCGGTCGCCGGAAACAGGCGATGAAAGTCGGTCGGCGTGGTCACCGTCGTGTCCTCTGGACGGCGCTCGAGCCGCAGACCGTAGCCGCGCAGTCGTTGGAAAACCCGGTGTTCGCATGACTCGATCTCCGCGTGGTTGAACTCGTGACTATCACCGCTGGCGGGTGCATTGATGAGGCAGAACAAGCGCTCGGCTGTGCCGTCGGGCGGCGCCTTCTCATCCACCCGGTCCTGCGCGCAGACGTAGATGGTCGGCGCGGCGGGCACTTGCCGGCGCGCAAAGATAGCGTCGAACTCGGCCCGATAATCGCTGCTGAAGAACACCGTATGATGCGCGAGCGTGAAGCCCGAGGTGCGCGCCACGAGGTTCCAGGTGATGGCGGACAGGCTGCGCGCGCCGGCGGCCGTGGCAGGCGCGGCGCGCGCGGCCGCCGGCCCAAAGAGCCCGCTGGCGAGCGCATTGTTGTCGGCATTGCAGACCACGGCATCCACCGCGATGCGCTCGCCCTGCGCCGTCTCGAGCGCGCGCACCCGCCCTTTCTCGATCACGATGCTGCGCACCTCGGTCGCATAGCGCAGCGTGGCGCCGCGCCGCAGAGCGAGCGCGACCATCGCCTCGACCAGCCGATACATGCCGCCCGTCACGTACCACACGCCGGCTTGCTCCACATGCGCCACCAACATCAACGTGGCCGGCGATTGATAGGGCGAGGAGCCGCAGTAGGTGGCATAGCGGCCGAATAATTGGCGCAGCCGGGGATCGGCGAAATACTGCTCCACTGACTGCCACAGGGTCATGAACGGCTTGATGTTCCACAGATCGGGCAGGCCGCCAACCCCCAGGCGCCGCATCAGTTCGAACGGCGAGGGGCGCGAGGCGCGCATGAAGGATCGATCGAGCGTGCGAAAGATACGTCCCGCGTGCGCGGCAAACGCCTCGAAGGCGCGCGCCTCGCGCGCACCGCAGAAGCGGCCGATCGCGTCGCTGGAGCGCTCGATGTCCGCGAACAGATCGAGGTGTTCGCGCTCGTCCCAGGCATGCCGGGCGAGCAGGTTCGCGCGCTTGAGCTCGACACGCCGCTCGAGGCTGTCGCCCGCTTCATCGAACAACGCGTCGAACACGGCCCGCATCGTGAAGACCGAGGGGCCGGCATCGAGCCGGGTGCCCGCGATGGGCAGTTCGCGCATTTTGCCGCCAGCGGCGGCCGCGCGCTCGAGCACGATGACCTCGCAGCCGCTGCGCGCCAAGTCAATGCTCGCGGCAAGGCCGGCAACGCCGGCGCCGATCACGGCCACACGAGGGTTAGGCAAGGAATCTCCGGAAAGTCGTTGACCGCCGCATATCGCGTGTCTATATTACCTTACAGATCTAAATGACAAGCGATATTTACACGTAGGCCAAGGGGGCTTCAATGGATTCCATGACCCGGATCGAGCGCTCACTGTCCCAAGCTCTCGCGCTGACTCGCGACTCCGAGGGCCCGCCCACGCTCGTGACGGCCATGCGTTATTCGGTGTTTCCGGGCGGTGCCCGCATTCGTCCGCGCTTGTGTCTGGCCGTGGCTCGCGCCTGCGCCGAGGATGCCCCCGAACTGTCGGCGGCCGGCGCCGCAGCGATCGAATTATTGCATTGCGCTTCCCTCGTGCATGACGATTTGCCGTGTTTCGATGATGCCGCGACCCGCCGCGGACGCCCCTCGGTTCACAAGGCCTTCGGCGAGCGCATCGCGGTACTGACCGGCGATGCGCTGATTGCACTCGCATTTCAAGCTCTGGCGCGCGCCGCGGAGGCGGCTCCGAAGCGCTTGGTGGACTTGGTTGGCATCATTGCCCGTTCGATTGGTGCGCCCGCTGGAATCATTGCCGGGCAGGCTTGGGAGTGCGAATCCCAGGTTGATCTGTGCGCCTACCAGCAGGCCAAGACCGGCGCTCTGTTTGCCGCGGCCACGGCCGCCGGCGCGGCCGCCGCCGGCGACGACTCGGCGCGCTGGTATCTGCTCGGCGAGCGGATCGGGGAGGCGTATCAGATTGCGGACGACATTCGCGATGTCGTGTCGAGTGAACATGAACTCGGCAAGCCGACCGGTCAGGACGAAGCGCTGGGGCGTCCGAACGCGGTGCATCGTTTGGGCATCGGCGATGCCGTCGCGCGGCTCGAAGGCCTGGTGCAATCCGCTCTGGAGGTGGTCCCGCGTTGTCCCGGTGCCGCTGATTTGAAAGCGCATATTCTGGGCGAGGCAAGCCGGCTGCTGCCTCGCGAACTGGCGCGTCCGGCCGCTTGAGAGTCGCCTCGATGTCGTGGGCCGAGCGTTATCTGGCCGTGCGCGACCGCTGGCTGTCGAATCCCAAGTTCCAGCGTTGGGCGGCCGCTTTTCCGCTGACTCGCCCGACCGCGCGCAAGCGCGCACGCGCGCTGTTCGACGTGTGTGCGGGTTTCGTCTACTCACAGATTTTATTCGCCTGCGTGCGCTTGAAACTGTTCGATGTGCTGGCCGAGGGTCCGCAGAGCGCGGTGGATCTCGCCGGCCGGCTGCACGTGCCGTTCGACTCGACCGAGCGCCTGCTCGAAGCCGCCGTGTCGCTGCAACTCGTGGAGCGGCGTCCCGGCGATCGGTTTGGTCTCGGTAGCTTGGGCGCGGCCCTGGTGGGAAATCCAGCGGTGGGCGCCATGGTGGAACATCACAGTCTGTTGTACGCGGATCTGCATGACCCGGTGCGCTTGCTGCGCCGCGAGATGCCCGAGACCCAACTCGGCAAGTACTGGACCTATACCGTCGCGAATGAGTCGCCGCGGCGCCTGCCCGACGGCCGCAGCGGGGACTACACGGCGCTCATGTCGAATTCGCAGCCGCTCGTGTCCCATGAAATTCTCGATGCCTACTCGCTCGCGAAACATCGCCGGCTGCTCGACGTGGGGGGCGGGGAGGGTGGTTTCTTGATTGAAGCGGGCAAGCGCCACCCCCGGTTGGAACTGCAATTGTTCGACCTACCGCCCGTGGCCGAGCGAGCGCGGCAGCGCATCACGAGTCTCGGCTTCGAGCGCCGGGTGGAGATAATCGGCGGCAGTTTTCTGACCGATCCGCTGCCTGAGGGTGCGGACATCATCTCGCTGGTACGGGTCGTCCACGACCACGACGACGAGGCGGCCATGACGCTGCTGCGCCGGGCGCACGCCGCGTTGCCGCCGCGGGGCACGCTGCTGCTGGCCGAACCGATGCTCGGAACTCCAGGCGCCGAGCCGGTGGGCGATGCCTATTTCGGCTTTTATCTCCTGGCCATGGGCCAGGGACGGCCGCGTTCGCCACGGGTGCTGCAGCGCATGCTGACCGAGGCGGGCTTCGATTCCAGTCAGCTGCTGCGCACCCGGCAACCGCTGCAGAGCCGACTGATCGTGGCCAAGAAAGTGAAAATCAAAAGAAGTGTAATTCTAAATTGACAACTCGAATAGTCAGTGTATCGTGACACTATGCAGACCGGCACTTTGAACGCTCGCACCAACGCTCACGCCCACACTCTGGCTGTCGTGTTGGAGAAGCCTGAGCAGCTGGTATTGAGCCGCCTCGATCTGACCGCTGCGGGCGACGAGGATGTGGTGGTCGACATGGAGTGGAGCGGGATCAGCACCGGCACCGAGCGGCTGTTGTGGACCGGGCGGATGCCGCCGTTCCCGGGCCTGGGCTATCCGCTGGTGCCGGGCTACG
>Ga0116226_10002450_pt1 | contig 16169 bp, 13 predicted proteins | sample S1TSphfallax_FD_89692 | JGI IMG/M metagenome (GOLD analysis project Ga0116226, IMG submission 89692) | Host-associated microbial communities from peat moss isolated from Minnesota, USA - S1T2_Fa - Sphagnum fallax MG | ecosystem: Host-associated > Plants > Peat moss > Unclassified | place: USA...
ACACGCACGTCCACATCAACGAGCCGGGGCGGACGGAGTGGGAGGGGTTCGAGACGGCGACGCGCGCGGCCGCTGCGGGCGGCTACACGACGCTGGTCGATATGCCGCTGAACTGCCTGCCGGAGACGACGACGGTCGCGGCGCTCGAATCGAAGCGGGCCGCCGCGCTGGGACAATGCCGCGTGGACTGGGCCGCGTGGGGCGGCGTCGTGGACGACAACCAGGCGCACATCGCGCCGCTGGCTGCGGCGGGGGTTCCGGGCTATAAGTGCTTTCTGATTTATCCCGGAATCGAGGGATTCACGATGGTGGACGAGGCGCAGCTTCGCCAGGCTTTGCCGCACGTCGCGGCGAGCCTGCTGCCGCTGCTGGTTCATGCTGAGTTGGCGGGGCCGTTGGAGGCGGCGGCGGCGAGGCTTGAGGGTGAGGACTGGACGAAGTATTCGACTTATCTGGCTTCGCGGCCGGACGAAGCGGAGATTGAGGCGATTCAGTTGATGATCGAGCTTTGCCGCGAGTTCCAGTGCCGGATTCATATAGTGCATCTGTCTTCGGCGAGGGCGCTGGCGATGCTGGGCGACGCGCGGGCCGAGGGGCTGCCGATCACGGTGGAGACTTGCCCACACTATCTGCATTTCGCCGCCGAGGAGATTCCGGACGGCGGGACGATCTACAAATGCGCTCCTCCGATTCGCGGCGAAGCGAATCGGCAGCGCCTTTGGGAAGGCTTGCTGACGGGCGTCATCGACCTGATCGCGAGCGACCACTCGCCTTGTCCGCCGGAGATGAAGCGGCGCGGCGGGGGGGATTTTCGATTGGCCTGGGGCGGGATCGCAGGGCTCTCGGTCAGCCTGCCGGCGATTTGGACGGAGCTGCGGCTGCGGAATTTGCCTCTGACTTATGCGGCGCGGTGGATGGCCGAAGCTCCGGCGAAGCTGGCTGGGCTTTCCGCGCGGAAGGGACGGATTTTGGCCGGTCTGGACGCGGATTTGGTGGTGTTCGATCCAGAAGCTTCGCTTTTGCTGACCGAAGATCGGCTGCATTTTCGCCATGCGATTTCGCCTTACCTTGGCGAACGGCTGTTTGGGCTGGTGAAGCATACGTTTGTGCGGGGGCGCGAGGTGTTCGCGGATGGGGCGTTTGTCGGCGAGCCGATGGGCGTGGAACTGACGCGATGACCAGGGGCGCCAAAATGAATGCCGAAGCGATTCTCGATGCGTGCCGGACGATCGGCGGGTTCAGCGACGACCCTGACTGCATTACGCGGACGTATCTTTCGCCGGCGACGCGGCGCGTGCACGAGTTTCTCTCGGCGTGGATGAACCGGCTGGGCATGGAAAGCTGGATCGACGCGGTGGGGAACCTGCGGGGGCTTCGCCGCTGCGGGCTTGGAGATGCGCCGCGGCTGCTGCTCGGCTCGCATATCGACACAGTGCCGAACTCCGGGGCGTTCGACGGGGTGTTAGGGGTCGTGATGGCGCTGGCGTTGGTCGAGGAACTGGGGGATTTCGGCCTGGATTACGACATTGAGGTGATCGCTTTTTCGGAGGAGGAGGGCGTCCGGTTTCGCATCCCGTTCATCGGCAGCCGCGCGCTGACCGGGGAGATCGACGAGGCCCTGTTGCGGGAGCGGGACGCGGACGGGATTACTCTGGCCGAGGCGATCGGCGGGTTTGGGTTGAAGGTGTCGGAGATCGGCGAGGCGGCGATGAGCGAGAACACTTTTGCCTTCGTCGAACTTCACATCGAGCAGGGGCCGGTGCTGGAGGACCTCGGCTTGAGCCTCGGTGTCGTCGAGGCGATCGTGGGGCAGAGCCGCTACGATCTGACTTTCTCGGGCAAAGCGAACCACGCGGGCACCACTCCAATGCGGTTGCGGCAGGACGCTCTGACCGGCGCGGCCGAGTGGATTCTGGCGGCAGAAACAGTCGCGGCTGCGACCCCGGGGCTGGTGGCGACCGTCGGCCGCGTGCAGGCGACGCCGGGAGTCGCCAATGTGATACCGGGGGACGCGCGGGCAAGCCTGGATATTCGCCACGCGGACGACGCGACGCGGCGGGCGGCGGTGGAGCGGCTTGTCGCGGAGGCGTATGAGATCGCCGCGCGACGGCGGCTTTCGCTCAGCGTGGTGCGGCATTTCGAGCAACCGGCGACGGCGATGAACTCGGCGCTGGCGAGTTCGCTCGAAGCGGCGGCGGTCGCGAGCGGGACGATTCCTCACTGGATGGTGAGCGGGGCGGGGCACGACGCCGTGGTGATCGCGCGGAAGGCGCCGACGGCGATGCTGTTCCTGCGCAGCCCCGGCGGCATCAGCCACCATCCGGACGAGGCGGTCTTGCCGGAGGACGCGCAGGCGGCGTTCGAGACTGGCTTATACTTCCTTCAACACTTGAATCCGGCGATTTTGGCCCCGAAAGCGCCTCAAAGCGCGGCGGAAACGATTCGATGAAAGGGCTTTTGTGCACGAACTTGGACTGACCCGCAGCGTCTCGACCAGCACGCATTTGTTGCAAACGCCGGACACGTTTGTGCGGATTCGCCTGCCGGGAATGGAGCGCGCGATGGCGGTCGTGCATGCGTCGCCGGCGAACGGAGCGCGGTTCGCGCAATATACGGTCGAGATGGAGGCTGGCGGGCGTTTGGGAGATGTTTCGGCGCAGCGATTTCTTTTTGTTCTAAGCGGAACAGCGACTGTTATGTATTCGGGAGAGACTCGCGAACTGGCGGCCGGAGGTTTCGCGTATCTGCCGCAAGGCTGCGAGCATACGGTCGTCGCGGAGTCGGAAGCGCGGGTCGAGGTCTTCGAGAAGCGGTACCTCGCGACTCCAGCCCAGGAGCCGCCAGCGGCTTTCGTTGGGCGTGAGCCGGAGGTCGCGCCGGTGGCGCTGATGGGCGATCCGGCATTGCAGGTGCGGTCGCTTCTGCCGGATTCTTTGGCCTTCGATTTTGCCGTGAACACGATGGAGTACCAGCCGGGGGCCGCGCTGGCCATGGTCGAGATGCATGTCATGGAGCATGGACTGCTGATGCTCGAAGGCGGAGGAATCTATCGGCTGGCCGAGAGCTGGTATCCGGTGGCGGCGGGCGATTTCATCTGGATGGCGCCGTATTGCCCGCAATGGTTCGGAGCGCTGGGGAAGAGTCCCGCGAAATATCTCATTTACAAAGATTGGAACCGCAGTCCGCTCGACTGATGAAACTTGATATAGATCAGCAGCTGTTACAGAGCGAAATCGACGCGCTGGCTGGCTATTCTTCGGAGCCGCCGCCGGTGGTGACGCGCGTCGTTTATTCCGAGGCCGACCGGGAGGCGCGGGTCTACGTGAAGGGACTTTTCGCCGAAGCCGGACTCGATGTGCGCGAAGATCCGATCGGCAACGCCTTTGCCCGGTGGGTTGGGAGCGAACCCGAGCTTCCGCCGGTCGGCACAGGGTCGCACATCGACGCGATTCCGAATGCCGGGAAGTACGACGGCACGGTCGGGGTGCTGGGCGGGCTGGAGGCGATTCGCGCGCTGCAACGCGGCGGGTTCACGCCGAGGCGATCGATCGAGCTGCTGCTTTTCACCGCGGAGGAGCCGACGCGCTTCGGCATCGGCTGCCCTGGGAGCCGGATGCTGGCAGGCGCGCTGACGGCCGAGGCGGCGGGGCAGCTGCGAGATAGAGACGAGGCTTCGCTCAATGAACTGCGCGCCGCGGCTGGATTCGGCGGGGAGTTGGCCGACGTCGCTCTGCCGCGCGGGTATTACGAATACTTCGTCGAACTGCATATCGAGCAGGGGCCGCTGCTTGAGCGCGAGGGATTGTCGATCGGCATTGTGCAGAGCATCGCGGCGCCGGCGGGATTGAATATTCTGATCGAGGGCGAGGGCGGACACGCCGGAACGGTCTTGATGCCCGACCGCAAGGACGCTTTCACGGCGGCGGCGGAGCTTGCGCTGGCGATCGAAGGTCTGACGAAACAGCTTGGCGGATCGGATACTGTGGCGACGGTCGGGAAGTGCGAGGTGTTTCCGGGGGCGGTGAACAGCATTCCGAACCGGGTGAAGATGAGCCTCGATCTTCGCGACACCGACGGGGCGCGGCGCGACCGGGTCCTCGACGCGGTCGGCATTGCCGCGAAGGAGATCGCGGCGCGGCGGAGGGTCGCGATTACGACTGAGCTGCTGAACGCGGATGCACCGGCGCCGTGCGATACGCAGATCATCGAGGCGTCGCGGGCGGCTTGCGAGGCGCATGGGATTCCGTATCGCGAGATGGTCAGCCGGGCTTACCACGACTCGCTCTTCATGCATCGGGTTTGCCCTATGGGGATGATCTTCATCCCGTGCCGAGGCGGAGTGAGCCATCGGCCGGACGAGTATTCTTCGCCGGAGCAGATCGCCGCAGGCGCTCTGGTGCTCGCGGAGACCTTGGCACGGCTGGCGGGCGGTGCGGAATGAGTTTGCTAGCGGAGTGGAATCTGCTGGCGGTCGACGAGGCGATTCCGCCGGTGCTGGCTTGCTGCGGGTCGCGGGCCTTCGCGGAGCGGATCGTTGCGGCAAGACCGTATGCCGAGTTGGACGAGTTGCTGCGGAAGGCGGACGAGGTTTGGTGGTCGCTGGGCGAAGCGGATTGGCTGGAGTCGTTCGCCTGCCATCCGCGCATCGGCGAGTCGCGGGCCAATGGCCCGCGCCAGTTTTCGGCATGGTCGCAAGAAGAGCAGTCCAAAGCGAAAGCCGCGACGACGGCGGTGCTCGATGTTATCGCGGATAAGAATCGGGAATACGAATCTCGGCATGGATTTATCTATATTGTGTGCGCTAGCGGCCGGTCGGCCGACGAGTTGTTAGGTATTCTCGAAAGACGCATTGGAAATTCCACCGCCGCCGAGATCCAAGAGGCGGCCGAACAGCAACGACAGATCACCAATCTTCGACTGAGAAAGTGGTTGATGTTATGAGCGGAATCTCCACGCATGTGCTCGACCTCGCGCTGGGCAAGCCGGCCTTCTACGTTCCAGTGAGGCTCGAGCGGTTTGAATTTGGCAATTGGGTTGAGATCGCTTCGCGGCACACGACCGCCGACGGCCGCTGCGACGAGATTGTTCCGGCGAACGATGTCACTGTCGGAACCTATCGGCTTGTCTTCGCGACCGGCAGTTATCAAGAAGGCGGCTTGTATCCGGAGATAGTTGTCTCCTTCGCGACAACTCCGGGAAGCGGCAACTATCATTTGCCGCTGCTGTTGAGTCCGCATGGCTACACCACTTATAGGGGATCGTGAACGATGGCTTCGCTGGCTGGGAATAGATACGGAAAATCGAGGGTGCGGGTCGTCAAGGTCACGCGCGATGCTGGCGTTCACACGGTGCGCGAGTGGAGCGTCAACGCGCTGATCGAGGGCGATTACGAGAGCTGTTTCCGCTCGGGCGACAACAGCGACGTGTTGCCCACCGACACGATGAAAAACACAGTCTACTCGATCGCGCGCGGGTCGAGCGCGTCCATGATCGAAGACTTCGCCAAGGAACTGGTCGCCCACTTTTTGACGAACTATGCGCAGTCTACGGCGGTCGATGTCGAGATCAAGGAGAAGCGTTGGACCCGTCTGGAAGTCAATGGGCACGGGCATCCGACGGCCTTTCAGCAGCAGAGCTTCGAGCTGCAAACCACGTCCGTCCATGGCGCGCGCGGGGCCGCGGTTTCGGTGAGTTCGGGGTTGAGCGGGCTGGTCATCTTGAAGACCACCGACTCGGCTTTCGAGGGTTACATCAAAGACCGGCTGACGACGCTGCGGGAGACCAGCGATCGCTTGTTTGGCACGGATGTGACGGCTTCGTGGCTATATGCGAGCGACAACCTTGATTTCGCGGCCGCGCGCGGGGCGATACGCGCTGCTTTGCTGAAGGCGTTCGCCGAGCATAAGAGTTTGTCGGTGCAGCATACTTTGTTCGCCATGGCCGAGGCGGCGCTGGCTGCGGTTTCGGCGATCTCGGAGATCACCTTGACCATGCCGAACAAACATTGCCTGCTGATCGACCTGACTCCGTTCGGTCAAGACAATCCGAATGAGATCTTTGTGCCGACCGAGGAGCCGCACGGCTATATCGAAGCCAAGGTCGTTCGCGACTCGCGCTAAACTGTTTGGGTGAGTTTGCACGCGATCAATTCGGAGCTGAGCAAAGTAGACCTCTCCGCCTGCTCGGTGATCGGCTTGAATAGCGGCGATCCGCTGACGGCCCGGGCCTATCCGGAGAATATTCACGCGTATCGCACCCCGTTTGAGAGAGACCGCGGGCGGGTCGTCCATGCGCGTTCGTTCCGGCGGATGGCGGGGAAGACGCAGGTTTTTTCGAACCGATATTCAGACCATTTTCGCAGCCGCCTGACTCACACGCTGGAAGTCGCCACCATTGCCCGGACGGTTGCCAGCGCGCTGGGTCTTAACCAGGAACTCGCCGAGACCTTGGCGCTGGTTCATGATATCGGGCACCCGCCGTTTGGACACGCCGGCGAGCGGGCGCTCGATGCGGGAATGCGGGAACATGGGTTGCGGTTCGATCACAACCTTCATGCGCTGCGCATCGTGGAGTTCTTTGAGCAGCGATATGCAGCCCATCCCGGATTGAATCTGACGCTCGGCGTACGCGAAGGAATTGTCAAGCATTCGCGCGATTACACCGCCGAGCAGCATCCGGAGCTGGCGGAGTATTTTCTGGACCAGCGGCCGCCGCTGGAAGCGCAGTTGATCGACCTGGCCGACGAGATCGCCTATCTCACGGGGGACATCGACGATGGTCTCGAATCAGGGATTCTGGAGTTGCGCGATGTGCGGGACCATGTCGCAATTTTCGGGCGCACTTATGCGCGGATGGAGCACCAGCATCCCAACGCGGCGGGAAAATTGCTGCTCGCCGGGGCCCTTACTCGCATGTTGAACGAACTCACCGGCGACCTGATTCGCGAGACGGCGACGCGCACGCTCGATGCGCGCGTCGACACGCTCGAGGGAGTGCGCGCGCATCCGGCGCGGCTCGCCGCCCTTTCCACCGACAAAGAGGCGGAGCGGTTGCAGGCCAAGACCTATCTACACGCTCGCTTGTATGTCTCGGATGAGATCCAACGCAACCACCAGCAAGCCGAAGAGGTGGTTGGGGGGTTGTTCCGGGAATGGGTGCGCAACCCCGAGTTGCTGCCCGCTGCTTACTTCGACATGGTCAAACAAGACGGAGCGCCTCGCGTGGTGGCCGATTACATCGCCGGCATGACCGATAGCTTCATTCTGGATCACTGGCGCGAGCGGTAGTTATCGACATAGGTCATAGATAACTGTCTTGAGGATGTCTACGCAGCGTACCAGCTCGGCCCGCGGAACGAATTCTCTTGGGCTGTGCGCGGATAACATCGAGCCGGGGCCGAAGACGACGGCTTCCGCTCCCATTCTTCCTACCCACGGAGCTTCGGTTCCGAAGGCTGCCGAGCCGGGGAAATTCTCGCTTGCCGATTGCAGGGCGCGCACCAGTAGGCTATCTTCCGCGGTGGAGAAGCCTTCCTGCATTCGGAGAACGTTGAGTTCGCAGCGAAAATGCGGGTCGGCCCCGGATAGCTTGCCGATAGCTTCTCGAACTAAGTTAGGGACGAGGTAGGAATCTTGTCCGGCGATGGGGCGCCATTCCAATAAGAATTTGCAGAGCGGCGGCACGATGTTCTTGGCGAGGCCGCCCTGGATCTCTCCGATATTGATCGTGGTGAAGGGCGGGGAGAACTCCTCGGCGCGCAAGTCTTTGAGTCTGTCGGCTATCTTTTCGATCTCGACGATCAGCTTCGCGGCGCTGTAGATGGCCGAAACTCCCTTGTCGGGGAAAGCGCTGTGGGCTTCGCTGCCGAAGGCGATGATTTCGGCGACGCAGTAGCCTTTGCCGGCGCGGATGGGCCGGAGCGAGGTGGGCTCGCCGACGATGGCGTACCTGGGATGGATGGCTTGGCGATCGACCAGATGGCGGACGCCGACGCAGCCGATCTCTTCGTCGGCGGTGAGGACGATGACGAGCGGTTTGCTAAGGCGGCTTAGGTCGATGTCAGTGGCGGCCGCGAGGATGCAGGCGAGGAAGCCTTTCACGTCGCAGGCGCCGCAGCCGTTGAGGTTCTCTTCGTGGGCGGTGAGAGTGGTTGCCTCCGCCCAGTCGGCCGAGTAGGGGACGGTGTCGGTATGGCAGACGAGGGCGAGTTCGACTTGCTTGGTCTTTGCGCCGGGCCAGGCGATGAGGTTGATCTTTTCCGTGCCAGCCGGGTCGAGATAGGAATGCTCCTCGAAGCTCCATCCGGACTGTGCGAGCAAGCTTTGCGCGAAAGCGGCGATGGGCCGGTTCGACTCGCCGGAGACGGAGGAGATGGAGACGAGTTGGCGGAGGATCTCGACGACATCGCTCATTGGCCGCTCGCGGATTCCCGCATCAGCTTTGCATAGGCGCGGACTATCTCTCCCTGGGCGGGGTGACGGCCTTGTTGGACGATCAGGCGGCCGTTGACGGCGACCTCCCGGATGGCGGTTCGGGACAATCCGAAGACGATGCTGGCGAGCAGTTCGTCGGTGCTGCTTCCGGCGATGGAGGGGTCTTCAAGATCGACGGTGAAGAAGTCGGCGGGCTTGCCGGGTTCTAGGCTGCCTGCGTTTGCGCCAACCGACGCTGCGCCGTCGCGGGTGGCGCAGGCGAAGAGCCGCTGCGGCAGAGGCTCTTCGTCGACGGTGTCGAGCACGGCGCGTTCGAGCTTTCGCAGGCGGAGATTGTATTCGAGCTCGCGGGCGTTTTCGAGCGGGTCGATTTGCGTCAAGCTGTCGGAGCCGAAGGCGATGCGGACTCCGGCGCGCATGAGGTCGTCGGCTGGCAGGATGCCGTCTCCAAGGTTGCGCTCGGTCGTGGGGCAGGCGCCGACGATGGCGTTCGCGCGGCCGATGGCTGCGATTTCGCTGGCGGAGAGATGGATGCCGTGGATTGCCGTGAAGCGGTCGCCCAGGATGCCTTCGCGGTCGAGAAAGGCGAAGGGCGTCGCGCCGTACTCTTCGAGGCAGGCGGCGTTTTCGGCGGGCTGCTCGGCGACATGCATGTGGACGGGGAACTGTTCGGCGCGGGCGTAGGCGATGATTTCTCGGAGGTAGTCGAGCGGGACGGCGCGAATGCTGTGCGGTGCGACGCCGACCCAGGCGAGGCCTTGGGTATTGGCTAAATCGCTGCGCAGGGCGGCGGTGTTCCTGAGGAACTCCTGGGGATCGGGCTCGATGAAGCGACGCTGGCCGGGGTCGGCGGCCTTGTTGTATCCGGCGCGAACGTAGGCGACGCGGAGCAGGGCGATGCGGATGCCGACGTCCTTTGCGGCGCGGACGACTTGCAGGGCGATTTCGTTGGGATTGTTGTAGGGCGAGCCGTCGCGGTCGCGATGGACGTAGTGGAATTCGCCGACGGTGGTAATGCCGGCGAGCGCCATCTCCAGAAAAGCCATGCGGGCGACGATGTGCAGTTCTTCGGGGGTGAATCGGCTGGCGGCGCGGTACATGGCGTCGCGCCACGACCAGAAGTCCGGTCCGGCTTTCAGTCTCGACTCGACGGTTCCGCGAATGGTTCGCTGAAAGCTGTGCGAATGGACGTCGATCAATCCGGGCAGCATGGCGCGGCCGAGGAGATTGACGACTCTTGCGCCTGCCTCTGAAGGCTGATTCGCGTCCTGGATGGCAACGATGACGCCGCCGTCGGCAATGACCAGCGCCTTGCCGGATTCGAACTGCTTGCCTGTGTAGAGCAACTCAGGCCGGTAGAGGATTGCCATTCCGCCATGGTCTCACACGGAGGCGTCGGCTGGGGGGAGCCGCGGCGAGACTGCGGTTTATTGGAAGACAACTTCCTGCGGCACGCATCCAATATCGATTGGGGTGGCAGCGGATGGCCTCGAAAACCGTCTAAACTGAAGAAATGGCCGATCAGCTTTACCTAAGTCTATGGTTCCCCAACTTCCGGCTGGCCGGACTGGCCCCGGCGCTGGTATCGGTTGCCCGGCAGTTCGGCAGCATTGGCGGGTCGTCGCGCATCGTGGCCGCGACGGTCTATCCGATCTCGCGCACCGAAGCGCCCGTTTACCAACGTATTTACTCCGAGGATGAATTGGAGGAGTCGATCCCCGAACTCGCAGTGGCTGCCGCGACCGAACTGCTCCACGACGACTTCGCCTACGAGTTCGATCTGCTTTGGGATCTCTGGACACCCGAGGTTGGCGGCGGCCTCGATCCGGTATGGCGCAAGGAGCCGAGCCGGGTGACGGTGATTGGCTTTGGGCCGGAGTTCGACGACGGGGCTTATGAGCAGAACGGGCACATCCGCGTCGATTTTGGGATCGACAGTCCCTTCCTGCATGAAGATGTCGATCTCGATCGCCACGCCGTCGCGCGGGTGAAGGAAAACGTCCAGATGCTGGTCGATTTCACCAATTCCGTTCAGGAGCACTGCGGCATATCGAGCCGCCTGCTTTGGTCGGAGTCCGGCGAGAGCTTGGCGCACAAACTGGTCGAGCGCCTGCAGCGCGTGAACTGAGCGCAGACGACACCATGCCAATAACCGTCGCGAAAATCAGACTTTGGATTGTCGGGCTGGTCCTTGTTTTGGTGGCCGTGCTCGCTGTGTTCTATGTGCAGTTCAAGATCAGGGCGCGACACTTTGTCAGCGATTTGCCGGGAAAATTGGGCCTCGACATCGGCCAAACCTCCGACAGCTACACGCTTTCGCAGACCGGAAAGAACGGCCGCACATCGTTTACGCTCAAGGCATCGAAGGCGATCCAGTTCAAAGACGGCCAGCACGTCACCTTGCGCGACGTGGTGATCACGCTGTACGGCGCGCAGGGCGAACGCAACGACCGGATCGCGGGCAAGGAGTTCGACTACGACCAGAAGACCGGGGTCATTGTGGCGCAGGGAGCGGTGCAGATCGACTTGCAAGGTGCCGGGACGGCTGGCCCCGTTGCCTCCGAGAGCCCGGCGGCCGCGCCGGTTGCGGTCCATGTCCAGACCAGCGGGCTCAGCTTCAACCAGAAGACGCAAGTGGCGGCGACTTCGCAGTATGTGGAGTTCAGCACACCGAAAGCGGGCGGCCACTCCGATGGCGCGACTTACGATGTGCAGAAAGGGCTGCTGGTCCTCGATAGCAAGGTGGAGCTGCACTCGAGCCGCGACGGCAAGCCAGTGATTCTTCACGCCAGCCACGCCGAATATACCCACGGCAGCATGCAGGCGACTTTGCTGAATCCAGTCACCGACTATGAGGCGGACCATGTTTCTTCCGACCAGGCGATCGTCTATTTCCGGAAAGACGGCTCGGCGGAACATATTGACGCGCAAGGCCATGTTCATCTCGCAACGGACGGTGGCCAGCAAATGACCTCCCGAGTGGCGAAACTCCTGCTCGATCAAAAGAGCCAACTGCGGCAAGCCGATCTAAGCGGCGGCATAAATTTCATCTCGACACCCGCCGCAGGCGTGGTGAATCCGCACGAGATGCACGGCAACGCAGTCGAAGGCACTGCGCTGTTCGGGGCCGATGGAGAATTGCGCCACGCGCAGGCCCGCGACGCGGTCAGCTTTGTCGACCAGCAGCGCGGTTTGAATGGCGATCCGCAGGGGACAGCGACTCGGGAACTGCGGGCGTCGCAGGTCGATATCGATTTCAGCCAGGATGCGCATGGCCACGCGATTGCCGACAAGGTGCTTGCGCTCGGAGAGCGAGGGGGGGCGGCGACGGCCGTCCTGCACACCATCCCGACGAAGGGCGCCGCGCAGAACACCACCGTCAAGGGCGACCGATTGTTAGCCACGCTGAAGGACGGGAAGGCGATTACCGACCTGCACGGCACCGGCCACACCAGCGTGCTGGATATTTCGCCTTCGGGAGCGACGACGTTGAGCACGGGCGATGTGTTGCAGGCGACGTTCTCGCCAAGCCGTAATTCGGCGTCAGGCGGCAATTCCGCGCCTCAAACTGGACATGACGCGAAACAGCAGACCCCCACGCTCGCAATCGGCGCTGGCGCGGGACAAATCGAGACGTTCAGGCAGGGAGGCGATGTGGCCATGACCCAGACCCCCGCGCCCGGCTCGTCGGGTTCGCCGACCCGAGCCACAGCGCACCAAGCCGACTACACCGCCAGCAACCAGCTGCTGCGGCTGACTGGCGATCCCCGTGTCGCCGACGGAACCACCGACCTCGCCGCCGCGACGATCGATTTTCACCGCGACACCTCGGTGGCCTATGCGAACGGCAACGTGAAAGCGACCTACCTCCAGTCCCCAGCGGCGGAGCCAAAGCCGGGGTCTGGGGCAGCGGCTGAATCGCCTGGCGGATTTGGCGGGCAAGGGCCGACCCATATTATCGCCAACAGCGCGGTCCTCGATCAGGCGCACAGCGAGGCGACATTCCGAGGAGCAGCGCGCTTATGGCAGGGAGCGAACTCGGTCGCCGCTCCAGTAATTGAGATACAGAAGAATCCTGAGACGTTGAAAGCATTTGGCGACGCAAGCAATCCAGGGTCCGTTTTCACAGTGCTCGCGAATACATCGACCGCGCAGCGGCCAGCGGACGTTTCTCGCGTCCACAGCCGCCAACTGCTTTATACCGACGCCAACCGCGAGGCCTTGTTTACGGGAAGCGTGAGCGCCGAGGACCCCGGCGGAGTCGTGCATTGCGACCAGGCTCAAGTCTTTCTGACCGCTGCCACTCAGGCGGCCGGCCAGAAACCCGCGACCGGGAACGGCGCGAAAGAGAATGCTCCGAAAGACAATGGCCAGAGTCGCCTGGACCGGATTGTGGCGACGGGCCACATCGTGCTCCAGCAGCCGCATCGCCGCGGCACCGGAGAGAAGCTCGTCTACACCTCGCAGGATGGCAAGTTCGTGTTGACCGGAACCTCCTCGGCTCCGCCGCATCTCTATGATCAGGCGCATGGCAATGTGTCCGGGGAGGCTTTGATTTTCAATAGTCAGGATGATAGCGTCAGTGTCGCGGGCGGCCAGTCGAAGACCGTCACCGACACCCGCACGGCGAAGTGAATGCAGAAGCTTTCTACCGATGAAATCGGCAAGTCCTACAAAGGACGACAAGTAGTTCGCGGCGTCAGTCTCGACATCTCCCAGGGCGAGGTGGTCGGGCTTTTGGGTCCCAATGGCGCGGGCAAGACAACCAGCTTTTACATGATCGTCGGCCTGATCCAGCCCGAGACGGGCCGCATTCTGGCGGACGGCGAAGACATCTCGCGCGTCCCGATGTACCTTCGGGCGCGCCACTACGGCATCAGCTACCTGCCGCAGGAGCCTTCCGTCTTCCGCAAACTCACGGTCGAAGAGAACATGCTGGCGGTTCTCGAGGCGCAGTCGATTTCTTCTTCAGCGCGGCGCGCGCGGACGGAAAAGCTGATCGACCAGCTCAATCTGGGCCATATTCGGAAGACCCGCGGCTACGCGCTTTCCGGCGGGGAGCGGCGCCGGGTAGAGATCGCGCGGTGCCTTTGCATCCAACCGTCTTTTATTTTGTTGGATGAGCCCTTTTCGGGAATCGATCCCATTGCGGTAACGGACCTGCAAACTATTATCTTCGATTTGAAAAAAAGTGGGATCGGCGTCCTGATTACCGATCATAATGTCCGCGAGACGCTCTCCGTGACCGATAGAGCCTACATTATCAACGAGGGGCGCATTTTCAGAGCGGGAACGCCGGACCAGCTCGGCCGCGACCCCGAAGTCCGGCGCATCTATCTCGGCGAGGGCTTTTCCTTCGAATAGCCCCATCTATGGGGCAATCAGAGGCAAGCAAGCCACGGCGTGGTTTCTTGTCTTCGCCGGGAGGGGTACACTGAGAGAAATTCACGTACCCATCGGCGACCAAATATGGCATGGCTTCAACCACGACTGAGCTTGAAAGTAGCTCAACGACAGATCCTCACTCCCGGCTTGATGCAGATGGTGAGCGTGCTCGCGTTGAACAAGCTCGAGTTGAAGGAGATGATCAACACGGAGATAGTCGAAAATCCGGTGTTGGAAGAACTCGAAGAGAACGTTCCCCTGCTCGACGACGTCGCCAGCCAGGAGGCGGAGCGCGAACGCCCCGCCGAAGAGCTTGTGGCCGACGCCAACCGCGACAAGGTGGACCCCTTCGAGGAGATCGATTTCGGCTCCTATTTCCAGGAGTACCTCGATCCTGGATTTCGCTCTCCCAACAATTACGAATTGAACGAAAAACCCTCTTTTGAGAATTTTCTCTCACAGCCCAGCACCCTCGCCGACCACCTGTTCTGGCAGCTTGGCTCGCTGACCCTAACCCCGAAAGTCAGAGATGCCGCCGAATACATCATCGGCAACCTCGACGACGATGGATATCTCCCCGCTTCCGCCGAGGAGTTGCTCGAAGGATATCTTCATGAGCAGGGCATGCCGCCGCAACTGCGGACCGTCGACGCCGACGAAGGAGTAGCCGCTTCCTTCGCCACGGAGGCGTCGCCGGCCAGCGACGGGCCTCCAGCCCAAGTTGCCGTGAACGGCCACCGCTCCATCGCCAATGCGCTGGCGGCCGCGTTGAAGATCGTCCAAGGCCTCGATCCGGTGGGGATAGGCTGCCGCGATCTTCGCGAATGCCTGCTGACGCAGATCGAGGCGCATTGCCGCGCGCTGCGGGTCTCGGAGAAGCGCCAGGCCGCCTCCCAGGCTCCCGCGCCGCTGCGAGAGGATCAACACGGCCAGGAGAGCATCACGTCGACGACGTCGGGTACTGCGGATGTTCCTGGGGAGGCCATCCGGGTCGACGCTTCGGATCAGGAAGACAGTCCGACGGCCACCGCGCCCGATGTCCGCGTCGCCATCGCGGAGACAGCGTGGCGCATCATCGATAAGCACCTCCAATTGCTGCAGAAGCGCGACCTGCGCGAGCTTGCCAAGGTGCTTGGCAAAACGGTGGAGCACGCGCAGCAGGCATTCGACTTGATTCGCACTCTCGATCCGCGACCCGGCCAGCGATACAACCGTTCCGAAGCGCGGCTGATCGAACCGGACGTGGCTTTTGTCAAGCGCGACAGCGAATACGTGGTCGTCATGAACGAAGACGACCTCCCGACCCTGAGACTGAACCAGGGCTATCGGCGTATGCTCAAACAGGACGGCACCGAAAAGGACGTCAAGGAGTACGTGAAGGAGCGGTACCGCTCGGCGCTGCAGCTGATTCGCAACATCGAGCAGCGCAAGAATACTATTCTCCGCACCTGCGAGTCGATCGTGCGCCGGCAAGGGCAGTTTCTCGACCAGGGAGTGGAATTCCTGAAGCCGATGATGATCAAGGAGGTTGCCGAGGAGATTGGCGTTCATCCCTCGACCGTCAGCCGGGCGGTTTCGAACAAGTACGTTTACACGGCTCAGGGCGTGTTCGAGCTGCGCTTCTTCTTCTCCGAGGGGGTGAATGGGCCCGAGGGGGCGGGAACTCCTCTGATGCTCCTGAAGCGCAAGGTGAAGAAGCTGATCGACGAGGAAGACGCGCGCAAGCCGCTGACCGACGACCAGCTGGCGCACTTCCTCCAGACGCAGGGAATCAACGTGACACGGCGCACGGTCGCCAAATATCGAGAGGATCTTCATATTCCCAGCACCCATCAAAGACGCAAGCGGGATTGATCTCGACCGTTGCTCGACGACGGGGTTGGCCATTCACAGGGGTAGCGATTGATGTAAGATCAGGAGTTCCTTGAGAGACAACCTCCCTTTCAGATGAGGTAGACGATGCAAGTCGAATACACCGGAAGACAAATAACCCTCACCAAGTCGCTGCACTTGATCGGCGACGAGGGTATCGAGCGGATCGGTAAAATCCTTGGAAAAATCACTACGGCGCACATCGTTCTGACCGCCGAGAAGTATCGGCAGACGGCCGAGGTGACGATCAAGACCCGCCTCCAAAGCATCGTTGGCTTGTGCGAGTCGACCAGCATGGAAACAGCGCTGCGCGAAGCGATCGCAAAGGTAGAGAGCCAGGCAATCCGCCACAAGGACAAGATTCGCGCCAAAAAACGCAAACCCAAGGAGGAAAAGATTCCTGAGGATTCCGAACTCGCCCGCACACGCCGCACAGGCCGCGCGGTGGCTAGCCATGCGGACCCCGAGGCCCCGGTTGCC
>Ga0116226_10002451_pt1 | contig 16169 bp, 11 predicted proteins | sample S1TSphfallax_FD_89692 | JGI IMG/M metagenome (GOLD analysis project Ga0116226, IMG submission 89692) | Host-associated microbial communities from peat moss isolated from Minnesota, USA - S1T2_Fa - Sphagnum fallax MG | ecosystem: Host-associated > Plants > Peat moss > Unclassified | place: USA...
CCATGCCGAAACCGTTTAGCATGCGCGAGATGATATCCAAGTTCATCTCGATATCGTCGACCACCAGAACCCGCTTACCGACCAAATTCTCTGCATTTGGTCGCTCCGGGAGGGGCGACGAGGAGAGCTCCAGCGGTACGTCGAAGTAAAACCGCGAGCCATTGCCGATTTCGCTGGTCACGCCGATTTCGCCGTTCATCAGCTCGACGAGCTGCTTACAGATCGCCAGCCCCAGCCCTGTCCCGCCATAGCGGCGCGTGATCGAGCTATCGGCCTGGCTGAACTTATCGAAGATATGGCGCCTGATCTCTTCGGTGATCCCGATTCCAGTATCTTCGACCGAGAACCGGATTCGATGACGCCCAAGCGCGTCAGGCGTACCGACCGTTGAGACTTGGACGGAAACGCCACCTCTCTCGGTAAATTTGATGGCATTGTTGATCAAATTCAGCAAAATCTGGCGTAACCGTGTCGGGTCCCCTCGGAAACCCAGACGGGTCTCCGGCGACACGAATGCCACCAGCTCGATATTTTTCTCATGCGCCTTGAAGGCGGAGAGCGACGCTGCATTTTCGACCATCTCGACCAGATCAAAATCGATCGCTTCCAGATCGACCTTCCCTTCTTCGAGCTTTGAAATGTCGAGAATATCATTCAGGACGATGAGCAGCGCCTCACCGGAATAGCGCACGATCTCGGCATATTTCCGCTGTTCCGCGGTGAGGTCGGTATCAAGCAGCAGCCCGTTCATGCCGATGATGCCATTCATCGGCGTGCGGATTTCATGGCTCATATTGGCAAGAAATTCGCCTTTGACGCGGCTCGCCGCTTCGGCGATCTCGCGTGCCTGCTGGGCGCTATCTCGTGCGGCCGATAGATCGCTGATGGCAACCTCCAGCTTTTGCGAGGTGCGGCGGCTGTGAAAGAACAGTCCTAGCGGAATACACACGCCGATCAGGATCGGAATAAAGACGACCGAAACCAGATAGCTGCCGGGATGCTCGGCGGTCCAGGCCAGCCGTCCTATCGCCTTTCCTGAAGGGTCGTTGATAATGATCGATGCATCTGCCGGCTCAGCCAATGGCGCCTTGTGCAGCCGTGAAAGCAGCAGAAGATTGGCGAAGGCCGATAAGAAAGCGTCATCGACCTCTTTGCCGGTGACAAGGATCGGGGCGCGCTTGCCCTTCGGCAACGCGGTACCGTGATCAGGCTGGATCAAGGTGGCGGTCAGGATGAACAGCGTCTGGTCAACGTGGACGATCGCACTGGCCTGGATTGGGGGAACGATGTCGCCACCCGAATCTCGGAACGGCGGAACGATGGGGCCGCGTTTGTCTTCCTGGGTTCGAACTGAAGCGATCAGCGGCTTGGAAGCGACCTTAAAAGGCGCAAAATCCGCGCCTCCGGTCGATTTGTTGTTCCGCATGCCGTAGAACGACGTGTCGCTCGCATCGAGAATATAGCTTACGGTAAAGCCAATATTCTCGTAAAAGTAATGTCCGACATTATTGTCGGTCCAGGCTTGGTCGAATTCATTATCGATATGGGCGACAGCATCATCCCAGTCGGTGATGGAGGTAATGCGCTCGGCCATTTCCTGAATGCGGCCTTGGAGTGCATTGCTGGCCTGAGTCTCCTCGCGAACGCGAGCGGACCTATCGACATAGGTGCCAAGCCCCGCCATACTGCCAAACGATATAATGATCGCCAGCAACGCGGCGGTGATCGTCTTCCAATCGATCCACACCAATGTTTTCATACCGCGCCTCGCAACCAGCGCGACTCTTTGTAAGAAACCCGCCCAATCAGCCAGGTTCCGTGAACGGCGCCAATTTTATGGACCTGCGTCGACCCGACATCCATGCACGGTTACCCGCTCTCAATGCGCTACTATGTTTATATTAGAATAAATAAGTGAACAGCATATTGAGAGCAGTAAGTGCGGTAGATTTATCCGTTCAGCCTCTGGCGCGCCCCCTGAGCTGGGTTACGTCGCGCACTGCACCCTTGGCAGCACTGGTGGTGAGAGCGGCATACGCCTGCAATGCGACAGAGACAATTCGTTCCCGGCCAATTGGGGTCCAGGCTGCGTCTCCCCGTGCCGCCATTAGCTGCCGCCGATCGTTGAGCGTCTCCGCCGACACGCGCACGGTGATTGAGCGGGACGGAATATCGATATCGATGATATCGCCCTCTTCGATCAGGCCGATCGCGCCGCCCTCAGCGGCTTCCGGTGAGACATGGCCGATTGAAAGACCTGACGTGCCGCCGGAGAAACGGCCGTCAGTCACCAAAGCGCAGGCTTTGCCCAGCCCCTTGGATTTGAGGTAGCTGGTCGGGTAGAGCATTTCCTGCATGCCGGGACCGCCCTTCGGTCCTTCGTAGCGGATCAGCACGACATCACCGGCAACGATCTTATCACCTAAAATCGCGTCGACGGCTTCGTCCTGGCTTTCGAAGATCCGGGCCGGTCCCGAAAACACGAGATTGGCTGCGTCTACGCCCGCAGTCTTCACGATGCAGCCATCCTCGGCAATATTGCCGTAGAGCACAGCCAGCCCGCCATCGCGGCTAAACGCGTGGTCAAGATCCCGGATCACGCCGCGAGACCGGTCGAGATCGAGCGCGTCATAGCGTTTAGCCTGACTGAATGCCTCAGTGGTGCGGACACCGCCCGGCGCCGCGCGGAAGAAAGTCTCGACGGCGCCATCGGTGCTGGCGCGGACGTCCCAACGCGCCAGCGCGTCGCCCAGCGTCGGCGCATGGACGGTCGGGACCGATATATCAAGCAAGCCAGCCCGATCAAGCTCGCCCAAAATCGACATGATGCCACCAGCGCGATGCACGTCTTCGACATGCACATCGGGTACAGAGGGTGCCACTTTGCAGAGATTGGGGACTTTGCGCGACAGCCGATCGATATCCTGCATCGTGAAATCGACATCGCCCTCGCGGGCCGCCGCCAAGAGATGCAACACAGTGTTGGTCGAACCGCCCATCGCGATATCCAGCGAAATCGCATTTTCGAACGCGGCGCGACTGGCGATGGTCCGCGGCAGGGCGCTCGCATCATCCTGTTCGTACCAGCGCCGGGCGAGATCGACGATCAGCCAGCCCGCTTCGATGAAGAGCCGCTTACGATCGGCATGGGTCGCGACCACCGTGCCGTTGCCGGGTAGCGCCAGACCCAGCGCTTCGGTCAGACAATTCATCGAATTGGCGGTGAACATGCCGGAGCACGAGCCGCAGGTCGGGCAGGCCGAGCGTTCTATCACGGCAGCCTCTTCATCCGAGACTGACGGATCTGCTGCGGCGATCATCGCGGTGATGAGATCGACGGCCTTGCTCTTGCCGCCCTGGATCACCTTGCCGGCCTCCATCGGGCCGCCCGAGACGAACACTACGGGGACATTCAGCCGCATCGACGCCATGAGCATGCCCGGCGTGATCTTGTCGCAGTTGGAGATACAAACCAGCGCATCGGCACAATGCGCATTGACCATATACTCGACCGCATCGGCGATCAGCTCGCGCGACGGCAGGCTATAGAGCATGCCGCCATGGCCCATCGCGATCCCGTCATCCACCGCGATCGTATTGAATTCCTTGGCGACGCCGCCAGCCTTTTCAATCTCGCGGGCCACCAATTGGCCGAGGTCTTTCAGATGGACATGACCCGGCACGAACTGCGTGAAAGAATTGGCGATGGCGATGATCGGTTTGCCAAAATCGCCATCCTTCATCCCGGTCGCCCGCCACAGCCCGCGCGCGCCGGCCATATTGCGGCCATGAGTACTGGTGCGGGAACGATAGACGGGCATGGCATCCTCAATTCAACGATTTTTCGAGAGAGCGGATCATGAGCCGATGGAGCGAAGGCGGCAATTGCTTTCCCGCCACGGCAGGGAGTTGGTTAGCGGGTGGCTTGGAGCTCTATCCGCAAAGGCAAGCTTTCAGGAGACCGCGCAGGATTTTGGGTCGGGAAATGTAAAATCACTCGGAACCCTCAATGCTTGCCAAGTAATTCCGGTCTCCGGATCGTAGCTCGTATAAGAGTCCCCGATCGAAGATAGAATAGAAAAGATATCGTGATAATTCGTCTTATGACCGTTAACGGACGTCGTGAACTGATCCAATTTATCATCCACCAATGCCCACGTCCCTGCCTCTATCTGGCCGAATATAGGCTGACAATGCTCCAATACGCGGATCTGCACCGAGAAGGTACCATTCGCGTCACGATGATATATGAATTGTGAGAAGTTCCCGTGCTCAGTGCCCTCCATAAACCAATCACCGCTGAGCGCCGCTTGATCAGCGTTAGCGGTTCCGATGGTTGCCATCAGCAAAAGTAAAGTCTCACGCCATTTGCGCTTCAAGGTGCTCATCGTGATCGATCCCGGCGTTACGGTCCAAAAAATACCGCATGCATGATACGCCCCGGCAGCAAGGTAAACCCGCCGGCAATGACCAGCGCGCCGAAATAGGTCCCGAACACGGCACGTCTGTGCATCGCGATGTTGCCGGTCAGGGCGCCACGCACCACGCCGTAAAGCCCGTATAAGGTCAGCGGGATTAGCAAATGGATCGCGCTGAAACCGAAGAACGGTCCGTTTGGGTTTAGCGATCGGACGAAGATAGCGGTGATCGATGTCGCGACCATCAGCGCGAAATAGATGGTGCCGCCAACGCGATGTGCCTTGGTGCCCTTGCGGCTGAAAATTATAAGCCAGGTCCCGATGAAAAAAGCCGGAATCACGGTCGCCACATGAATTCTGATAATGAGCGGTGCCTCTAGCAGCGGGGTCAGATTCATGGATCTTCCGGCTCCAGCACGATCAATGGCGTCCATTCGGGATCGATCATGGAGAGCCTAACAGGTTCGCCTATGACGCGATAGAGCGCTTGCGCCTCGGCAGGCGGGCCGCGACGGACGCTAAAATCGATAACCTCGATCGTGCGGCGCCAACCACCGTAAGAGACCGTAATAATGTCGCCGCGATGGACCGGTTCGGCGCAGCGCGTGGCGGGCTTGTCGCCGATTTTGACCAGACCATCGACGCAGAGTCTGGCGGCCAGCGAGCGCGTCTTCACCAGCCGCGCATGCCAGAGAAATTTGTCGATGCGGAGTCCGGAGCGGCTCAGCGGGCAAACTCCCAGTCTTTGAGGCGGGCGAATGGATGGTCCGCACCAGTCGCACGATGGGGTTTCCGGGTGGCGGTCAGGACGGGTCGCTTCCGACGACGGGTGCTGTACAGCATCGTCCCGTCGATTTCGCGCCGCCGATAACCCAGCGCCGAGACGACCGGCGGAAATTCCGCTTCGGCCGCGCCGATCAGATGCGCCAGCCCCAGATCCAACGCGAAATTGCCCGACGCAGCCGCCTGACGCAGCGCGCTCGCCAAACGCTCCAACCGATCGACCCGGATCGCCAGCGGTCCGACGAGACGGTACCCTATGGCAAAACCGTACGAAACATCGCCGATGCGTCCCGATGCAACGGACAGGCGGCCCGGATCCGGCACGGGGGCCGGCAAGGGTGCAGCATTGAACACCGACCATAAGAGCGCCCGGAGCGCGATTGCGGCTGGCTTTAGAAGCCGTTCGACATAGACCGTCTCAGTCCCGAACCGAACACCAATCCGAGTCAGCCGCTTCTTATCGTCCTTGCCGATGCCGCTGGTCAGGAGACCAGCTTCATCGGCATCGATCGTGCCCAATGTCTCGCCCAGACGGAACAACAGGCCGCGTGCCGACGGCCCCAACTCCGGCGCTGTTCCGGCCATAAGCGGGCTGAGCAGCGCGGCAATACGGTCGCGTATGAAGAGGTCGAGCCGACGTTTCACCCGCTCTCGCAACTCGCCATCCAGGAAATCAGCGGCCAGAACATCGATCCGCGGGGTCAGCGCCGCGTCGCCGGGTGCCACGCGCGCCACCGTGGCACCCTGCCAAGTGATGTCGCCGACCGGCTCCAGCGTGAACGCCCCGTCGGGATCCGCGGCCAGCGCGACCGCGCGTCGTTGCACTTCGCCGCGCAGCCCCCGGTTCGCGGCAGCAAGCAAGGTCCGCGCGGATTCAAGATCCGTGCGATCCGGGATAAAGCGGAAGCCATTCATCGCGCCCACAAAATGGCCTTCGACCGTAACATCGCCATCGGGCGCGACCGCAGCCGTGAGATCGCGGGCTGTCGCCAAATGCCGGACCAGTGAGGCGGAACGGCGATCGACGAAGCGCTGGGTGATCCGGTCATGCAGCGCATCGGAGAGCCGGTCCTCGATGCCGATCGCGCGATCCTGCCAGTGCGCGGCTTCGCTGAGCCAACCCGGCCGGTGGGTGATATAGGTCCAGGTTCGGATATAGGCGATACGCTGCACCAGCGTATCGATATCGCCATCGGTCCGGTCGATTGCGCCCAGTTGCTGCGACACCCACTCGGACGGCAGGCGCTCGCCGGGGCCGGTCAAATGGCGATAGATCTGGCTCAGCAGCCTTGCGTGCTGCTCGCTCATCACCTTGCGGAAATCCGGGATCTGGCAGACATCCCACAGCAGCCGGACGCGGTTTCGATTGGTGGCGATCGCCGTGATCTCGGGCTGCCGCGCCAGCGTTTCCAGCGCCTGCTGATCATCGCCACCCCCGGCGCGCAACAGGATATTGAGGGGCGGGCGCTGTTCCAGACTCTTCAACAGCAGCATCGGCGCCCGGAAATCGAGCGCGCTGTTGCGCCACCAGAGATGGGTCAGCGGGTCAAACCGATGCATCTCGACCGCCTCGACCAGTTCCGGGTCGAGCGGGCCGATCTCGGCGGTGGTGCCGAAGCTGCCGTCATTCATGTGCCGCCCGGCGCGGCCGGCGATCTGGGCGATTTCAGGAGCGGAGAGACGGCGCGGCGCCTTGCCGTCGAATTTGGCGAGCCGGGCAAAGGCGACATGGTCCAGGTCCATGTTGAGCCCCATCCCGATCGCGTCGGTCGCGACCATGTAATCGACTTCACCGTCCTGATACATCGCGACCTGCGCGTTGCGGGCGCGGGGGCTCAGCGCCCCCATCACGACGGCGGTGCCGCCGCGTTGACGCCGGACTAACTCGGCCAGTTCAAAGACATCCGCGATCGAGAACGCCACGACGGCGGTCCGCGCCGGCAGGCGGGTCACCTTCTTTGGTCCGGTATAGGTGAGGGTGGAAAAGCGTGGCCGGGCGATGATCTCCGCCTCCGGCACCAATTTTTTTAGGAGCGGACGGATCGTGTCCGACCCCATGAACATGGTCTCGGACCGGCCGCGCGCATGGAGCAGCCGCTCGGTAAACACATGGCCGCGCTCGCGGTCACCGGCGAGTTGGATCTCGTCCACCGCGAGAAAATCGACGGTCCGATCAAGCGGCATGGCCTCGACCGTGCAGACGAACCAGTTGGGATGCGGCGGGATAATGCGTTCCTCGCCGGTCACCAGCGCCACGGCGCTGCGGCCCTTCAGGCGGACGATACGATCGTAATTCTCGCGGGCGAGCAGGCGCAGCGGGAAGCCAATCATGCCGCTGGCATGGCCGAGCATCCGTTCCATGGCGAGATGCGTCTTGCCGGTGTTGGTCGGCCCCAACACCGCGGTCACCCACCCGAACTCACCATTCGCTGACATGCTGGCAAGATCGGTGCGGATATGGAGAAATGCAAGCGTGCGCAATTGCCAAAAGTGGGCCAAACATGATGCGGAGTTGGGTAATGGGCGGTCCCCGAGGCGGTCATTGTCGGTTGGAGCGATGGCGCGATCATCGGGCTGGAGTTGGCGATCCATAACCCTGATCGGGTGCGCGGCGTGTTTGCCTTTGCTGCGAATTACAACCCGTCAGGCCTGCACCCCGATCTCGACAAGAACCCAACCTTCAACGCGATGATCGCGCGCACCCGGCTGGATTATCAGGCGCTGTCGCCGACCCCCGACAAGTACGATGATTTCCTGGCCGCAATCGGCAAGATGTGGGCGACCGAGCCCAATCTCAGCAAGGCGCAACTCCGCTCGATCCATGTCCCGGTCTGGATCGTCGATGGCGATCATGACGAGGCGATCCGGCGCGAACAGACGGAGGAGATGGCTTCGCTGATCCCAGGCGCCGGCCTGTTGATCCAACCGCTGGTCAGCCATTTCTCGCTGCTCCAGGATCCGCCGCAGTTCAACGCGGATGTGCTGCATTTCATCGGGAGCTTGCCGGAATAGGTAAATCTGCACAGGTCACGTCTTGCGTCATGCGCGCCCCTGCCACATATCAGGGGCCGCGAGCGCCGTGATCAGCGCTCAATCCCGTCAATCCGTTTAATTCACAAAACGCGAGCCATGACAGAAACCAGAAGCTTCCAAGCCGAAGTCAGTCGGCTGCTCGATATCGTCGCGCACTCGCTCTACAGCGACAAAAAAGTCTTTCTGCGCGAGCTTATCTCTAACGCCTCCGATGCCTGCGATCGTCGGCGCTATCTGGCGCTGACCGAGCCGTCGCTCGGCGCCCCGGACGGGCTCTATCGCGTGGTGATCCGGCCGGATGCCAAGACCAAGACCCTCACCATTGAGGATAACGGCATCGGCATGAGCGAGACCGATCTGGTCGAGAATCTTGGCACGATCGCCCGGTCCGGCACCGCCGCCTTCGTGCGCGGCCTGGATGGCGAGTCCAAGCGCGACCTGTCGATGATCGGTCAGTTCGGCGTCGGGTTCTACTCGTCCTTCATGGTCGCCGAGCGGGTCGAGGTGACTTCGCTCAAGGCCGGCGAGACCCAGGCCCATTGCTGGGCCTCCGACGGCAAGGGCGAATTCACCGTCTCGCCCGCCGAGAAGGTCGAAATCGGCACTCAGATCGTGCTCTATATCCGCGAGGCCGAGACGGAGTTCCTGGAGACGCACCGCCTCTCGACGGTGGTCAAGACTTATGCCGACCATATCGCCCTGCCGATAGTCCTGATCGACGGCGACAAGGAAGAGACGCTGAACAGCGCGTCTGCGCTCTGGACCCGGCCGAAATCCGATATTTCGCCGGAGCAATATAAGGAATTCTATCACTCGGTCGGGCACAGCTTCGACGATCCGTGGCTGACGCTGCATTGGAAGGCCGAGGGCGTGCTCGAATATACGAGCCTGCTGTTTGTGCCGTCATCGAAGCCGTTCGATCTCTTCGATCCGGCGCGCAAGCATGCGGTCCGGCTCTATGTCCGTCGCGTGTTCGTGACCGATGATTGCCCGGATTTGCTGCCCTCCTATCTCCGCTTTGTGAAGGGCGTGGTCGATAGCGAGGATCTGCCGCTCAATATCAGCCGCGAGACGCTGCAAGCCAATCCGATGATCGCCAAGATCCGCCAGGGGCTGGTGAAGCGGGTGCTGGGCGATCTCGCCAAGAAAGGCACGGATGCCCCCGAGGAATATGCCAAATTCTGGGAGAATTTCGGCGCCGTTCTGAAAGAGGGACTCTATGAGGATTACGAGCAGCGCGACGCCTTACTCGGCCTCGCCCGGTTCAAATCGACCGCGGTCGAGGGGCTGACCTCGCTCGAAGACTATGTTGGGCGGATGAAGCCGGGCCAGAAGGTGATCTTCACCATCACCGGCGACAGCGCCGAAGCGGTGCTGCGCAGCCCGCAGCTCGAAGGCTTCCGTGCCAAGGGCGTCGAGGTGCTGCTGCTGACCGACCCGGTCGATGAATTCTGGCTGCCCAGCGTCGGCAAGTTCCGCTCCTTCGAGTTCAAGTCGGTTACCCGCGGCGGGGCGGATCTCTCGGCAATCGAAGGCACCGACGGCAAGAAGGAATCCGATCGTCCCGAGCCGCCCAAGGGCACGGAAAGCCTGATCGCGCTCCTGAAGCTGACGCTTGCCGATGCCGTTAAGGATGTCCGCGCGTCGGAACGGCTGACCGACAGCCCGGTCTGTCTTGTCGCCGATGAAGACGATATGGACATGCATCTCGCCCGGCTGTTGAAGCAGCATGGCCGCGCGACCGAGACCGCAAAGCGCATCCTCGAAATCAACCCACACCACGTGCTGATCCAGCGCCTCGCCGCGCAGGTCAGCATCCAGGGCAGTGCCGACAAGCTGAACGATGCCGCGTGGCTGCTGCTCGATCAGGCGCGGATTGTGGAGGGCGAGACATTGCCGGACCCGGCATCCTTCGCGCGGCGGCTGGCGGTTTGCCTCGAACGCGGACTCGCGGCGTAAGGCGGAGCAAACTTTTCGTTCCCTCCCCATATGGGGAGGGAACGAAAGAGTTCTCAACGCTTGCGTGATCTGACCTTCTCCCACGATGGCGCCGAGCGATTCCCTGCCGCACTGTCGGGTTCATCCCTAACCGACCTTCTATCGGCGATCGGCGAGCCCCCGCCTGATCGCGCCGGCATCCGCCTCCAGGGCATCGAGAAAATCCGCCCATTCCTTGATCCCGCCGGACCGGTCGGCGCCATTGCCGCATCGATCATGGGACCGGCGGCACGTCCGGTCCGCGCCATCCTGTTCGACAAGACGCAATCAACGAATTGGACGCTGGGCTGGCATCAGGACCGGACGATCGCGGTCCGGAGGCGGATCGAAACGCCCGGCTTTGGACCTTGGTCGGTAAAGCAGGGCCTGATTCACGTGACGCCGCCGATCGAACTTCTGGCGTCGATGATCACGCTCCGAGTCCATATCGATCCGGTAGAGCCGGGCAATGCTCCGCTTTGGATCGCACCCGGCTCGCACCGATTCGGCCGGGTGAAGGTTAATGAGATAGACCAGGCCGTTGAACGCTGCGGCACTGCCGTCTGTCTCGCAGATCCGGGCGATATTTGGGCCTATGCGACGACAATCCTGCATAAATCGGACGCGGCGCAGGATCCGGCACGGCGGCGGGTGCTGCAGGTGGATTACGCCGCGGCGGCGCTGCCGGGCGGGTTGAAGTGGTTAGGGGTTTGAAAAATGGTCGTGTCCCACTGCGTGGTGTAGGAGCGTAACCCTGAGGGGGCCAAGAATTTTTCGGGCCAAGCAGGGTGCGAAGCCCCTTTGCTATACGGTCGGCCGCGGTTCAATCAGTATCTTGCGCGCTGTCGAAGATTGGGCATTTGGCTCCAATCTACCTCAGGAGTCCGCTTGTGGCGCACGCCAAGGTCGTCCTCTATGGCAACACAAGAGTGACCGGGCAAGGTGGGCCCCTGGTCCGTGGGGTGGGCGCTCTCTATGGTAACAGCCAAGAAGGGGGCGATATGGCGGCAGTCTCGACAGCCTGGGCGTCCAGCATCACCCTCTTCTTATCTCCGTCATAAGCGCCCACCCATATTGACCACGCGCCTTGGGCTTCCTAGATTCCAATTTCAAGTTTTCGCAGCGCACCATAACCGTACAGAACAGCCTTGATCGATCGATTCCTGCCGGGCGCGAGATCAAAAGCGCCGGAGACACAGATCGGCGCGCTCAACACGCGCAGCCGGGACATCTTCCGTCATATCGTGGATGCCTATGTCGAGACCGGGGAGCCGGTCGGCTCGCGGACGATTTCGCGCAAATTGGGGCTGGGCCTGTCGGCCGCGACGATCCGCAATGTGATGGCGGATCTGGAGGAAATCGGGCTGCTCTACGCGCCGCATACCTCCGCCGGGCGGCTGCCGACCGATGCCGGGCTGCGCCTCTTCGTCGATGGGCTGCTGGAGGTGGGCCGACTGTCGGAGGATGAACGGCAGGCGCTTGAGACGCAGTGTCTTGCCTCCGGTAAATCGCTGCCCAAGGTCCTGGAGCAGGCGACCGGTATGCTGTCCGGCCTGTCACACTGCGCGGGTCTCGTGCTGGCGCCGAAGCAGGAGCGCGGCCTGAAGCACGCGGAGTTTGTCAGTCTCGGGCCGGGGCGCGCGCTGGTCGTGCTCGTCACGGAAGATGGCATGATCGAAAACCGCGTGATCGACGTGCCGGTCGGCATCCCGCCCTCCTCAATGGTCACGGCCGGCAATTTCCTGTCGGCGCGAGTCATGGGCAAGACACTGGAAGAAGCCCGTTCTGATATCGCTCGCGATATTGCGGCGAACCGGGCGGAACTGGACGAGGTGACCTCGCGTCTGGTCGAGACCGGTTTGGCCAGTTGGAGTGGCGCTGGGGCGGGTGAAGGGGCGCTGATCGTACGCGGTCAGGCCAATCTGCTTGACGATATCAGCGCGATGGAGGATCTGGAGCGGATCCGCTCGCTCTTCGAGATGTTGGAGACGAAGGACACCTTGTTGCGGCTGGTCGAGGCGACCAATCGTGGCGAGGGGGTGCAGATCTATATCGGTGCCGCAAACCCGCTGTTCGGTATCGCCGGCTGTTCGATGGTGATTGCTCCCTATATGAATAGCCGCGAACAGATCGTCGGCGCGATCGGCGTGATCGGCCCGACGCGTATTAATTATGCCCGGATCATCCCGATGGTGGATTACACCGCCAAGGTGGTCGGGCGGTTCATTGGATAAACGAGGAAGCGACGTATGACCGACCATGACCCCACACCAGAGGCCGAGGCCGAGGAATCGGGCTCCGCGCCGGAAACCGAACGTGTCGTTGCCTTGCAGGCGGAAATCGACCGGTTGAAGGATCAATTGTTGCGCGCGCTCGCCGAGCAGGAAAATGCAAGGCGTCGGACGCAGCGCGACAAGGAGGAATCCGTCAAATACGCCACGTCGAATTTCGCCAAGGATCTGCTGACGACCGCCGATAATCTGCGCCGGGCGCTCGATGCGGTGAAGCCGGATCAGGTGCTCGACGAGGCGACCAAGACACTGATTGACGGCGTCGCCGCCACCGAACGCGAGCTCCTATCGGTGTTCGAACGGAACAATATCCGTCGGATCGATCCGCTCGACGAGAAATTCGACCATAATTTCCATCAGGCGATCTTCGAGGTTGAACATACCGGAAAGCCACCCGGCACGGTGGTTCAGGTGCTGGCATCCGGCTATGTGCTGCATGACCGGTTGTTGCGCGCCGCGATGGTCGGCGTCGCCAAGGGCCAGCCATCGGCGACCCCGCCAAAACCGGCGGAAAGCGGCGAGCGGCCGCATCGCATCGATACGACTGCCTGATTCGTTGGGTCATGCGACCGAAATATTGCAAACGCGCGCGGTCGCCCCGTTGCGGGCCAGCGACACCGCTCATATATATCGGTCGAACTGACCTTCACATTCCTGGGGGAAATCACGGCGCCCGAGCGGGCCGGATTTCCTGCTAACGCAAAGAGGCATATTCATGAGCAAAGTTATCGGCATCGATCTCGGCACGACAAATTCCTGCGTGGCGGTGATGGAAGGCAAAACCGCCAAGGTGATCGAGAACAGCGAAGGCGCGCGCACGACCCCGTCGATGGTCGCGTTCGCCGAAGGTGATGAGCGGCTGGTTGGACAGGCCGCCAAACGGCAGGCCGTAACCAATCCGGAAAATACCTTCTTCGCGATCAAGCGTCTGGTCGGCCGCCGCTACAACGATCCGCTGGTCCAGAAGGACAGCAATCTCGTCCCTTACAAGATTGTCGGCGGCGATAATGGTGATGCCTGGGTCGAGAGCCGCGGCAAGAAATTCGCGCCGTCCCAGATTTCCGCCTTCATCCTGCAAAAGATGAAAGAAACCGCCGAAGCCTATCTCGGTGAGACCGTCAGCCAGGCCGTCATTACGGTTCCCGCCTATTTCAACGATAGCCAGCGTCAGGCGACCAAGGATGCCGGCAAGATTGCCGGTCTGGAAGTGCTGCGCATCATCAACGAGCCGACCGCCGCAGCGCTCGCCTATGGCATGGAGCGTAAGGGTTCCGGCACGATCGCGGTGTATGACCTCGGTGGTGGCACGTTCGATATTTCGGTGCTGGAAATCGGCGATGGCGTGTTCGAGGTCAAATCGACCAATGGCGACACGTTCCTCGGCGGTGAAGATTTCGACAATAAGATCATCGAGTACCTCGCGGATGAGTTCAAACGCGAGCAGGGCATTGATCTGCGCAAGGATCGGCTGGCGCTGCAACGGCTGAAGGAAGCCGCGGAAAAGGCCAAGATCGAGCTCAGCTCGTCAATCCAGACCGAAGTCAATCTGCCGTTCATTACGGCCGACCAGTCGGGTCCGAAGCATCTCAATATCAAGCTGACCCGCGCCAAGCTGGAAAGCCTGGTGGATGATCTCATTCAGCGCACGGTCGAGCCGTGCCGGAATGCGCTCAAGGATGCCGGCATCAAGGCGTCCGAGATCGATGAAGTGATCCTGGTCGGCGGCATGACCCGCATGCCTAAGGTCATCGAGACGGTGAAGCAGTTCTTCGGCCGCGAGCCGCATAAGGGCGTGAACCCGGATGAGGTCGTCGCGATCGGCGCCGCCATTCAGGCCGGCGTGCTGAAGGGTGAGGTTAAGGACGTTTTGCTGCTCGACGTCACGCCGCTGTCGCTCGGCATCGAGACGCTGGGTGGCGTGTTCACCCGCCTGATCGACCGCAACACGACGATCCCGACCAAGAAGTCGCAGACCTTCTCGACGGCGGAAGATCACCAGACCGCGGTGACCATCCGGGTCTTCCAGGGCGAGCGTGAGATGGCGGCCGATAATAAATTGCTCGGCCAGTTCGATCTGATCGGTATTCCGGCGGCAGCGCGCGGCGTGCCACAGATCGAGGTGACTTTCGATATCGACGCCAACGGCATCGTGCAGGTGTCCGCGAAAGACAAGGGCACCGGCAAGGAGCAGCAGATCCGTATTCAGGCATCGGGCGGCTTGAGTGATTCCGAGATCGACAAGATGGTCAAGGACGCCGAGCTGCATGCCGATGAGGATAAGAAACGGCGCGAACTGGTCGAACTCCGCAACAATGCGGAAGGCCTGATCCATTCGACCGAGCGGACGATTAAGGAATCCGGGGATAAGATCCCGGCACCGGACAAGGAAGCCGCGACTGCGGCGATCGCAGAATTGCGCACCGCGCTTGAAGGCGAAGATAACACGGTGATCGCCGCCAAGCAGGAAGCGCTCTCGGCTGCTGCACTCAAGCTCGGCGAGGCGGTGTACAAAGCGACGCAGGCCGAGAGTGGCCCGGCTTCCGGTCCGGAATCGGCGACTCCCGAAGCGGCAGCCGCCGATTCCAAGGTTGTCGATGCCGATTTCGAAGAAGTCGACGATCGCAAGAAGGGCCATTCGGCTTAGGTGGCGGCGTCGGTTCATCTGCGATGGTCATAATCAACGTAGATATGCCGTTGTCCGGCCCTTGCCCCTCGACCGGGGCGGGGGCCGGCAATTCTGTTGTCCGCCCAGTGTGGCGCGCGACGGATGCGTGTCGGCGGGAGATCGCGTAAGATGGCAAAGCAAGATTATTACGAAATGCTGGGTGTGGCGCGCGGCGCCTCGGCAGACGAACTCAAGAAAGCCTATCGCAAGCTCGCTATGCAGTTTCATCCGGACCGGAATCCGGGCGATAAAGAAGCCGAGCATCGCTTCAAGGAAGTGAGCGAGGCTTACGACGTTCTGAAAGACGAACAGAAGCGCGCGGCGTATGACAGGTTCGGGCATGCCGCCTTCGAGAACGGCGGCGGACGGAGCGGCGGCCAGGGCGACTTCGGCTTCGCCAGCGGGTTCGCCGATATTTTCGATGAGATGTTCGGCGATTTCATGGGCGGGCGGCGTGGTCAGGCACAGGCCCGCGGCAGCGACCTGCGCTACAATCTTGAAATCAGTCTCGAAGAGGCCTTCAAGGGCGCGCAACGCCAGATCCGCGTGCCCACCTCGATCTCTTGCGAGCATTGTTCAGGCAGCGGCAGCGAAGCCGGGTCTCGGCCGATCGCCTGCCCGACCTGCAAAGGCATGGGCAAGGTCCGGGCGCAGCAAGGCTTCTTCACCATCGAGCGGGCCTGCCCGAGCTGTGGTGGCGCCGGCCGGGTGATCGAAAATCCCTGCGGCGTGTGCAACGGCCAGGGCCGGGTGCGGCGCGAAAAGAATCTCCAGGTCACTATCCCGGCCGGTGTTGAAGACGGCACGCGGATCAGGTTGGCGGGCGAAGGCGAAGCCGGCATGCGCGGCAATGCCGCTGGCGATCTGTATATCTTCCTGTCGGTCACGCCGCACGGTCTGTTCCAACGGGATGGCGCCAACCTGAATTGCCGGGTCCCGATTCCCATGACCACCGCAGCGCTCGGGGGCCAGATCGAGGTCCCGACGATCGACGGCTCCCGC
>Ga0116226_10002452_pt1 | contig 16168 bp, 10 predicted proteins | sample S1TSphfallax_FD_89692 | JGI IMG/M metagenome (GOLD analysis project Ga0116226, IMG submission 89692) | Host-associated microbial communities from peat moss isolated from Minnesota, USA - S1T2_Fa - Sphagnum fallax MG | ecosystem: Host-associated > Plants > Peat moss > Unclassified | place: USA...
TCACCAACACGCCGCCGCGGTGCCGGCAGCCGAGCAGCACGCGGCCATGCGTGGTGTATTTCACCGCGTTGGACAGCAGGTTGCGCAGCATCTGTTCGAGCAAATGCGGGTCGGTACGGACGATGTGCCCGCACGGCACGAGGCGAAGCTTGAGGCCGTAGGCCGATGCGATGACGCCAAATTCCTCATGCAGCCGGGCGAGCAGCGGGCCCACGGGGAAGTCGACGATATGCGGCTGCACCGTGCCGGCATCGATTTGATTGATATCGAGCAGTGTGTTCAGCATGGTCGTCATGGCGCTCAGCGTCGGCTCGAGCAGCGCCACCAGCCGCTTGGCCGCGTCACCCTGCACGGTCTTGGCCAGCAGGCCCTGCAGCAACGCCAGTGCCTGCACCGGCTGGCGCAGGTCGTGGCTGGCCGCGGCGAGGAACAGCGATTTGGCGGTGTTGGCGGTTTCCGCCTCGCGCTTGGCCGCTTCCAGCGCCTCGGCGGCGAGGCGCCGTTCGGTAATGTCGATGAAGCTGATCACCACCCCCTCGATGCCGTCATCCTGCGTGCGGTAGGGCAGGATGCGGCGCAGATACCAGTTGCCGTTCTGCGCGCCGATTTCGCGCTCCAGCGGGGCGCGGCTTGTCATGACGGTGCGCGCATCGTCGAGCAGCATGCCGTCCGCGGAGAGCGATTTCAGGTCCGCCAGCGGCCGGCCGACGTCGGTTGGGATGACGCTGAACAGCGATTTCGTCGCCGGCGTGAAGAAGCGTATTTTCAGCCCGGTATCGAGGAACAAGGTGGCGACATCGGTGCTGTAGAGCACGTTCTGCATGTCGTTGGCGGTGGTGCGCTGACGCTCCAGGGTTTCCTGAAGCTGGCTGTTCAGCGCGGTGAGTTCCTCGTTGAGCGATTGCAGCTCCTCCTTCGAGGTCAGCAGCTCCTCGTTGGTGGACTGGAATTCCTCGTTGACCGACAGCGCCTCCTCGTTGATCGCGGTCTGCTCCTCGCCGGAGAGTTCGAGGTTGCGGATGGCGGCGCGCAATTCGGCGCGGGTCAACTCCAGCTCGCGGCGCAGTTCGGCGGCATTGTCGCTGTCCGCGCCGGCTTCGCTCGGGGCATGTCCGTTGCCCGCCCGCTGTGCCCGGTCCTGCGCGATGCTCGCGCCGTCGACGAAGCATACCAGCAGCAGCCTGGTGCCGTCGTGCGTCACCGGATGCAGGTCGAGGCGGAACCTGGCCCGGTCCTGGTCCTGCGAGACCAGGCCGCCCGGTGCCGTGACCCTGGTATCGCTGTTCCAGGCCTGCTGGATCGCCGCGCGCAGCCTGGTGCGCAATGCCGGCCGCGCCATCGCCAGCAGGTCATGCGTCGGGTGGCCGGGGGGGACCCGCAGATAGCGGTCGAGCGGGCCGAGGGTGAACAGGCAGTCATGGCGCTGGTTGATCAGCACCGCCGCCGGGGCGTAATTGTCGAGCACCAGCCGGCGGCACAGATCCGCCACCGTCGCCTGGCGCGAGATTGCGTGGCCGCCGGCGCGCAGGCTCACCCGCACGCCGTCGCCGGTGCTCATGGCGAAACCCATCTCGCCGGTCCAGGCGCGGCCTATATGGCGGAACACACGCGCCGATTTCGACACGATTTCGAACCGGCCCGCGATGTCGCCCAAGGTTTCCGACCCGCCGAGCAGCAGCATGCCGTCCTGGCGCAGCGAGAAGTGAAACATCGCAATGACTCGGGCCTGCGCCTCGGGCTGCAAATAGATCAGCAGGTTGCGGCAGGAAATCAGATCCATGCGGGAGAATGGCGGATCGGTCAGCACGTCCTGCACGGTGAACACGATCGCCGAGCGCAACTCCGCCGACACCCGGTAGCCGAAATCCTCGCGCACGAAAAAGCGCGACAGGCGTGCGGGCGAAACATCCTTTTCGATGCCGACCGGATAGAGCCCGTCGCGGCCGGTCGTCACCGCCTCCGCATCGATGTCGGTGGCGAAGATCTGCAGCCGGAGGTCCAGCTTTGCCGCGGTGATCGCCTCGCGGAACAGCATCGCGAGCGAATAGGCTTCCTCGCCGCTGCTGCACCCGGCGACCCAGATGCGTATCGCCTGGTCCGGCTTGTGGGCGCGCACCATGGCGGGAATGGTTTCCGTGGCGAGATAGTCGAACACCACGGGATCGCGGAAGAAGTTGGTGACGTTGATGAGCAGATCGTTGGCCAGCAAATCGAGCTCGAGCCGGTCCTGCCGCAGTTTGGCCAGGTAGCGGCGCATGTCGTGTTCGCCGATCGCAGCCAACGCCATGCGGCGGTGAATGCGCCGTTCCAGCGTGCCTTGCTTGTAGAACGAGAAATCATGCGAGGTGGTTTTGCGCAGCAGGTCGATAATGGCCTTGAAACTCTCCTCGGCGGGCGGTGGCGCGGCCGCCGCGGAAGTCGGTATTGCCGCATCGCGGGCACGTGCGGCGAGTGCCGCCGGCATGTCCTGCACATCGAGCACCATGTCCACATCCCCGGTCTCGATGGCGCTGCGCGGCATGCCGTCATAGTCCGCCTCCTCCGGCGACTCGGCGATGATCAGGCCGCCGGCGGCCTTCACGGCGCGCAGCCCCTGGCTGCCGTCCGCGCCGGTGCCGGACATGACGACGCACACTGCACGCGGGCCATAGGATTCGGCGAGGGAGAGGAGCAGAAAATCGAACGGCAGCCGGGCCCCGTCGCGCACCCCCGGCTTCGACAGGCGCAACGCACCGTCATCCACGGCGAGGTATGCGCCCGGCGGGATGACGTAGACGTGGTCGTGTGCCACGCGCATGCCATCGGCCGCCTGCAACACGGTCATGTCGGTATGCCTGGCAAGCAATTCGACCAGCATGCTGTCGTGCGTGGGGGCGAGGTGCTGCACGACGATGAACGCCATGCCGGTATCGGACGGCAGGGCGCCCAGCAGCTTGCGGCAGGCGTCCAGCCCGCCGGCCGAGGCGCCGATGGCGACGACCGTCAATGGGTCCGGGGCGACCGGCACGGTTTGGGAAGGCTGAATGCGCGGTTTGTTGCGCATGCTGGCCGCTTCATGAGAAGGCGCGCCGCGAGCTGGCATAAGCGGGATTTTCCCTGTGCAAACCGTGCACAGCATGCAAGGTCGACCATTGTTTCTAGCACGATCCGCCGTGCCACGCTACCGTCGGTTGTGTGGCTTCAATGCGACAATCTACTTGCTGCACTGACGCATCTGGTGGGCCGGCGGACGCTACGCAAGGTTTGTTCCTCGGCAATTCATTATGTCAGTGCGATTTTGCCGCGATCCGGGCGGTGCGGCCGGCGGGGCTCGCCGCAACCGGGTCGTTTTGCAGCGCGCTTCAACTGGACCCCGGGGATGGTACTTACGTACATTCCGATCCTTCCGCTGTATGCACGAGCCGGCGTAGGGGTCGTTTCGGAACCATGGCTGCCCGCGCATCGGAAAAGCCCGGTACGGAATTAGATTATATCAACCCGCGTAAAAAACTGACACGCCAGCAAGGAAAAGGAAGCATTTCTTTTTTTGAAAAGAAGAAACAAAAAACTTTTACTTCTTGCGCCAGGCCGCCGGCTCCGAATTGGCCTATCAAGTAATGACCGTAACAGATAAAAGTTTTTTGGTTCTTTGTTTCAAAAAAACGGCTTCCTTTGCACTTGCCTGCCTTTTTCGGTGAGTCGCTTTTTACGCGGGCCGGTATCAGACTGACGCATCGAACCGCTTGTTCCGCATATTGCGCGAACAGGGATCCACAACGGATGGCATGGCGCAACGCAATATTCTCGTTGTCGAAGACGACCCGATCATCGGCGTTCTATTGGTGGACCTGCTGACCAGCATGGGCCATTCGGTGTGCGGCCTGCGCACCAGCGAGGCTGATGCGGTCGCCGGCGCGGCCACGCACCTTCCCGACCTCATCCTGGTCGATGTGCGGCTCGGCCGCGGGAACGGCGTGCGCGCCGTGGCGGAAATTCGGCGCTCCCGGAACATTCCGTTCATTTACATGACCGGCGCGGTCATACCTGTGGGACGGCCCGGGGACGTTGTGTTGTATAAACCATTTCAGGAAGCCGAACTCGCGGCAGCGATCGTTCGGGCGCTGCCAATCGAGGGTAGAGATTGAGGAAGGAAGGAAGCAGTTCTTTTTTTCAAAACGTATTGCTTGCCTTCCTTACCTTTGCCACGCCGACAACGCCGCAAACGGCCCCTCGGCCGGCGCACGCAAAACCGGCGCGGGCGCCACGGCGCGCTTGCGGGGGCTCGCGAGCAACGGGGGGCTAGGCGGGCCGTATTGCGTGTCGGCCAGCGTAGCGGCGGGGATGATGTGCAGGCCGAGGGCGCGGAGCACGGGCGGGAGGGCGTCGGGGCGCAGGCCGAGGCGGGGGGCGAGGTTGGTGGGCAGGGCGGCGGGACGGGCGCGGGTGAGCCAGGCCAGTTCGGCGGCGATGCGTTCGGCGACGTCCAGACGGAGGAGGACGGGGCCGGTCGGCAGCCAGCCCAGGGACGGGAGGGCAGCGTGGGATTGGTCGGCGGGAAGGCTTACCAGGCCAGGGGACGGCAGGTCGGGGGTGGGGACGCGGTGGCGGATGGCCCATAGCCGGGCGCGCAGGCTGGATGCTTGCGGCTTGAGAAGTTCCGGCATGAACAGGGCGAAGCGGCCGGCCCGTACGCCTAGGGCTTTCAGACGGCCGCGCACCTCCTTGGGGATTGTTGCCTCGGTAGCGCCGAGAACAACGCCGGCGGACTCCAATAAAAGATGCAGGGGCCCGCGCAGAAGTGGCTCCGCCGCGCCGGCTTTAACGGCGCGTAGCAGGGGCGCAAAGGTTCGGGCGATGAGTGCTGCGAAAAAGTCGGCGAGGCGGCGGCGGACCCGTTCGCGCTGCGTGCCGTCGAGGAATTCGCTGTCCCGCACTTCGACTTGCGGATGAAGGAGGCCTCGGCCGGGGCGCAGGCGGGCGATTTCGGCGTTGTCCCAGACGATGCCGTGGGCGTCGTTGAGGCTGAAGGCGCGGTCGTCGGCAGCTTGCAGCAGGGCGACGCGGCGGGGCATTTCGGCGCGGAGCGCGCGGCGGGCGGCGCGCTGCACCAGGCGTTTTTCGGCGCCGGCGGTCGAGGGGTCGGCTTCGAAGGCGAAGCCGGCGACGTGGCCGACGGTGTGGCCTTCGACCACCACCTCGCCGCGGGTGGTGACGGCGGAGAGCAGTTCCTCGCCGTCCTCGACGGCTTCAAGGCGGCGGAGCAGGTGGGCGGCGCGGCGGTCGACGAAACGGGCGGTGAGGCGCTCGTGCAGCGCATCGGAAAGCTGGTCCTCGACGGCACGGGCGCGGGCCTGCCAGGTGGCCCAGTCGCGCACCCAGTCTGGGCGGGCGGCGATGTAGGACCAGACGCGGACGCTGGAGAGGCGGGCCATCAGGGTGTCGATATCGCCTTCGGGGCGGCCCAGTGTGGCGAATTGTGTTTCGAGCCAATCCTCCGGCAGGTGCTGGTGCCTGCCGACGTGGGAGAAAATGCGGGCGCACAGTCGGACGTGGCTGTCGTCGGTGATTTTGCGGAAATCGGGCACCTGGCACGCTTCCCACAGCAGGCGGACACGGGTGGGGCTGGCGGCCAGCGCGCGGGTTTCGGGGTCGCGCGACAGGGTGGCGAGCGTTTCGAGGTCGCTGGCGTCGTTGCCGCGGACGAGGCCGGGGCGGGGCGGGGGTGACTGCAAGCTGGCGAGGAGCGAATCGATTCCGCCGAAATCGAGTTTTTCGTTTCTCCAGGCCAGGCTGACGAGGGGCTCGAATTCGTGGGCCTCGACGGCTTCGGCCAGCTCGTCGGGCAGGTCGGGGCAGGCGGCGGTGGTGCCGAAGGTGCCGTCGCGCATGCCGCGGCCGGCGCGGCCGGCGATCTGGGCGAGCTCGGGGGCGGTGAGGCGGCGGGGGCGGTGGCCGTCGAATTTGTTAAGCCCGGCGAAGGCGACATGGTTCACGTCCATGTTCAGGCCCATGCCGATCGCGTCGGTGGCGACCAGGTAATCGACTTCGCCGTCCTGATAGAGTGCTACCTGAGCGTTTCGGGTGCGTGGCGACAGGCGGCCCATCACCACCGCGCAGCCGCCGCGGCGACGGCGGATCATTTCGGCTATCGCATAAACTTCGCCGGCGCTGAAGGCGACAATGGCGCTGCGCGGCGGCAGCTTGGTGAGTTTGGCGGCGCCGGCAAAGGCGAGTTGCGACAGGCGTGGCCGTGTTTCGATTTCGGCCTCGGGCACCAGCAATTTTAGCAGCGGCCGGATTGTTTCCGCGCCGAGGAAAAATGTTTCAACCAGGCCGCGCGCATGCAACAGGCGTTCAGTAAATATGTGGCCGCGATCAGGGTCGGCGCATAGTTGTATTTCATCGACGGCGAGAAATTCCACCTGGCGGTCCAGCGGCATGGCTTCGGCCGTGCAGGCAAACCAGCGCGCGTCCGGCGGGACGATTTTTTCCTCACCGGTGATGAGTGCGACATGGCGGACGCCTTTTGCGGCGACCATTCGATCATAGTTCTCGCGCGCCAGCAGGCGGAGCGGAAAGCCGATCATGCCGGAGGCGTGCGCCATCAGGCGCGTCATCGCCAGGTGGGTCTTGCCGGTATTGGTCGGCCCCAACACGGCGCGAACCCGGCGATCCGCGCCGACTCGGAAGCCTGAACTTGACATGCACGGATGATTTGGATTCTGACCGCGGGTTGCAAGGTGTTTGTTGGGTAACGGGCGAAAAGGAAGGAAGGACTTCTTTTTTGAAAAAAGAAGCAAAAAACTTTTAACTTTGCGGTGGGCAGGCGGTTCAAGTGGGCCAACCAGGTTCTGCTCCTACAGACAAAGGTTTTTTGGTTATTTTTTTCAAAAAAGAACTGATTCCTTTTGTTGGCCGACAAACGGATTGGAGTAATTACGAATTGTCCACGTGGCTGCGCGAACTCGATTGCCTGGCGGCCACGGACTCGCCCACGGTACCCGTCCATGCGGTGCGTCCGGAAGGACTTTCGGCGTTGCTCGACAGCCTGTCGGCGCCGTCGGCGATGTTTATCCGGGCGGCGGGATTCGCCGCGCAGGCGGGAAGGGTGATTCTCGTGCCGGGGCCGGAAGGCGTTGCCGGCGCCGTGCTGGGCCTTGGCGAGACGGCAGGCCCGGCGCCGTTCGGTGCCCTGGCTTTCGGATTGCCGGAAGGTCTCACATTCCGGTTCGCCGGGCCATTGGACAGTCTGGCGGATGCGGTGCTGGGCTTTTGCCTGGGTGCCTACCGGTTCGATCGCCTCAAGACAGTGCAGGACCGCAAGCCGGCGCGGCTGTTGGCCGCCCCGGACATGGCGCCCATTCTCAAGATGGCCGAAACAATGTGGCTGGTCCGGGACCTGATCAACCTGCCGGCGAATTATTTGGGACCGGCCGAATTGGCCGACGCCGCGTGCAACGTGTTGCGGCCGCTCGGCGCCAGCGTGGAGGTGATCGAGGCAGCTTCCCTGGCGGAGTCATACCCGCTGATCGACGCCGTCGGGGCAGGATCGATGCGGCTGCCGCGCGTGGTGCGGGCGCGTTGGCAAGGCCCCGGTGCCGCGGATGACGCCCCGGTGATATCGCTTTGCGGCAAGGGAGTCTGTTTCGATACAGGCGGTTATGACCTGAAGCCTTCCGCTGGCATGCTGCGGATGAAAAAGGACATGGGGGGCGCTGCGATCGCGCTGGGCCTGGCGCGCATGATGATCACCGCTGGCCTGCCAGTTCGGCTCGAACTGCGCCTGGGTTGTGTGGAAAACAGTATCTCCGGGAACGCCATGCGCCCGTTGGACATTCTGCGGTCACGCCGCGGACTGACAGTTGCGGTCGCGAACACCGATGCGGAAGGAAGATTGGTGCTGGCTGATCTGCTGGCCGAAGCATCCGATGCAGGGCCCGACATTTTGCTGGATTTTGCTACACTTACCGGGGCGGCGCGGGTGGCCCTCGGGCCGGACGTGGCAGCTTTATTCTGCAACGATGAAGCGCTGGCGGCGGATATCGAGATGGCCGCCCGGCTTTGTCACGATCCGGTGTGGCGTCTGCCGCTTTACGCCGGCTACGACACAATGCTCGCGGGCCAAGGTTGCGATTTGCACAATGTTTCGGACAAGCCGTATGCCGGCGCGGTGCTCGCGGCGCTGTTTCTGGAGCGTTTCTTGGCGCCCGGAACCAAATGGGCCCATTTCGACGTATATGCATGGAACGACGCCACCCGCCCGGCCCGTCCGGAGGGCGGGGAGGCGCAATGTCTGCGGGCTGCGTATGGCGCAATTATGCGCAGATTGCACATTGCAGAATCGGGAGGCGTGCCAATATAAGCACGGGTGTGACGTCGATTCCTCCAAAACTTAAGTGTTTCTTGGTGGTCGGTGCTTAAATCGGACCCGCACCGAGGCAAGCGCCGCCCCGGAACAGTGCGACGCTGAGCCTTCCCGATCCTGCGGTTGGCGTCGTGCGCAACGTGGGGCGATGTCTGGGCGCAATCGGTTGCGCAGCGACATGAGATATTTTGTGACATTTGCCGTATCCGGTGGACCGGGCACGGCACGTTAGGCTAGGAAACTGTGTGGAAAAAGGTTGCCATGCGCGGCAAAACCGTTTCATAACGAACTCACGGTTATCTATGTTGTAGGGTTCCTGCTTCGCAATGGTGCGGTGCGAGGGGCCCTGGAACAGAACGGGGGGCGAGGCACATCCCTACTATGAAAGGAAAATCTACCGTGGCAGCAACACCAACCGCTACGTCCGACCATCTGGTCGGAACGCTTCGGGACACTATCGTCGCTCTCGTGCGCCGCGATGGTCCCGATCTGTCAGCGCGCCAGCTTGGCGTATTCCTGACCTGCTATCTCCATGAAGGCGGACACACGGTGCGCGGCCTGGCCGCGGACCTGAACGTGTCCAAGCCGGCGATCACGCGGGCGCTGGATCGCCTGGGTGAGCTTGATCTGGCCCGCCGCAAGGTGGACCCGCTGGATCGTCGCAGCGTGCTGGTTCAGCGTACCCTCAAGGGCGCGGCCTTCCTGCGCGACCTGCGTGGCATCATTAGCGAAGCTAATGCAACCACGCACGTTGTCGCCGCCGAGCCCGCGCCGGCCAAGCGTGGACGTGGCCGCGGCTAGGCACACGCCGCCGAAGCATTAATCAAGCTTCGCAGAAGGGCCGGCATCACTCGCGCGTGATGCCGGCCCTTCTTGCTTGTGCGGCAACAAAAAATAGCCAGATCGTGAACGGAACAATACTCAGGGCCGCATACAACAGGCTAACGGCAAGTGGCGTACCGATGCGGCCGGCGGCGAATCCGCAAAAGCCTCCCCAGGCCGTCATTAACCAGTAGACAGCCGCAACTTTGGCCGCATCCATGCCGGAGCGATTGGCGATTTGATACAGATGGAAGCGGTGTGGCTGGGTCACGCGCGCACCGGCGCGCCAGCGGCGCAGCAGGGTGAACGCAACATCCGCCAGCAGCGGCATCAGCGCAAAGGGCGTAATGAGAGACAATGCCGGGGTGGCAGCAGCGCGAACCGCGAAGTCGGCGGCGACGAAACCGCAGAGCTGACTGCCGACATCGCCCATGAATATGCGTGCGCGCGGAAAGTTGAACGGCAGAAAGCCGGCGATCCCCGCAATCAGCGGCGTGGCCTCCGCCCGCAGCGGCGCCGCGGACGCGCCCGCCAAGGCGATGCACGTGACGGCGATACTGCCGCTCGCCAGGCCGTTCAGGCCATCCATGAAATTGACGGCGTTGGTGACGAACAGGAACCAGGCCAGCGTGACCGATGCGCCGATTAGGGCAGCGAGATGGATCGTGTTGTACCCGATCGCGATGTCGCGCACGCGGTCGCCGGCGAGGATCACCGCGGCCGATGCCGCGACCTGGGCGCCCAGCTTAAGGTAAAACGGACCCGGCTGAACGTCGTCGATATAACTGACGAGGGCGAGAAGCAGCCCGGCGCACAGAGGTGCCACGACCGACACCGGTACTTTATATCTGTATAATAACCAGAACGTGCCAAGTGCGTAGGCCGCCGCGATGCCGACCCCGCCGCCCTTGGGTGTCGGGACGGTGTGGGAGGAGCGGGCGACCGGGTGGTCGAGGGCACCCACACGGATCATCAGCCGGACAAGCAGGGCGGAAACGGCGATCAGGCATAGCAGCATGTCACCACGGCTCTGCCTGCCGATCGATCCAGAAACAAGCCCTCTGCGGCGGCTGCCTGAGTGCCTCCATGTTCGTCCCCTGGCCAGGTGCCGGCAGTACCTGATACCTGAGGGGTCCCATGGCCTCGCAACGCTCCCTTTCGCGCATAGCGGTCAACGTCGCGCTCGATGGCGCGCTGGCGGCTATCGCGGCGCCGATCGCCCGGTATCTGGCGGACCCCGGCGGTGGCTTGCTGCATCCGCTGTGGTTCGTGGCCGGCGGCGGCATAACATTATTGCTGGCGGGGCTGCCGTTCCGCCTTTTTCAGCAATATTGGCGGTTCTCCGGCCTTTCCGACCTGCTGGACGTGGTGGCGGGATCGATTGCCAGTGCGGCGCTGTTCGCCGCGCTGTTGCTGGCTACCGGGTTCCGCCTGCCGACCGTGACCTTTCCGGTGGTGCATGCGCTGACGCTGGCCGTGCTGCTTGGCGCGCCGCGGTTGGCCTACCGCGTATATCATGGCCGCGCACGGATGGCCGCGGGTGCGACTTCGGTGCAAACGGTGTTGCTGGTGGGCGCGGGTGACGCGGCCGACGGCTTCCTGCGTGCGCTGGCGGGGCAGCGGGGCGCGGCACTGCGGGTCACCGGACTTCTATCACTGTCAGAGCGGCAGACCGGCCGGCGGATGAACGGGCTGCCGATATTGGGGCCGATCGGCGACGCGCCGCGCATTTTGGCGCGGCTGCGTGAGCGCGGCCGCCTGCCGCGGGCGCTGGTGGTGACCGAGCCGGATTTTTTCGGCCCCGCTCTGGTGGCGCTGATCGAGGCAGCCGACGCGGTGGGCGTCGCGGTGCAGCGCGCGCCGCTGCCGACCGCCCTGATGGATGCGGACCGGATCGCGCTCCGCCCCATTCCGGTGGAGGATTTGTTGAACCGCCCGCAAGTGGCGCTGGACCACGCGGGCATGGCACGCCTGGTCGGCGGCCGCCGGGTGCTGGTAACCGGTGCCGGCGGCAGCATCGGGTCCGAATTGTCGCGCCAGGTGGCGGCGCTGCGGCCGGCCGAGCTTTGTCTGCTCGACAGCAGCGAATTTGCGCTTTGGCAAATCGATCTCGAATTGTCCGAATCGTTCGGTGCGGTGACGCGGCGCGCGGTGCTGGCGGACGTGCGCGACGCGGGGCGGATCGGCGCGGTTTTCGGATCGTTCCGGCCGGAGCTGGTTTTTCATGCCGCCGCGCTGAAGCATGTGCCGATGGTGGAGGCCAATCCGCTGGAGGGGCTGCTGACCAACGCGCATGGCACGCGTGTGGTGGTGGACGCGGCGCGCACCGCAGGCGCCCTGGCCACAGTGCTGATTTCGACCGACAAGGCGGTCAATCCGTCGAGCCTGATGGGGGCGAGCAAGCGGCTGGCGGAGATGTATTGCCAGGCGCTGGACATTCTGGCCCGCGCCGGCGGCGGCATGCGGTGCGTGACGGTGCGGTTCGGTAACGTGCTCGGCAGCACCGGCAGCGTGGTACCGTTGTTTCGGCGTCAGCTTGAGCATGGCGGGCCTGTTACGGTGACGCATCCGGACATGCAGCGCTATTTCATGACGGTGCGCGAGGCGGTGTCGCTGGTGTTGCAGGCTAGCGTGGCCGGCGTTACCGAAGCCTCGCTGCCCGGCGGCGCGCAGGGCGGGATATTCGTGCTCGACATGGGCAATCCGGTGCGGATTCTGGATTTGGCGCGGCAGATGATTGTGCTGGCCGGGTTGCGTCCGGAAAAGGATATCGAAATCCGCTTCACCGGCCTGCGTCCCGGCGAAAAGCTGTTCGAGGAACTGTTTCACGGCAGCGAGCCGCCGGTGCCGACGGGGCACCCAGGGCTGCTGATGGCGACACCGCGGACGACGGACGCGGCGATCGTCGGGCGGGCAATCGATGATATTGTGACGCTGTGCCGCCGCGGGGAGATCGAGGCCGCGGTGACATTGTTGCGGCGGCAGGTGCCGGAGTATGCGTTGGATGTCACGGACGCTCGTGCGGCGGAATGAAAAAAGTGATGAAGGAAGCAGTTCTTTTTTGAAAAAAAGAACCAAAAAGACTTTTATCTGTTGCCTGCGGCATGGCGTTGGCCGTTCTGGAGCGGCTGCTGGCCGCACTTAGCAAAAGTTTTTTGCTTCCTTTTTTCTGCAGGATATGATGACGCTTCCCATTCAGTTTTTGGACTTAAAAGCCCAACAGGCTCGCCTTGGCCCCGCATTGCGTGCGCGCATAGATAACGTGCTGGCGCATTGCCAGTTCATTCTGGGATCGGAAGTGGTGGAACTGGAGCAGCGGCTGGCCGCGTATTGCGGCGCGACGCATTGCGTGAGTGTCAGCTCCGGCACCGATGCGTTGCAGATTGCCATGATGGCCGAAGGCATTGGCCGCGGGCACGCGGTGTTCCTGCCGGCCTTTACATACACGGCCACGGCCGAGGTGCCGCTGGTGCTGGGGGCAACCCCGGTGTTTGTCGATATCGACCCGAATACGTTTCAAATCGATCCCGAGGATCTGGCGCGGCGAATTGCCAGTGTGAAGGCGCAGGGACAACTCAAGCCCGCGGCGATTGTCGGCGTGGATCTTTTCGGCCAGCCGGCGCCGTGGCCGGCGCTGCGGGAGATTGCCGCCGCGGAGCAGATGTTTTTGCTGGATGATTGTGCGCAGAGTTTTGGCGCGAGCCTGGGCGGGCAAAAGCTCGGGCGCGCGGGAGATGCCACAGCGGTGAGCTTTTTCCCGAGCAAGCCGCTGGGCGGATATGGCGATGGCGGGGCGCTGCTGACCGATAGCGATGAGCGGGCGGCGCTGTACAGGAGTTTGCGCACGCATGGCGAGGGGACGACGCGCTATGAGGTGCTACGCACCGGAATGAACGGGCGGCTGGATACGCTGCAAGCGGCGGTGCTGCTGGCCAAGCTGGATGTTTTCGATGCCGAACTGGCGCAGCGGGCGCGGATCGCGGCGATATACGACGCGCATTTGCCGGACTGGGTGAAAACTCCGGCGCGGGTGGCTGATAGCGAAAGCGCCTGGGCGATCTATGCCGTTTTGCTGGCGGATGGCGCCGCGCGCGACCGGGTGCAGGCATCGTTGAAGGCGGCCGGCGTGCCGACCGCGATTTATTATCCGCGGCCGTTGCACCATCAGCCGGCGTATCGGCCTTATCATGGGGGAAACCCGCTGCCGGTATCGGAGGACGTGGCGACGCGGATTTTGGCGTTGCCGATCCATCCGGATTTGAGCGAAGCGCAGGCTCGGTTTGTTTGTGAGGCAGCGGCGGGAAGCTGAGAAAAGCAGTTCAAAAAAGAAACGGCCTCCTTGTCTCTTTTTATTGTTTTATCGGGATGGACGATAGAAGGCTTTCGAGCCCGGCTTGTTGCGCGGCCGTAAAAGCGCGTTTCGGGAGGATTATGAACGAGAATTTGGCCTGGTAGAGCAGGATCAAATTCTCGTCTTCCTGGCGCCGCCAGATTTTGTCCCACGTGAGGTTAGCGCGGGAAGATTCCGTTTTGAGCTGCATGCCGGACTGGTCCCAGGTGAGATTGGCCGGCTCGGAAAGGGCGCCCAGGCGGCGATAGGCTTTGCGGGCGCGGCGAGGAACGCCGTATTTCTGGTCAGCCCAGAAAATCGCGATCAAAACCAGCACGAAGGCGCATTGCACGATCGCCTCGATGTGATTGGCGCCGCGCGGCAGCCGGATGAGTGTGACCACATTCCAGGCGAACCACAGGAAAAACAGGCCCATGAGTGCCAGGGCGAAACGGCCCGTGGTCGTGCGCTTATATTGAAGTTGCGCCGCGGAAATGACGTCCGCTTCGGTGAGGCGAAACGCCACCTGGTGTTGTTCGGTATCCATGAGTAGGGCTCGGCGCGAGGGGGGGTGGACGGCGATTTCGTTCTTCAACCTAGTGGTCCGATCCCAACGCTCACTACCAGAGCGTTGGGTGAATCGGCCCACAAAAACAGAGGCTAGTGGTTAAACTCCAAGGACTCTTCCTTTGGAGCCTAACCACTAGCCGATAATTTCGCGCGACGCACCAGACGGGCCGCTCCAGAGCGGGTGATTGGGCGACGGGGGCTGCACAGATGTTATGCTATCGGATTAGCGTGACGGAAACGCCGGCGGCTGTTGCGATGGCGGGCCACAGTCGCGCGGCGGTCATGGCTGGAACGTTTTTGGATCTGGCGAGGTCCAGGCAGTAGCGATCGCCACGAGAGAGGCCGCCGGCGAGCGTGAGCGGGCGGAGCATGACGGCGTCGTAGGCGAGGGGAGCGTGGTTTCGCATCCTGGCTCGCCGAGGCGCATGGCCAGCAAGGCGGAGGCGTCGAGGACGATTTCCGTTATTCTGCTTCGGCGTCGTGGCTGCGGTCGGCGAGGAAGTCTTGCATGGACGCGCCAGTGGCGTGCGATGTCAGCCTGCGACTGAGGGACTGGGCGCGGGCGACGACCTAGTGGTGCGTGCGGAGGATTATGGCGTCGCCAGCGTCCTCGACGAAGACATCGCCGCCATGGGAGAGGCCGTGCTTCTTTCGAAGGCCGGCGGGGAGCTGAGTCGCCCGTCTGGCATCACTTTGCTTTCATGGCGCGCCTCCACGAAATGGCATGAGGAGAATATTACGCCACATTGAAACACTTACGCCACCCATTTGACATTTGATGGGCGAACGACAAAGGAATTAGAGCAAAAGTTTTTTGGTTTTTTTCAAAAAAGAACTGCTTTTTCTGCGCCTTAACTTTCGAGCTCACTATCCCAGTAGAGATAGTCACGCCAGCTCGTATGCAGATAGTTAGGCGGAAACGCGCGCCCGTTCTCCTGCAGCTCCCAGGTGCTTGGCTGGCAGGGCTTCAACCGAGGAAACATATGGCACTCGCGGGGAAGCTTGGACCCTTTGCGCAAGTTGCAGTGGGCGCAGGCGGTGACGACGTTTTCCCATGTGGTGCGGCCGCCGCGGCTGCGCGGGATCACGTGGTCGAAGGTAAGTTCGTGGGTGGGGTAGCGGTCGCCGCAATATTGGCAGGAGAAGCCGTCGCGCAGGAACACGTTGAAGCGGGTGAAGGCCGGCTTGCGCGAGGTAGGAATATAGTCCTTCAGCGCGATGACGCTGGGCAAGCGGATGGCGAGGCTGGGGGAGTGGACCTCGACGTCGTACTCGGAGAGCACCGAGACGCGGTCGAGGAACACGGCCTTGATGGCATCCTGCCACGCCCAGACGGAGAGCGGAAAATAGGAGAGGGGCCGGAAATCCGCGTTCAGGACAAGGGCTGGGAAATGTTGTCCGCCGTCGGGCAAAAACACCGCTCCTGTTAGGGCGGCGTCCCACCACCGCGGGCTGCCCCGCGGTTTACCAAGACAAGCTCCCCGGAGGGACCGGGGTCGACTCGCCTTGTAATAGAGGGCGCCGCCGAGAACCGCGCGGTTTATGGCAAACGCCGGGCGGTGTCGCAAGGCGCGGGTTGGTGATTCATATTCCTGTCATGCTTAAGGCTTTCCAAAGGGTTCTTGCGTGGGGGTGGTAACGCGGTTCGCGCCGAGCCCCACTGGGTTTCTGCATCTGGGCCATGTGCATGCGGCCGGCGTTGCGTGGCGCGCGGCGCGGGCGGCGGGCGGCCGGTTCCTGGTGCGGCTTGAGGATATCGATCCGCAGCGGTGCCGCCCGGCGTTTGCCGCGGCGGCGCTGGAGAATTTGGCCTGGCTGGGATTTTCGTCCGATGCGCCGGTGCGGGTGCAGTCGATGCATCTTGCGGACTACCGGCGGGCGCTGGAAGGCTTGGTGGGACGGGGGCTGGTATATCCATGCTTCTGCTCGCGGGCGGAGATAGTGCGGGAGTTGGCTGCCGCCGGGGCGGCGCCGCATCCGGGCGAGGGAGGCGTGACGTATCCGGGAACGTGCCGGCAGCTTCCAGCGGCGGCCCGGGCGGAAAGGTTGGCCGCGGGGCATGCGCATGCCTGGCGGCTCGACATGGCGGCTGCGTTGTCGCA
>Ga0116226_10002454_pt1 | contig 16166 bp, 14 predicted proteins | sample S1TSphfallax_FD_89692 | JGI IMG/M metagenome (GOLD analysis project Ga0116226, IMG submission 89692) | Host-associated microbial communities from peat moss isolated from Minnesota, USA - S1T2_Fa - Sphagnum fallax MG | ecosystem: Host-associated > Plants > Peat moss > Unclassified | place: USA...
CAGGTCAGGTATTTCGACCGCAAACTGCCTTCAGATGACGGGCACAGGGTCGACCCGCGATGGCGGCAGGTATTATGAAACGCGCGCAACACGCCCGCCTCGTCGCGCAGCAACAGGATCTGCTGGGTCCCGATCTCGAACGTCCGATAGGCGAGCGGAGCGGCGAGCACCGCGCTGCGGCAGAGATAGATCCAGTTGCGATACCAGATCTTGGAGAGATCATGGTCGAATTGCTGGGGGTTGAAATAGCTGGCGCTCGGCAGGGTCGGTTGCACATCGGCGAGCCCGTTCCAGTCCTGTGCGGCCACGCTGCTCATCCGAACCACCCTCTTGTCACAAAACATCGAGTGCCAAGATTACAGCAACCGGCATAGAATGGCATCGAGCTTTCGGCGGATACGGCCTCCTCTGTCTCCCTCTCTGCCCTACAGGGGCGGAGAGGGTCGGGGTGAGGGGGGGATTTTCCGCTCGCGTATGGGCGCCGATCTCGCTTCGGCACAGCCCCCCTCACCCTAACCCTCTCCGCCCTGAAGGGCAGAGAGGGGATTTTCTTCGCGATAGGACACCCCATGCAACAACGGCAATTCGGCCCCCTCGCCGACCGGGTTTCGGTCATCGGGCAAGGCACCTGGCAGATCGAGGCGAGCGACCGCGCCAGGGTGATCGCGACGCTGCGGCGTGGTCTGGATCTTGGCCTCACCCATATCGATACGGCAGAGTTGTATGGATCCGGTCTCTCGGAAAGCATCATCGGTGAGGCGATCGAGGGGAGAGGGGATGAGGTGTTTCTGGTCTCCAAGGTGAAACCCAATAACGCGTCACGGCGCGGTACGATTGCCGCCTGCGAGGCATCGCTGAAGCGCCTCAAGACGGACAGGCTGGATTGTTTTCTGCTGCATTGGCCGGGATCATATCCGCTGGAAGACACGATCGCGTCGTTCGAGGAACTGCAGCAGGCGGGCAAGGTCCGCTCCTGGGGTGTCAGCAATTTCGATGTCGACGATCTCAAAGCGGCGCTGGCGATTGCCGGTCCCGGGCGGATTGCGTGCAATCAGGTGCTGTATTATCTGGGCGAACGGGGGATCGAGCATGCCGTGATCCCGTGGTGCGCCGAGCATGGCGTGGCGGTGGTGGCCTATAGCCCGTTTGGTCAGCATCGTTTTCCGGACGACGATCCGACCCTCACGGTGATTGCCGGAGCGCATAACGCTACGCCGCGGCAGGTGTCCCTCGCCTTTCTGACCCGCAAGGCTGAAATCTTTGCGATCCCGAAGGCATCGACGCTGCCGCATGTCGAGGAGAATGCAGGCACTGTCTCGCTCTCCGCCGCCGATCTTGCGCGGATCGACGCGGCTTTCCCGCTCGGTGCGCCGCCCAGCATCCTGCCGACACTATGAGCGCGAAATCCATCCGCACGGCGGTCCTCGATTTGCCGCGCTTTCCGATCGTTGCGATTGCCGAATATGGCCGTGCCGTCGGCGGGGTGACGCCGCTCTGGTTCGGTGAATCCGACCGCACCACGCCCGACTTTATCACCGAGGCTGCGATCGCAGCGCTGCGCGGTGGCCACACATTCTATCAATCAAGCCGTGGCGATCCGGAACTGCGCGCCACCATCGCCGCCTATATGACCGGGCTTTATGGGGCGGCGATTACCGAGGATCGGATCAACATCACCCCGTCCGGGATCAGCGCGATTGCGGTGGCGCTCCAGGCCGTGGTCGAGCCTGGCAGCAATGTCGTGATGGTGACGCCGGTCTGGCCCAATGCCGGAAGGTACGTGACGCTGCTCGGCGCCGAATTGCGCGAAGTGGCGCTTGATCGGCTGGACGCGGGCTGGAGCCTCGATCTCGACCGGCTGAATGATGCGATCGACGAAAAGACGGCGGCGCTGTTCCTCAATTCGCCCAATAATCCGACCGGGTGGATGGCCGATGATACGACGATGGCGGCGGTCGTCTCTCTCTGCCGGCGGCGCGGTATCTGGCTGATCAGCGACGAGGTTTATACGCGGCTGGTCTATGACCGGTCGGTCGCGCCTTCGGCGCTGCATTACGCGGAGCCGGATGACCGCGTGCTGATCATCAACAGTTTCTCCAAGAACTGGTCGATGACCGGCTGGCGCCTCGGCTGGTTGACCTCGCCGCCGGGCTGTGCCGGCGAGATGGAAAAACTCTGCGAAACCCAGACCGGCGGCGCCGCCAGCTTCATTCAGCGTGCCGGGATCACGGCGATCCGCGAGGGCGAAGCCTATCTAAGCGGGCTTATCGAGAATTTCCGGCTGAGCCGCGATCTGGTCTCACGCTGCCTCACCGCCTGCCCCGGCGTGAACTACGCGGCACCCGATGCCGGGTTCTACGCGTTCTTCTCGGTCGAGGGCGAGCCGGACGGCCTAGCACTGGCCCGCCGCCTGATCGACGAATCCCGCATCGGCCTCGCGCCGGGCATCGCGTTTGGGGCTGGGGCGGAGGCCTATGTCAGGCTGTGTTTTGCGAGTTCGCGCACTGTGCTGAGCGGGGCGCTGGAGCGGTTGCGTGCAGTGTTGGCGGGGTGACATATGCAAGGAAATGCCTGCTATCGCTCATGTTACTGAGCGCCTTTGGCTGCTCAAGCGCCTGGGCGGCCGATGATTGCAAGGATCCAGAAACCACTATCGATATGCGGCGCTGTGCCGCCCAGGAATTGAAACAGGTCGATGCGAAGCTGAACGCTGCATATACCAAGCTGCTCGCAGCAATCGACGAGGAAAGCAAAGCACGGCTGCGCGAAACGGAGCGGGCGTGGATCGCGTTTCGCGACAAGGAATGCTTGTTCCGCACGCATGGCGGCGCCGATCAGGAGGGCAGCATCTGGCCGCAAATCGTACTGCAATGCACCACGGACTTGACGAAGCAACGCCTGCACGAGTTGCGGTCGCAGCTCAAATGCCAGAGTTGGGATTTGTCGTGCCCAGCGCAATAGACGATGCGTAACGTCCCCCACCTTGTGCCTTTTTGAACAGGTTATATCTCCTCTCTGCCCTTTAGGGCGGAGAGGCAGGGAGAGGTGGGGATGGCGAAGCCATTGAAATGCTGAACGTTATTCGAGCTTCGCGCGCCCCCCTCACCCATCCTCTCCGCCCTGAAGGGCAGAGAGGGGCGATGACCTATTTTAGATGTCGTTGACAACCTCACTTCGCCGCTGCGTCCACCTTGGTAAAGGCGCCCAGCATGCAGATCGAGCCGGTGTCGCGGATCTTGATCGTCTGAAGGTTGGAGCAGATCTCGTCCGTGCCGGGATTGGTCGGGCTGTACTCAAAGCCGCGCGTGTTCATCCTCAAGCCGAAGCATTTATCGGTCAGCGTATTCTTCCAGACCGTGTGATCGCGCATATGGAACAGGATCGTGCTGTCATCCGGGATCGAGGTGTGGTCGATATTATAGGCGCGGATGCACACGCTTTTGGCGTCTGCACCGGGATCGGCCAGCGCCACGGCCGGCAGTGCCACCAGTGCGAAACACTGCATCAGGAGAGAACGGGCGGATCTGGTCATTTCATCCTCCAATGTCCGGCCAACCGACACAACTACCCTGGCATAGACAAGGTTCCGGTTCGACGGATTTTCATTGTTGACAGTATATTAGCGGTTATGCTGTTTTCTTGTCCGCCACAGGCTCTCGATAATCGGCACCTAAATTGCAATGATTGGGGTGAAGCCGATACGAGAGTGGCCAAAATAGGCGCAACAAAACTGCCATGGGATCGGTATCCCGCAAGGTGGTTGAGCCATTAACAAGGGGTCAAAGATGAAATTAACGCGTTGGGGCGCGAGTACACTCGCGATTGCGACAGTAGCGTTTGCGCAGAATAGCTGGGCCCAACAGGCCGCAGCACCGCAGCAGGCCCAGGCCACGCCGGGCAACGATGACGGCCTGGAGACATTGATCGTCACGGGTACCCGTACAAAAGGCGTCAGTGCCGAACAAAGTTCCGCACCAATCGAGGTTGTCGGGGCCGAAAGCCTCGCCAGCACAGGCCAGCCCAATCTGACCCAGGAACTAACCCGCCTCGTCCCATCCTTTTCAACGCCGGCTGCAGGTGGCGACACCGGCGCGCTCACGGTCACGGCTCAGCTTCGTGGCCTTAGCCCGAACGATGTGCTGGTGCTGGTGAACGGCAAGCGGCGCAACGCCTCTGCCAATATCTTTGCCGATCCGGGACCGCAGCAAGGCTCGAACGCGGTCGATCTTGACCTTATTCCGGCCGCGGCGATCGATCATATCGAAGTGCTGACCGATGGTGCCGCTGCGCAATATGGCTCGGACGCGATCGCCGGCGTTATCAATATCATCTTGAAGAGCGCCGATCATGGCGGCAGCGTGTCGGCAACGGCCGGCCAGTATTACGAAACCAAATTCCCCGAAGTCCATGAGGGGGGCCAGGGGTTCCAGGTCGATGGATCGGCTAACGCTGGCGCAGCGCTGGGCGAAACCGGCTTCATCAACCTGACCGCCGAAGACAAGCATCACGATAACAGCAACATTACCGGCGCTGATAATCGTGGGGCCGCGGGCGGTGTACCGGCGGATCCCTATCAGAGCCGCATTGACGGCGACCCGGAAAGCACGCTCTATAATTTGGCCTATAATGCCGGCGAGAATGTTGACGGGTTTGATTTCTACTCCTTCGGTACATACTCCTACCGCCACGCAAAGGCAGCTGAGAATTACCGAACGGAAACCAAGGCGGCGGGGCTGACGGGACCGGACGGCGTGACGCTGCCCAATCCCTACCCATTAGGCTTCGAGCCGTTCGAAACAATCACCGAAAACGATTATTCGTTTACGGCAGGCGTCAAGGGCACCGTCTTTGGCTGGGATTACGATCTGAGCTCGACCTATGGCGTCGATCAGGATGATATCGGCAATGTCGGCGGCCTGAATATTCAGCTTTACCAAGATACCGGTAACAGCAACCCGCATGTGTTCCGCACCGGGAATCTCAATGATTCCGAATGGACCAACAATCTTGACTTAACCCATGCCTATGACATTGGGCTTGCCGCACCGCTGAATATCGCGTTCGGTACCGAATATCGCTATGAAACCTTCCAGCTTGTTGCAGGCGACCCAGCCTCACGCTTCGGCGCCGGTTCCCAAGCCAATCCGGGCTTCAGCCTGACCGATCAACATAATGTGTGGCAGGACAGTATCGGTGCCTATATCGATGCTCAGACCAAGATCATACCGCAATGGACGGTCGATACGGCTGGCCGGTTCGAACATTATGATAATTTCGGCGATACTGAGGACGGCAAGGTCTCGACACGGTACGATTTCATTCCAGAATTCGGCATCCGGGCGACCGTCAGCAACGGCTTCCGCGCGCCCTCGCTGACCCAGGAATATTTCTCGGCGACCAATGTCGGTCCGGGTTTTGCCTCCGCGCAGTTGCCGGTGAACTCGCCGGGTGCACGTCTCTTGGGCGCTCAGCAGTTAAAGCCAGAAGTGTCAGACAATTACAGCGTTGGTATGGTCGCTGAACCGGTACCGCATCTCCATGTGTCACTTGATGCCTACCAAATCGACATCCGCAATCGTATCGTCGATTCTGGACTGTTCTCGAATGATTTGGTGACAAAGGCAATCGAGCTAAATGGCAATCAAGTCGAACCAGGCGACGCGGTTACGGCACAGTATTTCGCCAATGCGCTCGGGACCCACACACGCGGCGCCGAACTTTCGGCCTCCTACCCGCAGGATTACGGTGCGGCGGGTGAAGTGCTGTACTCAATCACCGGCAATTATAACAATACCGTAGCGGAAGTATCGTCCGGCAATATCAAGCGTTATTTCGCAGATGGCTCGCTTGCTTCGGCACTGTCCTACCTGACCAGTGGCGCGCCGCACTACAAGCTGATCAACAACGCCTTCTGGACGAATGATCCGTGGGACGTCAATCTGCGTGGTACCTTGTACGGTCAATCGAGCACGATAGATCCGAACGAAGCCACCGGCGCTTACGTCTTCAACAAAGTGTCTCAGGCGTTTATCGTCGATCTGGAAATGGGCTATACGCTCAACAACTGGCATTTCTCGATCGGCGCGAACAACCTCCTCAACCACTTCCCGAACCGGGTCAATTTCGACACGGATTCGCCCCACACCGAGGTTTACAACAGCTTCGCGGCTTACGGTTATCAGGGCGGCTACTACTACACCCGCGTGACCTACAGCTTTGGCGAAGAAGCCCCGCCCTCGCCCGTCGTCCCGGCCGTGGTTCCGGTCGAAGCACCGAAGCCGGTGCCGGAAGTGAAGACGCCGGAGAAGCAGCGCTCGTTCCAGGTGTTCTTCGATTTCGACAAGTCCGAAATCACCGAGGCTGCGTCCCAGGTGATCGCGGCCGCTGCGGACAGCGTCAAGGCGGGTAACGTCACGACGATCACCGTGACCGGTCATACCGACACGGTCGGTACCGCCCGCTACAACCAAGCTTTGTCGGAGCGGCGTGCCGCTGCGGTGAAGAAGACTCTGGTTGCGGATGGCGTGACGGCCGGCGAGATCACCACGATCGGTGTCGGCAAGACCGGCCTGTTGGTCCCGACCGCGGATGGCGTGCGCGAGCCGCAAAACCGCCGGGCGGAAATCGTCCTGCAATAAGCTGGGCGTGTGCCAAAACCAGCCGCTCGGGTCATTCCGGGCGGCTGGTGTTTTTTTTGGGGACGACGAAGGTTCCGCATGAAATCCAATTCCCTTCTCCTCCTGCTGTTGCTCGGAACCAGTACCGCGGTCGCCGCGGAACCCGATCCCATCGACCCGGCGCCGACCGCCAAGGATTGGGAGGCGATTGCCAAATTGCCGGATTGGAGCGGGATCTGGTCGCCCGATGTGCGCGATCAATTTGCCCAGATGAAAACCAACCCGCCGCCCTGGACACCCGAAATCGCGAAGCAGATTGATTTCCTGGCGGCCGAAGAGAAGGCCGGGCGCCCGAAAGGGCTCTTCGTTGACTGCCTGCCCGAAGGCATGCCGAGCTGGATGCTGATCACCCATAACGCGTTCGAGGCGCTCTATTCGCCCGGGCGGGTGACGTTCCTTGGCGAATCCGATGGCGATCGGTTACGCCGGATTTATACGGACGGACGGCCGCATCCCGACGACCCGGATCCGAGTTTCCATGGACACTCGATCGGCCATTGGGAGGGCGATACGCTGGTCGTCGATACGGTCGGCATCTTCCCGGAGACCTATCTCGCGATCGACGAAGCGATCGGGGTGCCGAATAATGGCGATATGCATGTGGTCGAGCATATCCATCTGGTCGATGCCGGAACGCTGCATGATGATCTGGAAATCACCGCGCCGCATATCCTGACCCATCCGTGGAAGACCACCCGGACCTATTTCCGGCAGCGCGCCCGCAAGTTCGATATTATCGAAGGCGAGTGCCTGCAAGGCAGCTTTACCGAAGGCAAGGACAAGGACGGCAATGCCGTATTCGTCCCGGTCCCGCTCACCCATGACGGCAACCAGGCGCCGCATAGTCCGTAGAGCGGCATGAATTATCGCGACAGGCGCTTTCAGCAAATTCCTCCCCTGCGAAGCGGGGGAGGGGGACCATGCGCAGCATGGTGGAGGGGGCAAGTGCGCACCAACACTGAACATGCCCTTGGACGATGTCAGGTCGAACCTTCTCCGAAAATTGTTGTAGCAGGACCGTGTGCGCCCCCTCCACCACGCTTCGCGTGGTCCCCCTCCCCCGCTTCGCGGAGGAGGATCTCTAAAGTAAATTGAGGATAAAGATGGTTCGTTCGCTCTTGATCGCCACTGCGCTCTTTTTGGGTGTCGCCGCGCCGGCGCTGGCGCATCATTCCTTCGCCATGTTCGACACTACGAAAATGGTGACGGTCACCGGTACGGTGAAGGAGTTTCAATGGAGCAATCCGCACGCGGTGCTGTTGGTCGTCACGGAGGCGCCCGATACCGGTGCCGCGGATCTCTGGACATTGGAACTGACCAGCCCCGGCAATCTCACCCGCAGCGGCTGGACCCGTCATTCGCTCAATCCTGGTGACAAGGTCGAAGTGCAGTTCAACCCGCTGCGCGATGGCACGCATGGCGGCGGGTTCAATCAGGTGAAGCTGCTCAGCACCGGCCAGGTGTTGACGTCAACGCTGCAAGATTTATCGAAACCGGGCGTGCCCTGAGGTGCGCCACCGCTCTGGAGCCTGATCATGACCACCAGCAATCAACGCACCGCAGATCACGCAATCGACAAACTCTTCCTTGACCGCTGGTCGCCGCGCGCTTTTACCGGCGAAGCGATCAGCGAGGCAGACTTACTGACCTTGTTCGAGGCCGCGCGCTGGGCGCCGTCTTCCTATAATTCTCAGCCCTGGCGGTTTCTCTACGCGCGGCGCGACACGCCCTCCTGGGCGACGTTCCTCAATCTCTTGATCCCTTTCAACCAATCCTGGGCCAAGGATGCCGCGGCGCTGATCGTGATTGTGTCACGCTCAACCATGCTGCCGCCCGGCGCCGAGAAAGAAATCCCGTCGCACAGCCATTCCTTCGATACCGGCGCTGCCTGGGCGCAACTGGCCTTGCAAGCGACTCTGTCAGGCTGGCAGGCGCATGGCATGGTCGGATTCGATCTCGAAAAGGCGTTCCAGGTCCTGAACGTACCTGCTGGTTATCGGGTCGAGGCCGCGGTCGCGATCGGCAAGGTCGGCGACAAATCGACCCTGCCGGATTATCTCCAGGCGCGCGAGCATCCGAGCGACCGGAACAAGCTGGATAAGATCGCGTTCGAGGGCGGCTTCCCGCCCACCTGACGGACGCATGCGCTTTACCTTACGGCAGCTCGATTATTTCGTGGCGGCGGGCGAGACGGGCAGTATCACGCTGGCATCGGGCCGGCTCCATATCTCGCCCCCCGCGATTTCCGGCGCGATCGCCCATCTCGAACGCGAATTGGGCGTTCAGCTCTTCCTCAGGCACCATGCGCAAGGCTTGTCGCTGACCCCGGCGGGCCAGCGCCTGCTGGTCCAGGCCAAGCTCGTCCTGCACGAGGCCGGCGGCCTCTATGATCTTGCGAGCGATATCACCGGGACGGTTGGCGGCGTGCTGACCATCGGCTGCATGGTAACGGTGGCACCGATGGTCCTGCCGGAGCTCTGCCATCATTTCACCGCGCGCCATCCCGACGCCGAAATCCGGCCGGAAGAAGGCGACCAGAAAAGCCTGATCGAGGGTCTGCGCAGCGGCCGGATCGAGCTCGCCCTCACCTATGATCTCGACCTGGCCTCGGACATCCTGTTCGAGGGGCTCGCCGAGCTGCCGCCCTATGCGCTGCTGGCCGAGGATCACAATCTCGTGGCCGAGCCCATCCTGACGCTGGAGACGCTGGCGCAGCACCGGATGATCCTGCTCGATTTGCCGCAAAGCCGGGATTATTTTCTGGCGTTGTTTCGCGATCAGGGGCTGACGCCGCTGATCGGCGGGAGTTCGACCCACCAAGAGGTTCTCCGCACGATGGTCGCCAATAATTACGGTTACGCGCTCGCCAATGCGCGGCCCCGGTCGGCGGTGGCACTGGATGGGCGAAAGCTGGTGACGCGCAAGCTCGACGGCACACATCGGGCGCTCAAGATCGGCCTCGCCCGCTCTGCACAGCTCAAGCCGACCAGGCTGATCGAGGCGTTCAGCCACCATTGTCGCTCGGAAATCTCGGATCATGCGATCCCGGGCATGGCGCCGCCACTATGACCGAAACGCTGCGCATCCTCGGCGATCTGTTGCGGTTTGCCACGGTCAGCCGCGATTCCAATATGGCGCTGATCGAGTATGTGCAGGCGTATCTCGCCCGCCATGGCATCACCAGCCAACTGATCCCCGACGATACCGGCGCCAAGGCCAATCTCTATGCCGTGATCGGTCCGGCCGATATACCGGGCATCATGCTGTCCGGCCATACCGACGTCGTACCGGTCGAGGGCCAGGCCTGGAGTGTCGACCCCTTCGACGCGACGCTCCGGGATGATCGCGTGATCGGCCGCGGCAGTGCCGATATGAAAGGCTTCATCGCCTGCATATTGGCGGCAGTGCCGCGCTTCGCCGCCGCAAAACTCTCACGGCCGATCCATATCGCGCTCTCCTATGATGAGGAGGTTGGCTGCCTCGGCGTGCGGCGGATGATCGACATGCTGGAGCGCGCCCCGGTGCTGCCCGCCTTCTGCATCATCGGCGAACCGACCTCAATGCAGATCGTGGTCGCCCACAAGGCGAAACTCGCAGCGGAGGTGAGCATCACCGGCCGCGAGGCGCATTCGAGCCTTGCCCCCACCGGCCTCAACGCGATCCATCTGGCGCTCGACCTCATCACCGAAATCCGCGCGCTGCAACGCGAGATCGAACAGAGTGGCACCCATGATGACGGCTACAGCGTGCCCTACACCACGCTCCATGTCGGCACCATCTCAGGCGGCACCGCGCTCAATATCGTACCCAACCACTGCCGGTTCGGCCTGGAAATACGCTGCACCCCGCCGGATCAGCCGGAAGCAATCCTGTCGCGGGTGATCGACGCCGCAGCCCGTATCGAGGCGCAACATCAGGAGCGTTTCCCGGAGGCATCGCTGGCGATCCAAATCACCAACACCTACCCCGGCCTCGATACCGCCCCCGATTCAGAGATCGTCCAGTTCATGCACGAACTCCTGCGCACCAATTCAGTCGGCAAGGTCGATTTCGGCACCGAAGGCGGCCTCTTCCAAAGCCGCCTCGCGCTCCCGACGATCGTCTGCGGTCCCGGCGACATCGCACAGGCGCATAAACCGGATGAATGGATCGCACTGGAGCAACTAGCGCGGTGCGATGGGTTTCTCGAAGCGCTGGTAGGGCGGTTGAGCCGATCAGGCACAAAATAGGTCATCGCCCCTCTCTGCCCTTCAGGGCGGAGAGGATGGGTGAGGGGGGCCGCCCCGATAGCTCGGTACTTTCAATGGCTTCGCCACCCCCCTCTCCCTGCCCTCTCCGCCCTGAAGGGCAGAGAGGGTTCTAACTACGGATCCCCCGGCACGCCATAAGACGGCGCGGCGCCCGGTTCCAGCGCGCGGGTGATGTAGGGATCCATTTCCGGTTCATAGCGCGTCCATAGAGCGGTAAGCGCGCCGATCGGGTCGCTGTCGTGCCAATCGACCCTGAGATCGACCAGCGGCCAGCTTTCGGTGCCGACCACCAGCAGGCCGGCGGAATGGACCGGGCCGCTTTCGCCGCCGGCCGCGAGGCCCGCCGCCAGTGCCATGATCAGGCGGGTTGGAAGTGGCGCCTCGGCGGCGAAACCGGCAATCATCGCTTGTGGAATACCGGTATTGGCCAGCAGATTGCCGGCAGCAATCGCGCCCTCCCCTTTTGCGACCGCGTTTATGCCGAGCGTGTGCGCGCCGGAGAAAGATGCGGTTCCGCCCGCGGCATCGACTGCGATTAGTTGGCGATATTGGATATGCGGCACGGTGCGGCGCAGAATCTCGATCGCGTCTTCGGCGCTGGCACCCAGCGCCAGGAGATCCAGCATGCGCGGCCCCAGCCTTGGATCGGTGATGTTCTGGGTTGAGACCGCGCCGATCCCGGCCCGCGCATAAGGGCAGCGTGCCGCGACGGCAGGCGATGACGATGAGATCGCGACCCCGAACCGCCCCGTGGTTGGACAGCGCGCGGCGATCGAGAACGTCACCTCGGCTTCACCGCGATGATATCGACCTCGACCAGCCATTCCGGCCGGGCGAGCGCCACCACCACGAGGCCGGTGAAGACCGGAAACACACCCTTGAAGCGCCGCCCCAGCACGCGATAGACCGGCTCGCGATAGCGGATATCGGTCAGATACACCGTTACCTTGCAGATATGGGCGAGCGCGCTGCCGCATTCTTCCAGCAGCAGCGTGATATTATCGGCGACCTTTTCGGCCTGCGCCGCCGGATCGCCGACGCCGACATTGTCGCACGTCTCCAGATCCTGCGCCACCTGACCGCGCAGATAGATCGTGTCGCCCGCGATCACCGCCTGACAGAGATCATTATCCAGCTTCTGTTCCGGATAGGTGTCCTTGGTATTGAATGGCCGGATGCGCTGATGGACACTCATGCGGCCACTGCCGGACGCTTGCCTGTGACCCGGTCGGAGAGATCCGCGGCACGGCGCACGAAATCCAGCGGACCTTCAAAATCGAAATTGCGATAGGCGGCATTCAAATGCGCAAAGGGCGGCGATTGGGCGAAGAGCTGAAACGTCAAACGGTGCCCCGCATAGTCGGAATTGAGCAAATCGCGGGCGAAGGCCAGCAGCTTGCGCCGATCCTCGGCCACCCAATTCTCGCCAACGCTGTAGAATTTTTCCAGCCAATGCCGCGTCTCGGGTGCCGCAAAACTCGCCTGATCCGGCGTCACACAGATCTGGCCGCCGCAAAGCTCACGCGCCAAATGCATCATCGCCGGTAATTGTGTGCAGGCGACGACCCGGCCGGTATAGAGCAGTGACTGATTCGGCATCAGCAGCCCCGCCGGGCTCGGCTCGGCAAGCGCGATCGACGCAGTCAGATGGGCATGGATGCTTTCGCGATAGCAGGCAAGCTGCGCCAGCTTTTCCTGCACCGCCTGCTGCTTTTCGAGGCCGGTTTGCTTCACGTTCCAGAGCGCCGCGCCAATCATCATATCGGCAAATTTCAGGGTCCGCTGCACGAAGGCGAAAGCGGAATAACGGTGCAAGGTCGAGCGGATGAAGGTCGCGGCCTTGGTATGGCGATGGAACAGCACATTCTCCCACGGGATCAGCACATCGTCATAGATCACCATGGTGTCGACTTCGTCGAATTTGTTGGAGAGCGGGTAATCGGCCGCCGGCGCCCTGCCTGCAAAGCCGGTGCGCGCAATGAAGGTCAGGTTCGGCGCCGAGAAATCGCAGATGAACCCGACCGCATTGTTGGAATATGCGGCATCGCCCCAATTGGCGATCGTGGGCTTGGTAAAGGCCTGATTGGCATAGGCGGCCGCGGTCTCGTACTTGGCGCCGCGCACGATGATGCCGGCATCGGTCTCGCGCACGACATGCAGCAGGAAATCCGGGTCCTGCTCCTGTGGTTTCTTCGAGCGATCACCCTTGGGATCGGTGTTGGCCGAGACATGGAACGGATCTTCATGGATCACGCGCTGAATATGCCGGGTGATATTGGCGCCGAAGGTCGGATCGACCTCGTTCAGCACATCCTGCCCGTCATAGAGCGACCACATCTCGCCGACCGTTTCGTCACCGACCCGGGTCACAACGCCGCGAATATCATCGAACACCGCATCGGTCGCCCGGCGCTTGGCGTGCCAGTCCGCCTGGGTGCGCGGCAAGGTGAGGCCCACGGCGCACGGTTCGCCGTCCTGCTCGACCGTCATAATCGCCCGGGTCGCCGGATCATGCGCCATATCGTAGATCCGCGCACGGACATCGACCAGCGGCTTGAACATCGGATGCGTGGTGACGTCCTTCACCCGCTCGCCATTAATGAAGACGCGACGCCCGTCGCGGATCGAATCCCGATATTGTTGGCCGGTGCGAATCATGGCGATCCCAAACTCCAAACATAGTGCTCCTAGAGGCTGTACCCATTACAACCTGCAGGCAATTCGGGATTTCCGGGCTGCTGGTTCGGTAAAACCGAATTAGAACGGCAATGCAACTGGCGCGTAATCAAAATTTTAACTTTAGAGATAGTTTAATATTCCTAAGAATTCGACGGGCCCGCATATTGAGAACAGCTTACCCATCAATAGCAAGGAGCCCTGCTATGTCGGACAAACTAAAATTCGAACCGAACGAGGCACCGGCTGGCGGCTGGGGGGCGCTCAACGCGACAGCCAAAGTACTGCGCCATCAGCGCACAATGGTTAAAGGCGGGCGTTCGCTGCTGGCCATGAATCAACCGGACGGTTTTGACTGTCCCGGCTGCGCCTGGCCGGACCCGAAACATACGAGCTCGTTCGAATTCTGTGAAAACGGCGCCAAGGCGGTCGCGTGGGAAACAACAGAAAAGCGGGTCACGCCGGAATTCTTCGCAAAATGGACCGTCACTGAGCTGGATCAGCAAAGCGATTACTGGCTCGAAGATCAGGGGCGCCTGACCGATCCGATGCGCTATGACAAGGCGACGGACAAATATGTCCCGGTTTCCTGGAATGACGCGTTCGCGCTGATCGGCCGCGAGTTGCGCGCGCTCGAAGATCCCAATCAGGCGGAGTTCTACGCATCCGGCCGCGCCTCCAACGAGGCGGCGTTTCTGTACCAGCTCTTCGCGCGGCTCTACGGCACCAACAATCTGCCGGATTGTTCCAACATGTGCCATGAGCCAACCAGCGTCGGGCTGCCCAATTCCATGGGGCTCGGTAAAGGCACGATCGTGCTCGAAGATTTCGAGCATACCGACGCGATCTTCATCATCGGTCAGAATCCCGGCACGAACAGCCCGCGCATGATGACCGAGCTGCATAATGCCTCACGGCGCGGCGTACCGATTGTGGTCTTCAACCCGCTGAAGGAGCGCGCGCTGGTCCGCTTCGCCAATCCGCAGGATCCGATCGAGATGGCGACCGGCGGCTCGACCCGGATCGCCAGCGAATTCTGCCAGATCAAGGTCGGCGGCGATGTCGCGGCGCTGAAGGGCATCATGAAGCTGGTCATCGAGGCGGATGATGCGGCCCGCGCCAGTGGCCAGCCGGCCGTGCTCGATTGGACCTTCATTGAGGAACACACGATCGGCTTTGAAGCGCTGGCCGAGGATCTGCGGCTGACGAAGTGGGACGAGATTCTGGAGGTCTCCGGCCTGCCCTATGATCAGCTCGTGCGGGTTGCGCAGATTTACATGAACGCGAAGTCGGTCATCGCCTGCTATGGCATGGGAGTCACTCAGCATGTGCTGGGCAGTGACAATGTCCAGCAGGTCGCCAATCTATTGTTCCTACGCGGTAATATCGGCCGGAAAGGCGCCGGCATCAACCCGGTGCGCGGCCACTCCAATGTCCAGGGTGCCCGCACCGTCGGCGTTGACGAGAAACCCTCAAAGGCGCTCCTCGACCAAATGGGTCGGATCTTCGATTTCGAACCGCCGCGCGAGCATGGGCATAATGTCGTGCACGCGCTTGAGGCGATGATCGAGGGCACGTGCAAGATCTTCATCGGGCTCGGCGGTAACTTTGTGGCCGCGGTTCCCGATACGCCACGCGCCATCGCGGCCATGCGCAAACTCCGCCTGACCGTCGCGATCACCACCAAGCTCAATCGCGGCCATGTCGTGCATGGCGAAGAGGCGCTGATCCTGCCCTGCCTAGCGCGGAGCGAGATTGATTTTCAGGAAAGCGGGCCGCAATCGATCACGGTCGAAGATTCGATGTCGTTCGTCCATGCCTCGGGCGGCCTCCATGTCCCGGCCAGTGAGAATCTCAAATCCGAGATTGCGATCGTGTGCGGGATGGCACGAGCGACCTTGCTCAATACGAGAATCGATTGGAAGGCGTTCGAAGATGATTATGATTTGATCCGCGATCGGATCGAGGCGGTTTTCACGAACATCTTCAAGGATTTCAACACGCGCATCCGGCGGCCCGGCGGGTTTCGCCTGCCCAACAGCGCGACCGACCGGATCTGGCGCACACCCTCCGGCAAGGCTCAGTTCAACGTGTTCAAGGGGGTCGATGAGAACCCGCAGGTCCCCCATGCCGAGATGCTTCGGATGTCCACGGTGCGCAGCCATGATCAGTACAACACGACGATCTACAGCATGGATGACCGGTATCGCGGGGTTTATGGGTCACGCATGGTCGTGTTTATGAACAAGGAAGACATGGCGGCGCGCGGGATCGAGCCCGGTGGTCCCATTGAACTGGAAGCGCTGAACAATGACGGGATCGAACGAAAGCTGCGGAACTTCACGGCATTGGCCTATGACATCCCGCGCGGTTCGATCGCCTCCTACTATCCCGAGACCAACGCGCTGATCGCCGTCAGCTATAACGACCAGAAATGCCAGACGCCGGCGTCGAAATCAGTCCCGGTTCTAGTGCGTGCGATGGCGTCGTAAAGCGTCAACCTATCCTCCCCTGCGCAGCGGGGGAGGGGGGCCCTGCGCAGCATGGTGGAGGGGGCGCGGCA
>Ga0116226_10002455_pt1 | contig 16165 bp, 14 predicted proteins | sample S1TSphfallax_FD_89692 | JGI IMG/M metagenome (GOLD analysis project Ga0116226, IMG submission 89692) | Host-associated microbial communities from peat moss isolated from Minnesota, USA - S1T2_Fa - Sphagnum fallax MG | ecosystem: Host-associated > Plants > Peat moss > Unclassified | place: USA...
ATAATAATAATAATAATAATAAGTTTATTTCATTATTTTCACCCAATGAATAGTTGACACATGTCATTACCTAGGTTATGTAACTTAAATAAGTAGGCCACCTAACCTAGGTTGGGTAAATGACACATGGGTTGCATGTATGACAATTTGAACCCCTCACCTCTTTGAAAAACATCCAAGTCTTCAACCCTTGCACCACTAGTCAACATAAATGACAAAGATTATCATCCATTGATTATGAATAGTTTTTTTCATTACCCTATTGAAAGCTTTTGGTGTCAATATGTTATTATTAATTTAAGTTTAAATTTAAATAATTTTTAATTAGATACAATTTTAAGGATTACAAATAATTTAAGACTTAATCACTACATATTTTAATTTGTTGGAAGGTGACATCCATCATAATGATGAATTCCCTAATAATGATATCAATGTACTCATGGATAAACAAGATGCCATTCATCAAGGAATCAACAATGGATCTTATGCCACCATGGGGCACATTGTTAAAGTTACATGCATTGACTAGTCACTACATCCATTAGGCTTGGCACATTCTACCATCACCAAGCCCACAATTATTCATGGATTCAAGAACTAAGCCACTCAAATTAAGGCCATTAGATACTAAGTTCATCCAATGAAATAACCCTATGGAAAGCATATCCATTTTGGAGTTGTTTAGGGGTGTATGTTCAAGGTTAGTGGCAAAACAATAATTTGGCATCAAAGTACAATGGTATCATTGTGTAGAGATATTCATATTTATATTTTCTTACCATTTGGTTTGAATAATGCCTCTATAAAATTCCAAAACTTGATGGATTGACTGTTTGTAGGCGTTAACTTTGCCAAATGTTACATTGATGACATCATCACCTTTAATTTGATTCCAAGGGATCACATGCATCATTTGCAAGAGCCATTTCAAAGACTCAAGGGACACCACCTTAAACTTGATCTAGGTAAATGTCAATTTTTTCACACTCATGTGCAATACTTGGGTTGCATGATTTATCCAAGTGAATTTGGGGTTTAAACTTGGCTAAATTTGAAGCCATTTCACAAGTTCCCTAATCAATAGATGTTAGCCAATTATGAACCTTTTTAAGCTTGTGTAATTATTATAAAAAATTTGTTAAAAGATTTAACAACATTGTCAAACTTTTGACCCAATTAACAAGGAATGACCAAAAATGCATATCGGGTGAAGAACATGAAAGGTTCATTTTAACTTTCATTTTGCAATGACCCATAAAAGGAAAACCTCTTTAGTTACATATTAATTGCAACATTTAGGGTTGGGAGGAATGTTTACCCAATTTTATGATGATATTTGGGAGTTCATGATGGCATATGCCAAAGGTCCAACAACAAGATGAAGGCCAAGTATTATTCATATGTAGGGGAGTGCCTTGTTGTTGTTTTGTCAAATTTTCACTATAATGTTATCTTTATGGTCCATATTTTGTTAAAGGAGTAGGATGAGTACATGATTTTGGATGAGCAAGGCATTTACGATAGGGATTGATCAAGGATCTTTGTTAGTTTGAATTTTGAATTCTTGTTGGTTTTAATCATGGTGATGTGATTTGGGATTGTTCAAAAGGAGAAAGTTCTGGAAAACAAAAGGTGAGTTTTTGAGACACAATTTTGGAAAGAAAAGTGAGAGGAGTTGTAGGTACTTGTAGTAGAAAACCATAGATTTTGTTTTAATATACCGTAAATTTCAATTGTTGTTTTGGGATGTTTTTCAACAAAACATGGAATTATGTTATAATTTTGATTCATGTTTATAGTATTACAAAAAAACATAAACTTCTATAGTGAATTTTATGTTCATATTTTTGTGTGAATTTTTTAATATGAAAATATGATGAAATGAAATGTAATATTGTTTTTGGATTTTTTTTTATAATGTATTATGAAGTGTAGATTTTGGTTATATGAAATAACCATGAATATAGTGTTTTAATGAATGGCAATGTTGAGAATGTTGAGAGCTAAGGTAGGAATAGTGAATGCATGAATGTGAAATGCAAATATGTTGTTACAGTAATGTGAAATATTTTGCAAGAATTAAATTTCATGTCTACCATATTATTTATAAGAATATTATTTTGACATAACTCATAAGGCTAGTAGGGTTAATTGGGATGTTGATGGATTGAAATGGAACCCAAGTTCCAATGAAAAGGACACCATTATAGTTCGTTAACATGGTGACATGGATTTGGAAGCAATTCCAACCCAACATGCTTTTACATACCTATGTACATTATTGGTATGTTCTAAAGATGCACTACATGCTAGGTGAATGCAAAATTGAATGTCTTAATATTGGCAAAAGTTACACTCTTTATAAGTGCATGCAAGAATACTTTAAATGATCCAAATGGACATGGTTGTTACCTTAAAAAATGTTTTTGTTCTAATATTTGAATAATACATGTTCAATCACCTACAAACCTTTCCAAATTTATGTGAAAACCAATATTTAATGTAGCTGATGTCATTTTTTAATTTGGAAGTCTTAAAAGGAAAACCCACAAAGTCTAGATGAATAATGACCCATGTAAAGCTTTTCAAAACATATGCCTTTAGGATAAAGGAATTAAAAAATAAACAGAAACTACAACTCATATAGACTTACGAAGATATGGTCAAATTTTAACCATTCAAAAGTCCTTAACTATCAAATGGTCAAGGTTTTCAAATAAAATATTCTTCGTATGAATTTATCATCTTGTATTACATCATATATTGAACCCCAATAACAAATTTGGAATGTGAATCAATATAAGTTTTTCCATTTTGTGATGGTCTAGTTAAATGACAAGTCCATATTTTTCAATTTCAAAAATCTATTACTACTAACAAATGAATTTTTTTATCAATAAATAACCACATAGTTCTTTTCATAATGAATTTTCTAGTCTAGATTCAAGTCCCAATTAATTAATCTATGGATATATTAATCACCATATGCATTTGAATAAAGGGTATCCAAGAAAAAAACATTGTTTTGTCACAATAGTGAGACACTCAATCTTGCATTCACCTTACTAACATGGGTAACAAAAGTTCCCATGATGTAGACATTGAATTAGAAGGTGATGGTGGTAAACATAAATTATGCAATTCTTAAACAAAACTTCCTACCGCAAAATTTGCGCTTCAATATCTAGGTTTGAATTTTTTTTTTAAAAAAATACAATTTTGATACATTTCTAATTGTAACATTAATCTTATTGTTCACATACAAAATTATATGATCAAAATGTAACAAAATTCATACTTTTTTTCATTACTTAAATGAAATGAGCATACATCAATTTTTTAAAAATTCAAAACAAAACCTAAAATAATTTTTCATGTTTAAATTTTTATTTTATTTTTTTGCTTTATCCTTGAAATTTGATCTATAATAATAATCCTTTTCCTCCCCAATACTCCCTATGAACATCTTCATGGAAGAATATTCATTCAAATTTTCTTTCCAAAAACATAATTCAAACCTCTTCTACATCCTAATTAATTCAGAATGACAATACAAGTCCTAATTGGCTCTTGAATTAATTTTAAATGACAATTCAATTTTAATGGATTATGCCTTGGACATACATGAATATTCACCTAAATTAGCTAAATGAGTTGTGCAAATGGTGAAGTGAGGTTTACAAGAGTATGGGTTGTAAAAAAACCATACTAAATATTAAAATCTATAACTGCCATGGTTAAGTTATAAAATATAGGTTTAATTGACATAACTCTTTTGCATATTTATTTTTCACCATATCTCATACTATTTGGCCATGAGCTTGAACTACCAACTTCAATTTGACAAGATGTTATGGTTATAGTGAATTTGGAGGATCCAAAGATGTGGCTTCAAACATGTGAGCAATGAATAGCCTTGTTTTGATGGGTAATGCCAAAGGCTATGGAAAATTTGGCAATTGCTCAACATTGGGATCCATTATATTATGCCTCTAGTTGGGGAGGTGGTTATTGACCTTGAGGCTATAAATTCGAAGTAGGAAATTATGTGTAATTGTAATAAACAACATTAACTATGTTAGATGTGATTATGGGATGTCATTCTACACATGCAAAAGGTTTTATTTTCCAAAATGATGTTGTTGTAGGGTTGAGATGGTCAAACATGGAAGGACCATGTGCATAATTGGGCACCATGTCATCTTCCCAATGTGCATGGCCAAATTGACCTATATTTAATGGTGGTTTTTATTAGCCTATGATATGTTACATGTGGGCAATCTTCTAGGGCTACCATTATGTTAATTCATGATTGATGTTCTTGAGGTTTACATATGGGATGCTTGACATCACCATAAGGGGAAGTACTAATCAAAAAATGGTTTTGCATGCACCAAATAGACCTAGGTTATTTATATATCTTCATGGTTAAATAATAAAACCATTTGAAGTTTTTTTCCTTCATGATGAACCACATTTAGTTAAATATTTGGGGGATTACAATTAAGAAATTAATGATCAAGTTCACATTTGCACCCAACCTTTTGGTCTTCCCACCTTAAATCCAAGGTGTTCATTCATAGTGGACTTCACACAATTTGGGGTTTCCTATGATGTTATATGGCTTAAGGGGACCTTAGCCCCACATAAGGGATTAATTTAAGTATGATGTGCCAATTAAGGTGAACCCATCTTATTTTGTGTGGTGTGTGAACAATGGTAGGTGTAGGTGCTAATATGGTAACACGCAACAAATGTCATGAATGTTAGTTTAACTACCTAGTTAAATCAAAATTAGTTTAGTGCTAGGATGGGTTAACATAATTAATTGTGTTTTAAACTTATAGCAAGTTGAAAAGTGAACACAATTTGAGTTTTTTGGTGTTTACGATAAACTCCCAAAGCGCAAGTTCTCAAATCATTTTTGGTGATTTGAGATTCTAGAACATAATGTGTTTTTCTTTGTAAATTTTCATATGTTTTTATGCATTTGTTTCTTTGCACATGGTTTGTGTGTTGTGTATTTTACATTTTACATTTTGGGATTCTTGTTTGTTGTAGGTGAATAAAAAAAACATTGAAAGTGTCAAGTCCCCCAAAAGAACCAAAACATTGGGTATGACATCAAGACCATGTTAAATAACATGTTGATGCATGGGGACAACCTTCTTCAACAACAAGATGATATGTTAAAGATCAACACATCATTGCATCAATTATTACATCAAAACATCAAAATGGTGGCAAGGGAAAAACATGAATCACACCAAGTCAAGTTGGGTCACAACAAGATGTGTTGGGTTACTATTAATATCATCTTCTACGGCCCAACAAATACCAAAATTTTTTTAAAAAAAAACTTACTTGCTAGGAATTTTTTTAAATGGAAAAATTTAAAAAAAAATGGGACCAAAAGTTTCAACATAAAAACAATAGAATGGTAATTACCTATTTGGAATTTCCAAAATATATATATTGTCAAGTACAAGTCTTATGAAAGTCATAAAAACATGAAATTAGATGTTGCATGCACTATCATTTAGTGTACCACTTGCAAACTACTACCAAGCCATGTAGTCCCTCCTATAACATTATTTATAACCTACAATCCTACCAAAGGAAAATCCTAGGAAAAAATGGAAAACATAGAAAGACAAACATTGCAAACATTGTTGCCACTATTGTTGCCTTATCTATCACCTATAGACTATCACCAACCCTTACAACCTTCATGTAACCTCATTTCCAGCCTACTAGGAGGACATTTTCCTTCCCACAACATGTTTCCAACCCTATTGGAAGGTTGTTTACCTTCTTGCAACCCAATTCTAGAGAGCATAAAAGTCCACTTGCATAACTATCTAGCTTAATAAAACATTAAAACAAGGATAGAAGTATAATAAATAATTTCCACAAGACCAAAATTTTTACTACTCCCAAGCTTCAAGTATAACAAGTTCTTTTCCATTTCTCCCAAGCTTTTAAAAAGTTCTCTTCCAAGAAAATTAAAAAAATATTTCCAAGAAGCCACAACCATGCACAAGAATGGGGAAGATAAGATGAGAAGTTAGGACTCCAAAGAGGATTTCCTCTTTTCTAAATATTATAATCTCCCCACTAGCTTTTTTTTTTCAACTTTTGAAAGTTCTTGGAGTGGCTCCACTTAGCCAAGTAAAGTGTGCAATATGACTTTTTGCAAATTTTATGGTTGAAAATTTTGACCAATAAAAATTTACATGGTCATGTGATTGACTAACATGGCTATTATAAGAGCAATTTTTTTGACTATTCAAACAAAATAAAAGCAACCTAATTTGGCTATTTGGTGTAATCTTAGAGTAAACAATTAGTGATTCAAACACATAGGAATTGTGAGAATTGGCGCTAACTCTATTGAAGAAGTTGAAAAGTCTAGGCAATGTGCAATATGAAATAATAGACAAAGTTAGAAACCAATTGCCCAATGCACATTCAATACACACTCCAACTTCCAAGTATTGCCAGGGGAGTTGAACCCTAGTCTCAAAAGAGACTTTGTCCATGTATTATAGCGATGTGCTTGCACCCATAATTCACTCCAACCCAACCCCCAAATTTTTAAAAATTTCAAACAACAATAAAAAAACATCTCCAATAATTGAAAACCCAAAGCTACCCCACTCCACTTGGTTGCATTCCATACCTATCAAACACACTTGCATGCCACATAAACCTTTTAAGACATCAATCAAAATTGTTTTACAATGACTAGCTAACTTTTAAAAACTTGATGTAATATGTGATTCAAAAAAAGATATGACACAATTTTATACATGTAATCCAACCCAATTCACTATAAGTCGGTCCAAAAAGAAATTGGCCCATCAAAATGGGCGCAACATAGAAAAAATTAGTTGATTAAAAAAAAAACCATCTACCTTTAAACATAAAGACAATATCATGATTTTGTGTTTTTCCACTATCATAGTTATGACATTCTTGGTGCGAGAATGTTATGGAAACCCAAAGAAGCAAGAATTTTAAAGAATTTTTAAAAAATTTATAGATCAACTAGTGTAATTTGGTAAACATTCGCGGGTAAAGAATGTTATGACAAGGTGCTAAATGAAGAATTTTAAAGAATTTTATTGTGCAAAATGAAGAATGTCATCACTAGGTCCACTATGTCATGGCCTTTTCATAAAGGAAATTCTCAATAAATTGTAAAATTGTTGTGCATAAAAGTGAGTGCACAAATCCAAGTGGCAAGTTAAGCAATTTCTCAATTTATTTTTCATGAATGCCATTGCCAAGAAACAACGTTCATTTTCCACAGTTCCAAGGACTTGAACACATGCAATCTCAATAAGCTTTATGAATTCTAAAAACTTGTGTTTGAGGATGGAAGAAAAATTGATCTTGGAACATAATTGAGTGACATGATTCATAAGACAATCCCTTCTCATTACTACTTCACTATTTGCAATCAATTTCATTTTAAAAAAAGATCACTACACATCCAAAACATGGCCATCTAGGACAACTTTCACAATAACCCCCTATGTTCCCATCTTGCAAGGCATAGAGTATGTAGGTTTGATGACAGTCAAATGTTGATGGAAAACATTTTCAAATTTGTTGGGGTGATCAACCCAAAAATTAGGGTAGATCACATGTAATGCCAACATAAGATCATGGTTTGGAAATCTCGCCTCTAGCTCATGGACCAAAGACTTGGGCAATATCTTTATAAGATTTCTTCACATGAACCAAGACCTTGGGAAAATTTGGCCTCAACAAGTCTAACATCCCCTTTCACGAGACAACACTAGTTCAAGGAATATTTAGAACCAAAAAATTCAATAACGAGGTAGTTGTCTTCTTCACCATTTAAGTCTACACACCAACTCATCAAAAAAAAATTGTTGGTGAATGTTTCAAAAGCCTTCAATTCATCAAATGCAATGTCATCAAGTTTGTTGTAAGGATCATTATAATTAATAGAATTCTAATTGGTAGATATTCACAAACAAATAGGTTGTGAGATTATGCAAACTTGATCAAAGTATGCACACACTTCAAAAGTGGCAAAATGGCATGCAAACCAAAATTAGCTCCAAGTCACAAAGGAGGTTCAAATTTTTAGTGGTAATGTTGTTCTTCAAAGCATCATGTCATGCATCTTTGCAATTAAAGGCTAATATTGTTCCATCACATGTTTCACAAGAGACAACATGTTGATCCATCTAGTTTGCATGTTTCTTAGTTGTTTGTATCCCTTATCTATAAGCATATCACACAAGTTGTGATATTTAAGGAAATTCTTAGGTGAATGAGATAAAAACCCATATAAAGCTTGTAAAAGGGCTTCTAATTGAACAACCAATTTCAACTTTGATAAAACCAACACAACCAAGTTGGTTCAATGAGCAAAACAATGTATTCCCATCATAAATATAGCCACATTCTCTTTCATTTGTGCAATGACACTAGCTTTGGCACCTTGAAACACATTACTGCCATCACAACCCATTAAAATGAGCTTGGCTCCCAATTGTTTAACATTCAAACCCCCAAATGTGACCATGGCAATGAACATCAAATGAAAAATGTTTTCAACTATCCCCTGCACACCCACCTTTCTCTACATAAACCAAAAGTGGAATTCATTTCCAACCTTGAACAATATATAAATGCAAAGAAATCCAAGATGTATTATCTATTGCAGTAATTTCATTAGCGTTGATAAGTATAAATTTTGTAGCAACAATAACATTTTGAGTGGATTCCAACAACAATTTGTTCATGGGTTCAATTATGCCCCACCCTACAAAATTAGTCCAATGTTTTAAAAAAGTGTGTTTGACCTTAAGCATAGTGAAGAGGTCTTTTGGACCTTCAAAATTTGTCATAGCTTGACTTTTGGATAATAAATGGTAGATTGAAGCAACTTGGACAAAAGAAAAATTCTTGTCTTATGGAATTTTAAAGGTAATTAAATCAAGAATAGAAGGGTGTTCAGAAGTAGTGTAAAATCATTCATTCTATGCATGATGACACTTACCACTCAAATAAAAGGCACCTACCTCCACCCATGAACTAGTAACTTTAGTTTTGTAGTGACCTACATGTTTCAATAGGCAATTGAGTTTCAGAAAAAAAAAGTTTTTCCCTACCTTCTACCTTTAAACAAATACCACAATGTACTTAATGCACATTGCTTTTACAATCTACGCATGGCCCATTTATTTTTAAAGTGCCACACACCTTCATGATTTTGTTTTTATTTTTCATTACTAGGCTTAGATTTAAGGGCTCTTTTACAAGTTGTGAAACATTTGACTCAAGATGAACTTGAGCCTCAACATTAAGAATAGGGAATATGGGTTTGAATTTTAAATTGGTTCGGACTGACAAAGGACGAAACATTGTCATTCATAAAATGCATATAATTAATGTTACAAAAATGCACAAATTATTCATAAATGTTTGTCATTCACATATTGTTCATTCACAAATCATTTATCACTCATAGATTGTTCTTTGTTCTCAGATCACTCTACACACTCACTCATAAATCATTCATCTCTTTCATTTATAAATTGTTCCTTGCTTTCATTCACATATTGCTCCTTATTCTCATTCATAGGTTGTTCACGAATTTCACAATCATTCATGTTCACTTGACGCTCATAGTCATTCATAAGCATTCTTGTTCACAAATGGTCATAGTTACTCACAATCATTCACATGCATTCAGAAATGTTCACAATCATTCATAAATGCTCATAGTTGTTCATAATCACTCATAGTCAAATTGTTTGTACTTCTTCATGATTGTTCACAAACCTCCTAGATCATTCATGCTCTTTTGTTGTCGTTCACAAACTTCCTAGAGTATGCATGTTCACAATGTGGATGCAAACACTCGTGTTCACAATGTGGATGCAAACACTCGTGTTCACAATGTAAACATAGACATAGACATTCATGTTTAAACGCAAACACAGACGCAAACATTCATGTTCAATCGTAGACACACACACTGATGTTCACAAGGTAGATGCAAATGTTCATAATGTAAACACTCGTGCTCATGTTCAAAATGCAAACATAAATGCTCACAATGTAGACACTCATGTTCATGTTCACAATGTAGACATAAATGCTCATGGTTGTAACATAGATGTAGACGTTCACATTCACACTCCCTCATTCAATGTTCACAATTTTTCACTCAACGTTCATTGTTGTTCACATTCCTTCTTAATTGCCCATGAAAGCACATCTTCATAGTTGCTTATGATCACACATACATTCCCTTTTAATCATTGGAGATTGTTCACTCACATAAGCTGGAACTTCACATATTAGTCACATTCCTCACAAAACTCACAACTCACATAAAAGCACAAAAACTTGGAAGTTGGGAGTGATAAAATTGACATACCTTGAAACTTGGAAGTTTAAAAACTTCACGTGTGGTTGTTTGAACTTACTACCATTTACTTCCAAGCTTTGACCAACAATCATCAACAACCACATTTCGTAAGCAATGAACAATCTGTGACTAATGAACAATCTTGTAGATTTACCTCTTGTACATGGACGATTGTGGCATCATTGTTCCAAGTCATTATTGTCTCCAAAAGCTTTGAAGTCTAACAACAAATGCATTGTACAATTTTATTGTTGAAGCTTCACTAAATCAACAAATTTTATAAAATCTAGACCCACATAAACACCCTTGATTACAAATTTTGAAAATTTTCTATATGCAACATTTACACAAAAAAACAGAGGTTGAAAATGAATTATTATAACATTGAAAGGAGTAGGAAAAGCGAAAACCTTCTCTAAGTTGTGAGGAGTGCTGATGGTGACAATAACAAGTTGGGTAGTGTCATTATGTCATTATTCAAAACCCTAGCATTTAGTAAAAATTTTAAATTTAATTATTTTTGAAGCCTATAATTCATAGGGTCGAATCCTATGTAGTTTTTTTGGCAATATTTAGTTAGAAAAAAAAACATTGCTCCCCACCTTCCTAGTCCCCATTATGGAGCTATAGCACACCCCTTTACCCTCAAAGTGCTACGAGTGAAGGATCGCGCCCCAATTCCTTCCCCTTCCGTTGTCTTTGCCTTTGGACTCACAGTTGAATCCATCAAAGAGCTTGAAGGTGTGTCAGCCTTGGGGTTTTGTTATTGGAAATTTTTCATGGGATAAGGAGCATTGTTCATGGGACGAATAAACATATGTTTCTTATTCAATGGGTAAGTGGTTAGATTTCATGTAAATAGTTGATAATTTAAACCAACATTTCATGATTTGGGAAACTTCGCTTGAAGTCAAAACTAAATATGTAAAATCCTTTGTTACATTAAAATATCAATTTATTTTTGTACAATTTTAGTGTGAAAATTTTAAAAATCTAATTATTGCCTTTAAGGTTAGTAAAAATTGTTTCGATTTAGGGTTGAAAGTTTTTTATATTTGTTAGTTTTGATGTAGCCTTATGAATTGAATGAAGAAAACAACCTTTTGGAATTGGTGGATTCAAGATTGAATATTGAAAACAATCGAATGATATTAAATGTGATACATGTTGGGCTACTATGTGTGCAAGTTGAACCTTCACTTCGACCATCCATTACTAGAGTAGTAGTGGCCATGTTAAAAAGTGAACTAAAACTTGAGAATTGGGAAAATGTGAAGGTGTTTAAAACATTTTATTCAAATCAATATTTGAGTTTTAACAAGTCAAGAAATATCAATGAAGACCCCAATTCGACAAGAAATAAAATCAAGTGCAATTCAAATATTTTTGAAAACCCAATGCATGACCTATCAACAATTAGCTCCAAGGCTAACGAATCAAAAGAATAGACAACGATCAAACTTGCAAAATGCATCATGGTAATTAACCTTCTTGGTAGCATATGAAGAAAAGGTGAATTGAAACAAGACATGAAACCTTTAAACGAGCATTGCAAGGAAAATTCACGGGATCCATATTCTTTTTCTATTAAATTTTTTTTACATGATCAACTAACGACAAGGGGGTTTGTCTATTTTATTATCAAAAGCTTGTTAATCATGGAAGGATCAACAAGCAAGAATGGATGATACCCTTGAACAACAATCAACCAGAATTTCAAGGACTAGCCTTGTGCTCATTTTATTCAATTTGAAATTATTGGCCTTACCATTTTTGTTCAAGGAAGATGTCCACATACATGTACATGTTCATGAATATTGGATTCAAATTGAACATGATTATTATAGATTACATGACATTAAGGGGAAAAAACCAATGGAGGAAGACGAGATATTTGACCGTTATTTGACTACATATTCAGAAAACATTATTGGGGTATTTAATTTGTGTTGCACAAACAATGATATAGCTTATAACCCTATGGACACATTGTGATGGCTACCTATTTGATTTAATTTAAATTCAATAGCCTTGGAAATGCTTTTGTGATATTTGGGACAATATATGTTTATGCATTAATTCATTATAGTCAATGTAATATACTAGTTACATGGTTACATTTGTATGCAACCCTCTAAACTTGATTTTGATATAAATTGTTAGGTACACTGTGAGGTGAGGGGGGCAAGTGCATCACCACCTAGACAACCATTTTCAAATCAATCATTTTTTGCCATGAGATGGTGCCAAGAGCTACAAGCACGAATGAATGGACTTGAAGGCAAGGTAAATGCTATGTCTTTGGAGTTGAAAGAGATGCGTAAGCTTTAATTGCTAAATAGGATGCATGTGGATCTAATTTGTTGTATTTCATCCATGTCAAATGTAGATCCTTTAATTTCCATGCCCTAAAAGATTGAATTGGTTTCAATCATAGCTTGATTACAAATATTCAAGCATTTGGGTTGGTTTTATTATTACAAAAAAAATTAATAAGGTATTTTTTTTCCCCATCTCCCAAAACTTAATGGAAAGATAAAAGCCAATTACTTTCCCAAATTCTAGATTTAATGTTCAAATCCTTATATAGGTTGATATTAAAGAAGTCACGGGTGTAAAAATGTATGCAACAATGTGAAAACATGTAACACAGAGGCAATGGCATTATTTTGAATAAGGATTACAAGTCCTTTTTGCCCAAAAATAAAATTTTCATGCAAATGAATTTTTGAATGAAATCTTTTACAACTTATTATTAAAAATACTTAAAGTTCTTTCAATTTATCATATTTTTTTTTGTTCATCATAGTTGAATAAATATGAAAATTTATAATTATATACACAAACTTCATGAATATTCAATTTCTTGTTTTGAAAAATGATCATAATTTCAAATCAAAACCAAAATTTAATTTTTATTATTAAAAAAAATTGTGTCAATATTAGTTACAATTTTTTTAATACATGATATACATTATACCCCATTTACATGTGGTGAAGAACTTAAAAAATTTAAAGATTTTGAAATGATTTGAAAAGCTCTTTGAACTTTCAAAGTGTTAGAATTTCATATTTTTAAAATTATGAGTGTTTTTTTAATGTGACTATTAGGTTGTTATCATTTTTTTAATTATATGAATCCTTTTGATAATTCTTTCTAACATAATAGGTGTTCATGGTCAAATGTTTTAAATTTAATTAAAAATTTACAATTGGATAAAATGGATTTTAAATTCAAGTTTCTTGATATTCATATGAGTGAAACAAAACAAGTTGTGGTTATCATGTTTTCACATGGCGAAAGAAAAATAAATCTCTAATATTTGATTAGAAATGTTTAACATTTGACACTCTTTTTGGTTCTTTATGTGTTTTGACCCAACAAGGCCACATAAGAAACTTCAAATTGGAGATGAATAAAAATAAAAATGTAGTGACTCAAATCGGTCTTTTGTATGACAAAAAATGTTGACCTCTTTTGAAATCAAGGTGGGTGAAAGCAACCAAGCAAATTGTAATTGAATTGATTTTTTTGGGACATGATGGATCCAAGTTTTGTGTCCACATAAACACCTTCACTTGCAAGGAGTTTTAGGATTCAAGATAATAACCTAAAACGAGAATTGTTACATGACCCAAGTTGATTTTTTTGAAGACAAAAAAATGTTAGCTCCTTTGAATTAAAAATCAAGCAAATGAAAAACAATCAAATTGGAATCCCCTTTAGAACATAGAATGAAACCCAAATGTTGTTCACATGTTCCTCTTTACTACAAGGAGCATAAGCAAGGAAATAAACTCACAAGCTCATATTGTATGGAATATAAGCAAGAAAATGAACTCACAAGCTTATAATACAAGGAACATAAGCAAGGAGATGAACTCGCAATGTTATACATGCACCAGTTCGACTAGTGAATTTGTTGGCACAGGCCCAGCGTGCTTATGATGCCTTGTTTATCGCAAGCCAAAACTTGGGCACTGAAAACATGTTATTATTTCCAATGGTATCATAGTACCTTGGCCATTTCAACACATGTCCGTCCAATAATTAATTAATTTTGAAATTTTCATTTCAACAAATGGAATATTTCTAAATATTCACTATTCACTATATATTTTTGATTTGGAAGAAATAATTATTGAAAATTTCAAAATTTCTGAAAATAATATAATTAGTGTTGAATTGGCTGAGGTACTAGGGTAATTAACTAGTTCAATTGTAATGAAATACAAACTCAAATTGAGCTTCACAATGAGTTTGCTTCAACATGGGGTCAATGGTCAGAGGGCGGTTGAAAATCTGTTGCAATAGAACGTAGAGAACGGCGAGAACCAGAACGGTTTTCTGTGGGCACGTACCTAGGTAATTAGGCTGGGCATTAATTGATCATTATGTTTTGATTATGTTGAGCTAAAGTCTCAGTAAAAGGCGTTTTTAATTCTCTTAGGATTTCTAACAAAAACAGTGTAATGGAAAAAGAAAAAAACAAAAGGCTTTGCGCCGCTGCCGGGGATCGAACCCGGGTCACCCGCGTGACAGGCGGGAATACTTACCACTATACTACAACGACTTTGATACAAAAATGGCACAACAATGTGATTATACATAGTTTTCCTGACCCCTGGTATTCCCACTGCCCGTAGCAGATAGACTATGCTGTTTTTCAGATAGTCTACTCGTTGAAGCATATCTGGGTCGAATGGTTATGAATGTGAAAGCATGAGATTAGCCTTATTTTCTTCACCAGTTGCTTCAAGACCTGTGTGGCACTTTTTGTTGTGTATGATATTTGTAGTTTTGTGGATTCTTCTCTTGCAATTTATTTTCCAGTTAAAGCTCTGCAGACAAAGCTTGTGATGTTTCGGTTTGTCTTACTATATGTGTTGTATACTTCTTTGCTCTCATCAGACCTTAGTTCCAAAGTAGCACAATGCCAGTGGGTCCCCTTTGCACGACCTATTTTGGTTATATTTGGACCTTTACATTCTTATACCAAAACTGAAAATGTTCTACACATACTGAAAATGCATGTACTGAAAATTCAGAGATTTAAGCGTTGCAGGATGCCTGAAATGTTTGCTTTATGTTCTTCAAAGATGGAGTCACAGCAATTAATTCACCAGCTGCCTCCATACCACAAGGTTGGAATTTTCCAGATGTCACTACATCCCATGTCCTACCCTATCAAGTGAAAATTTGAACCTGATGACAGACCTATCTTTGGGGATCAAATACTCAACACTACACTTTCTCTACAGCGAAACTCTATTGACATTTTTTATCAGAATCGAAAAACAGATGCACCTCACATCAGCACAATGCCAGAAACAAAGAATTGAGCAATTGACCACCATATCACTCATACATTTGTAGACAGGGCCAATCTGTAGCTGTATTCAGTAAGACTGTCACATAACAAGGCTTCTCCAGGGAAACGGGGCATAGCAGTGGTGCACTAGCATGAAGCAAAACCTTTTGCTTCACATACATCCAAGTGGCACTTGCCAGTGGCCCAAAAAAGGCTGCATGTGAAAGCAGACCCTGTTTCACCCAGTCATCCTTGCAAAAGACATCCTACCCTGCATTCCAACACTAAGCCCCAAAACCACCAAAAATTCAAGCCTTCACTTTACCATAAACCTTGGCCTTCTCCAGGGAAGTCTGGAAGCGACCATGTCCAAACTTGGAAGATGTGTCAACGAACTTCAGCTTGATCTCCTCCAGTGCACTGCGTGATG
>Ga0116226_10002456_pt1 | contig 16162 bp, 18 predicted proteins | sample S1TSphfallax_FD_89692 | JGI IMG/M metagenome (GOLD analysis project Ga0116226, IMG submission 89692) | Host-associated microbial communities from peat moss isolated from Minnesota, USA - S1T2_Fa - Sphagnum fallax MG | ecosystem: Host-associated > Plants > Peat moss > Unclassified | place: USA...
AAGGCGAACGTCGCGCGTACGATCGTTCCAGGTTCGACAATTCGATCCGGTGAAACGACAAGCGTCCGCAAACCTTCGGGTAACGAAGGCGCCCCCGGCGCAAATGCTTCCGTCAGGCTCCGCATAGACGTCGGTCGGTTCGGCAGCCCACGAGCGCCAACCTTGACCCGAGAAAGACCAGACGAAATCATGACAACGACCGCCCGTTCGCACACCGTCGACCACCTGTGCGAGGCGATCTCCCGGCTCGGCAGCGAGTCCGCGTTTGAGGTCCTGGCGCGCGCCCGCGCGCTCGAGGCGGCGGGACGCTCGATCGTGCACATGGAGATCGGCGAACCCGATTTCGATACGCCGGCCCACATCAAGGCGGCCGGGATCGCCGCGATCGAAGCAAACTTTTCACACTACTCGCCCTCCGCCGGGATCCCCGACCTGCGCGATACGGTCGCCGCGTACGCCGCGCGCTTCCGCGGGGTCGAACCGTGGACGCGCGACAACGTCGTCGTCTCGCCCGGCGCCAAACCCATCATCTGAACACGCTCTCGGTGTTGCTCGACCCGGGCGACGAGTTGATCTACGCCGACCCGGCCTATCCGGCGTACGCGTCAGCCGCAGGCTACCTCGGTGCGAAGGCGGTGCCCGTGCCGCTGCGCGAGAGCAAGAACTGGCGCCTCGACCTCGATGAGCTCGCCGCCAAGATCACCAATCGCACGAAAGTCGTCGTGATCACCTCGCCGCACAATCCGACCGGCGGCGTGCTCACCCGCGACGACCTCGGCGTGATCGCCGAGCTCGCCGAACACCACGGATTTCTGATTCTGGCCGACGAGATCTACAGCCGCAACATCTACGGTCCGCAGTTCGCATCGATCACGCAGTTCCCGGGCCTGCGCGAGCGCACGATCGTCGTCGACGGGTTCTCGAAAGCCTACGCGATGACGGGCTGGCGGCTCGGTTACGCGATCGCGCCGGCGAAACTCGCGCGCGCGATCACGCTCTTCGCCAACAACACCTATTCATGCACGGCGACCTTCGTGCAGCGCGCCGGCATCGCCGCGCTCACCGGCCCCGACGACGCCGTCCTGCAGATGAACGAAACGTTCCGCACTCGGCGCGATGCGATCGTCGCCGGCCTCAATGACATTCCGAACGTCTCGTGCACCCTGCCCGAGGGCGCGTTCTACGCGTTTCCCAACATCTCGAAGATCACGCACGACGATAAGAAGCTCGCATCGTTCCTGCTCGAGGAAGCCGGCATCGCGTGCCTTGGCGGTTCGTGTTTCGGTGCCGCCGGCGCGGGCTATCTGCGCTTCTCCTACGCCGCCTCGATCGAGGACATCCACCAAGCCCTCGCCCGAATGAAAGAACATCTCCCCAACTACCGCGACTAGTCACCCGCGGAGCGTCGCCGCGAAAGCGGCGGCCGGTGCGGGGGTTGTGTGTGTCATCCTGAGCCTGTCGAAGGATGGGCATGCGATCCGCTCGCCGGCCCCGGCCCGGTTGCCGGCGGAAAGCGGCATGCTGCCAGGCCCATCCTTCGACAGGCTCAGGATGACACACACACACACGCGGCGCGGGCCGGCGTTAGCTCTTTTCGAGGACCTTGTTGTACGTGAGGAACTCGTTGTCGACGGCGAAGCCGTTTTTGGCGTAGAGCGCCTGGGCGCGCTCGTTGCTGCGCGCGGTCTGCAGGGTTAACCCGACGGCGCTGCTCGCCTTCGCGAAAACCGCGGCGGCCCGGAGCAGGGCTGAGGCGATCCCGCTGCGTCGTGCGTCCTCGCGAACGTAGAGGTCTTCGACGATGTAGATGCGCCCGAGTTTGACCGATGAATACGTCGCGAAGAGTTGCACGAAGCCAACGCTCTGCTGCGAATCCGCGTCGATCGCGAGGAAAATTTTTGAGTCGCTTCGCTTAAAGCGCTCGCTAAGAAAGAGCTTCGCCGCATACGGGTTCGCCGTTTGCCCATAGAAGACGCGATACGCATCGAAGAGCGGGGCGATCGTCGGCACGTCATCGGCGACGGCTTCGCGGACGAGGAATTTCATCACGGCACGAGCTTCATCGCTCGGCGCACGTCGGCGAGGGTTTCGCGCGCGACGACGCGCGCCTTCTCCGTCCCCGCGGCGACGATGTCGGCGACGCGCGTGCGATCGAAGGACGCGCGTCGCGCGCGCACCGGTGCGAGCCACGCGTTGAGGGACTCGGCGAGTTCGGTCTTGCAATCGACGCATCCGAGCGCGCCGCTGCGGCAGTTCTCTTCGATCCACGGCACGCGCGCGCGGTTCGCGAGATGGTGCAGCGCGAAGACGGGGCAGATCGCCGGGTTGCCCGGATCGTGTTTGCGCACTTTGTTCGGATCGGTGATCATCGAGCGCACTTTTTTCGTCGTCGTCGCCCCATCGTCCGCGATGTCGATCGTGTTGCCGTACGACTTCGACATCTTGCGATTGTCGGTGCCGGGAACGGCGGGGAATTCGGTCAGCGTCGCTTCGGGTTCGACGAGCGTCGGGCCGTAGAGAAAGTTGAAGCGCCGCACGACTTCGCGGCCGAACTCGAGGTGCGAGAGCTGATCGCGGCCGACCGGGACGCGCTCGCCGCGAAACACCGCGATGTCGCACAGCTGCAAGAGCGGATACCCAAGAAAACCGTAGGTCGCGATCTCCCCGCCGAGCGCTTCGATCTGATCTTTGTACGTCGGCACGCGCTGCAACCAGGCGACGGGCGTGATCATCGAGAGCAGCGTGTGCAATTCACTGATCTCGGGCAGTGCGGACTGCAAGAAGATCGTGCAGCGCTCGGGATCGAGCCCGGCGGCGAGCCAATCGAGAACGAGCTCGTCGCGCGCGGCGCGGATCGCTTGCGGATCGTCGTAGCTCGTCGTGTACGCATGCAAATCGGCGATCTCGAAATACGCGTCCGCGCTGTGCGTCAATTCGACCCAGGCCGTCAAGGCGCCGACCAGGTGACCAATGTGGAGACGTCCCGTCGGACGCATGCCGGACATGACGCGCGGGCGATCTGAAGTGAACAACGCGGGCACGTTCCTGCGCGCGGTGAGGCGGCCCTTCAGACCTCGCCGAGCGGTGCGATCCGCATCGTTCCGACGCTGCGAGCGTGCGCGATGAGACCCGCGACGACCGTGCGCGCGTGCGCGACCGCGGCTGCGAGCGGAACGCCGCGCGCGAGCTGCGCGGCGATCGCGGTTGCGAGCGCATCGCCCGTTCCGCGCATCGCGCCCGGTTGCCGCTCGCCGCGCAAGACGTGGGTCTGCGTCCCCTCGACGAGCACATCGAAGATCGTGGCCTCCGCATCCGGCAGATGACCGCCCTTGACGAGCACCGCGCCCGCGCCGAAGCGCTCGCGCAGCGCGTGGCCCGCGGCGCGCATCGCGGCCTCGCCGCGGACCGGTGCGCCGAGCAGCAGCTCGGCCTCATCGAGGTTCGGCGTCAGCAGCGTTGCGCGGGCAAAGAGCTCGCCGCAGAGCGCGGCGACCGTGGCGTCGTCGGCGAGCCGCCGGCCGCCGCTCGCGGCAAAGACCGGATCGACGACGACCGGCACCGTGCACCCGGCCAGCGCCAGCGCCACCGCCCGCACGGCGCGAGGGTCCACTTGCGCGCCGATGTGAAACGCCGCCGGGTTCAGCTCGGCGACGGCCCCGAACTGCGCCGCGATGAGCGCCCCATCAATCGCCGCGCGCGGGATCGGTGCAGCGTCCGGCGCGGCATCGAGGCCCTGCGCGCTCACCCCGGTTACGATCGCGGCGGCGCGCACGCCGAAGCTCGGGGCGAGCGCGAGCGAAAGGGTCAGGCCGGCGAACCCGAGCGGGTGGCTCGTGCCGGCGAGCACGATCCAGGGCGTCAGCGCGCGTTCCACGCAGCGATGCACGCGCGGGCTTCGGCCGCCGGATCGGCGGCGCCGGCGAGGGACGAGATCATCGCGGCCATCACCGCTCCCGATTCGCGCACCCGGCCCAGATCCGCCCGCCCGATCCCGCCGATCGCGGCCACGGGCAGCGCCGTCGCACGGGCCACGGCGCGAACGCCGTTGACCCCGATCGGCCCGCCGGCGTCGGCCTTCGACGCCGTGGTGAAGATCGGCCCGACGCCAAGATAGTCGGGGCGGAGCACCGCCGGCACGGCGCGCGCCTCGGCGGGCGTGCCGCACGAGAGCCCGATGATGCGGCCGCCGAGCCGGGACCGCAGGGCGGCGGGGTCGAGCGCGGCGAGGTCCTCCTGCCCGAGGTGAATCCCGTCCGCGGCAAACGCCCCATCGGGGTCGTCGTTCACGAGCACGATCCCACCTTCGGCGTGCACGGCCGCGCAGACCGTCTGCAGCGCCGCCGGGTCCGGCCCCGGCTTCGCGCGGACCTGGAAGAGCCGAATCCCCCCGGCCAGCAGCGCGCTGACATACGACCGGAGCGCGCCCGGGTGCCGGTCCGGCTCGACGATCGCGTAGATCCCCCGCAAAAGCAAACGGGAGGCGTCGCCGCCCCCCGTTGCCGAGTCCGGTGATCCGATGGGACTAGGTGGTGACGAGGATGATCGCGCGCCCGACGACGTTATCGTTGGCGTGCGTGGCGATGAGGCTGATGCAGTAGGGGGTGGTACCGGTCGTCCCGGTGCCGTATCCCGCGACGGTGCCCGGCGGGGTGACCGTCACGAAGTTGGCGCCGGCATTCGAGAGGATCGTATTCGGCGGATTGGGGTAGCCGGCCGGTGGCGCGGCGCACGCACTTTGAGTCGCGCCGCTGACCGAGCCGTTATTGTAGAGCGTGCCGGCGGCCGCGAAGGTCCACGCAAAAGTAAAGTCCTGGTTTGTGGAGAGGACGTTCTCGATCCCGTCGGTGGCCGTGGCCGAGACGATGATCGGAAAACCCGCCCGAACGGTGAAGACTCCGATTGTGCCCTGACCCGTGGTCAGATTGACGGTGGTGGCATTACCGCTCGACCCGCCGCCGAAGGCGGTTCCGCCCTGGCCGCATGCGGTGAGCGAGGCGAGCGAGCTCGCTGCGAGCAGAGAAAGGAGAAGACGACGCATGAACGACTCCCGTAGAGACACGGAAAAACGCCGGGGCCTTTCTAGAAAGTTCCGCCGCCGGACGCCCGCGCTTTCCGCCCGCCTGCTTAGGGTTCCTCTCGCGCCGAAGGCTAGCCGCTCGTGAACGGAATGTCGATGGAAACGGGTGCATCCGCACCGTCGCGGAGCAGTGGCGCAAGCGTCAACGTGTAGGTCCGGCGCAGGTCGCCGAGCTGGGGCGTTTCGAACGAAAGGAAGCCGGTGTACTGGCCGTTCTCGGGCAGCCGCACGCCCTCGAAAAATGCTTTGTCGGTGAGCGCCCAGTCGCGCGTATCGATCAGCCGGTAGACATGGCCGGCATCGTCGCGCAGGATGCTCTTGCCATACGGCAGCGCGGTAATGAAATCGCCGCCGACGTTGGCGATCGTCAAGACGACCTCGACGCGGCGCGGATAATACGAGACCTTCTTGATCGCGATGCGCACGCCGTCGCTCGAGACGCTCACCGCAGGCGTCACGGCCTTCTGCGGATGGCCGGGATCCTTGATGCGCAGCCCGCCGGACTGCGCGTAGACGCCGAGCGGTACGTTGACGCTGATGCTGAGCATCCGGTCGTGCGCGTGATCGAGATAATCGGCGGTTTCGCGCACGAAGTACACCCGCCCGCGGCGATCGCCGCGCATACCGAGCAGCTTGTAGCTGCGCAGCGTGAAACGGTCGGCTGCATAGATGCTCGCGAAGTTCCGCGCGCTCCGGTAGTAGCGCTTGGCGTCGCCGTTGAGCAGGCCGTAGGCGTCGTCCCAGCGGCCCGTCTCCTGATCTTTGAGAAAGCGCTGCAGGGTCGCCGTGGAGGCATCGGCTTTGACGGGCGCGAGGCCCTTGGGCACGGAGCCGGACGGTGCGGCGGCGAGCAGGACGACCGCGGCGAGCGCGGCAACGAGGGGACGGATCACGGCGTGGGTTCTCCCAGCAGCAGGTCGACGATGCGCATGAGATCGTCGTCATCGGCGTAGCGGATCGCGATCGTACCGCCGCGTCCGCTGCGATCGACCGCGATATGCGTTGCGAGTTTGTAGCGCAGGCGCTCGAGCCAATCGCCACCGTCGGCGGCCGCGGACGCGAGGCGCGTCTTGCGTTTCGCCGGAGCGGCGCCCAAGCGCTCCACGGCGCGCACGGAGAGCCCCTCGCGCGCCGCGCGCGCCGCGGCCTCCTCACGCCGGTCGGCGGGGAGCGCGAGCAGCGCGCGCGCATGGCCGGCGCTGAGTTTGCCGCTGCGCACGAGCGCTTTGATCCCGTCCGAGAGCGCGAGCAGACGCAGCGCGTTTGCAATCGCCGGCCGCGAACGGCCGACGCGCTGCGCGACTCGCTCTTGCGTGAAGTGGTAGCTCTCGATCAGATGTTGGAAGCCCATCGCTTCTTCGAGCGGATCGAGATTTTCGCGCTGCAGGTTCTCGATGATCGCGACTTCGAGCGATTCGCGGTCGTCGGCGCTCCGGACGATCGCGGGGATCGTTTCGAGCTTCGCCATATGCGCCGCGCGCAAGCGACGCTCGCCGGCGATGAGTTCGTAGCCGTTGCCCGCGGCGCGCACGATGATCGGCACCAGCACGCCGAACTCTTCGATCGACGAACGGAGCTCGTCCAGCGCCGTGGGATCGAAGGTCGTGCGCGGCTGATTCGGATTGGGAACGATGCGCGAGATCGCGATCGCCGCGAGGCCGCGCGCGGGAGGCGGCGTGGTGAGATCGGTCGTCGGCGCGGCGCCGAGCAGCACGTCGAGACCGCGCCCCAGGCGCTTCTGGGTCGCCACTACTTCGCGACTTCTTTGGCCAGCGACAGATACGCTTGCGCGCCGCGGCTCTTCACATCGAAGAGCACCGCCGGCTTGCCGTACGACGGCGCCTCGGAGAGCCGCACGTTGCGCGGGATCTGCGTCTCGAACACGCGGTCGGGGAAAAAGCGATTCACTTCGTCGAGCACTTCGGTCGCGAGTTTCTGGCGCGCGTCGAACATCGTGATGAGCACGCCCAAGATCGTGAGGTCCGGATTGAGGACGTCTTTGACGCGGCGCACGATGCTCGTGAGCTGCGAGAGCCCTTCGAGCGCGTAGAACTCGGCCTGTACCGGGATGATGACTTCGCTCGCCGCGGTCAGCGCGTTGATCGTCAGCAGCCCGAGCGACGGCGGACAATCGATGAGCACGTAATCGTAGTCGTCGACGACCGCGGCGAGCGCCGCTTTGAGTTTGCCTTCGCGCTGCAAGACGCTCACGAGTTCGATCTCGGCGCCAGCGAGTTGCAAGGTCGAGGGCACGATCGAGAGCTTCGGGACATCGGTATCGCGCGCGACCTCGCGCACGGACGCGCCCTCGAGCAAGATCGAATAGATATCTTTCTCGACGCTGCGTTTATCGATGCCGACGCCGGTGGTCGCGTTGCCCTGCGGATCGATATCGACGATCAAGACGCGGCGGCCGAGCATCGCGAGTGACGCACCGAGGTTGACGGCGGTCGTACTCTTACCGACGCCGCCTTTTTGGTTGACGATCGCGATCGTGCGCGAGATCGTGTGCTGAAGGAGCGCGGACAACGTACCTGTCTTATGACGTGACGAAATGCTCGTCGACGTATCGATTCGCAGCCGCGACGAGGAAGCCCGCTTCGTTGCGAGCCGGATCGTCGAGAACCTCTTCGAGCAACGCGTGCAAGATCGCGCCGACGCGCGCATCGCCGCGGAAATCCGGCCCGGCGAGACCGCGCTGGGTCAGCAGGGCGATCACCTCGCTGCCACGGATCGCAAGGTCGGTAACACCGAGCGGCGGGCGCTCGGCGAGCACCGCCGCGACGCGGGCCTCGAAGGCGGCGTTGGTTCCGGGCTCGTGCTCGGGCAGGCCCGAGCCCGTGACGTCGGCGTGCCGCAGCGCGAAGAGCCGGCCCAGATGATCCGCGCCGACCCGGCGCACGAACCGGCGAACCGTCTTTGCCGGCTGCTCGGGATCGGCAGCATACATATGATAGCGAACGAGGCGGGTGATCGTCTCGACCGCCTCGTTCGAGCTGCGGAGGCGCGCTAACATTTTAGGAACCATGTCGGCGCCGACGATCTCGTGCGAATAGAACGTGTTGCCGCGCCCATCGGGGCGCGGCGCGGCCGTCCGCGGCTTGCCGACGTCGTGCAGGAGCGCGGCGAGACGCAGCAACGGATCGTGCGCGGGGGCGGCGTCCATCGTCGCGAGCGCGTGGCGATAGACGTCGAAGGCATGCCAGACGTTCTGCTCGACCCCGACGCCCTCGAGAATCTCGGGCCACAGGTGGGCGAGCACGCCGGTCGTGCGCAAGAGCTCGATCCCGACCGACGGCCGCGGTGCGCCCATCAACTTCGCGACCTCATCGCCGACGCGCTCGGGCGACACCGTCGCGACCAGCGGCGCCGCGGCTTGCATCGCCGCGCAGGTCCGGTCCGTCGGCGAAAACTCGAATCGGGCGGCGAATTGGGCCGCGCGTAAGAGGCGCAGCGGGTCTTCCCGGAACGTCACCTCGTCAACGATGTCGATTCGGGCGGCCTGGATGTCCGCGACGCCGCCGTAGGGATCCACGATCGCCTCGTCGTCGATCCGCCGGGCGATCATATTCATCCGGAAATCGCGGCGGCGCAGATCGTCCTCGAGCGAGATCTCGGGGCCGCTCTCGATCGTAAACTCGCGGTGACCGGTCCCGGTCGATCGCTCGCGGCGCGGCAGCGCCACGTCGGCTTCGCCGAGCGGGCCACGAAACTTCAAGACCGCGAACGAGGCGCCGACCACGTCCACCGAGCCGAGCCGGCCGAGCCGTTCGGCGACCTCGGCCTGGCTCAAACCGACGACTACATAATCGAGATCTTTCGGGACCGCCGTCGTGCGGGCGCCGGCGGCACGCAGTTCGTCACGAACGCGACCGCCGACCGCGTAAACGGTCCGTGGCGGGAAAACAGCGCTCAGGGCATCGTCGAGGGGGTGACGCACGAGGCTTAGTGTACCGCGAGCCGGCGCACCCGCGTACGACTCACCGGTTCCGGATCCGCCCGCCGTTCCACGGGAAACGCTTTAGGAATCATTCGCAGAACGTTTCACGGCAAACACCTCGTGAGGGTGGCGGTTGGCGTTTTTGGCATGTTGGCGTCCTTGGCGTCCTTGGGCCCTTGGCGTCGTATGAGCGCCGAGCATTCGGGGTGCACGTCAAAAGCAGAGCGGGCGCTTCGCCGGGATGCCGTCGCGGCGCGGAAACCGGGTTGGCGACGCGGAGATTTTCTCGATCACGAGCAGGCGCCGTTCGCCCCCGAGCGGGCGCTCCTCGACGAGGCGGCCGCCAAGCATCGGCGCCGCGTCCTCAACCGCCTGCCGCTCCGCGGTCTCGAGGGATCCGCGCTGCAGCAGCGCCTTCCCGCCCACGGCAAGGAACGGCAGCGTGAGCTCGACGACCGTCGGCGCGCTCCCCACTGCGCGCGCGGTCGCGACGCGGAAGCGGCCGCGAAAGGCGGGATCGTGCCCGAGCCGCTCGGCGCGTTCCGCGACGGCTGTCCCGACGAGGCCGAGCCTCTCAAGGGCGCGCTCCAAGAAGGCGGCTTTCTTTCCGGCCGAATCGACCAGGGTTACCGGGACGTTCGTCGCGAGCGCAAGCGGGATGCCCGGCAGCCCGCCGCCCGAACCGATGTCGATGAGCTCTCCGTCCACGTCGCCCACGAGCGTCAAGGCGTCCGCGAGATGACCGGCCAGGGCCGCAGGGTCACGTGCCGCGGTCAGGTTCACGCTCCGGTTCGCTTCAAGTACGAGTGCGCCGTAGGTAGCCAGCCGCGCAGCCAGCGCTTCGGGCACGCCGAATTCGGCGCGCAGCACGGCGCCGATCGCCGCTTCGTCCGCGCTCACGCGGGAACGGCGGAGCGCCGGCGCGCGAGGGCGACGGTGAGCACCGCGACGTCGGCGGGGCCGATCCCCGGGATGCGGCCGGCCACGCCGAGCGTGCGCGGGCGGCGGCGCGCCAATTTCTCGCGCGCCTCCAGTGAGAGCGCGCGCTGCGCGGCGTAGTCGAAGTCCGGCGGGATCTCCGTCGCCTCGGCACGCGCCGCGGCGTCGATCGCCGTTTGCTGGCGCCGCACGTACCCCGCCATCTTGAGTTCGATCTCCAGCCGCTCGCCGATCGCGGGTTCGACCCGTTCGGGTAGCGCCGCCACGATGTCGGCGAAGCGCAGATCGGGACGCTTGAGGGCATCGGCCGCCGTCGTCCCCGCTGCGAGCGCGACCGCGCCGAAGCTGCGCCCGCCGATCCGGCTCCGGCGGGCGAGATCCTCCGCGGCCGCCAGCGCCGACCGGCGCGCCTCGAACGCCGCCCAGGCCCGGTCATCGACCAGTCCCACCTCGCGGCCGATCGGGGTCAGCCGCAGATCGGCGTTGTCGTGCCGCAAGAGTACGCGATGCTCCGCGCGCGAGGAGAGCATCCGGTAGGGCTCGTCGACGCCTTTGCTGACCAGGTCGTCGATCAGCGTTCCAATATAGGACGTCTCGCGCCCGAGGCGGAGCGGCGCGCGCCCGAGCACGCGGCGGGCGGCGTTGATCCCGGCGATCAGCCCCTGCGCGGCCGCTTCCTCATAACCGGAGGTGCCGTTCAGCTGCCCGGCGTGAAAGAGGCCCGCAACGCGGCGCGTTTCGAGCGAATGATCGAGCTCGGTCGGGTCGACGAAGTCGTATTCCACCGCGTATCCCGCCCGCAGCATCTCGACGTCGGCCAGTCCCGGCAGGGTCCGCAGCAGTTCGAGCTGGACGCTCGCGGGGAGCGATGAGGAGAATCCGCCGACGTAGAGCGTCGGCTCGTCCCAGCCTTCCGGCTCGATGAAGACCTGGTGGCTTGGATTGTGGGCGAACTTGACGACCTTGTCTTCGATCGAGGGACAGTAGCGCGGACCGATACCCCGGATCAGATCGAGGCCGTAGAGCGGCGAGCGGTGCAGGTTGTCGCGGACGAGCGCGTGGGTGCGAGCGTTCGTATCGACCACCCAGCACGGAAGCTGCGGGCCGGCGAACCGCGCCGGCGAGCCGTACGAGAAGACCAGCGGCTCGGGATGCGGCGGCTGGACCGCCATCGCCGCGTAGTCGACGCTCGTCTTGGCGATCCGAGGCGGGGTACCGGTCTTGAGCCGTCCGAGCGGGAAACCGAGCGCCGCGAGGGCACCGGAAAGCCCGAGCGCCGGGCGTTCGCCGAAGCGGCCCTCCGCTTTCGTGACCTCGCCCTGAAACGTTTTCCCGCCCAAGAACGTCCCCGTCGCGAGCACGACGGCGTCCGCTCCCAGCACCTCGCCGCCCTCGAGGACGACGCCGCGGATCGCTCCCGCGCTGGTCGCAACGCCCTCGACCATCGCGGCGACGATCGTGAGATTGGGCGTGGCCGCAAGTTCGGCGGCTGCGGCGCGGACGTAACCGGGCTTATCGGCCAGTGCGCGCAGCGCGCGGACCGATGGTCCTTTCGACTCATTGAGGAAGCGGGCATGCAGCGAGACGCGATCGGTGATCCGGCCCATGACGCCGCCGAGCGCATCGATCTCACGGACCAGCTGACCCTTCGCGCTGCCCCCAACGGATGGGTTACATGCTAGCGTGCCAATGCGCGCCGGATCGCCGGAGACGAGCGCGGTCGGGACGCCCAGACGTGCGGAAGCGAGGGCCGCTTCGATCCCCGCGTGCCCGCCCCCGACTACCACGACCCCGTATTCCTGAGCCATCAGCGCGTTATCGTATCATGTCACCGTGAGGCAGCGCACCCGCGCTCGACCGCGGGCCACGCACCGGCGAACACCGTGTCGGCCGCCCTCCGGGTCGCCGGTCCGCCACGCCCTCCGCCGGGTCGCCCATCGGCCGGGTCGGCGGGCGCCGCGTGTCGCTCGCGCGCGCGGCGGAAAAACCCTCGCCCATGAACGAGCTACGCAACATCAAAATCGCCGTCCTCACCCTCGAAGGCGTCGAGAGAGCCGAAATCACGGAACCCGTGAAGGCGCTGCGCGACGCCGGCGCCGAGGTCACCGTGATCTCGAAGGAACGCAAGCCGGTCACGACCTTCGAGCACCACGACCCCTCCGATACCTATCCGGTTGACGCGACGTTCGCCGAACGGAAGCCCGAGGAGTTCGACGGACTCTATCTCCCCGGCGGTGCGCTCAACGCCGATGCGCTACGCATGGTCCCCGAAGCACGCGCCTTCGTGACGTCGTTCGACCGTGCCAAGAAACCGATCGCCGCGATCTGTCATGCGCCGTGGCTGCTCGCCTCGGCCGGCATGCTCGAGGGCCGCAAGCTCACGAGCTTCTTCACGATCCAAGACGACCTGCGCAACGCGGGCGCGACCTGGAGCGACGAGAGCGTCGTGCGGGACGGCAATCTCGTAACGTCGCGTTCGCCCGACGACTTGCCGAAATTCAACCCGGCGATCGTCGAACTCTTCGCCCAAGCGAAGGTTCCGGCACATTCGTAGCAACGCATGAACACATTGTCATGCTGAGCCTTGTCGAAGCATGGGCGAGCCAGTCTCATGCCCATGCTCCGAGAGGCTCGGCATGACACATTTCCAAGGCGCTACGGATCACTTGCTACGCGCGCGTAGACCGCCGCGTCGTGAAGTTTCCCGTGCACGATGACGCGGGCGCGGGCGATCCCCTCGAAGGCAAAGCCGGCGCGCTCTGCAACGCGCCGGCTTTCCATGTTGCCAAGTGCGGCGACGAGCTCGATGCGATACACGCTCAGCCTCGTAAAGGCTGCGCGCGCGAGCGCGCGCAGCGATGCGCTCATGACACCGTTGCCGCGGGCAAACGCGGCCAGAAAATAGCCGACGTTCGTCTCCGCCGGCGCTTCGAGATTGCGCAAGTCGATTTTGCCGGCGAGCCGGCCATTCCACCAAATCCCATAGTTCGCCATACGACCCTCAGCATGTTGCACGATCTGCTCTTCAAGAAAATCATGCGTCGACTCGAACGTCGCCGACTCGGCCCAGGTAAGCCACGTTTCCAGATGCGCGCGGTCGCGTTCGATCATCTCCCAGAACCGTCCGATGTCGCGGCGCGCCAGCGCGCGCAACTCGAGCGCCTCGCTCACCGGGATCGTATCGATGACCGTCATTTGCCGATGCAGAAGCGCGCGAAGATTCCGCGCAGCGTTTCTTCCGTGACGGCAGCACCCGTGATCTCGCCGAGCGCAGCGGAGGCCGCGACCAGATCGCCGGCGATCAAATCGAGCGGTTCGCCGGCGGCAAGCGTGGCACGCGCGTCGGCCAGCGCGCGGCGCGCACGCGCGACGGCATCGGCGTGTCGCACGCTCGCGAGATGCGCGCGCGTCAGATCGATCGTCTCGCCGCCCCAGCCGTGCTGCGCGATGGCGGCGCGCACCGCAGCGAGCGTCGCCGGAGCGAACACCGAACCCACCAGCGCGTCCGCTTCATCGACCTCGCGCGCGTCGTAGCCGACCGTCGCGCGATCCGCTTTGTTGAAGAGCACGACGCGCGGCCGCGCGCGGGTCGCCGCGAGCAGCGTGCGCGCATCCGGCCCGAGCGGCTCGCTGCCGTCGATCACGACGAGCACCAGCGCCGCGCTTGCGATCGCCGCTTCGGCCCGCGCGATCCCGAGCCGTTCGATCGGTTCGGTGGTCTCGCGCAAGCCGGCCGTGTCGATCAGCCGGACGGGAACGCCGTCGATCGCGACGCGTTCCTCGAGCGTGTCGCGGGTCGTGCCGGCGATCTCCGAGACGATCGCGCGATCGTCGGCCAAGAGCGCGTTGAGCAGCGACGACTTGCCGGCGTTCGGCGGACCGGCGATCGCAACCGCGTAGCCTTCGCGCACGAGGCGACCGCGTTCGCCGTCGCGTTCGAGATCCACGAGCACCGCATCGACCGCGTCGATGCGGGCCACAACCCCGGCCCGATCGGGCTCGGGAATTTCATCCGGATAATCGATCGCGCCGGCGAGCTCTTCGAGCACCGTTTGCAGCGCGGCGCGTTCGGCATCGATGGCGCGCCGCAGCGCGCCGGCGAGGTTCGCGTGCGAGGCCTGCACCGCCGCGCGCGTCTCCGCATCGATGACGTCGGCAACGGCCTCGGCCGCCGAGAGATCGAGCTTCCCGCTCAGAAACGCGCGCTGGGTAAACTCGCCCGGCGCGGCCTGGATGGCTCCGGCGGCCAAGAGCGCGCGCAGTGTTTCACGCGCGGCGACCGGCGAGCCGTGCAGCTGCAATTCGACGACGTCCTCGCCCGTCACCGAGCGCGGCGCATCCATCGCGAGCGCTAGCGCCCGATCGATCGGCGCGCCGTCGGCGGCGCGGATCGTCCCGTACACGACGCCGCGGTCGCGCAGCGGTTCGCGTGAAAAGAAGACGCGCGCGACGATCGCGCGCGCATCCGGTCCGCTGACCCGCACGATCGCGATCGCGCCGCGGCCCGGCGGGGTCGCAAGCGCGGCAATCGTGCTCATGGCTCAGGCGTCCTTGGGGAACACCACGAGACGCCGATCGGGATCGACGCCTTCGGATTCGGTGCGCACGAACGGCGACTCGGAGAGCGCGAGATGGACAATCTTGCGTTCCGAGGGGAGCATCGGCTCGAGCGCGACGGATTTTTGTTCGCGCACGACGCGTTCGAGCGTCGCGAGCGCGAGCGTCTTGAGCTGATCGGCGCGGCGCGCGCGATAGCCCTCGGCGTCGATCGTGTAGTACTTGCGGTTGTTGCGCACGCCCACGTTGAGGATGTTGTTGAAGATCAGGTTGAGCGCTTCGAGCGTGTTGCCGTGCTTGCCGATCAGGCTCGCGAGATTCTCGCCGCGCACTTCGAGATAGTCGCCCTCGGAGCGCGAGATGAACACGATCTCGGCGCCCGCGACACCCAAGCGCGCGAGAATGTTCTCGAGCAGCTCGCGCGCGGGCTTCGCCGCTTCGGGTTCGACCGAGGGCTTCGCGCGTTCGCGCACCGGCGGCGCGCTCGACCCGCGGCGGCCCTCACCGTACCCGCCGCCGGCGGGAGCCGGGCCGCGGTTGCCGCCGCTGGGCGGACGTCCGCCGCGCCGGCGTTGGCCGTGCGCGCGCCCTTGCGCTGCAGAATCGAATTCGTCGTTGCCGTCCATGCTAGTTTTGGTTCGCGCCTTTCTTCGTGCGTTTCGCGTTCGCCGTGCCGGTCCGGTTCGCTGCTTTGCCGTTCTTCGCGGGCGTTACATTCTTGGGCTGCGCCAGCCGCTCGGGTTTTGCCGTGTCGATCGCCGCGGCCGCCGGCACGGTGGTCACCGGATTGCCGAGCAGGCCGTAGCGCCGGTACAAGAACATCTGCTGCGCCATCGTGAACACGTTGAGCGAAAACCAATACAGGATCAGTGCTGAGGGCCACTGCGCTTTGAAACCGAAAAACGCGATCATCAACGGCGAGACGAAGGCCATGATCTTCTGCTGTTGCGCCATCGCGGGATCCGTCGAGGGCGGCGAGCCGAAGCGGACGCTGAAGTACATCGAGACGACGTAGAGCGCGAGGAGCGCGATGTCGGCGCCCGCCAGGCTCGAGGCGAAGACGTGCGGGAACTGCGCCGCGAGCGGCGAGCCGATCCACAGGAATCCCGCGCTCTTGAAGGCGTCGAGATCGCCGCGCACCGCGTAGTAGAGGCTCAGCAAGAGCGGCAACTGCAAGAGCAGCGGCAGACAGCTCGCGAACGGGTTGACGTTGTGCTCTTTGTAGAGCGCCATCACCCGCGTGTTCATCTCTTGCGGGTTTTCTTTGTACTTGGCTTGCAGCGCCTTAACGAGCGGCGCGATCTTCTGCATCTCGGCCATCGACTTGAACTGCGCCTGCGAGAGCGGCCACAGCGCCAAGCGCACGACGAGCGCGAGCAAGATGAGGTCGAGGCCCCAGACCGGGACGAGATGGTGCAGTCCCGCGAGCAAGCCGCTCAAGAGCACGACTAAGGGGTGGAAGAGGCCACCGATCCAGTTGGTTATCCCGCTGATTGTCCCGCCCACGCGATCCTTACTTTCCGAAAGGGTTGGGGACGGGGTCAGGCCCGCCCGGATTCCAGGGGTGACAGCGGCCCAGACGCCGCGCGGCCAGCACGATGCCGCGCACCGGACCATGGGTTGCTACCGCCGTGTAGGCGTATTCGGAA
>Ga0116226_10002457_pt1 | contig 16161 bp, 11 predicted proteins | sample S1TSphfallax_FD_89692 | JGI IMG/M metagenome (GOLD analysis project Ga0116226, IMG submission 89692) | Host-associated microbial communities from peat moss isolated from Minnesota, USA - S1T2_Fa - Sphagnum fallax MG | ecosystem: Host-associated > Plants > Peat moss > Unclassified | place: USA...
TGAACCCAAGGAGCAGCACGCCGAGCGTGATGCGCAAGGGCCAAGGGTTCGCCGCCCCGCGCGCGGGAATGCGCCTCACGGCAGGACGGGATCTTTGATATGCACCGCACCGGTCCGCTTCAGCTTACCCCAGGCCTGGCCGGCGCCGCCGATAGCCCGCAGCAGGGACCGCCACACGACAATGTACATGATCTGCCGATAGCAGATCCTTTGGGTCGGCAAGAGCCACAGTTCACGCTTGTCCTCGCGATCAAAGGCGTAGGCCAGCCAGCCTGCGGCGATCTCCAAAGCCAAAAACGCCACGTAGATGGCCACTACGACCCACATCTGCGTATCCGATGTGGGCATCAGCTCGTGCTGAGTGGCCGCGATCAGCGTCAGGATCTGGCTGAGAATCGCGAGGACGAGCTGGAGGTCGACGAGGGGCGCGAGCACCTGGGCGGCGATCTGGAACAGCCATAGGGTCGGCAAGGCCAGCCAGCCGAACCAGCCGAAGTGGAAGGTCGCCGACCGGTGCTTCCACAGGCATTGCAGCGTCCCAAAGGTCCAGCGGAAACGCTGGCGCATTAGACCGCCCAGGCTCTCCGGCGCCTCGGTGAAGGCGAAGGCGTAAGGCTCGTTGACGCCAACCCAGCCCGCTTCACGCATCCGCCAGGTCAGGTCCATATCCTCCGCCAAGGTGTCGGAACGATAGCCGCCGACTTGGCGGAGCGCCTCGGTTCGATAGGCGCCGATAGCGCCAGGCACCACCGTGATCGCGTTCAGCCGCGACATCGCGCGACGGTCCACGTTCTGGGAGGTGATGTATTCCAGAGACTGCCAGCGGGTGACGAGGCTCTTGCGGTTACCGACCTTCACATTGCCAGCCACGGCGCCGACCGCCGGATCGACAAACCAACGCGCTAGCAACGCCAGAGCATTGGGGGCGAGCTGGGTGTCGGCGTCCACGCCGACCACGATGTCCGCCTCAACCAACGTCAGGGCGACGTTCAGGGCCGAGGCCTTGCCGCCATTGGGCTTGCGCAGCAGGCTCACGCGTGAATTGGCGCCAAAGGCTTCTTCGACAATATCGCCGGTTCCATCGACTGAGCCATCGTCGACCACAATCACCCGCACATCCACGCCCTGATTAGAGAGCAGGCTGTTGATGGTGCGTACGATTACCGGCGCCTCGTTATAGGCCGCGATCATCGCATCGACGCGCGGGATATCGAGAAGGTTTGGCCGCTCCGGGCCCGGTCGCGCCGCCAGCCCGATCATCAGTGCGATGCGTAACAGCCCAAGGGCGATGGCGGTCGTGAACCCCCAGAAGACGAAGGTGTTGAACGCTCTGGAAAGCGTAAAGGCCATGGCGTCGATCCGGGCGAAACCGCGGTCAGATCGACCCAGTAACGGCATGCTCCAGTCACGGTCATGACCCTCTAATTCACCCACAGTCACAAAGCGGTAGCCCTTGGCCTGGAGGGAGGTGATCACCCCGTCCAGCGACGCCAGGGTGGTCGAGCGGTCGCCGCCGCCGTCGTGCATCAGAATGGCCCAACCGCCCGTGGTGTCGAGCTGGCGCATGATGGAATCTTGGATGTCCTGCGCAGTCAGACGATGCACCGTACCATCGGGCGCGCGGGGAAAGAGGTCCCAATCGTCGGTGTCGATCGACTCGCCGGCCGTGACGTAGCCGGCGGCGTCGGCCACAGCCACGGGCATGATTTCGCCATAGGTCTGGGGCTGGGAATCCGCGTTATAGGGCGGACGGAACAGCTTGGGCGAGCGGCCAAGCACGGCCTGGAAGGCGCGCTGGGTGGCGCTCAGCTCCAGCTTCACCCGCTCATCGCTCACATGGGCCATATTGGGGTGGGTGAAAGAGTGGTTCCCGATCTCCTCGCCGTCCCGATACACGTCCCGCACGATGTCGGGGTATTCGGCGATCTGCTCGCCGATCATGAAGAAGGTGGCCTTGATATTGTGGCGCTTCAGCACGTCAAGGATGCGCGGCGTCCAGATCGGATCGGGACCGTCGTCGAAGGTGAGCGCGATCTCATGGTCAGGCGCCCCACTGCTCTCGACCAGCCAGCCCGAGGGATAGACTTGATAGGTCTCGTCGGTGATCAGGCCGTTGGCGGGATCGACGTCATAAGTTCTGGCGCCCGCGTCGGGATGGCGGATCACCCGCAGCAGCTCCCCCTCGCCGATGAACCGCACGGCGTCGGACCGGGCGACGGTGTGAAGATCGCCTGTGGGCGAGGCGTGGCGGCCAAACACCTGCCAGACAGAGGCGTCCTCCTGCCCCAAGGACCAGATCGCTGCGCCGCGCATGCCGTAACCCCGCGCCAGGGTCAGCGAGTTTCGCGCCGTCACGGCGTCTTGAAACCAGACCTCATGGAGATGGTTCTGGGCGTCCATATACTGAAACGTCGGCTCCAACGCGGCGGCGTCGAAATCGATTACGGCCTTAGGCGCCTCGTGCTGCCGGAAGCGGGCCGCATAACCAAATACCTCGTCGCTGCTGAGATTGAGGGCCGCCTTGTCCTGCACATCCCAATCGCGTCCATAGACGGCGACGCCGTCGATCAGCTTATTTGGCGGCAACAGGGTGGCGAACCGCTTCAGCGTCGTCTCGATATAGCCGGCGGACGCGATGGGACCGGGCGTGGGCGAATCGGCGCCGGTTTCGTCATAGGCCATCACCAGTGAATAGTCGGCCGCCGTCCCCAGCGCGCGAATGGCGCGGTCGTCCAGATCGTCCTCAAGGGCGGCTGAAACTTCCAAGCCGTGGGCATGGAAGACCTTGGCGAGCGCATCCAGCCAATGGCCGAGCTTGACGCCGGTGGCCCCATCGAGAAGCTCGAAATCTAGCTGAACGCCTTGATAATTATTGGTTTGGACGAACTTCAGCAGGGCGTCGATCACCGCCGCGCTCTTGGCCGGATCGTCGAGCATCCGCTTCACGCGCTGAAGGTCGAAGGTCCCTCGCTCCGCATTTTGCAGGAGAGGCACAATCCGTACGCCATTCGTGCGGGCGATGGTCTCCACATCCCGCGTCGTTGGATTTTTCCAGCTCGTGGTGACCAAAGACTCGCCGTTCGCGCCAAGCGATAGCCAAGACGGATAGACATGGGTGAGGTCGGCGGCATGGGCGCGAAACGACGACACGCCGTAATCGACCCAGGGCTGGAAGTAGGCGCCTGAGATCTGGTCGGCGGCCACCAGAGGCGCCTGGACCGAGCGGGCGCGGCGATCCGCGGCGATTCGAGCGAACAAGGCTTTGCGCTCGGCCGCCAGCTTTCGCGTCGGCTTGCGGGCCAGGGGCGGCCCATGCACGGGCGCCACGACCTCAGCTGTCGCAGGGGTCGGAGGCGCGAAAGCGACGCTAGCCATGAAGCTGATGAAGAGGGTGACCGCCGCCACGGCGATAACGGCGGCGGCGGCGCGCAAGCCCCAGGCGCGATGGCCGGTCGGGTCCAGGAAGATGGGCTTGGGAGCTAGGCCCATACGCTCAGCCGCTCACCGCGACCGCAAACGACGCGAGCCCAAAGGCGCACGACAGCGGGGCGAACATTTCACTCATAGAGATCGCGCTACATGATTTTGCAACGAAACGCCACGCGGCGAAGAGCGCGGGGGCGTTGCGCCTGCGCTCACGACAGCGTTAGATCGCCCGGTGTGCCGCAACCGAACCTTGTCGCGGCTCCATGCGTTGGCCTGACAGAAGGTTTGCACTTTCAGTTCGGAGCTTTGACCATGAGTAGGAAGATACTGGAAATCGCGCCTAGCCTCGGCAAGTGGGCGCTTTTACACAATCAGGTGGCGCTCGCTACCTTCGATACGGAAGACGCCGCAGAGCGGGCCGCCCGCGCTATCGCCAGAACCCAACCCACCGGCGACGACGCCGAAATCCATGTATTGGACGAAGACGAGACGGTCTAATTTGCGGGATTAAACCCCCAGGTCAGACGGGTCGACGCCAGGCGCGCATTCTTCGAGACGCGAGCTATCTCGCTCCTCAGGATGACGAATTCTATTGGTATCTCAATATCGTTCGTCATCCTGAGGAACCCCGGAAGGGAGTGTCTCGAAGTACGCACAACGTCCCGCAGGACGTGGAACCGATCTACTTCGCCAGAGCGTCCTTGAACGCCTTGGCAGGCTGGAAGACGACCTTACGGGTCGCCGGAATTTGCACAGCTTCCTTCGTCCGGGGATTGCGACCCACACGCGCCGGCTTGTCCTGGACCTTAAATTTGCCAAAGCCCGGCAGGGAAACCTCTTCACCCTTCAGGGCGGACGCGCGGATTCCTTCAAACACCGTCTCCACCAAGTCCTTAGCTTGAGCCTTGGTCAACTTGGGATCGGCGTCCGCGACGCGTTCGGCCAGTTCAGCCGCATTCATAATTACATCTCCATTTGGACTCGAAGCGGCGACCCTGCCAGGACTGAAGGCCGCCGTCACCTGCTCTCAGGGCCGTCAATCGCTATAAATTGCAGAAAATCGGCGATTGACGATTGGCGAGGTGATTTCCAACACGATTCGGCGGCAGAACAGTGGGGCGGGCGATTTCGCCGCAGCGCCCTGGGGAGAAGCGCCCATTCCGCCACGCCGAAGATATAGAGCGCCGTCCCAGGGCCTGTCGGGCCGTCATCGAAGCCGCCTCTCCACCTGGGCGGTCAACTTTGCGCCGGAAGCCGCAAGCCTGAGCGAGGGGCTGCGCGCCGCGGCGGCATGCGCGGCGATCGCTGCGGTCGCAGTCCTGTGGGACAAGCCTCTCTGGAGTTGGGCGGCGGTCTCGGCCTTTTGGACCTGTCTGGTCGACCCGGGCGGTTCGACCCGAATCCGGGCCAAGATCCTGATCGGCTTTGGCCTCACCGGAACAGTGATCGCCATGCTCTGCGCCGGCGTGGCGAACCTTGGGGCCGCCCCCGCCGTCGCAGTCCTGTTCGGCCTGACCGTCGTCAGCGCCTTGCTGCGCGCTTACGGCGCCGAAATTTCGAGCCTGTCCAACCTCTTGCTGGTGGCCGCAGTCTTTACTGTATCGCGTCCGATTTCATCATGGAGCGGGCTGGCCGTGTTCGGCCTGCTGTTTCTGGCGGGCTGCGTCTGGGCCAGCGCCTTGAGCTTGACGGTGTGGCGTATCCACCCCTTCGCCGCGCCAAGGCGGGCTCTGGCGAGCGCCTATAGAGCGCTCGCGGCGCTCGCCATGGGGTTGGCCGAGGTGACGCCCTCGCCCCCGGGCGACCCGGGTTGGACCGCGCACGCCCAGCATGATCGGCGCGCCGCCCGGGAAGCTATCGAGGCCGCGCGCGCCTCTATCGCCCAGACGACGGGCGAGCGTGGCGGCATGGGCGCCATCGGCGCCCGCTTGTCCGCCGGTTTGAACGTCGCTGAGAGTGAGTTTGCCTGCCTGATCGCCTTGGCCGACACCCTCGAACGCCGGCCCGTACGCGATCCCGACCAGCGTCGCCGCACGGTGCGGCTGATCAAACAGCTCGCCTCGGTTTTTCATCGCATCGACCGCCATATCGCTGACGGACAAGAAGGGCCTGCGGAGCCTTTGCGGCTGGCGATACGCCGGGTTGCGCAGACCAGCAACGCCGCGCCGGCGTCCGTCCGAAACCTGATCTTGGACTGCGCTCACGAAGCCGAGCATGTGCTGGACGATGCGCCCGCACCGTCGCCGCACGAGGCCAATCAAGTGGTAAGGCCGTCCATAGCGGCACGGACTGGGAAGCTACTCGCGCCCATACGGGCCGAGTTGCACCCAGGATCGCTGATCTTTCGGCATGCCCTGCGCATGGCGATTTGCGTCTCCTTCGCCTTCCTGCTCACGCGGCTACGCCACATTCCCTACGGCTATTGGATGACCATGACGGTGGTGCTGATCCAGCAGCCCTATGTGGGGACGACCTGGACCCGGGCCTTGGAGCGGGTGTTGGGCTCTGTGCTGGGCGGTGGATTGGCGGCCCTGCTCGGGATGGCGTTTCATTCCCAAGCGACACTGTTGCTGCTGATCTTTCCGCTGGCCGTGGCGACCATGGCGTTTCGGCCGGTGAACTACACCCTGTTCGTCTTCTTCCTGACGCCGCTGTTCGTGCTGATCTTGGACCTGACCCATCCCGGCGAGCGCGAGCTAACCTTGGCCGGGGTGCGGGCCATGAACACAGTCATCGGTGGCGGGATTGCGCTGGCGGGCGTGACGCTTATCTGGCCCGCGTCCGGCGCCAACCGCATGCGGCTAGACCTCGCCGCCGCTATTGAGCGCAACGGTCAGTTCGCCAGCTTGGCGGTCGCCAGCGAACCGGGCGACGTGGACGCGGCGCGGCGGCGGGCGGGCTTGGCCAGCAACATCGCAGAGGCTTCGCAACAGCGCGCGGCGCTAGAGTCCTGGTGGCGGCGCAGCGAACTGATCGGCGCCGCCAACGTGCTGGGCGTCCTGCGCCGGCTAGCCGGCACGGCCACCACCTTGTGGCTACAGTTTCCCGAGACGGACCGGGAGCCTTTGACGGTCGGGGCTTCGCCCGACGAGCGGTCAGAGGCCGCGCGCTGGGCCCTGACTGCGACCGCTGAGCTGGCCACCGCAGTCCGCAGCGCCACCGCCGTTCCCGCGCCCCCGCCCAGATCCTGGACAGCGCGCCGCGCGGAAGACGACGTCTTGGTTCGGGAAATCGAAGATCTCTACAGCGCCGCGGCGACCCTGGGATCGAACACGCCGCGGCGCGTTCGCGTTGGATAGGGCCGCATATTTTAGCAGTTGAGACCTGTTGCGCCTGGGTTTTGCACAAACCGGATCATATTGGTCGCGACACCTCAACGGTTTGGGGGCCGCTGAGCGACTCGTGCGTACGAGAGCGACCATGTCCGGTCTCTCCGTGCGTCACACAACTCGTTACACCTACCGCACGGCGGTCGGCTTTGGCGAACATCGTATGATGTTTCGACCTCGCGAAGGTGTCGATCAGAGGGTAATCGCAAGCCGACTGGTGATCGTTCCCGAACCCGTGGAGCTTCGCTTCACCCAGGACTCATTTGGCAATTGGGTCGGGCTAGCGCGGTTCGACGCCCAGGCCGAAGAGCTGACGTTCGATAGCCACGTCATGCTGGAGCACACCCCCAACTTGGCCGCCGAGACCGCCAGCGACGTCATCCGTCCACTCGCCGCCCGGTTCGATGCCTATGGGGAGCGTGAGGCGGCCGATCTTAGCGGCTCGATCCGACCGCACTTCGCCGATCCCGATGGGGTGCTGCAGCTATGGGCCGCCAAATTCCTGACGCGCCATGGCCCCACCGACGTGCTGACCGCTTTGTCGGCCATGACGAAATCCATCCGTAGCGATTTTCGCTATGCCCAGCGGCTGCAAGGCGGTTGCCAACCGCCGCTGGAGACTCTGCACCTGCGCCGGGGCAGTTGCCGCGACTTCGCCATGCTGATGATGGAGGCGGCGCGCAGCCTCGGCCTCGCCGCCCGTTTCTGCTCAGGCTATATCTATTGCGGCGACGTCGCGACCGGCGGCGCGAGCGCGGCGCGGCGCGGCGGCGGCCATACCCACGCCTGGGTAAGTGTCTATCTGCCGAGCTGCGGCTGGATCGAATTCGACCCCACCAACGGCATCGTCGGCAATACCGATCTCGTTCGCGTCGCCGTCGTGCGCGATCCGCTCCAGGCGGCCCCATTGTCGGGCTCTTACATGGGTGCGGCGGAGGATTTTATCGGGATGGAGGTCGCCGTCGATGTCGATGTCGCGCCGCCTCATCACGGCGGCGCCATCGCCCCGTCCGCGCCAAACCTAGGCATCGCCCCCTCGCGTGTGACGTCCCTATTAAAGGTCGCCTAAACGCAACCGAACGCCGCCTGGAGAGTTGCTGAGCGATGAAAATTCGCGCCGGCTATCACATCTCTTATGACTGCGCAGCACCGACGCCCATGCTGCTGGTGCTGAGCGTCAGGCCTGAGCGCGTCCCCGATCTGATCACACCTCAGACCATGAGGCTTGATCCCCTCGTTGCGGTGGATGAGTATCGAGATGGGTTTGGCAACCTTTGCCACCGCCTGCTGGCCCCACCCGGCCGCATTACCTTTTCCGCCGACTTCGTGATTGAAGACCCAGGCGAGCTCGACGAAGAGAATCTCGACGCCGTTCAGCACCCGATCGAAGAGCTACCGCCCGAGGTCTTGGTCTATCTCTTGGGCAGTCGCTATTGCGAAACCGACAAGCTCGTCGGGATCGCCTGGTCTCTGTTTGGCGCCACGCCGCCGGGCTGGCGACGGGTGCAGGCCATCGTCGACTATGTGCACGACCGAATCCTGTTCGGCTATCCGCATGCGCGGGCAGATCGCACCGCCCACGGCGCGCACCAGGACGGCGTCGGCGTCTGCCGCGACTTCGCTCACCTGGCTGTCGCACTTTGCCGCTGTATGAATATCCCGGCGCGCTACTGCACCGGCTATCTCGGCGATATCGGTATCGACCCGATCCCTGGCCCAATGGACTTCTCGGCCTGGTTCCAGGTGTTCCTGAGCGGCCGCTGGTACACCTTCGACGCCCGCCACAACAAACCCCGGATGGGCCGCGTTCTGCAAGCCTTCGGCCGCGACGCAACCGACGTCGCCATCGTCACCACATTCGGCCCCGCGACCTTGGTCAGGTTCGACGTGATCGCGGAAGAGGTGGTTTAGGGCTTTAGCCCTACTGAGCCGCCTGGTTCAGGCGGGCGTGGGGAAATAGCCGGTCAAAGCGGCCAAGCGCGGGGGGATCGAGGCGGACGCAGAGGTCCAGCGCGCCGTCGTCGCTCTCGCGTCGATCCACCACGCGACCGTTGCGATAAAGCCAGGCCAAGGCCTCTCCCTCGTCGGCGTTGAGGCGCAGATCGACGGGATCGGCGACATCGACGCGCGAGGCGATCAGGTGGAGAAGGTCTGTAGTCCCTTCGCCGGTTAGGGCAGATACGGCCACGGCGGGCGCGCCACCCGCCACCTTAGGCGCCGCGGCGCTCCGGTCGGCGCGGGTCAGCACGATCTGGCGGTCGTCTTCGGGCAGTTGGTCGATCTTGTTCCAGACCTCGATCAGGCGTCCGGCGCCCTCTTCGACGCCCAGCTGCTCCAGCACCTGGCGAACGTCGGCCGCCTCCGCCGCGCTCGACTCTCCGGCGATGTCGCGAACGTGCAAGATCACGTCCGCCTCCAGCACCTCCTCCAGCGTCGCACGGAAGGCGGCGACGAGCTCGTGGGGCAGGTCGGAAATGAAGCCGACCGTGTCGGACAGGATGGCCGGGCGGCCGTCCGGCAACTTCAGCATCCGAAGCGTCGGATCCAGGGTGGCGAACAGCATGTCCTTGGCCAGCACCTGGCCATCTGTCAGCCGGTTGAACAGGGTCGATTTGCCGGCGTTGGTGTAGCCGACCAGGGCGACGACTGGAAAGGGCGTGCGCTTACGGGCTGAGCGATGCAGGGCGCGCGTGCGGCGCACCTCGACCAGCTCGGCCTTGAGCTTGGCCATGCGTTCAGCGAGCAAACGGCGGTCCGCCTCAATCTGGGTTTCACCAGGCCCGCCCAGAAAGCCGAAGCCACCGCGCTGACGCTCCAAGTGGGTCCAGGTGCGAACCAGGCGCGACCGTTCGTAGGACAGCCGGGCCAGTTCGACCTGAAGCTTACCTTCGCGGGTTCGCGCCCGACGCGCGAAGATTTCCAGGATCAACCCCGTTCGGTCGACGACCTTGGCGTTCCAGGCCTTTTCCAGGTTGCGCTGCTGAACCGGCGTCAGCGCATCATCGACGACCACCACATGGACGTCCAAAGCCCGAACGCGCTCGCCCACGGCCTCCACCCGGCCCTTACCGAACAGGGTTGCGGGTGTGGAGGTACGGAGCGGCGAAATCGCCGCCTCCGCCACCACAAGATCAAGCGCCCTAGCCAAACCTACCGCCTCATCGAGGCGCGCCTGCGGCTCACGCAGGTGATCCCCCCGCTCGCGCAGGGGGTGCAGCACGATGGCGCGCTCTACGCTGGCGCGCCGATCAATCGACCGCGACTTACCCGTCGGCCGGTGATCGTCGGTCTGAGCCTCTTCGACAGAATGAGGGTCGTCACTGGGGGGGAGATTTGGGGTCAATCGCGGCCTAGTCTTCGTCCTCGACGGAGGGCTCATAGAGTTGCACCGGCTGGGCCGGCATGATGGTGGAGATGGCGTGCTTGTAGACCAGTTGCGACTGGCCATCGCGACGCAGCAGAACGCAGAAATTATCGAACCAGGTCACCACGCCCTGAAGCTTCACACCGTTGACGAGGAAGATGGTGAGCGGCGTCTTGGTCTTGCGCACACTGTTGAGAAAGGTATCTTGAAGGTTCTGTTTTTTTTCGTTCGACATCTTAGGTCCTAATCAACGCCACAGCGCCGGTTTGGCTGCAGCACACACAAAGGGAATATGCAACGGTGACGCTCCTAAGGCGTCTGCATCGCGACCGATTAAATAGCGGTTCGCTTCGCTGCCTCTAGATATAGAGCGCGCAGACGTTTTGCGACAGGGCCAACTTGGCCGTCTGAGACCTGGACGCCGTCGATCTTCACCACCGGGGTCACAAAAGCCGAGGCCGCGGTGATGAAGGCTTCGCGCGCGCCCTTGGCCTCAGCCAGGGTGAAAGGCCGCTCCTCGACCCGCATTTGCAGCTCGGCGGCGATCTGCAACAGGGTTTTGCGCGTCACACCCCGCAATATGTTTGCGCCGGTGTCTCGGGTTCTCAAAACGCCCGCGGCATCCACGATCCACGCATTGGTGGAGGCGCCTTCGGTGACCAAACCCTCTGTATCAATCAGCCAGGCCTCATAGGCCCCGGCCTCGCGCGCGGCCTGTTTGGCGAGCGCATTGGGTAGCAGGCCCACGGTCTTGATATCGCAGCGGCCCCACCGCTGGTCGGGTTGGGTGAGGACCGCCACCCCCTTGGCCGCCTTGGCCTCGGCTGCGGCGAAATCGATGGCCCGCGCCGTCGCGACGACCGTCACGGGCGTGCCGGGCTCTGGAAAAGCGTGATCGCGCCGCGCGGCGCCGCGGGTGATTTGCAGATAGACTATGCCGTCCTTCACCCGGTTGCGACGCAGGGTCTCGCGCAGCACCCGCTCCAGCGCCGCACGAGTCATAGGCGCATCAATTTTCAGCTCAGACAGACTTCGCGACAGCCGCTCGAAATGGCCGTCCGCATCGGCAAGGCGCCCGTCGAACGCCGCCCAGACCTCATAGACGCCATCGGCGAACTGAAAGCCGCGATCCTCGATATGCACGCACGCCTGGGCGTGGGGCGCGTAGCGGCCGTTGACGTAGGCGATACGAGACAACCTCATTCCTCGCCGTCGTCGGAGCCCCGAAGCGGCGAGACGCCTAAGGACTTCAGCTTGCGATGCAGAGCTGAGCGCTCCATGCCGATGAAGGTAGCGGTGCGGGAGATATTACCGCCGAACCGGAGGATCTGGGCGGTGAGATATTCGCGCTCGAACACCTCGCGGGCGTCGCGCAGCGGCAGGGCGATGATGCGCTCGGGCCCCATGGACCCAGCAGCCCCCGCCGACGAGACCTCCGACGGCAGCATATCGGCAGACACGACTTCGCTCGGATCTCCCGAAGCCAGGATCAGCAGCCGCTCGATATTGTTGCGCAGCTGGCGCACGTTGCCTGGCCAGTCGTGGACCTGAAGCGTGGCGATGGCGTCCTCGCCGAGGATGCGCCGGGGCAGGCCTGTGGCTTCGCTGATCCGGTCGATGAAATAGGTCACAAGCTCGGAGATATCCTCCCGCCGCTCGGATAGGCCAGGCACCCGGACGGGCACGACGTTGAGGCGGTGGAACAGATCCTCGCGGAACCGATCCGCCTGAATCTCCTCGCGCAGATTGCGAGCGGTGGCGGAAATCACCCGCACATCGACCTGAACGTTCTGATCGCCACCGACGCGGCGGAAGCGCTGCTCGACCAGCACGCGCAGGATGCGGCCCTGGCTTTCGCGCGGCATGTCGGCCACTTCGTCCAGGAACAGGGTGCCGCCGTGGGCGCGCTCGAACACGCCGATCTTACGGGGGCGACCGCCCTCCCCTTCCTCGCCAAACAGCTCCAGGTCCATCCGCTCCGGCGTCATGCCAGCGGCGCTCAGCGCAACGAATTCGCCCTTGGCCCGGGGGCTCTGCTCGTGGATCAGCCGCGCGACCAGCTCCTTGCCGGAGCCCGGCGGACCCGCGATCAGGACGCGGCTGTTGGCCGGCGCGATCTTGGCGATCAACTGCTTTAACTGCTGAATCGCGGCGGACTGACCGACCATACCGTCGGGCGCCAACGCCTGGGTGCGAAGGCGGCGGTTTTCCCGCTTCAGGCTCGTCGCCTCAAGCGCCCGCTCGACCAGGAGCAGAAGCCGGTCCGACTTGAAGGGCTTTTCCAGAAAGTCGTAGGCGCCGCGGCGAATAGCGCTCACCGCCGTCTCGATGGTGCCGTGACCAGAGATCATCAGGACCGGAAGATCGCCGTCCAGCGTCTTGATCAGATCGAGCAGCTCCAGCCCGTCCAGACCGCCCCCCTGCATCCAGATATCCAAAATGAGAAGCGCAGGCCGGCGCGCGCGGATGGCGGCCAGGGCGGCGTCCGAATCGCCCGCTGTGCGGACGGAATAGCCCTCGTCTTCTAGAATGCCGGCTACCAGGTCCCGGATATCGGCCTCGTCGTCCACGACAAGGATGTCAGTCGCCATCAGTTAAACCTCATACGGGCGCAAATCATACGGTGGCCAGGGTGGATTGAGCCGACCGGGTCTGCTGCAACTTATCGGATAGACTATGCCGGGCGAAGCGCAGCATCACCTTTGCACCGGACACGGCGCCAGGCGCCGCCCCAGACAGCGTATCAGGGAGCGCATCGGCGTCGCCGAGCAGCAGTTCACCGCCGTGTTCCTCGCAGATTCGCTTAACGATAGCCAAACCCAACCCCGTCCCCTTTTCACGGGTTGTGACATAGGGTTCAGCCAGACGATCACGGTTTTTCGTGGGCAGACCCAGGCCATTGTCCTGGATTTCGAAGGTGACCGACGCGGCGTCCTGGATCAGCCGGGCGCGAATACGCCCCGGAGGGTCCGGCGTCGCCGCCACCCGGGCAGCGACCGCCTCGCCGGCGTTCTTCAACACATTGAGAAGCGCCTGAGAGGCCAATCCAGCGTCACACAGGATCGGAACGGCCTCGCTGCAGACATCGCAGTCCACCTCAATGTCGGGATAGCCCACTCGCTGCGAGAAACAGGCCTGACGCAAAAGCTCAGCAGCGTCAGCGGCGGCGAATCGGGGCGCCGGCATTCGGGCGAAGGACGAGAACTCGTCCACCATCCGGCCGATATCGCCGACCTGGCGAATGATAGTGTCGGTGCAGCGATCAAAGGTTTCGACGTCGGACTGAATTTCACGCCGATATTTGCGGCGGATGCGCTCCGCTGACAGCTGGATCGGCGTCAGGGGGTTTTTGATCTCGTGAGCAATGCGCCGCGCGACATCGCGCCAGGCCGCATTCCGCTGGGCGGTCACGAGGCGGGTGATATCGTCGAAGGTCAGGACGACGCCGCCCTCATTTCGTCCCGACGCGCGGATCCGCAGGCGTCGCGTGTCTGGGCCTCGCACCAGGTCGACCTCTGCATCGGCGTCGTGGCCGGCGGACGCGCGGTTCACAACGTCGGTCAGCTCCGGCGCGACGTCGGCGAGCGGCCGACCGAATGCGCCGCCTTCGCCGAGGCCCAAAAGTGTGAGCGCCCGCGCATTGACCGCCGAGATGCGCCCGGATGGATCCAGGCCGATCACACCGGCGCTAACGCCAGACAGCACCGCCTCGATAAAGCGACGGCGCGACTCGGCCTCCATACTGGCGGCGCGCAGCTCCGCCTGTTGGGTCTGAAGATCGCCTGTCATCCGATTGAAGGCGCGAGACAAGACGGCTATTTCCTCAGGGTCCCGCTGGCTATCGACGCGGACGCTGAGGTCGCCGCCGGCCACCCGGTCCGCCGCCTGAACCAGGCGCGCTACCGGGCCGGCAAGCTGGATCGCGACCGCCATCCCGAGCCAGATCGCCCCCACCAGCACCAGAAGGGCGATCGACAGGTAGCTGAGGATAAAAATCGTCTGCACCCGCAGCCGGTTGCGATCCGCCAGACGGTAGTCGATCACAGACAGCTGAGCCCGCCGGAGCTGGGCCATGATACCCTCGCCAAAGGGACGGGCCACGTAGAGATAGGCGTCCGGATAAGCCTTCAGCCGCATCAGGCCGCGGATATAGTCGGAACTGAACGGCGTGCCGACCTCGCCATGCGCCGCAGCGGCGATCGCCGACATCGGGGGCGACAGATACGGGGGCGCCGAGGACTGTTCGGCCCGCGCCAACACGCGACCCTCGCTATCGATAACATAGACGGCGCCCATGTCCCGCGCCGCGGCCTCTTCATACAGAAAAGCCGTAAACTGCATCCGGCTGCGGTCGAACCCATCGACGTTGCGATTGAGGTCTGTGGCCATGGACTCCATCCGGTCGCGGATGAAAGCCTCCTGCTCTGCCAGATAGGCCTTGGTCACGGTCGTCGCGTTGTCCACCACGGTCCGCACCCGGCTGGAGAACCACGTCTCCATACCCTGGGTGACCACCAGGCCGAAGAACAGCGCGATGATCACCGCGGGCGCCATGGCGGCGACCGCGAACAGCATAACAAAGCGTCTGTGCAGCCTGACGGCCGCGTCCCGCGCCTGGGACCCAAACAGGCCCAGCACACGCCAGCCGGCCACCATGGCCAAGCCTAAGATAATCAGGAGATTGGCCGACAAGACGATAAGAATCGCCTTGCTCGGCGCAGACACCGGGTGGGAGCCCGGCGCGCCGACACTGGCCAGGGTGCAAACCAGCGTGACCGCGGCCGACAAGACGTAGAGCGTAGTGAAGACGTAGCGCGCGAGGGGCTTGGTCGCCGCTTCGAGGGGCGCGCCCGGATAGGACGGCTCTGCAGAGGACTGCGCCATCGTGACGTCTGACATAGTCCTCAGGTTAAACCACTGTGCTCCGGTTTCAACAACTTGTTGCTCTAAAGCCAGATTTCACAGCGGGGAGACCGCCGCCGTCGTGCGCGGCGCTTCATCCTGGACAACCTCGCCCTGGGCCTGCAAAAGCCCGGTTATGAGATTTTCGGCTGTCATTGTCGCGGCGGGCGCGGGCCTGCGGGCCGGAGGCGATCTGCCCAAGCAATGGCGCCCATTACTCGGCAAGCCCGTGGTGCGATGGTCGGCGCAGGCCCTGCTGGACGCCGGCGCCGATCCCTTGGTCGTCGTCTGTCCGGCCGGGGACGAGGCGCGCGCCCGTGCGCTCCTAGGCGACCTACCTGGTATGGTCCTGGTCAATGGCGGCAAGGAGCGGATCGATTCGGTTCGCGCCGGCCTCGCCGCCATACGGGCCGCCGCCCCCGAGGTGGTGCTGATCCATGACGCCGCCCGCCCGTTCGTCACCAAGGCCCATGTCGAGGTTCTGATTGAGGCGCTGGCGCAGGCCGACGCAGCTCTGCCGGCCCTGCCGGTCAGCGATACGGTCAAGCGCGCGGACCCACACAAACGGGTGATCGCCACGGTAGACCGAACCCATCTTTGGCGGGCCCAAACGCCCCAGGCCTTCCGCTTCGATGTTCTGGAAAAGGCCTATGCGGCTTGGCCCAGCGATGAGACCCCGACGGACGACGCGGGCGTGGTCGAACGGTTCGGCGGCGTGGTGGCGCTGACGCCCGGCGATCCGCTGCTGCTGAAGCTGACCTATGCAGAGGACTTTCCCATGGCTGAAAAACTGGCTGAAGCTTTTGGGGGCGCCGCCCGCATCACCCGCGTGGGCCAGGGCGTGGACGCTCACCGGTTTTGCGACGGCGATTCGGTCTGGCTCTGCGGTGTGCAGATTCCCCATACCCAAGGGCTGCTTGGCCACTCCGACGCCGACGCCGGCCTGCACGCCCTGACCGACGCGATCCTGGGCGCGATTGGCGAGGGCGATATCGGCGATCACTTCCCCCCAACCGATCCCAAATGGCGCGGCGCCGCGTCCGATCAGTTCCTCCTTCACGCGGTCGAGCTGGTGCGCGCCAAGGGCGGGCGGATGATCAACGTCGACGTCACGCTGATCTGCGAACGGCCCAAGATCAA
>Ga0116226_10002458_pt1 | contig 16160 bp, 13 predicted proteins | sample S1TSphfallax_FD_89692 | JGI IMG/M metagenome (GOLD analysis project Ga0116226, IMG submission 89692) | Host-associated microbial communities from peat moss isolated from Minnesota, USA - S1T2_Fa - Sphagnum fallax MG | ecosystem: Host-associated > Plants > Peat moss > Unclassified | place: USA...
CCCGTCGCGGATGCGATTCCTCGCCCGGATTATAGTCGCCTGTTGTCGCCCAAAAGGAATGCCATGTCGAATTTGTCCGAAGAACAGGCCAAAGCCTACATGGTCAAGCTGCTGACCGCCATGACCCGTGCCGGCGGCTCCGACCTGTTCGTTTCCAACGACTTCCCGCCGAGCATGAAGGCGCAAGGAACGATGCAACCGCTGGCGACGCAGAAGCTCACCTCGGAGGTGACCAAGCAACTGGCGCATGCGTTGATGAACGAGCGGCAGCGCGAGGAGTTTGCCAAGGAGATGGAGTGCAACTTCGCGATCTCGATTCCGGGCGTCGCGCGCTTTCGCGTCAATGTTTTCGTGCAGCAACAGCATACCGGGATGGTCATCCGCACCATTCCCGCTGAGATTCCGAGTTTCACGAAGTTGGCGCTGCCGGAGATTCTCAAAGACATCGTCATGACCAAGCGCGGCCTGGTGCTGGTGGTCGGCGCGACCGGGTCGGGAAAGTCGACCTCGCTGGCCGCCATGATCGATCATCGCAACGCCACCTCGCCGGGACACATCATCACGGTGGAGGACCCGGTGGAGTTCGTCCACCGTTCGCAGCAGTCGCTCATCACCCATCGCGAAGTCGGCATCGATACCCATTCGTGGCATCACGCACTCAAGAACACGCTGCGGCAGGCGCCCGACGTGATCCTGATCGGCGAGATCCGCGATGCGGAAACCATGGAACACGCCATTGCGTTCGCGGAGACCGGCCATTTGTGCCTGGGCACGCTGCATGCGAACAGCGCAAATCAGACCATCGATCGCATCATCAATTTCTTTTCCGAGGAGCGCCGCAACCAGTTGCTGATGGATCTGTCCAGCAATCTGCGCGCCATCGTGTCGCAGCGCTTGATCCGCACGAGCGACGGCAAGGGCCGTCGCGCCGCCATGGAAATTCTCATCAACACGCCGATCATTGCCGAGAAAGTATTGAAGGGTGAGTTCCACGAGATCAAGGCCATCATGGGCAAATCGCGTGAGCTCGGCATGCAGACGTTCGATTGGTCGTTGTTCGAACTCTACAACAAGGGCGAGATAGCCTACGACGAGGCGATCAAGAACGCGGATTCCGCGAACGAATTGCGCCTCAACATCAAATTGAACGGCACGCGTCCGGCACCGGCCGCGCCGCTCGCCGAGGCGATGACCACCACCTGATTTGCCGTACGGCGCGACGCCGTCGGCGGCGCGCGCCCCTCATCGAGGGGCCGTGCGCCTGGCGCTTGGCTCAAGCGCAGTTTGCCAGGTCCCCGGTATTCTTCGGCGGATCCAGCTCGGCAAAAAGAATATCGTCGCCGGCGATGTCCCGGCCCATCATCGTGACTTTCTGCCAGTCCTCGGCGCTCAGCAGCTCGGGTTCCCGCTGCAGCTTGCGCACCGCATCCATGAACGCGCGCTGGTTGGACGACGCCAGCGTGTAATAGGTCTCCAACAGCTTCATGCGCAGGTCGCTGCGCTTCGGATCACGCTCGATGGCCGACTTGAGCACGTCGACGATGTTGGTGCGGCGTTCGGCCACCGCGGGTGCATCGTTCAAGCCGCTCGGCATGTGCACGTGTTGGGCGGTGGCGTCGAGATCGACCAAGTTGAAGTCCACCGCCGGCTGATTCACGGGCGCCGCTGCGCCCTGCGGCTCCGGCCTGTCGCTCGCTCGCATGGCGCCGTCGCGGGCCTGAACATCCATCAACACGGTCTTCAAACCTGCGTTGATGATTTCGGTATCGCCCTCCGCATGCATCGCGACCACTTTCGCCGTATCGGCCAGTGCCGGATCGTCGGCCATCACATCGAACACCGGCGCAGCCTCGTCGGTGGCGGACGAGCCCGGCATTGATTCAAGGTAAGACCGCTCCAGCGCCTCGATGTCGATTTCCAGACTGGAGGTGGTCTCGTTGCTTGCCCGTGGCATGGTTTCCTCGATCGTGGCGACTTTGAGGGATTCCGAGATTCGCGGCGAAAGCATCGCGGCGGACATTGCCGAGGGACGAAACGCTTCCAGCGGCGACATGGGTTCTTCGACCGGTGCGTTCGCCACGGATGAATCAGCCGGGGGGTGAGTCGCCTCGACGGCCGGTTGATAAGGCACCTCATCCCGAGGCGGCGGCGCCGGGTAGCGAGGCTGGTGCGTCTGGTTCAGGCGCCGGCGGATAAAGGCGAAACCCGCGACCATCAGTCCCAGCGTGACGGCCACCGGGCCGAAGATCTCAGCGGTTCGCACGCCGGGAGTGCGCGTGTCCGTCACGCCCGGCCCGGAGGTGTTTGCCCGAGCGGAGGCGAGGATCGGTGCATGCACCAGCTCGGCGGAGTTCGTGGCGGTGTGCGGGTGCGCCGCGGCGGTCGCGGCTACGACCGGCACCTGGGCCGGCACCGCCGGTTGCACGGTGGCTACAGGCGCGGCGGTTACCGGCGCAGCGGCTGCGGGCGGGGCGGTTACGGGCAGGGCAGCGGGCGCCGCCTGATTCAACGACCGCAGCCGCGCACTTTCATCCGCCAGCTGTTTGTGAACGTCATCCAGTTGCTGTTCGAGGGACTGCACGCGATTGGCCAGGTTGACGCTTGCCGCGTCTGCCGCGCCGGATGCGCCGACCGCGGTGGTGGCGATGGCAGCGGCGCTCGGTGCGGCGCCCCCCGCCGTCGACGCGACTCGCGGGGCCGCGCCCTGGCGGCCCTCGAGTCGCCAGGCCGTCATCTGCGCGCGTACCTCATGTCTGGCCTCAGCGCTCGACACCGCGGCCAAGTCGGCGGGCGTCGGCATGCTGAGGACGGCGCCGCGATGCAGGCGATTGATGTTGCCGTCGAATCCCTTGGGATTGGCGCGGAAAATGGCAATCATCAGTGTCTGTGCATCGGCCTCGGTGCGTGCGCCCGCGCGACGGGCAATGCCGCGCAGCGTATCGCCGGGGGCAACGGTAACGGTGGAATGTGCCGGCGAGCCAGTGGGTTCGGCGTGCGCAACGGTTGCGCCGCGCGCGGCCGGGGACTGCGCCGTCGTCCCCGTCGCCGCAGCAGCTCCGATGGACGCTACGGCGACCTCGGTTTTAGGTTTCGGGTCGCGATAGCTGGGCGGGTCGAGGAGCAGAGAGTATTCGCGCACGACCTCGTTCCTACCCCAGCGCAGTTCGACCAGAAAGCTGACCAACGGGTCGGTGAACGGATCCGCGGAGCGCACGTTGAGCACCGGGTGCCCTTGGGCGTCCCTGCCGACCTTGAAGCTGGCGGTCGACAAGAACGACGGCCGGTCGGCGCCATAGCGCTGAAAGATCTCGCGATTGGCGATGCTCGCGGTGAGTATCGCCAGCTCTTCACGAGTGGCGCCGACGATGTCGATTTGCGCCGTCAGGGGTTCATTGAGCGCGGATTCGACGCGGATGTCACCGAGACCGAGCGCTCTTACCGCTCCCGGTAAGGACATGGCCAAAATCAGCATGATTGGATAAGGGCCGCGTGACATCATCGACTCCAGAGTACTTTAGTAGCGATAGCTGTGGCGGATGCTATGCGACAGAATCTGGAATTGGATAGACCAGTTTTTCATTCCTTCGACGCAGTTCACGCATGTCGCGATTCCCTGAGAAGCGCAGGCACTTGCGCACTGCAACAGGTCACAGGCGCGACGCCGGTCAAACGTCTAATTGGCCACCGGGGCAACGGTTCATGAGCCATCGAATATGTTAAGCGATGAAGTCGAGGTGGACGGCGAGCGTCTCTGGTCGCGTTTGATGTCCATGGCGGGAATCGGCGCGACGGCGAACGGTGGCTGCAACCGCCAGGCGCTGACCGATGCGGACATGGCCGGTCGGCGGCTGCTCACCCGCTGGGCGGGGGAAGTCGGTTGTCAGGTGCGAGTCGACGCGATCGGCAATCTGTTCGTGCGTCGCGCCGGGCGCGAGGAGGCATCGCCGGTGGTCATGACCGGCAGCCACTTGGATACGCAACCCACCGGTGGGAAATTCGACGGCGTGTTCGGTGTGCTCGCCGGTCTCGAGGTGCTCGAGACCTTGCAGGATGCGGGCATCGCCACCCGCCACCCGATTGAGGTCGCGGTGTGGTGCAATGAGGAAGGATGCCGCTTTCCGATGGCCATGATGGGCTCCGCCGTCTGGGCCGGCACGCTGCCGCTCGACACCGCGCTCGCTCTCGCTGACCGGGCGGGGGTCACGGTGCGCGAGGAGCTGCGGCGGTTCGGCGTGCCCACCCAGCTGCCGATGACCCGGCAACCGGTGAAAGCCGCACTCGAAGTACACATCGAGCAAGGACCGGTGTTGGAGCAGCGCGCGAAGCGTATCGGCGTGGTCACCGGAGTGCAGCATATGAGCCGCCACGAAATCATCGTCGAGGGCCAGGAAGCGCACGCCGGCCCGACGCCGATGAAGCTGCGGCGTGATCCGATCCGTGTACTCGCTGAGGTGCTGCCGGCGCTGTACGGCGCGGCGCGCGAGCGGGGAGAGGAGGCGCGGCTCACCGTGGGCATCATCGAGACTTCGCCCGGTTCGCCGAACACCGTGCCGGGGCGGCTGCGATTCACCGTCGATCTGCGCCACCCGGAGGAGCACGAGTATTCAGCGCTGCGGATCGAGGCGGAGCGGGTGGTCCGATCAGCGTTGCAACGACACGGTCTCGGCGGCCAGATTCGCTGTGTCTGGGAAGCTCCCGGCGTCACTTTCGATGCCGCCTGCGTCGCCGCCGTGCGCGAGGCCACGGCGGCCTTGGGGCTCGATGCCCTGGACATGGTCAGTGGTGCCGGACACGATTCGTGCAACGTCGCCGCGGTGGTGCCCACCGCCATGATCTTCGTGCCCTGCGCCGGCGGCCTCAGTCACAACGAGGCTGAGAGTGCGGCACCCGCCGATCTCGAAGCGGGTGCCAACGTCTTGCTGCGTACGCTGTTGTCGCTCGCGGTTCGCGTTGCCTGACGCCGCGCCTCAGTGCGAGGCCCGTGCCTCATGCAGAAAGCCGGTGCGCAACGGGTGAACCCACTCGGGGCGGCCGTGGCGTTGCGCCAGGCGCGCCGCGGCGTCCCAATCATAGGGCACGGCGATCAAGTCCACGGTCCAGCCGCTGGCCGTGCGTTCGGCCATGGCATAGCGCGCATGCGGCGACCCGAGTTCCAGCGTATGCGGGATCGGGTGGTGACCCTCGTAGGCTTGGATGCCGACGCTGCCCGGATTGACGATGGTTTGACCGCGGTCGCTGCACGCGACGCGCGGAATGTGCGTGTGGCCGCAAAAAATCAGCGATGCCGCACAGCTCGCGGCGCGCTCGCCGATCTCGGCGAACGTGGCGGGAATGAATTCACCGCCGCTGATGTTTTCCAGGAAACAATCGACGTCGCTGATCGGCGTTGCGTGACAGAGGAACACGTCGTCCGCGAGCCACAGCGTGCCCGGCAGGCCGGCCAGCCATTGGCGCTGTGGATCGGTGAGCAGGTCGGCGGCATAGCGATCCGACTTGCCCATCCCCTCACGGTCGGGATCCAGCAATTGCCGCTCATGGTTGCCGCTAATGGTCGGAAAGCCGAGCGTCATCAGGCGCGCCGCGGTCTCCCGCGGCTGTAGCGGGCCGGACACGATATCGCCGAGGTTCACGATGCGGTCGGCGCCGCGGCGGGCGATGTCGGCAAGGACGGCGTCGAGTGCGCCGAGATTGCCATGAATGTCCGACAGCGCCGCGATTTTCATCCGGGGACGTTAACGTTCCCTCAGGCGGATGGCAATGCCCCTTGACCATTACGGCCGTTCCGCTCGCGCGACGGGCATAATGAGACCCAAGTTCCAAGTTCCGAGTTCCAAGTTCTCAGTTACGAGGTCAGCTCACATGGATTTACGACTTAAGGGAAAGATTGCGCTGGTCACGGGCAGCACCGCCGGCATCGGCAACGCCATCGCGACCGCGCTCGCCCGCGAGCAGGCCCGCGTCATCGTCAGCGGCCGCACTCAGGCGGCGGTCGACGCCGCGGTCGCGAGGATGCAGGCGGAAACGCCGGGCGAGGTGACCGGGTTCGCCGGTGACATGAGCGTCGCCGCGGACGCCGAGGCCTTGTTCGCCGCGCATCCGCACGTCGACATTCTCGTCAACAACATGGGTATCTTCGAAGTGCGTGCGTTCGCGGAGATCAGCGATGCCGACTGGCGGCGCTTCTTCGACGCGAACGTGCTCTCCGGTGTGCGGCTCGCGCGCCTGTACATGCCGCAGCTACTTGAGCGCAATTGGGGGCGGATCATCTTCATCTCGAGCGAGAGCGGCTACCAAATCCCGAAGGAGATGATCCATTACGGCATGACCAAGTCGGCGCAAATTGCGGTGGCACGCGGTCTGGCCGAACTGACCGCCGGGACCGCGGTTACCGTCAACACCGTGTTGCCCGGCCCGACCCGCTCGCGGGGCGTCGGCGATTTCCTCATCGAGATGGCGAAGGCGTCCGGTAAAACCGCCGAGACCGTCGAACGGGAATTCTTCTCGACCGCGCGACCGAGCTCGTTGCTGCAGCGTTTTGCCACGACCGAGGAAGTGGCCTCGCTGGTCGCCTACGTGGCGAGTCCGCTGTCCGCGGCGACCAATGGCGCCGCCTTGCGGGTGGATGGGGGCGTCATCCAGACCGCGTTCTGATCAGCCGGCCTGATAGATGACGGGGTCGCTGATGCTGTCCGCGCCGGTTTCCATGCGCCCGGCGAAGCGCCGCTGCACGAAATCCCCGGTCACGGTGAAGTCGTACCAGCCGCCGCTCGCCGACAGCTCCCACGCCTGCACGGCCGAGGCCTGCGCCGCGACCTCGAGCGTCCACGGTCCGTCGGTGCGGTATGCCTCGGCATGCACGGTCACGCGGCCGGCTGCGGCGCCGGTGTTGTGCACCTTGAGATAGATGCTGTTGACGGTCGGGGCGTAGCAAATCTGTATTTCGGGTGCGAACCCGGAGTTGGCCTCGTCCTGACCATTGCCTTGAAAGGTGCGTGCGAAGCCATTCGGTCCGTAGACATTGAGCTGGTAGGTGCCCTGGTCGGTGGCCAGCGTGTCCCACGTGTCGCTGAGGCCGGTGCCTGCCTCGACGGTGTAACGCCTGGGAATCCGATCGAGATGCTGCAGGTCATAGACATGGAACACCGCGCCCTGGGTTCCCGTGTTGCTGAAAATCAGCGTCACCACGCCACCGTTCGCGACGCGCGCGCTGGTGTGCAACTCGTAGGGCAGAGCGCGGGAAGGGCGCGTGCCCGGTTCCTGCAGGAATGCAACCGGCGATGACGGCGGCTGCGGCGGCGGCAGTGCGCTTTGTTGCTGTTCCACTGCCAGATAATCGCTGGTGTCGGGCAGCACCGCGAGCGCCGTGGTATCCGACTTCGAAAAATCGAAGGCGCTGGTCAAGTCGCCGCACACCGCCCTGCGCCACGGGCTGATGCTCGCGATGTTGATGCCGAAGCGTTGCTCGAGAAACTTGCCGATGGAGGTGTGATCGTAGACTTGGGAGTTCACCCAGCCGCCCCGGCTCCAGGGCGATACCACGTACATCGGCACGCGCGCGCCCAACCCCCATGGCCGCAGCGCGCCGCTGATGGTGTCGTCCGCAAGGCGATAGGTGCCCGCCGGATCGGCGAAGTATTCTCCCTCGAGCGGCAGGGTCGAGCCTCCGGCCAGGGTGCCGTCGGCATTGTAGGAAGGGACGGCCGGCGGTGGCACGTGGTCGAAAAAACCATCGTTCTCATCGAAGGTCACGAACAACACCGTCTTGCTCCATGAAGCGGCGTTGGCGGTCAGGGCATCCAACACTTGCGTAATGAAGTCGCCGGCGCGCAGCGGGCTCGAGCCCGCCGCCGGGTGCTCCGACTGCATTCTCGATGGCAGGATCCAGCTGACTGCCGGCAGCGTGCCATTGCTGACATCGTCGCGCAGATCGTCGAGCGACCAGTGTTGCATGCCGTTCTGATACAGGCTCGAATTCACGGCCGCGGTCGCCGCGCGGAAATTCGCGAACGCGAGCCCGCCGTGCATCAGCCCGTTCCAATTGTCGTTGGGATCTTGATAGATCCGCCAGCTGACGCCCGCGCTCTCGAGCAGCTCCGGCACGGTGGGCCAGGCGAGCGCCGAGCCGTTGAACCCATAGCCCGGCGACGGCATGGTGCCGCTGACGAGACAGCGCACATTGGTGACTTCGGCGTTTGCGTCGGTGCAGTCGATGCCCTGTTGACGCAGCGTCGGATCCGAGTTGGATCCGGAAAACAAGACGATGCGGTTCGGATCGGTGCATGCGGTCAGCGAACAATGATAGGCATCGCAGATCGTGAACGCTTCGGCCAGCGCGAACTGGAACGGAATGTCCTCGCGCGTGTAGTGGCCCATGGAGTTGTCGGTCTTGTAGCGCGGCCACGCCCCGAATTTGCCCTGGTTCCAGGCCGCCTGCGCGTCGGGGAACGTGTGCGGCGTATCGCGGACCAGGAGCGCGTTGCTGGTTTGGCTGTCGAGCCGGAACGGCGGGATGTCGGTCGCGCCGTTCGATTGGAACCACACCGGCTTGCCGGTTGCCAGCGGAATCGCAAAGCGATCGCCGAAGCCGCGCACACCGCGCAGTGTGCCGAAGTAATGATCGAAGGAGCGGTTCTCCTGCATCAGGATGACGACGTGCCCGACGTCATTGATGGTGCCGGTAGGCTGACTCGGTTCGATCGCAAGCGCGCGGCGGATCACCGGCGGCAATGCGCTGAACCCGGCTGCGGCGCCGACCAGTCCCGCGGTCCGGCGGAGAAACTCGCGGCGTCGCAGGGTATTGCGCGCCATCGTCTAGGGAGCGCAGTGCGCGCACACCGCCGGGGTGCGCGCGCTCCGGTCGACCAACACGGCGCACATCTGACCGCTGGTCGACTGCGGGCCCGCCGTGGCGCGTATGCCCGCGGCGCGTTGCGTGGCCGGCTGCGGCGGCGCTATCGCAGCCGACACCACCGGCAATCCCGTACTCTGCACGGCAGTGCCGATGCCGCAGCCACCCAGGCTCATCATCGCCGCCGCCGCCGGTGCTGACATCAAACACCTGTTCAAGAGAAGTTCCCTTTCCGAGTGGGGTGCATTCGAGTGCGACGATCATATTCAGGCGCAATGCGCTTTGTGCGACCGCGCGCGCATCTATGCACTAGTGCACTGCGATGCACAGGCAAAGCGAGTGCCACTGGTCCAAAATTCGTGACGAGTTTACTTAAGCGAAGAAAATGCCGACTGCTAACGTAGGGTGATGAACGCAGCCTGTGAACCCGGCGCAGGGAGCATCACGACGACCGCCGTGAGTATTCCGCCGGATGAAGCCGAGCGGCTGCGGGCCTTGTGGCGCTTGCAATTGCTCGACAGCGGACCCGCCGAGTCATTCGACACCGTGACGCGACTGGCCTCGATTGCGCTGCGCCTGCCGATCGTGCTGGTGTCGCTGGTCGATGCCGATCGTCAATGGTTCAAATCGCGCGTGGGCTTGGAGGCGCCCGAGACACCGCGCAGCGTGTCGTTCTGCGCGCATGCGGTGTTCGAGAGGCGGCCGTTGGTCATTCCCAATGCCACCCGTGATCCGCGCTTCGAGGATAACCCGCTGGTCACCGGGCCGCCCCACATACGGTCCTATGTCGGTATTCCGCTCTATACGCTCGACCGCTTTCCCATAGGCACGCTGTGCGGCATCGACCGGCAGCCGCGTGACTTCGGCGAAGTCGAGATCGGGATGATGAACGACTTCGCCAAGATCGTCGAAGTGCTGCTGCACGCGAAAGAGTTGTCGGCCAAGACCGATGGCGTGCTGCAGTATGCGATCGAACGCGAGCAGCTGTTTCGTGAGACCTTCGAACAGGCGGCCGTCGGCATCGTGCATGTGTCACTGACGGGCGCGGTGCTGCGGATCAATCAGCGCGCCTGCGACATGCTCGGCTACTCGCAGGAGGAACTGCGCCGGTTGAGCTTCATGGACATCACACATCCGGCCGACGTCCTGACCAACATCGGCGAGTTCAAGCGCACGCTCGCCGGTGAGATCGACAACTACCGGCTGGAACAGCGCTTCGAACGCAAGCAGGGCGGATATCTGTGGGCCCACCTGTCGGTGGCGCTGAAGCGCACCGCCGCGGGTCTACCGGATCATGCGATCGTCGTCATCGAGGACATCTCGGACCGCAAACAGGCGCAGGCGGCGCTGGTGCTGGCGCGCGATTCCCTGCAGGAACAGGTGGCGTCGCAGACCCGCAGGCTGCAGGAGACGAACGCCGCATTGCTCGAGTCGAATGCCCGGCTGGCGGCGGAGAGCGTCACAGACTATCTCACCGGCCTGCCGAACCGGCGAATATTCAGCAGCCGCAGCGAGGCAGCGGCGCACGCCTTCCGGGCGTCGGGCGCGGCATACGGATTGATCCTGATGGATCTGGATGACTTCAAGCACATCAACGACGAGTACGGGCATGACACGGGCGACGACGTGCTGCGCGCCATGGGCTCGATTCTACTCGGCGAAATGCGTGAGCCCACCGACCTCGCGGCGCGCCTCGGCGGCGAGGAGTTCGCGGTGCTGTGTCAGGGCGTCGCGGAAGAGGCGGCGTTGCGCTCGCTGGCGGAACGCATCCGCAAGCGGATCAACTCAAGCGCCTTCGACACGTTGAGGGGCCCGCTGCGCTTCACCTGCAGTTTTGGTCTCGCGCTCAGCCAGTCGGCTGACAGTGACTGGAAAACGATCTACGGCAGGGCCGACGCCGCGCTGTACGAGGCCAAAGCCGCCGGCAAGGATCGCATCGCCTTCGGCCACAGCTACTCGCGCGGCGCGAGCGTGCCGGTCAAGGCATCGCGCGTCGCGCTGCGCGACCCCGATTGATGCCGTCGTAGAGCGACAATGCGGCCGCGCGGATTGCGCCGGCCGTGCCGCCTCCGGCGTAGATCACGCCGCGCGCAGAATTGATGAACAGGCCGCTGCCATCGGCCTTGAGGCCGGCCGCGAGGATGTTCTCGAGATCGCCACCCTGCGCGCCGATGCCCGGCACCAGAAACGTGAGGTCGGGGTGCGCCGCGCGCAATCCGGCCATCTCAGCCGCGCCGGTTGCGCCGACCACCAGCATGAGGTTGCCCAGTCGGTTCCAGTCGCGGTCGGCGCGCTCGGCCACCCTGCGGTACAGGGGCAACCCGTCGATGAGCAAATCCTGGAAATCACGTGCGCCCGGATTGGAGGTGCGGCACAGCAAAACCGCGCCGCGCTCGGCATGGGCAACGAACGGCATGACCGAGTCGGTCCCCATGTACGGATTGACGGTGACCGCATCAGCCGCATACCGGTCGAAGGCTTCGCGTGCATACGCCTCGGCGGTGTTGCCGATATCGTTGCGCTTGCCGTCGAGGATGACGAGCGCATGCGGGGCGCGTTCGCGAATGTAGCGGATGCTCGCCTCGAGTTCGGGCTCGCCCCCGACGGCGCTGTAGAAAGCGGCCTGGGGCTTGTAAGCAGCCGCGATGTCGGCGGTGGCATCGACGATGCGGCGATTGAAGGCCAGCAAGGGGGAGGCGAGAGTGGCAACGTCCGCCGGCAGTTTGGCGATGTCCGGATCGAGACCGACGCACAACAGCCCGCCGCTGGTGGTTTGCGCTCGGGTCACTCGCTCGGCGAACGTCATGGACATGGCCCATCATAGCGAGCGCCTCCGCCGTTAGGGAGTATGCTGCTAGCCCGTGTGAGAACTTCCTTGCCCGCCAACAAGCCTCGTACCGGACCGCGCTTGGTGCTGCAGCCCGCGGCCCGCCGTGCGGCGCTGCAGGCGAGCAGCAAGGCGTTGCAGCGGTTCTTCATCATTGCCGATGGCTGGGAGTTGTCGCCGCTGCAACAATGCCGATTGCTCAAGATCCCCTCCCCTCAGGTGCTGGTGCGCTACCGTCTCGGTCAAGCGCCCCGCCTCTCGGCGACGCAGCAAGAACGGGCGGCGCTGATCGCGAGCATTCAGCAATCCCTGTTGGCGGAATCCCGCGCACCGGATCACGCGTGGGCATGGGTGCATGCGCCGCAGGATGCGCCACCCTTTAAGGGTGACAGCCCACTGTATTTCATGCTGGAAAAGGGGTTGCCCGGCCTGCGGGAGGTGGCGCGCATGCTGGTGCGCGAGAGCGAACCGCGGTGATTGCGTTATACTACCGGGCTGATCCGATGCGAATGTGGCGGAATTGGTAGACGCGCCAGACTTAGGATCTGGTGGGGTAACCCGTGCGAGTTCGAGTCTCGCCTTTCGCACCAAGCTACGCCAGATCGGTTCCAACGAACAAAAAGCCAACCAAAAATAAGGATTGATATGCAGGTTTCCGTCGAGAGTACCGGCAAATTGGAGCGGCGCATGCAGGTACAGGTGCCTGCCGCCCGCGTGTCGGCAGAAATTGCCGCGCGCCTCAAACAGTTAAGCCGCACCGCGCGCCTCAACGGCTTTCGCCCCGGCAAGGCGCCGTTGACGGTGATTCGCCGCCAATTTGGGCCCCAGGTGCACCGAGAAGTGATCGGCGAGCTATTGCAGTCGAGTTTTTCCGAGGCGGTGACCCAGGAACAACTCGCGCCGGCCGGCAATCCGCGGATCGAACCGCAGAGCGTCGAGGAGGGCCGCGACCTCACCTATGTGGCGACCTTCGAAGTGTTTCCCGAGGTTGCGCTGCAACCGCTCGAGTCGCTGGAACTGGAGCGGGTCACCGCGTCAGTGACCGAGGCAGACATCGATGCGATGATTTTGCGCCTGCGCAAGCAGCAGATGAAATTCACGCCGGTGAGCCGCGCGGCCGCGGTGGGCGACCGCGCTCACGTCGATTTCGAGGGATCCATCGACGGTGTGCCGTTTGCCGGCGGCAAGGGTGAGAATATTGCGATCGTGCTCGGCGAGAACCGGATGCTGCCGCAACTCGAGGCGGGGCTGATCGGTACGGTGGTGGGTGAGGAAAAGGCGGTCGACGTCGATTTTCCGGCCGATTACCGCGCCACCGAACTGGCCGGCAAGCGCGCCAGCTTCAAAGTCACCGTGAAGGGGGTGGAGGAGCCCACCCTGCCGGAAGTTGACGAGGAGTTCTGCAATTCTTTCGGGGTCACCGAGGGCGGCGTGGAGCAGCTGCGCGAGGACGTCGCCGCCAACATGCGACGGGAATTGGATCAGGCGCTGCGCAACCGCAACAAGACCAGCGTCATGGAAAAGCTGTTTCAGACGAATCCAATCGACGTGCCCAACGCCCTCCTGGATTCTCAGATCCGCGACATGCAGGCCGAAGCGATGCGCCGTTCCGGCGCCAAAGACGCGTCCCAGGTCCCGCCGCGGGAACCGCTGGTCGAGCCGGCGCGGCGTCGCGTCGCGCTCGGACTATTGTTCAACGACATCATCCGCCGCGAGAACATTGTGCTCGATCCGGCGCGTTCGAGCGCCCGGCTGGACGAGATGGTCGGGGCTTACGGCGATGCCGCCGCCCTGAAGCGCGCCTACCTGCAAAATGCGGATGCCATGCGCCAGGTTGAGAGCCTCGCGCTCGAGGACCAGGTGGTGGATTGGGTGCTCGCGCATGCTAAGGTGCACGACAGGGCATCGACTTTCAAAGAGCTGATGAACTTTGAGGGTTGATCGCTGGCAGAGACTTGAAATGACCGTGTACGGTCCTCAAGACGTATCGGCAATTCCGTAGCTTCAAAGTAAAGGCGACACTTCATGACGACTCGCGCACTCAATTTGGTTCCCATGGTTGTCGAACAGACCGCTCGCGGCGAGCGCGCCTACGACATCTATTCGCGCCTGCTCAAGGAACGACTGATTTTCATCGTGGGACCGGTCGAGGATTACATGGCCAACCTGGTCGTGGCCCAACTTCTGTTCCTTGAATCGGAAAATCCGGACAAGGACATTGCCATCTACATCAACTCGCCCGGCGGGTCGGTGAGCGCCGGTTTGGCCATTTACGACACCATGCAATTCATCAAACCCGACGTCAGCACGATATGCGTGGGCCTCGCGGCGTCGATGGGCGCGGTGCTGCTGGCCGGCGGCGCCGCCGGCAAGCGTCACTCGCTGCCCAACTCGAAGATCATGATCCATCAGCCCTCGGCCGGGTTCCAGGGTCAGGCGTCGGACATCGACATCCATGCGCGGGACGTGATGGAGACCAAGCAGCGCTTGAACGCGATTCTGGCCAAGCATACGGGTCAGACGATCGATCGAATCAAACAGGACAGCGACCGCGACAATTTCATGACCGCGGAAGGCGCGCGGGCGTATGGGTTGGTGGATTCCATGCTCGAGAAGCGCGGCGAACTGCCCTCGAAGGCCTGATGGGTCATAACGTACCCTTCAAAAGCCACCGGACGGTCTTTTGAGGGGCCTTAGGTCAAACCCGCGCTCGCCTTCCTTTGCGGAATGTCGGCGGGGTGCTATATAGTCGTAAGTCGTAGCCGCGTCTTCGCGCCAAGCGGAGCCACGGTCAACCTGAGGACAGCATGAGCGAAGATTCGCGCGGCAAGCATGATGACGGCAAACTCCTGTATTGCTCTTTTTGTGGAAAGAGCCAACACGAAGTTCGGAAACTAATCGCCGGCCCATCGGTATTCGTCTGTGACGAGTGCGTTGAGCTGTGCAACGACATTATTCGGGAAGAACTCGAGGAGCGCGCTGAGCGCACCCGCGACAAGCTGCCAAAACCCCAGGAAATCAAGAAGGTTTTGGATGAATATGTCATCGGGCAGGAACGCGCCAAGCGGGTTCTCTCGGTGGCTGTTTACAACCATTACAAGCGCCTGCAGACGCGCGGCACGGAAGGCGTGCGTTCGCGCGATGAAGTCGAACTCGCGAAGAGCAACATCCTCCTGATCGGGCCAACCGGCTCGGGCAAGACACTGCTGGCCGAAACGCTGGCCCGCCTCCTCAACGTGCCGTTCACGATCGCCGATGCCACCACCCTGACCGAGGCGGGTTACGTCGGCGAAGACGTCGAAAACATCATTCAGAAGCTCTTGCAGAAGTGCGATTACGACGTCGAAAAGGCCCAAACGGGCATCGTTTACATCGACGAAATCGACAAGATTTCGCGTAAATCGGATAATCCCTCGATCACCCGCGACGTCTCGGGCGAGGGCGTGCAACAGGCGCTCTTAAAGCTGATCGAAGGCACGATCGCCTCGGTCCCGCCCCAGGGCGGCCGTAAGCATCCGCAGCAAGAATTCCTGCAGGTCGACACCACCAACATTTTGTTCATTTGCGGCGGTGCGTTCGCGGGCCTGGAAAAGATCATCATGAACCGCACCCACAAGAGCGGGATCGGCTTCATGGCCGAAGTGCGGGAACAAAACGCGCGTCCACATGGCAACGATGTGTTCCACGACACGGAGCCCGAAGATCTCATCAAGTACGGTTTGATTCCCGAGTTCGTGGGGCGTCTGCCGGTGGTGGCGACCCTCGAGGAGTTGGACGAAGACGCGTTGATCTCGATTTTGCTGCAGCCCAAGAACGCGCTGACCAAGCAGTACCGCAAACTCTTCGACATGGAAGGGGTCGAACTCGACTTCCGCGAGGACGCACTGCGGTCGGTGGCGCGCAAGGCGATGCAGCGCAAGACCGGGGCGCGCGGCTTGCGCACCATTCTCGAGAATGTTTTATTGGATACCATGTATGACCTGCCAAGCCTGCGCAACGTGCAAAAGGTGGTGGTCGACGAACAAGTGATCGAGGGCCAGAACAAGCCTTACATCGTCCATCGTACCGAGGAAACCCGGTTGATGGCCCCTGTTGAGGAACAGCGGCGACCGACGGGGTCAGACCATCTCTAGGTCTTGAAACTCACCGAGTTTGGCCGCATGTTCTTCAGCTTACCCGCAAGATCGTGCATACCACGAAGGCTAGACTAGTGAGCGACGAACCCAATATCGATGTACCGACCGTAACCCCCACGCAGGAAGGCATGCCCGTGCTGCCGCTGCGTGATGTGGTTGTCTACCCGCACATGGTGATTCCGCTGTTCGTCGGGCGGGAGAAATCCATCGTGGCGCTCGATCTGGCCATGAAGGCCGACAAGCGCATTCTCCTGGTGGCCCAAAAACAAGCCGACGTCGACGATCCGAAGGGCGAGGACCTGTACCGCGTCGGCACCGTGGCGACGATTCTGCAGCTGCTCAAGCTGCC
>Ga0116226_10002459_pt1 | contig 16160 bp, 15 predicted proteins | sample S1TSphfallax_FD_89692 | JGI IMG/M metagenome (GOLD analysis project Ga0116226, IMG submission 89692) | Host-associated microbial communities from peat moss isolated from Minnesota, USA - S1T2_Fa - Sphagnum fallax MG | ecosystem: Host-associated > Plants > Peat moss > Unclassified | place: USA...
AGTTCAACCAAGGCTTCATGACAACGGAATATCTGTCGGCATCCTTGCTGGATCAACGCTGGCACCAATTGTCGCCAAGTCAAATCCCAACTGACGTCGTGAAGTTCGAAGCGGATGCATTGCACGGCGCCGGTGTCGATTTCGCGCCAGTGCCACCACGCTATCGCACCACTTACTTCTCGCACGCGTTCTCTGGCGGCTATTCGGCTGGATACTACGCGTATATCCAGAGTGAAGAACTGGTCGCGGACTCGATCGACTGGTTCAAGGAAAACGGTGGCCTGTTGCGCAAGAACGGCGACTGGTTCCGCTCGACCCTGTTGTCGCGTGGCGGCAGTGCTGAAGCAATGAGCCTGTTCCGCAACTTCCGTGGCCGCGATCCGATTCTGGAGCCGCTGCTGGAACGCCGTGGATTGAATGAAGCGAATCAGAAGTAATCGCTTGTAAGTAAATGCAAAAAAGCCGACTAAAAAGTCGGCTTTCTCGTTTGCATCAATTCAGATCACTGCATATTCCATTGCAGCGGCTTGCCGTTCTCGTCGGTGATCTTGGTCAATTCATTGTAGATACGGGCTTGCACTGCATCTGGCAAGCGGACGAAATCGAGGTCGCCGACCATTTGGTCGCCCTTCAGGAATGCCCATGTGAAGAACTTCAAGGCAGCAATCGTACGATCAGGATTGTTGGTCGTTTGCGGGACGATCACGAAAGTGCCCATCGTGATTGGCCAAGTATGCGCGCCCGGTTTGTCGGTCAGCATTTCTTCAAACGATGCATGTGTCTTCCACGAACTGTTGGTCAACGCCGATGCGAATGCATCTGAAGTTGGTGCAACGAAGCGGCCATCGTGGTTTTGCACCTTTGCGTAGCTCAGCTTTTCCTGCACGACGTAGTTGTAATCGACATAGCCGATTGCGCCAGCGGTGGACTTGACTGCGCCGACGATGCCACTGCTGCCCTTGACTTGCGTTGTGTCGGACGGCCATGTGATCGTGAAGTTGTGGCCGAACGCGGTCTTCCACGATGGGCTGACCTTGCTCAGGTAGTCGGTGAAGTTATAGGTGGTACCGGAACCATCTGAACGCACGACGGCGACGATAGGCAGCTTCGGCAGATTCACGTTTGCGTTCAACGCGGTGATGGCTGGGTCATTCCACTTGGTGATCTTGCGTGCAAAGATGTCGGCCAAGACTTCGCCGTTCAATTGCAGTTCGCCCGATTTGACGCCCGGCAGGTTGACAACTGGCACCACGCCCGAGATGGCGCTTGGGAAGCAGATCATCTTGAACGTCTTCAGGTCTTCTGGCGACATGGCGACGTCGCTGGCGCCGAAATCAACTTGCTTTTCCTTGATCTGCTTGATCCCTGCGGAGGAGCCGACTGGTTGATAGTTGAGCTTCGGAGCGCCAGTTTTACTGTAGACGTCTGACCACAGGTTGTACAGTGGTTTGGCGGCAGAAGAGCCTGCTCCGGTGATGTCGGTAGCTTGAGCGGAGACAACAGCACACAGCGCGGCCAAGCCGACGATTGCTTTTTTCAAAAACATGATTAACCCTTGAGGGAATATTAACTGCGAAGGCGCTAGACGGGCACAACCATAAATCTACTGCGCGACCTTGAGTCGCTCGCTACGATTTCTGGAGATGCCCTACAATCTGAACGCATTAATTCTGCGCAGCAATAACGGGCGGGCTGCGGCATGCGCATTGTAGCCGAAAACTTCCGCGCTGCAACAAGAAAATTGGTAGGAAATTCCTATTGTTTTCAAGGAGTTAATTCAAATCTTGCAAGATCGACTCGGCATAATCGTAGAGTTCCCCGAGTATGATTTCTCCACGCTCATCGACTGTTTCATGCATGTTATCGATTTCATCGGATAGTTGCTGTGCGCTGCGTGCGCCACCGGCACCTTCCATCAGGCGTGCTGCGCGATGTTCCTGCCAGCGCTGCTGCTCAGACTCATCCAAGGTATGCGGGAAATTGCGTGCGCGATAGCGAAATAGCAACTCCTCCAGGCGCATATCGTCGAAACTGGCTGAAGCTTTCGCCAATTGTTCAGGTGTCAATTTTCTTAATTGCGTCAGCAAGCGGCGGTCGTTGTTGCCGACAAAGCCGCCATACAGGTCTTCATCTACATCCGACGGCGCCTCTGCCTCGCGCTTGAAGACCTTGGCCCATTTCGCGCCAAGATCAGGCAGTGTTGCCGCCAGTTCGGCATGCTTCGCCACGCTGGCGAGATCCATACCCCAACGTTGTTCTAGGATGGGCATATAGGGTTTCGTATTGCCGATCACGATGGGCGACTTGTTGATATGGATGGTCTTGATCGGCAGCCGTGTCACGCCTTCTGGCAACTCGTCCGCCTTGGTGAACATGCGGGTGCGGATGGTGTCGGTATCCAGGCTCGCGAGTTCGGATGGATCGCAACTCAAATCCCAGACGATGACTTCGTTCTTGTTGGTTGGATGCTGTGCCAGCGGCCATACCAAGGTCACGCAGCCGCGCTCGACAGGGATCATGCCGGTCACATGCAGTAGCGGGCGTGGTTGCGATAGATTGATTTCATCCATCACCTTGTCCTTCTTGCGCAGGCTGAGGCAGAAGTCGAATAGCTTTGGTTGCTTTTCCTTGATCAAGCGTGCCAGCGCAATGGTTGCGCGAACGTCGGATACCGCATCATGTGCGGCTTCGTGGACGATGCCATTGGCGACGCTCAACTGTTCCAGCTTGAAGCTAGTACGGCCATCCTCATGCTTGGGCCAGTTGATGCCTTCTGGACGCAGGGCATAGGCTGTGCGCACCATGTCGAGAATATCCCAACGCCCACAGCCGTTTTGCCATTCCCGTGCATAGGGATCGATCAGGTTGCGCCAGAACATGAAGCGCGTTATTTCATCGTCGAAGCGTATCGTGTTGTAGCCGACGCCGACTGTGTCCGATTTCGACAACTCTTTTTCTATCGTGGCAGCGAATTGATATTCGGGGACGCCTCGTTCCAGGCATTGCTGCGGCGTGATGCCGGTAATCAGGCAGGATACCGGGTCTGGCAGAAAGTCCGGCGCCGGTTGGCAGTACTGCATGATGGGTTCGCTGATCTCGTTCAGATCGGCATCGGTGCGGATGGCGGCGAATTGGGCCGGGCGATCACGGCGAGGCACGGCGCCGAAGGTTTCGTAATCGTGCCAGAGAAAAGTATGAGTCATCTATTGCAGGGATTCTTTGAATCCCCGCAAGATACAGCAATTAACCCAGCTTAGTCCACAGCTGATCCCAGTCGCCTGGTTGGAAGCTACCTTCGCGCTTGAACACCTGGTCCTGTTTGCCATCCAGCACGAAATGCGTCGGTTGCTTGACGATAGGGCCGAAGGTGTCGGCGTGCTTCGGGTCGTTGCGCCAGATCAGTGGGAAGCGCTGCTCCTTAGGCACAGCTTGCTTGAAGAAATTGGCGTAATCGATGAAGTCTTCCTTCTTCGCGTCGAGGTTGACGCCGATCAGGCTGAAATTCTTGCTACGGTTGTTGCCGTAGAACTCGCGCATCTGGCCCAGGTCGTGCGAGCACAATGCGCAGCTGGCGGTGAAGAAGGACACCAGGCAAACTTTGCCTGCATAGTTGTCCAGACTGAATGGATTACCGTCGCTATCGACACTGACCATGCTTTGCTTGAGTTCGACAGCAGAAGCGATTGTGTAGCTACTGCCTAGTGTGACAGCGGCGAGCGATTGGAGAAATAAGCGTCTATCCATTCGGAGGGTTCCCTTTATGCTGTAACAAAATAACCATTCTACCGGAACGTATAATCCTTTACGGAAATCTTTGTGAAAAGCAACTTTTAAATATTGTTAATTGGCTTCCGCAACGCGGTCGCGGCCTGCTTCCTTGGCGCGATACAAGGCGCTATCGGCCGCTGCTAATAGCGCAGGAACATCTTGTCCACTTTGCAATGCGGCGACGCCAAATGATGCGGTGATGTGTGGCAGTGGTTGACGCATATCGGCAAATACGGCTGCTTGCCGCATGTGCTCGCACAAACGCCGCGCGACCAATGCGCCTGCTTCCTGGCTGCTGTCGGGCAGGATCACCAGCATTTCTTCGCCACCGTAACGAGCGGCAAAGTCGGTGGGGCGCAGGGCGCTTTTGAGCACCTTAGATGCTGTTTTCAATGCGTCGTCACCAGCCAGGTGACCATGGGTATCGTTGAAACGCTTAAAGTAGTCGAGGTCTATCATCACCACCGACAAGGGACGTTGATTGCGATGCGCTTCGAGCACGCATACCGGCAGGTTCTCATCCAGCCAAGCGCGGTTGTGCAAACCGGTCAAGCCATCGAGCGTCGATAGCTGGCGATAGAATTCACCGACCTTTTGACGGCGACGCAATTGCGCGTTGGCAGTGCGTACGCGGAAAGACAACAGGCGCAACAGATTGCGGGCGACGCCGTTCGATTCCTCAATCAACTTCCATAACTGATCAGCTTCTACCATCAGCAGATCTGTATCCAGTGTTGCGGTGATCATTTGCGGACTGGTTTCTTCATCCAGCACCGATAATTCGCCGACGCATTCGCCGGGTAAGACACGGGTGACGGTACCATCGACAAAGCCGCTTTGCAACGCGACCGGTTCGACTTCCAGCGCGCCGCGCAGGACGATGAACAAACGCCCGCCACGGCTGCTGCTGTCGGCAACGCGTTCGCCGGGCTGCACCCGTATCACGGGACAGTTGGCCAGCAGGGGCTGCGCGTCTGGTACATCACGGAATAGCTGTATGTTGTCTATCGTATAGTCGGACTTTCCGAAGGTCGTCTGATTTTCCAAAGTTTCTCCTAGGCTGCGATCACACGCTGGCGCGACCATTCCTATAGGACTTCATTGAGCTTTTCGACGTGCTGCACCGTCTCATTGAAAATCTGCTGATAAATATCTTCTTTCAAATCCAGATTATTCCATGCAATCAGTGATAGCGGCGGAACCAGATCGTCATCGACGCCACTTAAATCGAGTGCATGCACAATCGAGTTCGCCACATGCACCAAAGCTACCAGGGTGCTTGGTGCAGATTTCTCAGGTTCGTGATGACCGACAATCGCATGCTGCATCACTTCGGAAAAATGCCAATGAACAGCCAGTGCATGCCCGGCCACCATGTGATCGATACCCAATACCGCGCGCTCTGCTTCGAGCATATAACAATCGCGTTCTTTGCGATAGGCGATCACGGCTGCATAGTTTTCAGGAAAGCGCGTTACCAACACCAGCCGTCCTATATCGTGCAGAAGCCCGGCAGTGAAAGCGTAATCGGTATTCACATGCAGATGGCGCGCCATCAGTTTTGCGCAGACCGCTGTGGAGATCGAGTGTTTCCAGAACGAGCGGAAATTAAAGCCGGGGCATTGATTTTCTGGAAAGATGCCGGAAATTGCTGCTGCCGTAATCAGGTCGCGCACATTGGCGACGCCGAGTAGTGTGATCGCCTGCTGTATCGTCGTGACTTTCGACGGCGTGCCGTAAAACGACGAATTGGCAAAACGTAGCGTCTTCGCCGTCAACGCCTGATCCTGCGAAACCTTCTTCGCCAGCACGCTGATATCGACGTTTTCCTGGTCGATGCTGTTCAGCAGTTCCATGACGATTGCAGGTAGCGATGGCAAATCCTTGATCTGGACGATGATTTCGTCGAATTGCAGGCGCTGCATGATTTCGGTGGGTGTCGGGATCGTCATGGCGATCCCCCGAGCCGGAAACGTTCGACGAATTGCCGCAGGATTGCTGTCGCCATGTCGTCCTCGGTTTGCTTGCGAAACAAGCGCTGCAAACGTTCTCTATGCTTTTCGATGGAAGCCGCATCGTCTGCGTCCGGTACTTCATCGCCCAGTATCGGCAACATATCGACTTCACGCCGTCGCAGCGAAATGATAGTGCTCTCGCTCAATGTCACTCCGGCGGGCAGCAATACACCGCCTTGTGCATCGAGCAAATCGTCCGACAGGATCATGCCGGGACTGGCCTCGTCTAGCGTGACTTGATAGTTCCGTCTCATGTGACTTCCCCAACGTGCAGAACTGCACGCGGCGCAACCTGAATATTATGCTGACGTTATTGCAACGGGAGGCTGTGTCGCTACGTTTCGTTTGCACACTATTTCAACACACATGTGTCGAGTCTATTATGCGCCCGAAACGTAGGCAAGATGCGGGGGAAATTACGCGGATTGTGTTAAAAGCGTGAAATGTTCCACAGTTGGTGGTGTGGCAAAAAACGGCCCGACTATGGCGCGCCATTCCTTGAACGCCTCCGATTCACGGAAGTCAACAGTGTGGTTTTCCAGCGTCTGCCACCAGATCATCAGCACATAGCGCTCAGGCGACTCAATCCCCTTTTGTACCTGGTGCGAGACATAGCCTTTGGCCTTGCTGATGACTTCTTTGACGCCGCGCGTGATTGCTGCATCGAACTCGGCTTGTTTGCCGGGGGCGATACGGATATCTGCCAGTTCCAGAATCATAGTTATTCCTTCATTAAATGGTTGGTGTGGTATCCACGCACATCGACGCACCATGCAATCAGAACGAGATGCGGTAGCGATACCCTTTGTAATTCAAAATCGCGCCTTTCGGCAGCAGTCTTTCCAGTATCAGATCCGGCGCGACGGTGTCGCCTTCGCGCAGCAGTTTCTGATTCATCAATACCGAGCGGTCAGCCGGGTCTTTGTCGTACAGGTAGCCATTGACCGATATCGCAGGCAATTGGGATTGGATGGCTTGTGGCAAATCTCTTGCCGTACCGACGTCGCTGCCATCGGCTTTGGCTTCGGCCTTCATCTCGGTTTTGGCTTCGACTTTCGGCTCGGGTTTCGGTTCTTGTCTTGCCGTCGGTTTTTCTTCCTTGACCGGCGTTGTATCCGCGACCTTCTTTTCAGGCGTGGGTGTGGCGGGTTTTGCAACGGGGGCAGGGACAGGTTTTACCTGTGCAGGCTTTTCTTCGACCTTGGTTGGAGCCGCTGCGACATCAACCGGTGGCGCGCTTTGAGTTGGCGGCGGCGCACTAGTTGCAACCGGTTCCGCAGGTACAGCGGGTGCTAGTGCTACTGGGGCAGCTTGCGGTACCGCAGTCGCAACAGGCGCAGTCGGCTGCGCGCGCCATGGTTGCAACCATGCGAGGACGATCAGAACGGCGCCCAGTGCAATCGCTGCAACCGACCATGGCAGGATTTTCCCCAGGCGCGCGCCATCATCGGCTTGTGACGAATGGGGGGCATTTGCATAAACGTTGGGCACCGCACCGAGATTGCGCTCGGATTCCGCCTTTTTCAACGCGTCGAGTATGTAAGACATCGTTCTTATTTCCTTGGCGTGTCAGCAGCAGCGAGCATGTGCAAACGTGGTTCATCGCTGCCGGTCGCGCGATTCAATTGCATCAGGGTCTTGGGGCCGACCAGTCCATCTGCCTGCAAGCCTTGCGAGGATTGGAAATCCTTGACCTGCTGCTCCAGCTCCTGTTCATAAGGCGCGTTTGTCTCAGGTGCAGGTTTGCCGTTCAGTTTCGACAATTGTGTCGCCAGCCAATCGATATCCTTGCCTTGGTCGCCGTGCCGGACTCGCTCGCGGAAATCTTCTGGCACCTTCCACAAGGTCACGAAGTCGCCCTGGAAATGTTGGCTCAGTGCGAGCAGGCTGACCAGGTAAGGCTTGCCGTCTATCGTCAGATTGGCTTGCGTGTCGGACAAACCCGTCAGCAAGACATAGGCCGCCTGACCCGATGTGTCCTTCAAATCGAGTAGCACCGGGCGATCCAGTTGGCGGATTTCTGCGAAACCCTTGTTGCTGACGTAGCAGCGCAAAGCTGCTTGTTGCACCTGTTGGCATGCATCGCCCTCTGCCAGCGCTTGCCCCCATTGTTTGGCGAGTCCCCGATAGGCATTGGCGCTATCGGACGTCGATGCAGGCAATGCCTGATCCAGATCAAGTGGGGTTGCGATTTCGACTGGCGCGACGGCAGGCTTGACCGGCACCGGAGCAGGGCGCACAGGCGGTGCAACAGCCGCCACGGCAACACTGCGCTTGCTTTGTTGTTGCGGCAGATTCATGACGGTGACGGCCGTTGCTGCAGCAATTGTGACGCCACCCAGTGCTATAAATAAGGCATAGCGCCAAGGGAGAAGTGGTGGCGTTGAGTTATCCTGCGCGCCGAATACTTCACCCGCTGCTTTCGAGAGGATCTTGCGATTCACACTCGCCTTGCCTTCGGCATACGCGCCAAGCAAGGCACGGTCGCACAGCAGGTTGATGCGGCGCGGCACGCCTTGCGTCAATGCATGTATCTGCTTCATCAGCGATGTCGGTAGCGGAGAGGTCGCGGCAATCCCTGCGACGGCCAGGCGATGTTGTACATAGCGTCCGGTTTCGGTCGGCGATAGCGAGTCGAGGTGATAGCGCGCGATCACGCGCTGGGCCAGTTGCCGCAATTCGGGTTTCGCCAGCAGCGTGCGCAATTCCGGTTGCCCGATCAGGATGATCTGCAACAGCTTGCGCTCGTTGGTTTCCAGGTTGGTCAACAGGCGCAATTGCTCCAACACTTCGGCAGACAGGCTTTGCGCTTCATCGATGATCAACACGCTATGCTTGCCGTTCGCATGCGATTGCAACAGGAAGCGGTTCAATGCATCGACATAAGTTTTGGTGCTGCTGAGGTCGCTACTATCGACTTCGATGTGGAATTCGTCGCAAACCGTCTTCAGCAATTCCAATGCCGTCAGCTTCGGATTGAAGATGTAGCCGACATGGCAATTTGCCGGAATCTGCTCCAGGAAACAGCGGCATACCGTCGTCTTGCCTGCACCGACTTCGCCGGTTAGCAGTACGAAGCCGCCACCACCGCTGACGCCATACAGCAGATGAGCGAGCGCCTCGCGGTGGCGGTCGCTCATGAACAGAAAGCGCGGGTCGGGCGCAATCGAGAACGGGTTTTGCTTGAGCTTGAAAAAGTCGATGTACATGGTGGTGGCTGCTTAATCGAACGGCAAGGCTAACATAAATGCAAGTTGACTAGCTACCCACGAGGCTTGCGGCGATATTGATTGACAGACCGATAACAGCAACGTTGAAGAAGAAACTCAATACCGATTGCGCCAGCACCACCTTGCGCATGGCACGCGAATGCACGCTGATATCCGAAGTTTGCGCAGCCACCGCAATGGTGAAGGAGAAATACAGGAAGTCCCAATAATCCGGCGTCGTCTCACCACAGGGAAATTGCAGGGGTTGCGTTTCCGCCCCGGCGCGGTAAAACATATGCGCATAGTGGAAGGTAAACACCGTACCGAGTAGGAACCATGAGCCAACCACCGTGGCAAACGTAAAGGTATAGCGCCCTATACGTAAAGCCGCCGGTAAATCCTTGACGGTCGCCAGTTCAATCGAGATCGCTGCCAGGCTCAGGATTGCGCCTATCGACATCACGGCGAGGATGACTGCTGCATTCTCGTCTTCCTGCAAGGCGATTTTGCGTACCCGTGCGTGGCTGGCACGCAACATCAGCCATGCCATCAACAACAGATAAGACCAGACGGCGATATTCCAGCCGGTCAATAACCGCGTCAGTACCGGCCAGCCTTGCGGTAACAGCAGGGCGATGCCGACCCCGGCAATCGAGGCGATCATCAGGCGTGGACGGTTATTCACTAAGCGGCGAACCGAATGGCTATACATGGGGCGTGTGCGGCTATGCATGGAAACAGGTGTAGGGCGAAGCAAGCGCCTATTGTACCTGCTTGCATTGGCGTCCATGTGAATGCCAAGCTGCTAAGCTAACGCCTATGCCGCGCCGTTATCATTACCATGTCTATGTCATCGAACTATCGCGAAACGTCTTGAACGAGGCGCGCTTTCGCAAATCCAATCCCGATTATCTGGGCGACAAGCCCTGCGTCTATGTCGGCATGACCGGCTTGAACCCGGATTTGCGCTTCGACAAGCACAAGGCAGGGATACAGTCCAACCGCTATGTGTTCGATTACGGCTTGCGGTTGATGCCTGAGTTGTACGAGATGTATAACCCGATGCCTTATGACGGCGCAAGGGATATGGAGGTGGAGTTGGCAATCGGCTTGCGTGAAGCCGGATACGCTGTCTGGCAAGCGTAAAAACAAAAATGGGCGACATCGTAGTCGCCCGTATTGATCAAGCTATCTAGCCGATTACTTCGCGCCCCACGAATCCTTCAGTGTGACGATGCGGTTAAATACCGGCTTGCCGGGTTTGCTATCAACGCGGTCGGCGACGAAATAGCCGTGACGTTCGAATTGCAGGCGGTCTTCCGGCATTGCGTCCTTCATACCTGGTTCCACGTAAGCGGTGATGACTTCCTTGGCGTTTGGATTCAGTGCCGCCTTGTAATCCTTGCCGCCGGAATCAGGATTTGGATCGGTGAACAGGCGGTCGTACAGACGCACTTCCGCTTCCAGCGCATGTGCCGCGCTGACCCAGTGCAGATTGCCCTTGACCTTGTAGTTAGCCGAACCTTCGGTGCCGCTCTTACTATCCGGGAAGTAGTTGCAATGCACGGCGATGACCTTGCCGTTTTCATCCTTGTCGAAGCCAGTGCATTCGACTACGTAACCGTAGCGCAGGCGCACCTTGTTGCCGGGGAACAGGCGGAAGTAACCCTTGGTTGGCACTTCCATGAAGTCGTCTTCCTCGATCCACAGTGTTTTGCTGATCGGGAAGTGGCGCAAACCACGCTCTGGATGATGCGGATGCACAGGTGCCGTGCATTCGACGATTTCGTTTTCAGGGAAATTGTCGATGATCAGCTTCAGCGGCTTCAACACGGCGACCGAACGTGGCGCCTTCGGATCGAGGTCTTCGCGCAGGCAGCCTTCAAATACGCTCATGTCGATCCAGCCATCCGACTTGGTGGTGCCGGTGCGTTCGCAGAACATTTGCAGTGATTCCGGCGTGAAGCCGCGACGACGCATCCCGACGATAGTCGGCATACGCGGATCGTCCCAACCATCGACGATACCATCTTCGATCAATTGACGCAGCTTGCGCTTGCTGGTGATCACGTAAGTCACGTTCAGGCGCGCGAATTCATATTGATGCGGCAATGGCTTCTTCAGGAAACCGCCTTCAGCCAGACGCTCCAACACCCAATCGTAGAATGGACGGTGATCCTGGAATTCCAGCGTACAAATCGAGTGCGTGATGTTTTCCAGCGCATCCGAAATCGGGTGCGTGTAGTCATACATCGGATAGATGCACCACTTGTCGCCGGTACGATGATGATGCGCGTGACGGATACGATAAATCGCTGGATCGCGCAGGTTCATATTCGGCGACGCCATATCGATCTTCGCGCGCACGATGTGCTCGCCATCCTTGAATTCACCGGCCTTCATGCGGCGGAACAAGTCCAGCGATTCGGCTGGCGCACGGTCACGGAAAGGCGAATTCTTGCCGGGCTCATTGAAGCTGCCGCGATTAGCTGCCATCTCGTCGGCAGTCTGGCTATCGACATAGGCGTGACCCGCGTTGATCAGGTATTCCGCCATCTCGTACAGTTTGTCGAAATAATCGCTGGCGTAGTACAGATGTTCCTTGCCGCCATTTTCCCAGCTGAAGCCCAGCCACTTGACGCTGTCGATGATGGTATCAACGTATTCCTGTTCTTCCTTGGTCGGATTGGTGTCGTCAAAGCGCAAGTGTGCACGGCCAGCATAATCACGTGCCAGACCGAAATTCAGGCAGATCGACTTCGCATGACCCATGTGTAGGTAACCGTTTGGCTCCGGCGGAAAACGGGTGATCACTTCCGGCAGCGGCTGGCCGTCGGCATCCTGGCGCTTGGCATAACTGCCAGAGTTGAGGTCGGAGTCGATGATGTTGCGCAGGAAATTCGGGGCCGGTGCGGCTGCAGGTGCGTTGTTGTGATCTGTGCTCATGAATTAGAAGGGTTGCTACAATGTATAAAATAGAAAATATACGAAGACGTTCATTCTACCGTAGCACGACCCGTCACTGCCGATTTGGCCATAGGCAATGAGAATGATGTTGTATATCAATTGTTAAAATTGAAATTGCGGCTTGTGAAAACTGTAAGGTTGAGAGCATTGGCACGACAAAAGGGTATTCCGACACCATTTACAAAAGCCATGAAAAAACTGATCGCAACAATCCTGCTTTGCATCACGCCATTCAGTTTCGCCCAAACATGCAGCAAGCAAAGCCCCAACCACACCATCCCCTTGCTGGAGCTGTACACCTCCGAAGGTTGCAGCAGTTGCCCACCAGCCGATCACACTGTAAGCGGATTGCAGAAAGCCGCCAGTGAGGACAAGGTCGTGCCACTCGCCCTGCATGTCGATTATTGGGATTACATCGGCTGGACGGATCGTTTCGCCAAGCCCGGTTTTGCGCAAAGACAGCATTGGCTGACTGATCTTACCGGCAGCAGGGTCGTCTATACGCCGGAAATGTTTGTCGCCGGGCATGAGTTACGTGACTGGTCTGAATTACTTCCTGGGCGGATCGACGAAGTGAATGCCAAGGTGCCGCAAGCCAATATCGGTATCAAGCTAAGCTCGGTTTCCAACGGCAAATTGCCAGTTGAAGTGACGACCCATGCGCCGATAGGCAGCAAGCTCTACATCGCCCTGTACGAAAATGGCTTGTCCAGCAACGTGAAGAGTGGCGAAAACAGTGGCGTAACGCTGAAGCATGATTTTGTCGTGCGCGACTGGCAAGGGCCGATTGCCCTGGATGCCGCCAGCAGCAATGCCTCGCGCATGCTGAGCGTACCGGCGGCGGCAGTCAACAAGCGGTTGGGCGTGGCGGCATTTGTGCAAGACAACAGTGGCGACGTGCTGCAATCGCTGGCGTTGCCGCTATGTGGAAGTTAGTCTGCCTGATTACATCTGCTTGAACAGGTGCGCGAATACGCGGCTGACTTGCAAAGCCTCCTTGCGGTCGCGTAGCTTCACGCTGAGCTTGCCGAGTTCGTCGCGCACCGCCATCTGAATCTGCCGCACATTGACGATAGTGCTGCGATGAATCTGCCAGAACTGGTTGGCATCGAGCTGCGGCAACAATTCCTTCAGGCTGGTGCGGATCAACACATTGCTATCGGCAGTGATTACAGTGACGTATTTATCGGTCGCTTCAAAATAGACGACTTCTTCTATCGGAATCAAGCGAATCTGGTTACCGACAGCGGCGCGTATCATCGTCAGCTTTTCAACGCTGGCTGCGGGAACTGGAGTTAGTGTGCGCAGCTTACCCATCATGCTGTCGAGCTCTTGCCCGCGTTCCTGTTCCTGCGCCAGACGTTGCTGCAGCCGTTCGATGGTTTTTGACAGGCGCGCATCATTGACGGGCTTTAATACGTAATCGACGGCGGCGTGATCGAACGCCTGTACCGCAAACTGATCGTAGGCAGTGACAAAAACGAGCAGCGGGAAGGGTTTCCCTTCCGGCCATTCCTCGATCAATTCTTCAGCAGCTTCCAAGCCACTCTTGCCAGGCATCTTGATGTCGAAAAACAGGATATCTGGTTGTTGCGCCAGCACTTCGCGTACAGCGGCGACACCATTATCGACAACGCTGCCAATTTGCAATTCCGGCCACAAGCGTTGCAATGCCTGCGTCAGCGCATGCGCGAGTATCGGTTCATCTTCAGCAATCAGCGCACGTAATTGAGTCATATTGTTATTGGCATGGTGAGTTGAGCGAGCGCCCCGGTCGGCGTGTTGGGTAGCAGATTGAATGCAGCCTGATCGCCATACAGCGCATGCAGGCGTTCACGCACATTGTCCAGCCCGACTTGCGTGCCGTGTTTCAGGTAATGCGGGTGATGCGTGGCTTCCAATCCGAGTCCGTTATCGGCGACCGATAGCGACAGAGCATCGCCCTCGCGTTTGGCAATGACATCGATATGTCCACCTTCTATCTTCGACTCCAGCCCGTGCTTGATCGCGTTTTCGACCAGCGGTTGCAACAGCATCGGCGGTATCGTCACGTCATGCAAATCGTTCGGTAAATGCAGGGCGTAAGTCAGGCGCGCACCCATGCGTACCGACATCAATTCCAGGTAGGCGCGCATCAAATCGAATTCATGGATCAGCGTGGTTTTATCTGCACGTGCTGACGACAGCGTTGCCCGCAGGTAGTGGATCAGTTGATCCAGCATATGCTGCGCACGTGCAGGATCAATCGCAATCAAGCCCTGCAGATTAGCCAGGGTATTGAACAACATGTGTGGCTCAATCTGCGCTTGTAGTAGTTGTAATTGCGCCTGCATGGCCTGTTTTTCGACAGCTGAGGAACGTGCTTTTTCGGCTTCGGCCTGTGCTTTCAACGACAGCATCTCGTTGCGACTCCAGAATATCCACGTGGCGACAACGCTGATCAGGGCAACGAAGACCAGCATCTCAGTCGAATGATTGATTTGCTCGCTCCAGGCTGCTCCAGATGATATTCCCAGCAATTTGATGGAAATCGCGCTGCCGATGAAATACGAAATCGGCACGGCAATCAGCGTGAGGACGTATAGTTTGAATCGGTGTGGTTTGCCATTCCCCCACATCAGCAACCTCCCACCATCGACCAGCAAGGTCGCGGTGGTGCCGATGCACATTGAGAACACCCAGTTACCCCAGAAGCTGCCATGCAGGGACAGCACGTAGGTCACGATCACCGCACAGATCGTATTGATGACGATCACGATGCTGTAATCGCGCAGGAAGGTTTGCAGCATCGCTTTCGCATCGAAGCGGCTGGCTTCAACTCGGGCTGTTGTTTCGTAAGCGGCTTCAGATTTCAACGGCTGATCCATGTGAGGAAAACGGCTTATCTGTGTGATTTGTCATGCACGGATTGTGCCTAAGCATTTCGCGCTATGCCAGCAAAATGCGATGAAGCAGACGATTTTCGGAGTAAAGCGTCGCGGAAAGCGATCAGAACCCGACAGCCTGCCCATCCCGTCGTGCGTCACTGGCAGCCACGTAACCATCGGCCAGCTTCCAGATGAATTGGCCAGAACCGAAATCCATGTAGGAATCCATGATCGCTTCCACATAATGACCACGTGCAGCCAGTGCCGCGACAGTCTCGCGCGGCATGCTGGCTTCCATATCGACCGACATGCCGCGATTGACCTTCCAGCGTGGTGCATCGCAGGCAGCCTGGGGCTGCTGGTCGTAAGTCAGCATGCGTACCAGGGTTTGCAAATGACCTTGCGGTTGCATATTGCCACCCATCACGCCGAAACTCATTTGCGGCTTGCCATCCTTGGTCAAAAAACCAGGGATGATGGTGTGGAAAGGACGTTTGCCGGGCGCAACGCAATTCGGATGTGTTTGATCCAGCGTGAAGCAATGACCGCGATTTTGCAGGCTGATGCCCGTGCCTGGAACGACGATGCCAGAGCCGAATCCCATGTAGTTGGATTGGATGAAGCTGACCATCATGCCATTGGCGTCGGCGGCGGTCAGGTAGATCGTGCCGCCACGTGGCGGTTGCCCATGCTGGAAGTCGGTCGCACTATCAAGCTTGATCAGCTTGGCGCGTTCGGCGAGATAAGCATCGTCCAGCAAGTCTGCCGTTTTCACGGTGGTCATGTAGCGTTCATCCGCTACCCAACGATAGGTGTCGGCAAACGCCAACTTCATCGCTTCGATTTGCAGGTGCTGGCTATCGACGGAATCGACCGGGTAGCGACCGATGTCCAGTTTCTCGACCATGCCGAGTGCCATCAATGCAGCAATCCCTTGCCCATTTGGCGGGATTTCATGCAAGGTATAACCGGCGTAGTCCTTGCTGATCGGCGTTACCCATTCCGGCTGATACTGGGCGAGATCGGACAGCTGCATGCTGCCACCATTGGCTGCGGAATGTTTGACCAAAGCCTGCGCCAATTCACCACGATAGTATGCTTCGCCTTGCGTCGCTGCGATCTTGGTTAGCGATTCTGCTGCATCGGCAAATACGAAGTGCTCGCCGACGTGCGGAGCGCGCCCATGCGGCATGAAGGCTGCTGCAAAGCCTGGTTGATCCTGCAACAGCGGCACTGCATTCGCCCATTTCTGCTGCACGATAGGCGACACCAGATGGCCACGCGCAGCTAGTTCAATCGCCGGTTCCAGCAAATCGGCAAAGGGCAATTTGCCG
>Ga0116226_10002460_pt1 | contig 16156 bp, 12 predicted proteins | sample S1TSphfallax_FD_89692 | JGI IMG/M metagenome (GOLD analysis project Ga0116226, IMG submission 89692) | Host-associated microbial communities from peat moss isolated from Minnesota, USA - S1T2_Fa - Sphagnum fallax MG | ecosystem: Host-associated > Plants > Peat moss > Unclassified | place: USA...
GTTTTAAGAATTAGTTTTGATCGATTCCATTTTGTTACTGTTGATAATGATAGAGAAAATTCATGTTTTAAACTGATTGTATTATTTCCCTTATCCTTAAATATAAAACTCATATCACAAATAATCCTTTTTTTTTGTTTTTCTTACTTTAATCTCAACTAAAATTTCATGAAGATTTGTATCGTTGTATAAACTTGTATTCCATGGGAGAATAAATAAATTTCGATTATCAATTGATTGACTAGCTGAACCAATATATTTTCCATCAATTGAAATATTTACATTAATAATCGATAATGGAGAAAAAATAAGAATTCTAAAAAATAAAAATATTTTTTCGAAATCAATTAAATCGATTTCGATTTTTTTTTAATAACCTGATATGTGTACTTTGACTTAAACGATAGATTGGTTCTCTTGATGTATGAAAGATTGCTGCTTTTGGATTTGATATAACAGCATAAATAGGTTGACTAAATCGAAAATCTTCGAAAGATAATAAACCGGAATCAATAGTCACTATACGAAATCTTAACAAGAAAAAAAATCTTTCATTTTTTTTAAATGAAAATCTTTACCGTCGTTTCCTTTTCCAATCTGCTAATTCAAGTTCAAGTAATCCACTTTCATGCCGAGCATATAAAAGACGAGAATGAAGATGACCATTTAAATAGGCAATACCATATTTCATTATTTTCTAAGTCCATTTGAATAAGTAAATGATAATGGATAATGACCAAAGAATATTATTGAAGTAGAATTTTTTGTTTGTTCGGATAATTTTGTTAAAATTTTTTCTTCTTTCTAAAAATTTCAAATAAAATTTTTATTTCAAAAATTGTTTTTTTTTTCACTTCATTTAAACGACCAAAAAAATTCAATGGCCGACCAAGACCTGGTCTTGGACACATATCCACACTAATAAATGAATAACTATCACCATCTTTTGTTCTCAATGTATATTCATATGAACCACTATGATCATGTCCTTGATGAGAATAGATTCTTAAATTAAAAAATTTTAATTACAAAAAAAATTTTAAGTAAGAAAATAAATACCGATAAAAACTTTTTAATGAATCTGGATTTGAATCCATAAATGCATCTAATTATCAAAATAAAAAGAATTTATTTCGAAAAAAAAAGATGAATTGATTGTTACCATGATTTCCTTTCATATCAAGCCATTTTGTATATTTTGTAACATTCGTTCGATTTAATATATCTCGATAAATTTTCCATTCTTTTTCATATTGTATTGTTTCAATCAGTCCATCATCTTGATTTATAATACCACCTACACTGTTTACAAGATCACCTTTAAATATTTAATCATTAAAATTCAATAATTCAACTTATTTACCTGATACAACAGTCACTTGTGGTTTAACTAATGTTTTTATAATTTGATTACAAAACTGTTCAAATTGTTCTATTCGATCAGGATGATCGAGACGAGTTATATGAATATCTGTTACCTAATATAAGAATTTAATTAAGAATTTTCTCTCTCTAAAGAATATAATTACTTGTACAAAATGAAAAAGATGTTTTCCAGTACTACCAAGATATTCATCAGATTTTTTGTTAGATATTAATGAATAGATCATGTTTATATTTACAAGAAAAATAATAATGATTAATCGGACAAAATAATATGGAAATAAATTAGATTTTAAATGCTGACTCATGATTATCTAAAAATATCTAAAAAAATTAGATTTAAGAAAGAAAAAATAATCATTTTAGTTTTTCTTTAGAATGGTTTTCGAGTTCGTTAGTTTGATTATAATTTTCTTTATCAATAATTAATATAAAATGTCCAATACACTTTAATATTAATGAGAATTTTTTTTTATTATTTTCTTTTTTAATAAATATTAATAAGTATTTCTATATATTCATAATAAAAGTAATATTATATCGAAATTACTTTTCTTTTCTTTTCATATATTTCTATTATTTTATGAATAATCACAATACATCTCAGTAAGTGATACATGAAGTTATGTCGGAAATTTCTTTTGTTTAGTTTTTATTTCTTTTTCCACCCACACTTTTCTTAAAAGAAACAAAAAAAAGGGTAAGAAAGAATGTAATGATTATCTACTTAACATTTGCCGTATAATAAATAGGAGAATAAGGTCTAAACTTTCCACCCACTATTCTCTAATGCAATTAGAACTATATGTAAATATGTGTGTTAATTCTTTATAATGTTCTAATGTCCGATAGAAGACTGACGTAAGTCCAAACAAAATATTAATCGAAAAAACAGAATTATTCTGTTAGTGTACTGAGTCTTGATTGGTTTATAACTCTTTTTTTTCTCTCTTTCTCTCTCTCTCTCTCTCTGATGTATTTTCTCTAAGCGACCAAATATAAACAGTATCGTTACACATTACTCAACATTTAATATTTTCACTATTTTCATCAACTAGAATTCTAATGATTGTTCGTTCGACATTTGCTCTATTTCTAATATTGATTCTTTTTATCCATACATTAAATGCGATTAATCCTGCATATTTTCGACAAGAACAACGATTATCATCATTAATTGACTCTATTGGTAAACAGTTAGATGATTTGGATTCATCTGAAAAATATGAAAATATCGATGATAATGAAGATGGTGATCAATTTATAAAACGTAATAAATATCCAAATTTTCATATTAGTCCATTATGGTTATCACGTCGAACACGTACAAATCGTTTCTATGGAAAACCATTATGGATTTCACGACCAGGATAATAAACAAAAACAAAATTAAATTACACCTTCTTTTTTTTTTGGATTAAATAAATATTCAATTTTGTTGTATATCATTTCTCCTGTTTCTTTTTCTATTAAACCTTTATCTATATAAAATTGTCAAAATATTCAAAGAAAAAGAACATGATATAAACAAATTGGACATATATTTTAAAACTGAATTCGAGATTTTGTTTTTTTAAATGAATTTAACATAAATAGATGAACAAATTATGTTTATGATATTCGATTACCTATAAGAATTGTTTAGAAATAAATGATGAGAAATAAATGTGTTATTCTTACAGTTATTTTCTATGATTTGAATGCTATTCAAAAGAATTAGTCAATAAAAACTAATATCTAGTTGTATTAAAACAAAAGATTTTGTTTTCGAAATCTTCAATGTGTAAATAATACTTTATATGTTTCTTTAGAATATTAAATCCTTTTTTTGTCTCTTTTAATCTCTTTCTGAGCTAAGTCAAATAAGTAAGCTCTACTTAATACGTATTTTCTTTCATAATTAATGCTAGATATTGTTCTCATTTAAGAAAGACGCATTTGTTTTTCTTCTATTGAAAAATAGAAGACTATATGGAGCAAAATCCTTCTGGATTAGTTTTTATTCCAAACACGGTTTATAAATACCTTTATTATCAGAATGGTAATCAGATTTATCTCAGTTCTATTGCTTTACCTTTACCATACTTGTTCACGTAACAGATGAAAAGTCTAGTCTACTAGATGACACGGATGACTCATTTCATCATTTCTACAGCGAATCCATTCACTAATGCACTTGTTCAGGTTCTTTTATGACTGAGTCAAATTAAAAAGATAATTGCACAGAGAAATTAGACATCGCTTACAACATTGGTATATCATATTTTTGTTGTGATCATTTGTGTTTTCTATATTTTCTTAGTGTCATTAACTAGCGTCATCTTTATCAGAAATAATCAAACTCGAAAACTAAGCGAAAAAAGGCGATGTTGCTGGTACAGACAGTTTAAGCGCACTCATAAATATGCGAAGCCGTGTTACAATTTATATCAAACCCAAAGTTTTAGAAAAAACCTGATATTGTTAGTGTTAATTAATTTGAAACAAGAAAAAAAAGATTAATACGAGATCTGTGCTTTTTATTGTAGTTTAAGATACTGAAATAGATCGAAAATTCATGAAAATGATTATTAGTTAAAGAACATCCAAATATTCTTGGTTGATATCGCTACATCATCATTCAATAAAAATGTCTTAAAATGTCGATGATGCAATCAAATATCTAATAATATATTTAAATATCATTTATTGACCTTTTACGGTCTATTGAATTGATCATCTAATCCTTTCAACATAATTTTCTCCACGTCGATTTTTTTTATAGTTAAAAAAAAACTGATTTTCAATGACAAAAAATAAATCGTTTATTTATTCTTTCATATGTAAAATAAGATATATAGATATGTAAATAGTCACAGGTGATTTTTAAGTCGACGTGATATTAATAACCGATTGATCAAAATTTGAATTCTCATATTTTGGTGGTGATGGTGAAATTTGTTTTTTATCTTCATCATCTAAACCAGCATGAATACGTGTTGCATTAGCAAAACTTGTTTCCATTGGAACATATATTCTATGACCAATAGGACGAATAAATGATGAACCATTTCCTAATGGATCATCTCCCATTAAACCCCCAGTGGTTAATGTTGCCATACATGGATTTTGAAGTTGAAGTTCACGTTCTCTAGAAAAATTATTTTATAAGAGAAAAAAAACACTCAATCAATCAAACCTGGAAACTCGTCTTGATAATCGATAAGCAACAAACGTTCGAATAGCAAATAAAATAAGAAAAGCAATAATTAATAACACGACAATTGATGAAATAATCACCACAAATAAACCAATACCACTAACTATAAAAAAAACAAAAAAATTGAATTTTTTATTATAAATATGAACTTACTATTTTGACATCGTTTTCCCGAATGAAAAAAATCACAATCACATTTATAATCTCCTGGTAAATTTATACAATTAAATGATCCACATATTCGATCATTTGCAGCACATTCATTTATATCCAATTCACACATAATACCTCCATAACCCGATAGACAAATACATTTACTCGTTACATTTGAACAATAACCTTCAAAATAAATGAGATTTTTTTTTCCTCACACTTTTAATCAAAGAAGCCAACAAAAGGGAAAAAGGGAAATAACTGACCTCCATTAAAACATTCATAACGGCTGTCGCAGATGCCATTTTGCGGTATTTCTACAAAATAATGACACATACATAAATATATATATAGAATTATTGAATATAATTGTTCAACGGATGTTGAAATCGTGTTTTACGCACTTTTGACGGGAATATGGAAGGAAATATTACGTAAGGAAAAAAAAATTTTTTACCTTGAAGAACGCAATGCCCGGTTGATGAAGATAGAGCAAAACCAGGGAGACATACGCAGCTGACACCAGTTTCATTAGATAAACGTATGCATACTGCACGACTGTCACATTTTGCACAATTTGGATCATCTGTTTCACCGATTACTAATCAAAATAAAAAAAAAGATTTACTCAAAGATTAAAAACCATTAATAATTATGAACAATTTCCTTTTTCTTTTCTTCTTCTTTGAATCGAAATGAATAATATTCTTTTTTTTTTATGTTAATAAACATTTTATCGATTGAACACTTGAATAAGATGATGTGATTGACACCCAACATCTGCATAGATTTCTTTCAAGTAGGGGATATGTACATATGCATTACACAACAATTCATTCTCACTTTTATTTTCAATTCAAAAGTGTCTGTTGATAAATCCCTTTTTTTCTTTTTCTTTATGTTCCGCCTTATTTTATTCAAATATACACACCCAATAACCAATATATGTGTTAGTTTGTTACTACTAGTATCAATTGAACGAAGGCGAGAACGATTTTCATCAATTTACAAGATATACTAAAGAAAAATAATCTGACACCTGTACTAAAATATTGGACAAACATACAGCTTTCACCTTAAGGTCATCACTTTGAATTGAAATCTGATCAGTCTCAGCTGCTGAACATATATACATATAGACAGCGGAACCAATTTATTTAGTCATTTTCTCTTTCTCTTAGTCTTTGCTTACCTGTAATTTGATTTTGACCATAAACGATCTCAATATTAATGAGAAATAGGAAAAGAAGCAAAACGATGGTCGACATTGCTTAAAGATTAGCTTCAAATACACATATACCCACCGAGAATAAAAATGATTGTTTTAAAATGAGCTCGTGTGAAAAAATACTCTTCTCTCTTCTTCTCTCTTTCTCTTGCGCAATGGTACCCCCAAAAAAAAAATTCTCCTACTTCTTTTCTCTCTTTCTCTTATTGATCAAAAGACATAGAGCAAGAAAAAAAAGAGTACCTAGTACATCTATTCTTTTTTTTCTTCTTATTTTATCCTTGAAAGAAATAGCGAATACATCTACCCACTCATTTATTCATTGATATTTTGATGAGAAAATAATACTAAGAATTAGTTCTATACTTTTTTCATTACACCAAATCAAAAACAACAACAACAAAAAATCGACTGAGTTTATATTGAAGAGTATATTTAAGTGCATGTGTATAAAACACAGATACAATTTTTTAAAGAAGAAAGCAAAAAAGAAGAAAAACATTAGTTCAGACAAAAATCAAGGATTATAAAGAAGAAGAAAAAAAACTGATAATCATTTCCTTGGTTATGTTTAATCATCGAAAAGAAAAAAACGAGTATAGTCATTTATCTAAATAGAAAAAATTCGATTCATAAATAAAAAAGAATAAAAATTTTTTTTTTTACCTCGAATATATATTCATCGACTATTACGAGATCTTGATCGTGTTCGTCGTTCTTTTGATCGAGATGAACTGTCCGATCCAGAACGTGAATGTGATCGAGATCGAGAACGTGAACGACTATCCGAATGACCTCGACCAGTACCTGATCGACTACTTCCAGAACGACTACGATTTCTAAATACAAAATGAAAATATTAATTAAATGAAATAAATCATTACCGTCCACTACGTCGTGATGAATAACCATTTCCTTTTCGTCTAGGACTACGACTTCTTGAATTTGACCTAGAATTATTATTGATGATGATGATCATTATTTTAGTTTTATTTAAAAAATGTTTAAAAGAAAATAAAAACCTACTTTTTATTTTTAATCGTGAAAAAGATTTATTCTGTCTACGATTTGTTGATCGTACAACACCTTTCGAATTGACGTGAAAGAAATAGAATAAATAAATCGAGAATCTTCTGATTTTGATCCGATTGTTTCAAAGATGTTTTGTTTCATTATCGGATATATTCTAACTCCCAATCGAATTTTTTTGATCGTTTCCATCAATGTTTTTCTTCTCGATCTAATAGTATCAATGCATCATCGTACACATCAATCGCTCGCTCGTTTCAGTGTCTCTCTTCATCAACGTGTATGTGAACTAAAAACAGACACTTTCTTCGTTTTTTTTTTATGTTTACAATTCATTAGAAAAAAAGAAAAGAAAAACAAACAAAAAAATATATTCACGAGAACCCCATTTAACTATACACACATGCAATTATCTAACATGAACATTTCTATCTTACCTCATTCGTCGTTGACGTTTTAATCGAATTTCACAATCGTATGCATAATGACCACGATCTTAAATTAATCAATCAAATTTCTAAGAAATATTCTGATGAAACAATTTACCTCCACATTCGTAGCAAACATCATGGGGACTAAAAGGTTTTCTCGCACGAGGCGATCGACTACCAGATCTTCGACGACTTCGTCCTTCTGCTCGTCCTCCACCTCGATTTGATCGACCACGGCCATGTGAAAATTCAACACGAACACGTGAACCACAAATCATTCTAAACAATAAATAAATAAATAAATTTATTCTTCGATTCTGAACAAAACTCACTTTCCATCAAGACCTTTAACAGCATCAGCTGCATCACGTTGATCTTCAAAATCGATAAAACCTATTCAAAAGAATAATAATATCAATTTCTATTATTAATTATTTAATTACTCACCATATCCCCATGGACTATGTGAAAGCCTAAAATATCAAATCAATAAAATTAAATAGACATAAATAAAAACAAAATCTTACCAAACATTACTCAATTTTCCATAATAACTAAATGTTTTTTCAACATCTTCTTTTGTTGCATCACGTGATAAATCTCCCAAAAAAACCTAAATTACAAGAAATTAATTCAATAAAATTATCCATTGAATTTTATTTATCTCTACCGTAACCGATTCATCTCGTCCACTTGACATATTTCCTTTTTTTAATATAATCTAAAAAAAAAAAACATATTCATCAAAAGATATTTCTTCAGTAATTCAAGAAGTAACTCGTTATACAAAGTAATAATTATACAAATATAGTTTATATTACTTTGATCAAGGTTAATATTTATATAGTACAATCAGAATAAGAACGATTATGTTCGATTCAGTTTTTGCCTTTTTTCATGGCCGAATAACGATGCAATTCTATGAATCAGACATTCATTGTTTTCCCTATTTCCAATTTACCATTATTATAATGACCTCCAATAGTTACGAAGTATTAGAAAAATATTTTTCTAATCTATAATATCATATTTATTAATTCGAATTTTTTTACAAAAAAAATAATTCGAATTATATCAAAATTTCATAATGAGGTCATTACTCTGTTGCTAAGAGTAACGGAGAAGAAAATGGAGAATGATGCGACATCTGTAAAAAAAAAATAAGAAATCTACTTCTCACAATTAATAATCAGTAACAAATTACAATGGTAAGTCAAATCAATACGGAAAACGACTAAGTACATTTTATTAAAAAATAAAATCTATCCCGGCAGGTAGTGCGAAGATAATATTAATGCGGAAAGAATTCCTTTTTTTAATTTTAATGGAAGAATAACTCCAATATAACTCTTATGAGATAATATATCATCAGATTTCAATAAAATTCTACACATCAGGCTATTTTCGAAAGCACTCAACCATGTTCTAATTATATTGAAAGTATTTGTAGTATTCAGTTTGAAAATAAAAAATCTATTTATAAAAATAATCTTTTTATTAGAAATTTTAGTTTTCTCCGCTACACTTTGTTCGTAGATTCTGGTTTTATATAAAACTTAGGTTTATATCTGAACAGAAAAAACTATGAAATCTAGTCTAAAAATCTGTACTCCTTTGATGTTTATCCTAAATTCTAAACTTTCAAATTGATAATTTGAATTCCTATCTATTGTAAAAAAAATAAATTGTACAAAGCAATCCTGTATCAGTCTATATAATCCCTTAGTATTATGAATGAAATGACAAATTTCTCTTTGAATAATCCTTTTTCAATTGTCTATACGATCAATCAAAAGCATTATAACCTTCTTCAAGTTCATTCGATGAAAGTGCTAAATATAGAATTTCTAATGGGATAATATCCGATTTTTCTTATCTATCTCTTAACTGAAGAAGAAGAAAAAAAAAGGAACTTGATGCGTCAGTCAATACTTTATTATTCCAATCTTGAAAAGATCTTATATACAACTGGAAGAACTACAATTTTTATTATTCTTCTCAATTGTCGAGTGACGAGAGATTTCTATCAGGTACATTCACATATTTTTGCATGAAAAATAAAGTTTATACTTACTCCGGAAGCGGATCTATTGACTCTCAAGAAGGAAATAACTAAAAATATTAAGATGTTCAAGTTCATCTAAATATTTCTAACAAGATTCATCACATTTTCCCTTCAAATGCTTGAAAAATAGAAACGATAATTATCTAAAACAATTGAAGTTAAATCTGACTTAACTAAATCTTTTTTTTCAAGCTGATCAAATAAATCTTCATTCTTGATATTTAATATAAGAAAAGAAAAAAAAAGAATTCTTAATTAATTTTTCTTTATATTTTTAGCCTCCTAAAGAAGTGAAAAAGGTAATTTGAATTTTGTTGATTTAACTAAAATAAAAGATATTTTATAGAAAAGTGCACATGATCGAGCAGCATTAATTGAACAAATTAATATTCCACAATTAACTGAAACATTATTTGATTTTTCTTGTCATGGAAATCTTTCAAATTTAACAGAACTTTTAACACCACCAACAAAAACTGTTGAAAATATTCGTTTTGAAGCTATTCAACAACATCATTTATTACAAGTAAGAAATGATCAAACACGAACATGTCTTGATCTTGCTTCTATGCTTGGTCATCATGAAACTGTTAAATTATTAGCCGAAAAAGGTGCAACAATGATGACCAATGGAATTAATCTAACTAATGGAATGGGTAAATTAAAAATATCAAATTTTTCTAAAAAAAATTCTTTTAAATAGGATATTCATGTTTACATCTTGCTTGTGTTTGGAATCAATTAGAAACTGTTAAAAATATCATAGCAAGTGGAGGAGATATTGAACAAAAGACAATTAATGGAGAAAAACCAATTGATATTGCAAAACGATATCATCATAATGAATTAGTTGATTATCTTCAATGGATTGGTAAAACACATTTTTTTTTTATTTTTTAATTTTAATTTTATTTAATAGCTATACGAAATACATTTACACGTGCGATTAATAATGCAAAAGATTTTCTTGCTGATCCAACAAAAAATATGAATAAATTAACTAAAGATGATAAAGTAATTAATAAAACTAAGAAAAATAAAAATATTTGATTGAATTTTAATAGAAAAAAATGGAAAAATATATTAATGATGCATTAAAATGGTTTGATGAAAATCAAAATAATTCTAATGCAAGAGAATTATTTACAAATAAAATTAAAGAAACTGAACAATTCTTTGCTCCTTTTTATGCAAATGCGATAGGTAAATCTAATAAAAGAATATTCTTTCATTTTTTTCTTCATATTTATAGTGGAAACGGATTTAAATAATCCCAATACAAATCGACCACAACTAGGAACACCTAAAACTGGAAGAAAATAATCTATCATACCAACAAACTGTTCGCATTTTGTCAGAAAAAAAAAATCCTATTTTTCATTGATCAATTAATAAACATCAGACATTTTCTTTTTTTCTAAATACAAACCGGAGGGAATAGTATCGAAAATAAAGAGAATATGATCAACTTGGGAATGTCAAAAAAATCAATGAAATATATTCTTTCAATCTAATACAAACTGACATTTGCTAATCTATAAGAACAAAAATAACTAAACGATCTAGATAAATAATGGATCCAAGTAGCAAGAAAAGCGGACATCCTGTCTAAAAAAAATTGTAATATTGAAGATTGTAGCAATATTTGTCTTTCATTAATGTAGTTTCTTAATATTTCTTCAGAGTAACAGATGTTCTCGTGAGAATGATGAATGTCTATTATCGTCACTCTAAATAAAACTTTTTTCTTATGATAATATTACATGTAAAAACTGTTTGTATACTGTTTGATTACCAATAAAATTGGTGGTTTCTAAAGATAAGTGTCGATAATCTTTTTTTCTCATAATGAGATTCAATTGATGTTTTTCCAACGAAATGGCAAAGAAAGTTATGTCTAATTTTATTTAAACTCTCAAAAATTTCAAGATTTCAATCTTCATATTGTAAAAGATGTATAATGAGAGGTCGTTACTAACGAGTACAATCATTTTTTGTTTTGCATTCTTAACTGACGCACTTGAGAATTTCTATTTTCGAACCATTGATTTAAACATAATGAAGATTTTCTTTTTAATACAAAATTCTGAAAATCACTGTCGAAGTCCTTTTTTTCAAGTACACCTACTTGTCAATCATAATTAATTTCTAATTTTCCACATTTAAAAAAATGAAAATGTCGTTGGGTTTATTCCTAAAACAAGAGTTGTTTCATATATTCACTTCCTGTCTATTCTTTTCTCTATAATTATCATGTGAAATCAAGTTTCTATATTATTTTCATCATCTTCTAGTCCCAATAGCAATTAACGATAAAAATTTCAAGCAAAACATATCATTATTATCAAGATAAATACAATACAGATGGTCAATCAGTTAGTTTATTTTTAAGATGAGTCGAACAAAAAAAAATAAAAATAAACATCGAAGAAAAACTTTCATTGTTATGTTCATGATGAAGAATATGAGTAAAGATTCTATAAGAAAGCCGTTTATGTTAAGAGTTTGAGAAAATAATGGAAAAAAAAAACTCATTGCCGTCAAAACTGATGGGTGCTTGAGGTAACTCTTCTCTCTCTCCCTCTCTATCTTTCTCGCTCTATTTCTTTTTTTTCTCTCGTTTTTTTTTCTTCTGTTCGCAATTAAAGATGAGCGAAATAAAATGACTGCACCATCTCTTCAGATAAGTAGTCACTAAATGCATGAAACTGAATTGTTAGTAAACAAAAACACAATAATGATAAATTTAACATCACATGATTCTTTATTTCCTGATATTCAATCGTTTACATCTTTACCTCAATGGTTACTTATCCCATTTATTATAATATCAATTATTGAAAGTATTTTGGGTATTGTTGGAAATAGTCTTGTTATTATTGTTATATCTTGTATTGGAAAATCTAATATTTCACGTGGACCACATAATTTTTTTATTGTTAATTTAGCATTAAGTGATTTAGTTTTATGTTTATTTACAATGCCATTAAATACATATAGAAGTTTAAATATCTATATGACATTTCCACCAGCATTTTGTAAATTAGCTGATAGTTTTCCAGCAATAAATGTTTGTGTATCATCATTAACTATAGTTGCAATATCAATTTATCGTTATTTAGTTGTTTGTTATCCACATAAAAAATTAAATGGACCAGTTTTAACATTTATTATTATGATTGGAATATGGATATTAGCTATTGGAGCAGCTAGTCCACTCTTTATATATTCACTTTCATCAAGAGTTTATGATGAAGTTCTTATTGAAACAATGGTACAAATGATATGTATGGATTCAATTAAACATTCATGTCAAGATGATTATTATAAAATATATAAACGTTTACATGTTTGTCATGAAGAATGGCCTAAACATTGGAATTGGCATCTTTTATATACCATATTTATGTTTTTTCTTCAATTTATTCTTCCCATTTCAATTATTTGTATAACTTATTATCAAGTTATGGTTAAATTACGAGAACGTATGTGAAAGAGTCCTTTCTTTTGTTCTTTAAGAAATTGTTAATACTCTTAGTTGTCGAAGAAGATTAGTATATCTAGGTCGAATTGTTAAATTAATGGACTTTTTGTTAAAAACGAGTTAACCGTATTAAATCATTAAATGATAAGATTTCTTCATTTGTTAATAATGAATTAAACAAGCTTTCAAAGAATATTGAATTCTGTTAAAACCCGTCTAAAGAAAATTTTTCTAGTAAATAAATATTGGATCAATTATTCACAAGAATTGTTTTTTCTAATAATATTTTACAAATAATATCATTCAAAAACAATCAATTGTAAACAAAATTCTATTTTAGGTTTTCGATATCGATTTTTAATAAAACGCCATAATATCGCTTCATTACGTCACGAAGTTCGTCGTCAACGACGAAATAATGTTCTTCTATTACTAATTGTATCATCATATGCAATTAGTTGGTTACCATTTAATATTTCATATACTGTATTTACTTACGCAAATCAATATCAAACTCGAACAGGTAATTGAAACAAATTTTTCAATAAATTTTAAAAATAATTTTTCTTTAGAAACTAATTATTCACTTCCGGGAGAAAAAGTTAATGATTTATCAAAATATCTTCCATTACGTTTTTTAGTTTGTATGATATCAGCAATAGCAAATCCATTTTTATATGGATATTTTAATGAAACATTTAAAGATGGTTTACAAAAAATTTTTTCATTATGTTGTCCACAAATGATGCGAGATAAAAATCAACTTTGTTATAATAAAACAGATATGTTACCATTAGAATTAACATTAGAAAAACATCAAAATGGTGGTTTTGGATCAAGATCAAATTTTTATCGAACGAATTTCCAAAAATATTCAACGAATAATGTTTTAATTCATCCATCAATTCGATTAACTATAAGAAGTACAAATAATCTTTCACCATCATTAGTATTAAATAATTAATTACAATTTTTTTTTTAAATAAAAAAAGAAAAAATTTTAAGATAAATAAAGAGATTTGGAAAAATAAAATTCTCTTTTTTAGAAATAATTGAAAATGTCTATTAGTAAATGACAACTCCAGAGACATTGTTGACTTATCTAAATTAAGAAAGACCTTTTTATATTTAAACAATGATACATGTCAAATTTGTTAGATTAAAAATAAAACTAAAAATGATTATTTTACCACTTATTCATCCATGTTAATCTTATAGATCAAGGCTATTTTTATAAATATTAATAGAAATATTATGCTCGATGATTTTCTTCAATTATGGAAATAAATAATTATTATCCCAGGGAAATTTTTAAATGAAAAAATCATTGAATATCTCAATATAGGAGTTGATTTATCCATCCTCTTAATTAAATATATATCTATTGGAATCAAATAGTAGAACGTATTTTTTTTTTGTACATTGATGTTATTTATTGAAGTATAATGATCATTTGATCAGTTTAAACAAAACTTATTTGAAGGACAAGTGTTTATACAAAATAAATATGAAAGAATTGTTATTAACAAAATATTTTGTTTATTTTGTCTACCAGACACAATCTTTTACATCATTAACATTAAATCCAAATCATCTAGATTTCTTATTTCGAAAGAAAATTTATATGAAAGGTTATAGAAGAAAAATAATCAAGGTTGATGAAAAATATATTTGAATATTTTATTTATTTTTATTTCATTACCACAGGATATAAAAAAAAACACTCTTCAATTTATAATTATATTTTTTAATTATATTTAAATAGAAGATTGTATCAATACTCCTTTCAAAGTTAGCTTTTATTTACATATAAAAAAAAACTCAATTCAATATTTTAATAAGATCGTGTATTGACAATAAATAATAACATTACAAACTGACAATGGCTCTTTCTTGCGACACTTTTTTTTTCTATTTTTGAAAATAAAAATAAAAATTGATTTGACATAGATGATCGTACAAGGTCGAATTAAATTCAATTTTAACAATATAGTTAAATAGCGATCGTAACATACATTGAGAAGTCTTTAATACTGTACTGAATTGGTGTTAGTATACACAGCAAATAAAGAAACCTAATAATAAAATATCTATTTCAATGTATCAATATTTCTTTTGTTTATGAAATATTATAATTGAAAATAATTTAATATAAAAATATATTTATTATGATCAAACACTTTCAAAAATTTCTTTTCATTAGAATTTTTTTCTCTGTAAATGTTGCTGCTACTCGTCGGGATTGATTTCAACTTTGTATACAAACATTTTGTATACCTGAGAAGCAATTAAATTTTGTTTTTTTAGCCTCTACCTGCTATCGTTTTCAAATAGTGTCAACAATAACAACATAAAATCATGTGCGCTTTATAAAAAAAGAGAAAGAAATGAGAAAATGATATGTTATTTTAAAATGTTAGAAAAAAAAAAAGAGAAACAGAGTTGAATCGATAGATGATTGAGAAAAATAATACTTGAAATGCCACAACATGAGCAGTGGCAACATCATTTCATATTTTCGACTTTGTGGTAAGGTAAAATAAAATAGGACAAGAAAGAGAAATATTCATTTTGTGATTGTTCCAATATACAAAAAAAGATTAATTGTTTTTCGCGTCATAGAAAAAGAAACAATATCCAGTAAGTTTTATTCTTCTCGAGTCAAAAAAACATCAAATTTGTACTGTAAGTAAATTCCATATACGCCCATTTTTATATAAATAAATTCAATTTTTATTCGTCAATAGAATAAAGGAAATTATTCTACGAACTAAAACAAATCTAATTTATGATAATAATGTCTAATGAGGTTTTCTTTTTCTTCCTAGATATCACCATGAACGACTCCTACTGCATAGTACTTTGGTTTATGGAGATGATAAAAGTGATGGAAGATTGATGATAACTGGTTGACTACATTCACAAGACTGAAAACTGAAAGGCTCATTAAAACTATTGCAGAAAAGGAACGAACCAAGAATGCATGAATGGTATCGCACATCAACAGCAGAACAAGGCGACAATTATTAGGGATATTGTTGAATCAAACTGAACATTTTCACAACCAGTCAACGAGAACATCGAATAAGAACGTCATAGATAACCTCTCCATACCAGGGCGGATTAAAAAGAGCTGTTGATGGGTACTTTGTGGGAGTGGATGTAAGTATTAAAACTTGGACTA
>Ga0116226_10002461_pt1 | contig 16149 bp, 21 predicted proteins | sample S1TSphfallax_FD_89692 | JGI IMG/M metagenome (GOLD analysis project Ga0116226, IMG submission 89692) | Host-associated microbial communities from peat moss isolated from Minnesota, USA - S1T2_Fa - Sphagnum fallax MG | ecosystem: Host-associated > Plants > Peat moss > Unclassified | place: USA...
TGAGATACAACCCCTTTGGAACTTTGTAAAGACATGGTTGGATATCTGGTAACCCCTGCTGAATCAATGAGTGAGCATTAGAAGAGAAACCCATAGCCAAGAATATTTGAGTGCCTCCACTTGCTTTGTTCAAGATGCCTGTAAAGCAGAAAATTATTTAACTCCAGAACATTGAGGCAGTGACCGATTCCCCCCAGTAGCTATTAACACTTCACTCACATTGGATGTCTGTTGATGCTGTTTAAATGCTGCTACTTGCTTATTCACACCTACTGCAAAATGTCATCAAGACACAGACTCTCAATGAGCTTGAAACCTTGAGTTGTCAGTAGTGGATCCCCAGCAGATTGCACAACATACTTCTCAAAACAGAATGAGAGAAAACATTCACAAAATTTATCATACAACAGAAACCATCTGACCACATTGCAGACAATTATGATGTGCTATAAACCACATTCATACCTTGGCTAATTACAATAACATCCCAAATATCTTGAAGTTCCAGAGATTCCTCCAAGTATGCAGCATCCATCAACTTTCTTCCTGCAGACACATTTTGCAATGATGACATTGTGAGAAAGGTGAATTATAACTTGCAATATAGAGAACTCTGAACCTAGGTTGCAGTTGCAAACCAACTATCACTCTGCTTTCAATCAACAAGAGCTTTGAAATCAAATGCAAACCTGAGTCATAATGCATCCCATCCAACTCATAGCATGTGGTGAGTTGCACCTGCACCAGAACCCAATATAGAATTTGCAAGCTGGACCAACCAACAGATATTTTTAAATAGAACCAGGTAATCTGAAATGTTTGGTTCTGCAAAGCTCCTTGCTAAACTCTGCAGCATGAAGAAATTGGAAAAGTACCCAACATGAGCTCAACAGAAAACAAAAGGAGAAAGAGAGACCAGCAAAGCTGCTCGACGCACGAAGGGAAGGGAGGCACTTTGAATCACCAATTTAACGTTCTCTGCTTCCAAAGATGTTTTAATCTCCAGCCTTGAAAGGGCTATCAATGTTTGAATGATGGAAAGAATATACGAAAACTTCACCATACAGAGAATCTGGGATCGACTGAGGCACCCTTGAAAAGCCTGGAAATGAGAGAAATGTCAGAGAGATCTTATTTAGCAACCATTCAGTTTACCTGAGCTCATTAAGTGACAGACTGAATTTTTCATTATAAACAGAAAAGGATTGCAAAGAAAGTACTCACACTTAGCAGCAAATGTGTCAGAATCGCAAATGGGTCCACTTCAAGCAAATCACCATCAATAATGTTGAATTTTGAGTACTTGTACCCTTCCAAATGTTGTGTTGATGGATGTTTGACAGAACTGGTTTGAAATGACTGGTGCTTGCTGAGTACCTTGGGTGGAGTCTCACCAACCAATGGTTGGCAATTAGGATTTGGCATACCCCTTCCACCTGCAAACTCTGGCATTGGGGCTGGCCCCCTCCAAGGAGCTTTCTCTTGACTTTCTTCAATTTGATGCAAGGCTACATGATCTGTTCTTAACCTATTCCCAATTGAAGCTGAAGAATTTCTTCCATGTTCAGAACTCTCTTGGTTCTTCATGTCTCCTTTACTGTCCACACGATTGTTGTCTAGCTTATGAGAAGGAAACAGTCCCTGAAGAATTTCTTCAAGTTTTGGCAATACATTTGCAGAAATCAGGTTGAAGGACCCAGGTACATCTACTTGCTCCTTATTCTCACACAACAAGCCCAGCTTTCGCCTCAGATGCTCAATATTATTCGATTTCATGCGCCTTACTCTATCTGCAAGTATCAAAAGAGCACCAAATTCAGAAAGCACTACTTGAGACCTCACACTGCAGAGGAATAGACATTCTTGCTTCAGAGCATGCAGATTCCTGCTCATATAATTGCACTCATCAGCTAACTAGGCAATTAAACTTACAAACATTGACCTAACAACCTGAACAGGCACTTCACCTTCATTACTTGTGTTGGACACCATGGCCAACTTCCCCAACTCTTGTAGAGCTGTCAAGTGGGCAGGTTCCCCTCCCCATTCATTCCTGAGCTGGACAGGGGCTGATGATGAGGATCCAACTTCATTTGTCTCCTCCCTTGTCTCCACTTCGAAATGCACTATGTTCCCAGCAAGAAGTTCCCAGAGCACCTGAAGATATCAAATGATGCACATGTTAGGAGTGGCGTTCCTAGTTCACTATGTGAGGGCATGGCCACTATCAATCACAAATAAACTGAATATGATACCTGTATCAAGATTAACTTCAGTGATCACCAGTCCAGCAAATGTACCTGGCAACTGGACATGTGTGTGGCTTCTATGACAGTTGAGAATCTTGTTCTAACCCGTATAGTCTGCTTGACATAAACAGGACAAAAGCCAGAGGGTTAATTCATTAATGGATGTCAATCACAATAATTCAGCAAAGTCCACTATTGTAAACTTGTTACCCAAAATTACAGTTCCATATTAACAATTGGAAGAAACTTACATACTCCCAGAATAAGTGATTCTTTCTACAACAAGAGGCTGGATATACCTGTACAGCAAAATCATCAATTGCTGTTGACAAATTTGCTGGTGGATCCCAAAGTTGTTCCCAAGTGTGGTTCTCCTTTGTGTCTCCTACTTGAACCTGTAGCATCCTTTGAAGACTTGACACCTCCACAACAGGGAGCAGCACATTGGCCAGGCGACGGCAGATTGGGCACCAAATTTCACCATTATTAAGGTCTATAATGCCTTCTCCTGACAAATCATGACACCCTCAGCTCCAAACCAGGTCAGGTATTTGAATTCGGTTCAATACAATCAAATCTACAGTTCAACATTTAAACTCAACATCCAGGCAGGCCTTTCCCCTGCAACCTCAACACGCCATTGCATGTGCATCAAACTACCAAGAAGACATCAGTTGCATAAGGCTTGGCAAACACCTTCATAACTGCTGCCAAGACAGTGCCGTTGAACAAGAGATGAATGGTAACTCACAAAGCAAGCCTGATGCATCTGCAATCATGTCCAACACTTCCACAAGCATGTGAGCTTCATGTCTCCAGAACACTTGAGAGTGTGTGTCATAAGAGCACCATATCTCCCACCACAAACATGAATGCAAGTAATTACCTGATGCCCACAGCAGGCAACATGCTCAGTTGGATGATAATCCAGGGAGCACCCCTTCAACTCCAAAACAGTTTTCTTTGGCTGAATGAGCGTGATAAGTTGTTCAGTATTATTGCACTCGGCAAAAGTTTCAGCCTCCCAAACTTTCACCTCATGTGCTCTATTTGACAGCTGCATTGGCATGTTGTAACACTGCATGAAGGCAATAGATCCTGCTGGAGAGTCGCTACTGTCACACTGTCCATAGAACACAATTTCAGAGTGAGATATGAAGAGAGGATGTCATAGAAGCTTTCACATCAGCAACTGCGTTCCAAGAAATCAAGACACAAAACTCCATAGTAATGTTCAGACCAAGCATTTGTGGAAACATGAACATGATCAGAAAGTGCATAGATAACAATAGGAAGGACAACATAGTGACACTAACAATGGGAAATAACCCTCTCAGAAAATGTGGCAAATTCCTTTTTAGCCCCCAGGTGAAGACTTAATTATTTGAGCGGAACATCTTCAGACTCAACAGTGAAACAATCTCTGGAAGAGTTATAGATCAGCAAAGATGCCAAACAGGTTGAGTACCTTTGTCCTGCACAGTGCACATTCCTGGACTGTAAGTGTTGACTCCATGATTGCAAACTTGCCTTTATGATCAGGCATCAAAGCTGGTGCACTTCCTGATATCCTCTCAAAACTATCTCCTGCCAATCTACCTCTACGAGACCCTTCTGTTGGACTAGCATCATGATGTCCCTGTTGATCTTCATCATCGTCTTGATCATCATGCTGGTCCAGAAAAGCCTTTTGCCTAATGCAAAACAGCACAGAAACTCAGTGGACATTCAGTGGAGCAGCAGGTGATATGAGAAACAATTTAGAACCTAACATGCCATGGGCAAAGGAAGGGGCTAAGCACCATGCACAAGCAGCTTATAGTTAGCAATATACTGTTAAAAATAGACTTGCAAGGTGACAACTCACTGTGCTGACATTCTTGCCAAGATGGCAGCTTGTCTTTCTTTTTTCAGCCTCTGCCATGCATCCTCTGCAATATCATCTTGTACCTATAAAAACAAGGGTTCATGCAACAGTCAGACTGGAACAAGAATACCACTAAGTAGCTTGCAAAAAAATTCACCTTCAGGGATGTCAGGTGTGTATATTCTGTCTCAATGGTACTGACATCTAATCACTAGATTGATACCAGATTACACAGGTTGTGCATGAATAACCTTGTATCAATCTGGTGACTAAGCTGTCAGGACAGTGACAAAGTATCACCAGAATGCCACCAGATTGGTACATAATTACAAGGTCACAGTTATTCATACCAGTTGGTCTCTTCTCTGAATGCTCTATGACTTGTACACTTTGACATAAGAAGAGACAAGTTGGCACAATTCTGAAATGCTGAATTCTTGAACAATTTGGCAGAGTATCGCCCAAATTCCAAATTTCCACTGAACAGCAAAGAAGCAGAACCAAATGGCCAAAGAGCATCCTCAAGTAAATGCCAACCAGTGGTGAATCTACATAATTCTCCTAACCTCTCAATCAAAGATCCAGCTGTGAGCAGACCTCAGTGTACAGACACAAATCTTGAAGAAGTCTTGCCACATTCCTAATGAGCCTGTAATTTCACACCCCATGACTATCACATAATGCTTAGCATACCTGACGTTGAGGAGGATTGTAGACCTTTGAATGTCTCTGTTCAGCCCCAAAATATGTTGGGAACAATGAATGCAAAAGCTGAATTATGTATCGAGCATAATCTGCCAAACCTGACCCCATAATTGAAAGTTTGTCAATTGTTCTGCTAGTCACTCACCATATAGCACATTACTTATGTCTTGCAGACATCACAAGTGTTGTGGGGAAAGAACATATAAGGTGATGATATGGCAAGCCTTACGGTGGGCATTGTTCAAACTTTGCAACTCCTGTAGCAAGTCATACATGCTTGAAGATTCTGGTTTCCAGGTACTCAAGTCAACCAGAAATTTTCCTGGTCTTGTTTTGATGTTCACAAGAATATCATTGGGATGGAACCCACATGGTTGTGGAGCTGCAGATGGTGGTTGAAACTGCAGTCGATCCTGCCTGCAACACTTATCTGGTGCTTTAGAATAGTGCAAATCTTGTGTTGCTCTGACCAGAAAGCACATCACCTTCCAACTGATGTTTGTCACTTCTACACATGTTTTCAGTGATCAACATAATGAGAACAGGTGCTGTATCATGCTCACTGTTCAGAAAATATCACTTGCAAAAGTTCTCACGCTGAGCATGCAACAACTCCAGACAGGGCTTTCTCACTGTGTAGCACAATAATTAGTTGAAGAGTCAAGATACAGCAATGATTGAACAGGAGAACGTGTGGCACACTAGAACAGCAATACATACACAGCTATCTCCATCATCTGTAAAGCAGTTACACCGAGTGTCTCGCCAGCTGTTGCACTTTTCTCTTTCTTGACAAGAAATGTAACATGATTCAACACATTCCAAAGAAGCTGATGGCATGCCTGTCACACCACCAATTGATCTCCATATCAGGTTAGGAGTAGGTTTGGAGAGGAAGAATTTGAAAACAAGGATATCTTGAGTCAAGGATAAAAATATTTGCAGCATGGCTGCATCAAAGGTGTGCTTCTATCAGAGAGGACAGGACAACCTGAGTATGGAGGAGATTAGTAAGGCGATTGTACGGTGGTGCTGCCTCACGTGGCAAACCTACACGCCAGTAATGAGGTAGCTTCCCAACATGTACAGCTCTTTCCTGTTACAGTCAGTATATTCAAGAGATGTTCCAACATGAGCTGTTATCATGATATACAACCTTGTCAAGTGTCCACTCTTTCCAATGGTTTCAAGATATAAAGTCACCTCCACCATCCAAACATCCCATCATAAAGCCTACAAGATGTGGAAACTACTGTGAATCTGCATACCTGAGCTTCCTCCAGTTCACTTAGATAGAAATGGGCGAACAAGGGATCAAATTCTTTCCATAGCTCAGGCTTTAACTGATAGTAGCCCTGCTCCTGAACCTGCCACAATCCTGTGTTCAGCAGCTCTGCAAAGACCAACACTGCTGTACATTTTCGAGTTGCTAAACACAAATCCCATCTGGACCCATAGACCTTCTACGGCAAATAAGCACACGTTAGGGCTTAATCCAAAAGACCAGAGTGTGAAACACATGTCACACACATATGAAAACCTCATCCATTTACTTGAGGCTTAGCAAAATGGACTTGGACAATTACTAAGTACACTGAGATTCTGTATACAGTTCAAGGGGCAACAGGGATAAGACACCACAAAGACCAAGTACCAAAATACTTGTTGAACCAAATGACAATCATAAAACATGATAGCAAGGCAACCTAGGCCCCCACACTCTCACAATTCACCTGCAGAAGAAATATACAACATCCAGCTTCAAGAAGTAACAACCTGGGGTTGATGAAATTGTGCCACTTTCTCTAGTGTAGCAGATATATTCTGATGATCCAGAGGAATGGCACTCAGTGCTCGGCAGAGCTGATACTCACACACACAAATACATATTGTCAACAACAAGATTCAGGTTTTATGCAACACTAACTACACCAGAACAGTACTTCCATGCACAGCCAGAATAGATTGAGCCAATATGGAATAGAGGTGAAGGCAACTACCACCATAGAGGAAATTCTGTGCTTCAAGAACTGTACCAAGTTCCTAGGGAGAAATAATCTTCATTCCTACCTGGGAATAGGTTTGATCACGCACGCACAACCATTGGATAACGTTGTATCGTAAAGCATCCAACTGTTACATTGTGTTAAAAAGGTCAGCACAAGAGAACCCCTTCCAATAATGTCCTAACCACAAGAAAGGAAAACATCCACAGATGGCATCTTCACCTCATTCATTCCAGTGTTGCGGCGGTCTCGAACAACCTACAAAGACAATACAGTGAGGGGATGTCCGTGATGAGCGGCATGACAATGTTTACAAAAAGGAATTTTAAAAATCCAGAGGCAGCACTTATTGCTGCTAAGGTTTCATAAGAGAGTAATCTATTTTTTTAATGATCCAAGCAACATCAGGGACTTTGAAATTCCATTCAGCAAGGAGACTCACCAGCAATATTAAGCGCAGAAAGTCTTGAATGTATGAAGGTGTGAAACAAGACATCCTAGCTGCAGGAGAGGTTACTAGATCTTGCAGCTGTCCCCAGAAGACAAAAGAGAAAGTGTTAACTAGTTGTCTGCATGCCAAGTCAGATGAAGACATTGACCTTCTATGTCACCTAGCCAACATTTCTAAGAATATCCAAAAAGCAGCTAAAGCCCACACATACCAATGTCACATGTTAAGGGATCCCAGTGATGTCTACCAATGTGAACACATTATACAGGTAGATGACCAATGCACCTCCTTTTGGTTGGTTAGCAGGTCCTGGGGTTTAACACTATTATTTAATGTTGTGAATTGGGCATTTTCATTGTCAACTGAAAATTATTCAATTAACACAATTAGAAAAAGTCATACACAAGACATTTGCAGCACCACCTAGGCACACACAGGTGTTCTGTGATTTTAGTGAACTATCAGCAGAGAATGAAGATTACTAACTGGTAAGGGGTCATGATGTCTGGGCATCCATGTCAAGCAAATGACAGAGGATGCTGCTGAGAAGGATAAATTGTTTCCTATTCTGCTTCTTTTAGGTCATACCCCAAAAATAACATTTTGATACAGGAACCTTGAACTCCAAGGATCACATGGCACTCATTCATGCTTCCTTACTTCTCCAAACAGATTGGTAAAGAAAGGTTCTTGCTTGGGTTGCATAACTGTACATGAAAACGATCTGCCATTCGCAAAACAATAGCATGTTCCATCTTCTCTTTAGCAACAGCACAAAACTGCAGCAGCAGAAGATCCATATCCCATGACCTGCAATCACGAGATATCTCCAGTGAATATAGACACAGCACTATTTCCTCAGACCCTTCTCTAAAGACTACAGCAGTCCAGCTATGCTATGCAAAACAGCATACACAAGGAGCACTAGAGCTCCATCACTCAGAGAGTTCTGTCCAGATGTAAATCCAATAGCAAAACCCTCTGTGAAAAGAATAAACAACAGAAAGCCTGCAATACAGACAACATAAACATGAGAACAGCAGATGTGGGACATGTATAGAGCTGTACACTCACTGGTCATGCCAGAAACTACCACGGTAGATCAACTCCAGGCGGTAGAAATCCTCGGACACAGCCTCCCATTGCTGTGCTCGAATCTATCCAAGAGTAAACACCTTAGTTAAGACAAATTGGCCCAAAAACAAAATCATCTCTGAGAAACTGGACATCCAAAACTGTTCATGAGGGACATGTAATGATGTTGGATTTTGCCATTCCCATGTTACTATTTCCAAAACTGTGGTTCGCAGTCTCAATAGAATGCAACAACCGACAAATAAAATATTTTCAACATTCATGAGCGAGAGATGAACATCTACCTGTACCATCCATGCTGCAATACACAATGGAAGATCCAGTAAATCCAGCACCTGTCCAGTAATCAGACAATAGATTAAAATTAACCACCACAACTGAAAATTGATGGAAATGTAACCTGTACTTCCCCACCACTACCCATGGCTGTTGCTACTAGGCTGTATATTGCAAAGCTGCAGATTTTGCAAATATCTAAATTTGCTGCCAATACCTAAGGTAGATAATTCACAATGTGAAACTTTAAGACAAATGAGAGCGATATTCAGACCCTCCTTGTTTCTGTTGTTTCAGGACCTTTACTTATCAAAAAGTGAAAATTGCCATGAAGGTCATACCTCCTCTTCAGTATAATCAGTTTGCAAATCCGAGAGAAAGCCCTCATTGTCATCATCCCAAGTGAATAGGACAAGCTTTGAGAGTATGGCACTCAAGACCCTGTGAAGTGGAATATGGAGTGACATTGATGTGAAAGCCAATTTCTGCATGTCCAGTGACAGCAACCACACATCATCAGTTTCAATCTAAGACACCTAATTTAAAACAATTACCAATCTTGTGTTTATGCTAAAAGCACAAGCTGCAGAAGGCAAGGAAAAATCAATGATTCTCCTAGCTCACCTTTATCAGAGGACACTAAATCTCATCCTGAAGTTCACAAATGCTCAATTGGATCAGAAAATCTTGCCTTTGATAGGTAGTGACGCAAACTCTTCACAGTACAATTTCCAGCTGACACCAAGATTTGTTTCACAGTCTCATCAGTATCAGCAGTAGAATAGCAGCGTGCAATTATCTGAAATACAACGGCCATTGTGTTCATCTGCACATTGCACAAAAATTAAGAAATCACAGTGTGTTGATCCCCAGACCTCTTGAAACACTAATAGATCAGAGAAACCTCAAAAACTATGGAATGAGCAGACCTCTAGTTGGATGGCGAATGTCCATGCATCGTCATTCTCAAAATCAACCAAACTATTCTTGGAGTATGGATTCATCCACTGCATCATCAAAACCCAAATAGTCTCAGTGACCTGAGTAGCTTTTGTGTGACAAAAGGTGACACCATGTGGCAGAGGTCCTTAGTACCCATAGCTGTAAAGGTTCAGTCTTTTTGGTCATTGATGCAACAGAAGGTAGCACCTTGCTGCCTTTGAAGACCTCTAAACTGGTCATGAACACCAAGCATAGCAAAGATATGCATGCACATGAACACATTACAAGCTGAATATCTTCGGTGCACTCAATTCTGATGAGAAACTTCAGGAACCAAATGGCATACAATACAATTCCAAACAATTTATACAGTACTGACCCTTGGCAAACTCTATGAAAGTAGCAATGCTTACAAACCTGCAGATATGCAACCACCTGAAGAATCATCTCAAATACGTCTAACCGCTCACTTAGAACATAAACTGCTACATGTGGATGAGAGACAATCAAGCGTAAATCTCCTTGAGGTCTCAAGTACACCTACAAAACCAGTTTTGAAGCCCAGATAAGAAGTCTGAACTAGATCAATTCCTGGTTGTTTGTTTCAACAATTGCTGAATCTATATTTTCACCATTCAGTCATTGGAAATGCACTGAGATTGTTGAGAAGAAACCTTTTGTCTTATGGCTTCATGCTTCACATCGACAGTGGCAGTGCCCCTGAGAAACAGAAAGTCCTGTAAATATCAATTTAAAGGAGGATGTAGACAAGCTTTTGTGCACAGGGAGGAGCAAAGGTTGGCTGAAGTCTACAAAATTATCAATAGAACTCACAAATATGCACAGTCTACAAAACATTAGAACTTTGTTCCTTGTGCATTGTACAGCCTAATACAGACTACATGTATTTGTTTTAGAGACAAAATGTTTTGTAGACAATAGAACTCACAAATGTGAACAGTTCAGCTCTGAGTTTTATCACTGGATGGGTGCAAATTGTGAACAAGATAACACAACAACTATATTTGATTATAGATATTATGGTAAGTGTCAAGCTGCTGCTAAAAGCATCAAGCCACTACTGAATGTTTTCCATAATTTAGCATTGAGTACATGCAATAAACTTTTCAGTTAGCAGATAGACAGACCTGATGCCAATACACTCAGTGACAAAAGTCTTAGTGGATACCTCACAAGGCAAATTTCCAGGACTCTTTTGAAAACAGAGATAAAGTTCTCAAGCAAGTGCTGCTCCTCTATAAGTGCAATCTTTGGGACATTGAACAATTGCACCATCACTGTTGGAACAACACACAGTCCCTGACTGCAAATTAATGAAGAAGTACGGGTGATTGGAAGACAAAGCACAGAAGGAAGCAGAAGAAAGAGTGGAAGATGAAAATTTGCAGGAGCATACATAAAAACAAAGCTGAGACATTTTACATGTCTGCAACTCTCTACTTTCTCCTCACAAGAACCAATACTGTCATGAATATATGGAAACCACCTGATCACCAAAAAGAAAAAGATTAAACACTTTGACACTAGCTGATGCTGGTGACAAGGGACTCTTCCCTACACTGTAGTTACTGCCTGCATTAGGAGGTGGGCTCTACATAATTCCAGCACCAGGTTTCTGGTTTCTCACCCACAGTACTTCTCTGCATTCAAAAGTCACCATGTGACCTACTGTGTCTACCTCAGAGGGCCACAACCCACTTTATCACATATCAGAGTCAGGAGCATGTCAAGTATGCAAGCCCTGCTTGGTGTTTTGACCCAGCAACTCAAAGGCAAGACATGGAGAAAATGGTGGACTAAAGAAACAACTAGAATTAAACAAGCATCAAACAGAAGATAACCATGGGTGACACTTGAACAGTAGTGACTGATTAGTTGCTACACACCTCGGTCTAGGGTAGAATCAAGGGCTTTGCAGTCTCTTATGAAATCTGCATGATGACCATAATCATGAATTTTTTGAGCAACATCAATCACCATATGAGAATAGTGGAGCATTAGTTCTCGTGTGAACTCCCTTTTAAACCATCCATTGTATAGCATCTGCAAGAAGAGGGTTGTTTCCTGCACACCCGCACAAAAGAAATTCAGAATGCACCAGAGACTAACAGAATGTGTCATGAAGTGAGACATCAGCATAGCCTCCATGGTCAAATGCAGATCCACTGGTTCTGAAGGCTCCAGGATATCTCATACAGGTAGCATACACCTACAGCTTCAGGTCACTTACAACAAAGACTTTCAAGAAACAGTCAAACCTAGAAGTGAAAACAGCAAGAAGGCTAATTCTTCAAACCGCAGTGGACCTAGTTCCTGTTTGCAGGTGATGGTGAATGCCGAATGTAAATGAGTTGCACCCAGTGTAAGAGAGTCAAGATTGGTTAGACAAAGACATCACCCCTTCTGTAAGTGCCTCTGGCATGCTCTGAATTGTCCTGAGTAAAATTTCCAGTGGAGACTTTGCTACCCTCTGCACCTGACCAAGACAAAACAAATTCATCCCCAGTAAGGGGCACTGGTTGGGCTAGAAAAGTAGTGAATTGGATCCCTCATTAGATGTGCAGAGATGTAGGCACTCTCATGTATTGACTAGCAAAGGAAAGTTTTATACTCATGAAAGAAAGCCTCTGTCTCAACAATTTGGTCAAGGGGCTCACCGATTTGGTCAAGGGGCTCACTGTGTCTACATCAAATGAAATGTCAAAAATAAATTTCCTTGTCACAAACACACATAGGAGGTTACGAAGGGCATCCACAGAACACACCTGGCACAAGTCCCACAAAATTAGGAGATAAAGAGTGATTTCACACTCTCTTTCATTTCTGTGCATAAACCTCATGACCTAACAGAATGCAGCAGAACAAAAAAAAGAATGTTTCAAATAGACATCACAAAACAAAAAAAGTCATGATGCTATCCAACTCACCTTTTGTAACCAATCAATGTACAGTTTGGCTGCCTGAATTTTATCCTCCACAGAGGCTTTTGGATCTTTAATCCTTTCCTCCCAAATTTTGTGCACCCAAATTGAGAGCATTCTCAGAGCCCAGCAAACTGAAAGCCACTAAAAAACACATACTTCAAAAAGAGTCCCAGAATCATCAGCAGTGAAATTGTTAATTACCAGTTAACCCCACCCTTGATCTCACTTTCCACCACAGACTCCAATGATACAATGATATATAGTGCATTGTAGAACAGGCTATCCTGGAAAGACTCTGGAAGAATGGCTAAGACATAAATGTGTCTCTAGAGGTTAAACTAAAGAAGATATAAATCCATGCTACAGAGCACATGCCATATCTCCTGAATGAGAGATTATTTGTCACCTGTCTTTCTGGCTGGCACAAAAAGATGGAATGGGACATGACCCTTTTTCTGGTTTGAGAGTCGATGTGTTGTGCAGAACCTGCAGGACTTCACAAGCAAGTCAATGTTATACACACTCAAACCTCAGACAGCCTTCAGCAATTGCAAGAGATATACAGTTGAATTGAGGTGCCAAAGAACTTCCAACTGGTTAATAAATTAACAGTGAACAGGAGTCCCGTGAGAATTAGTGCAATCCACTCCCTGTCCATGAAGAACAAGATTTGGCAGTTCCAAATCTATTCTAAAGACGCCGAATGGTGTCTGAAGAACTCTTGTTCAATCTCATAAGAGCATAGGCCTTGGTAACAACTCTTGAAGCAAAAGAATCATGCCAATTATCACATCAATATTTCTAAAAGTGGCCCAAGTATTAATTGTCCCATATCTAGTAGTAAGCCATGGGATTGAACATACCCTTCCTCTTTCCATGCATCTTTATCACCACAGTCACAACATCCTCCAGAGTCACTGTTGTACATAACTACAACCAAAAACACAACCTTGAGAACTGTAGATGAAAAGACCTCTTATTCATATTACAAGCTTATAAGTGTACTAGACCTAGAGAAATTCTTCCCAGTTATTTCTATGAGAGTCAGTTGGCAATCCAAAAATCACATATTCTTTTGGTATTCCACTTTAATGCATTGTCTTCAAGAATAGTTCCAAACTGAGCTCAAGAGTGACTCTTTCACACAAGAGCCAATTTCTTGGAGAAGTTACCAAAGTCATGCCACTGATGATCACCCTGATGATAACATCTTTCACATATTGCACTGCCACCCACCATACAATAATTTTGTTAAGTTGAACAAGGAGAAAAAACTCAGCTTGCTTTGCATCAACTAGAGAACAATTTCACTACAAAATGCATCCAAACAGTATCTTTGTAGTTTGTAGAGAAATCTCACTAACACTTTGAAGGCAACCACTTTGTCAGCTTCAGCAAAACCAACACAAACACAGCAAGAACGAGTCTGGTCATGACCTTATGAGTGTCACCCACACTGTCAGACCATCACTTTCATCATGAATTGCAGTGATGGGCTGCCATGACTCCCCGTTAACTTCATCAGTTTCTCAATAGTGAGTGTAGATAAGCATATAATAATGCATCCAAAATTTCCAGCTAACCATTCTACAAATATCCTGAGTTCTGTCAAATTACTGGAAGGAACGACATAATGTTGCCTAGCACTCAGGAAGACACAGCTAAACAGTCAATAGCATCCTCATTCAAGCAGCAACAAGCTTGTTAAGGCGCAGTTTATTTTATTCTAGCTTGTCCCTATACATGCACACATCTAAGGCATACAGACACCTACTTATAGGGTAGTTGTTGGGTCCTCCTACACCCTGTACATCCAAAACCATTACAGTGAAGTAAAGCCCCTCCTTGATGGCCCACAATAAACAAGTTGGCAAATCAATGATTAAAGACCTCATGAACCCTCCTTCATCCAATATTAACACCCATTGAGGAACTGCTACTACCAAAGTTATGTTTTATGCACCAAATTTTAGTTCAAGTCATCAAAAACAATATATGGAGGTCTGAAATTGGATCTAGCTTTTTAATGGATCCCTTAGCTACAGTGTCTCAAGATATCTCACAACTAACAAGAAACAACTCATTGTTTATCCAAAAACAAAAAAAATTGGATGTTAGTAAATTGTTCAATTCTCAAATTGAAGATCAGATTACTAGTGTTTCATGCTATATCATTCGATTATATGGAGTCAAATTACTAGATGAGTTGCTATCTATTAGTTGTTCCCTTGTATCGAAACTAATTCTAAAAGCAAACTGTCAGAGTCTTGGTTGGAGTTTCTGAAATTTGCATATTGCCATGTATGGTACAAGTTAAATTTTATACTACAACATGTCCAGACAAATTAACTACTTGAAGTAAATTTGCTGAAGATTCTATGTAGAAGTCACACAAACATCCAAGGTAACAATGAGCATGCAATTTTCTTTACAACTGAAAATTTTGTTGACTTGGACAATATGTATGCAAGTTTTGACTAAAATTGGACTTTCCAAATTGCTCAACCATCCAATCCTTTCCAACAAGTCCACTTCAGAAATCTCACAATATTGCTAAGATCACCCTCAATCAAGGGCACTACTCAAGTGCTTACATGGTACACCAACAAGGACCTCTTTCCAAGGAAAAGGTTCCAACTTAAACCAATTTTGGCTAGCAAGTTTACATACTAAGTATGTTTTGCAAGACTCTAGCTTTCAACTAGCATACTCCACTTGAATTGCATGGTCAAAACATATGTTCTTTCATGATCTTAACCAACCCTCAGGTTCAAGTAATACCCAAATGCTTGCGACAAGAAGGATCTCCATTCAAGGAAGAATCCTAGACACAAAAAAATTTGGCTACAATAATTATAAAACAAGATGATCCAGAAGACTTCAACCTTCAATGAAGCTAATTTGATAAGATGTATAAAACAAAATGGTCTCTAGCTTGCCCCACATTTGATTACACCACAGCAAGGTGTAGATTGATCATGGTACATGACAAGCTGTGAACATAAGTTGTGATTAATTTTGAGTAAGCTCCAGCAGCTTGCTAATGCTTTGGAGGTTTTGGAATGTGTTTACAAGACTAATTCAAGAATTTGCAGAGAAAAATCCCCAACAACACTTGAAGATAACATAACATAGTCATAACCTTGTGAGAATGGCTCACAAATTTGTCAGACCATCAGTCACAATGTGATCACAAGACTTGAACTGTCCATGTATGGACTTCAATCAACTCACAAAATATTATGTGCTTTCATGGAAGTACAAAGAACTTTCCTTCTCACATTATTTGTGGGTTGAACAAGGTGCTCAATGACAACAAGTGAGTCAAAGTTTTCAAAGTAATTTATTGAAATCTCCACCTAAGGAAATTCCTCAAGTACAAAGATCCCTACAAGATACCTCTTGTATAGGAACATTGCTTGATGACTCAAAAGCACAAATTCAAATCGTGTGGTCACAAGTGCCCCCAACACAACTCAGACTAAATATTCCCAACATGTGTTCAACTAAGATAGCTTATCATTCTAGTCAAATGCATTAATCATGCTTTAGTATGTGGCCCTCCACCAATTTTATATCATGAAATGACCAAAAGATGGAAGTACTAACAAAA
>Ga0116226_10002463_pt1 | contig 16146 bp, 13 predicted proteins | sample S1TSphfallax_FD_89692 | JGI IMG/M metagenome (GOLD analysis project Ga0116226, IMG submission 89692) | Host-associated microbial communities from peat moss isolated from Minnesota, USA - S1T2_Fa - Sphagnum fallax MG | ecosystem: Host-associated > Plants > Peat moss > Unclassified | place: USA...
CGCGGAGTACAGCCGCCGGCGAGCGGACCTAATGCAGCCACTACCGCGATCCGCAGGACTCGCCGCAGAAAATGGGTAGAGCCGCAGTCCGCGCCGGTCATTGCTTACCGGCCTCGCTCATGTCCACCGATACCGCCGGCGCCGCGTGGTCGTCGGTAGTCAGCATGCCGGCGGCGCTCGAAGGAGAACGGCCGTCGAGCGAGAAGACGTAGAGCGTGCTGCCCCGCGGCGGATAACCCGGCACGGCCTTCTCGACGGAAGCGGCGCCGCCGACTCCGGCATAGATCGCAATGTACTGGCGGCCGTCCGGTCCGAGATAGGTCATGGGCGCGCCGATAACGCCCGAGGAGAGCTTCTGCGACCAAAGTACTTTACCGTTGCGCGCATCGACGGCACGGAACCAGCCGTCCACCGTGCCGTAGAAGACGACATCGCCTGCCGTAGCCAGCGCTCCGCTCATGACCATGTGCTTCTCGGGGATCGACCAGACCTTACGCCCCCGAACGGGGTCCCAGGCCATGAACTCGCCCCAGTTGCCGCCCGGTCCGGCGTGACGCGTCTCCTCCATCCCGTCGTACGGCGTCCCGGCGATATAGGACTGGGGATGATCGGTGAGGTCCATGCAGATATTGAAGATGCCGACGTAGAGGAGTCCGGTGCGCGGCGAGAACGCGGCGGGCTCCCAATCCTTGCCGCCGATATCGGGCGGACAGATATCCGAGACCTTCACATGCGGCCGTGGCTCCTTTTCGGGCCGGATCGACGCGCGGCCCGTCTTCAGGTCGAAGCCGTTCGACCAGTTCTGGTAGGCAAACGGCGCGGCGACGAGTACCTCGCCGGTCAGCCGGTCGATGGTGTACGCATACGCGTTGCGGTTGAACTGGACCATGACCTTGCGGGGCTTGCCGTCGATCGTCGCGTCGAGCAGAACGTTCTCGTTGACGCCGTCGTAATCCCACTGATCGTGCGGCGTGAACTGAAAGGCCCAACGTGCCGCGCCCGTTTCCGGATCGCGTGCGAATACCGCGCTCGTCCAAAGGTTCAGACCCGGGCGTTGGGCTGGAACGCGCGGACTCGGGTTGCTGGTACCGTAATAGATGAGATTGGCCTCGGGGTCGTAGGAGATCCACCCCCACACCGTCCCGCCGCCGGTCTTCCACATATTGGCGGGCCAGCTCGAGACACCGAGGTCCGGGCCACGGAGCCAGGAATAAAACGGTTTGAAGTCGGGTCCGATATGTACCAGCGAATCGGGACCCGTGCTGTAAGCCCGCCACAACTCGCGCCCGGTTGTCACGTCGAGCGCCGCCAACCAGCCGAACGACCCCATCTCTCCGCCGCTATTACCGACGAAAACCCGCCGACCGACGACGAACGGCGCCATGGTCATCGTCTCGCCGTTCTCCACGTTGCCGAGTTTGGTGCGCCATACCTCCTTGCCGGTGGCAGCGTCGAGCGCAATCGTATGATCGTCGAGCAGGTTGTAAATCAGTTTGCCGTCGGCGTAGGCCCAACCGCGGATGACGGCATCGCAGCACGCCTTGCCGATGGCAATGGGGGACGGGTCAGGCGCGTAACTCCATTTGATCGGCGCACCGGGCTTCGACAGGTCGAGCGCATAAGCGACGTTCGGAAACGGCGCAACCAGGAACATGGTGGATCCCACCACGAGCGGCGCTCCCTCGTGGCCGTAAGCCACGCCGTCCGAGAAGCTCCACGCCATGCGCAGTTGCGCGACGTTACCGCGCCCGATTTCGGCGAGCGGGCTGTAGCGGGTATTGGCGTAATCGCGACCCTGCATACGCCACTCGCCGGGCGAATCCGATGGCGCAAAATTGGCGGTCACCGGCGCAAGCGCCGCGGGCAACGGCGCGGCCAACGGCGCGGGCAGGGGTGCAGCCGCGACCGATCCATACCACAACGATACGAGCGCGACCCCGGCGGCCGAGCGCCACGCCGCCCTCGAGGTCTTCACGCCGAGTCCGACATCCTGTCGCATCACATCCCCATTTCGTGGACCGGAGTCGCCGGCACTCGCTACGCCCGTTCAGCTGAGCATCGAGTCAACTCGTCAGCAAAGCAAAGGTTCCGGTAAAGATCGCAACGCGGGATCGTGGGCGACGGAGCCGCGCGTGTGTTGTTAGTGTCATCTTCAACGACCGCAGACTCGAACCGGATCCGCTTCGCCGTGGTACCCAGAGAGTGCCGCCGTGATGCATCCGCCTTCGATATGGGCCGCTCGCAATGCCGGACTCGCGGGTAGCGCGAGGTCCTTCCGCGACACGTATCCAAACCGATCTTCGGTCACCGCTACTCGGCACCAGCCCTCGGCGCAGACCGCCCCCGGCAGAGGCGTGTCGGGCTGAAGCTCATCGAGCACCGCGAATTGAAGTCCCGGCCCCGCTCTGAGGTAGGTAGTCCAGTGGGTCCGCGGCACCGACGCCGTCGCATTCACGGCCAGGCCGAGCATCGCCACGGAAGTAACAAACATAGACGACATCCGCGGAGACTAACGGAAGACGTCGCCCGAAGATGTCGGACTTTTCTGACACGCGAATGTCTACTGAGACTTACACCTGCCGCCAACAGGCGCGCGCATTCTGTGCATCCACGGACAGCGAATGGGCCAGGGATGGCGAGCTTCCGACGTAGTAACGGTTAGCGAGGAGACACCAAGGATGGCGATGCTCTCATACGAGCGGAAGTACCGCGTCCTCGGCGGCACCCTCGTTGGCGGTAGTACCTTCGACTTCTGGCTTGGGCCCTTCTACGTCGGCTTCTTCGGTGTGACGACGGCGATCTTCGCGAGCGTCGGCACCGCCCTGATCGTATACGGCGCGGCGATCGGTCCGACCTGGGCGCTGTTCAGGATCAGCATCGATCCGCCACCGCTGCACTACGGGCTTCATTTCGCGCCGCTGCGCGACGGGGGCCTGTGGCAGCTCATCACGATCTGTGCGATCGGTGCGTTCTGTTCCTGGGCTCTGCGCCAGGTGGAGATCGCGCGTAAGCTCGGAATGGGACTACACGTACCGATCGCCTTCAGCGCCGCGATTTTCGCCTACCTCGCACTCGTGGTGATCCGCCCTGTGCTGTTAGGCGCGTGGGGCTACGGCTTTCCCTACGGAATCATGAGCCATCTCGACTGGGTGTCGAATGTCGGCTATCAGTATCTGCATTTCCATTACAACCCGGCGCACATGCTCGCGGTGACGTTCTTCTTCACGACCACGTTCGCGCTCGCTCTCCATGGAGGAGAGATTCTCGCCGCCGCCAACCCCGGACGGGGCAAGGCGCTGAAGTATGGCGGCCACGAGAGCGTCTACTTCCGCGACACCATCCTATATTCGATCGGCGAGCTCGGAATCCACCGCCTCGGACTCTTTCTCGCGATCAACGCCGGGGTGTGGAGCGCGGTGTGCATGATCATCTCCGGTCCTTTCTGGACGCGCGGCTGGCCTTACTGGTGGAGCTGGTGGCTACGACTGCCCATTTGGAGCCCGCACGGCTTCAACCTCAACTAGGAGCGCCTGCGTATGGCCCGCTTTCACACGCTTTATACCTCCATCGTCGTCCAAGGGCCGCTCGAGTACGCGCTGCCGACGGATGACGAGAAGCCGAAACGCTACGGACGGCCGTTTCATTCGCGCCTCCTCGGGCGGATCGGGGAGACCCAGGTCGGCCCCACCGCATTGGGGTTTACCGGCATCGCCTCACTCGTCTGCGGCTTCATCGCGATCGAAATCATCGGCCTCAACATGTGGGCGTCGGTCGATTGGAATCCGATCCGATTCATTAAAATGCTGCCGTTTCTGTCGCTCGATCCGCCGCCGGCGAAATACGGTCTGTCGATCATGCCGCCGCTGCGCGAAGGCGGTTGGTGGTTGATGGCGGGATTTTTCCTGACGGCAGCGATCCTGCTGTGGTGGCTGCGGATGTACCGGCGCGCGATCGCGCTCGGAATGGGCACGCATGTGGCCTGGGCCTTCGCCTCGGCGATCTGGCTCTACCTGGTCCTCGGCTTCTTCCGCCCGATCCTCATGGGGAGTTGGTCGGAGGCGGTCCCATTCGGAATCATTTCGCACCTCAACTGGACCGCGACGTTTTCGCTGCGTTACGGAAACATCTTCTATGACCCGTTCCACATGCTCTCGATCGTGTTCCTGTATGGCTCGACCCTTCTGTTCGCCATGCACGCGGCCACGATCTTGGCGGTGGCAAAGTTCGGCGGTGAGCGCGAGACCCACGAAATCGCAGACCGCGGCACGGCGATGGAGCGCGCCGCGCTCTTCTGGCGCTGGACGATGGGATTCAACGCGAACTTCGAATCGATCCATCGCTGGACCTATTGGTTTGCGGTGCTGACCCCGCTCTGCGGCGGGATCGGCATCCTCATCACCGGCACGCTGGTCGATAACTGGTACCTGTGGGGCGTGAAACATGGCATCGCTCCCATGTACCACCCGCTGCCTGGACTTCCTCTCTCACCGCCCGCGGGCAGCGGCAAGCTACCTAGTCTCGGCGCGCCTTGAGCACATTCGGCATCGGCCTGACGGTGGTCGCGGTCGCGGCAGCCGCTTTCATCGTGTGGGTACCGGACTGGACCCATCCTCCCGTCGGGGGCGTTCAGATCGCTCCGCCACCCGCTTCCATGGTCCAGTTCTCCCGCGGTCACATTCCGGAGCCGGTGAGCCTGCATGCGCCCGCCGCATTGCCCGAGGTCCCCGCAAGCGGCGCCTCGGCCGCCTCGGTCTATCGCAACGTGAAGGTCCTCGCCGACGTGGATGCGGCAGAATTCATGCGCCTGCAACGCGCTATGACGCAGTGGGTCGCGCCCGCCCAGGGCTGCGCGTTCTGCCACGAGGGTGAGGACTATGCCTCGGATGCGAAGCCGACCAAGACCGCGGCCCGCCTGATGCTGCGTATGGTCCGCCACATCAATGCGGACTGGGGTCAGCACGTCGGTAGGACCGGGGTGACCTGCTACACCTGCCACCGCGGCGCGCCGATCCCCGCGGAGACTTGGTTTCCGAGCGTGCCCAATCCCGGCAAGCCCTGGGTCGCAAAGCAGGAAAACTGGCGCGAGTCGGCCGAAACGGTGCGCAAGTTCTTTCCCGATGCGGGCTGGCAACTCTATCTGCTGGAGGACACGCCGATCTCAGTACAGTCGACGAGCGCCCTGCGCGGCGACACCGTCGCAGCCCAGATCGTCGCCAAGCGGGTCTACGAGATGATGATGCAGATGTCCGACGGCATCGGCGTCAACTGCGGTTACTGCCACAACTCGCGCGCCTTCGAGGACTGGTCGCAGAGCACGCCCTACCGCTGGAGCGGCTTCTACGGCATCCGCATGACCCGCGACTTGAATCGCAATTACCTACTTGCGCTGCAGGAAATCCTGCCGCAGACGCGCGAGCGTCTGAATGCGACCCGCTTGCCCGTGATCCCGGCGCGCGAGTCGGGCCTGCAGAACGGCGACGGGCTAGTGGTCTGTGCCACCTGCCACTACGGGCAGCCGCGGCCGCTCAGCGGCGCCGCGCTCGCGAATACCTATCCGGAACTCGAAGCGAAGGGAGCAGTCCCGTGATCGGTGCCTTTACCCATCAGATCGACGCGGTGGAGATCATCGTCATCGCGTTCTTCGTCTATTTTGCCGGCCTCATCTACTACCTTCGCCGGGAAGACAAGCGCGAGGGCTACCCGCTCGATGACCATGCGCCACGCCGTGGCCCCGTCGAAGGCTTTCCCGCCATGCCGCCGCCCAAGCGGTTCGTACTGCTCGACGAGGAAACCACCTACATGCCGCACCACCCGCCGACCACGCCTCTCAATGCCGAGCCGCTCGGCCGCTTTCCTGGCGCACCCCTCGTTCCTGTCGGGAACCCGATGCTCGCGGAGGTCGGTCCGGGAGCCTATCCCTTGCGCAAGAACAAGCCGATGAAAGTGATGGGCGAGCCGCAGCTCCAAGCGCTCGCCGCCATCCCGGACTGGCAGATCGCAGCGGGAGACCCGGATCCGCGCGGGATGCGAGTCTTTGACGCCAGGCGAGAGTCCGTCGGCACGGTGCAGGAACTGTGGGTGGATCGAGGCGCCAAAATCCTGCGTTACCTCGAACTCGAGCTCGACGAGCCGGCGGGGGCGCAAAGTCGCGTGCTGCTGCCGATCTACTACGCCGACATCCAGGCGAAGCGCCGCAAGATTCGCGTGCGCACTCTGCTCAAGCGGGAATTCGTGGACATACCGCGACCGGCCCGAAGCACCGAGATCACCGCGCGAGAGGAAGACCAAGTGAACGCCTACTACGCGGGGAGCCTGCTGTTCGGAGGCGCTCGTCGGCGGACGCGACCATGAGCGACGTCGTGCCGAGCGGCTGGGGCCGTCCGCCGGCGCCAGCCCTGTTCCCGGGTGAGACGCTCATCTGGCGCGGCGGTCCCGATGCCCGCGGCATCGCACGACGCGCCTTGCACCTGCGCGTCATTGCGGTCTATTTCGTACTCGCTACGCTCGCCGACATGGTTCAGACGCGGCTGCTGCACTTCGGGCGACTTGCAGTCCTCGAGGCAGGGCTGCCGGGTCTCCTGACCGGTGCCGCGACCTTGGGGTTGGGAATCGCCTTTGCCTGGGGAATCGCTCGAACCACCGCCTATACCGTCACCTCGCGGCGCGTGATCATGCAGTTCGGTCTGGCGTTGCCGGCGACACTCGAATTGCCACTGGAGCGAATTGCCGCCGCGTCGGTGCGGGTAAATATCGATCACACCGGTGATATCGCACTGCGCCTGCGTGCGGAAGATAGCTTGAGTTTCCTCAAACTCTGGCCGCACACCCGGCCCTGGCATTGGCTGCGTCCGGAGCCGATGCTGCGCGACGTTCCGCGGGCAGCGGTCCTTGCCGGACCCCTTTGCCGCGCGCTCGAAGAGAGAACTACGCCGCGGGGCGCGGACGACATACCGGCTGGCATGCCGCTCGCGCGCCGCCGCGGCTAGCGCTTACTTCGACAGCGAGTGCTTGAACATGCGGTCGATGCGCTCGTTGGTCGCATCGAGCCCCTGCTGGCACTTCTGCGCCGCGGCGAGAGCCTGGTTGGCCGTGCTCTGCGCACGATCGGCCGCGGACTGCGCCGACTGCGCAGCGCTCGTCGCCGCATCGGCTTGGGACTTGATGCTCGCCTCCTGGGCGGAGAGGCGACTCACCTGGGACTTGAGGTCATCGACCTGCGATTGCAGCGGCTTGATATCCGTGCAACCGGTGGCGAGCAGCACGCAAAGGGCGGCGGCTCCGGTCATGAGAATTGGCGTTCGGAACTTCGACATGGTGTCACTCCTGGTAGGTACGGTTACTTTTTCATCCGGCGCGCCTTGCAGCGGGTCGGCCTCACTTCGAGACCCAAGTCGTTCCGCGACTCGTAACTCATCGGTGATCGGGTGGCATCTACGGACAGCGGTCACCGCTACAGGTCCGCGAGCGGCTTGTCTGCAGCGCGCTCGTCCTGGAGGTGGAGTCCATCGATCAACTTGTTCAACTGGGTACTGAGCGAACGCAGCGTGCCGTCTGGCAGCGCCCGGAGCGCTTCGGGCAGCAGACCCTCCGCGGGTCCCGGCGCATCGGCCAGTACCTTGGCGGCGGCGCGCGTGATATTCAGCCCAACACGACGCTGGTCGGCCGAGGAGCGGGTCTTCTCGACGAACCCTCGCGCCACGAGCTTCTCGACGAGCTGGCTACAGGTCGTCTGATGAATCGACAGCCGCTGCGCGAGGCCGGAGACGCCGATCCCGGGCGCAGCGCTTACTTCATGCAGCAGCCAGAGCTGCGAGCCCGACACGCCGCAAGCCTCTTCGATCTGGCGAAAGTGATGTCGCACGGAGCCGTAGATGAGCCGGAACTGCTTCAGCACGTCGAGCGAAAGCTCCTTGTGCCGCTCGACCTTAGCTCGCGACGGGCTGCGGCTGCGACGCTCGATGACGGCCGGCAACGTTAATTCCATGCCATGTTATCCAAGCAGAACAATATAATGGATACCATTGCATCTGTACACATTCTGCTTGGTAAGATGCGATGGAATCCCCAGCGCGAGGATCCTGGCGCCCTGCGTCGCCGCTCATGCACTCCGCCGTCCCTGCGATCGCCGCCGATATGGCCGTGTTCCTCGATTTCGACGGAACCTTGGTCGAGTTCGCGGATGATCCCTCCACGGTGCGGCTCGCGGCTGGGATCGGAGAGTTGCTCCTTGAAGTCGCAGGCCGGCTCGGCGGCGCCCTCGCCCTCCTGAGTGGGCGGCCCCTGGAGCAGGTGGAGCGATGTTTGACACCTTTCCGATTCCCTCTGGCCGGGCTGCATGGGCTCGAGCGGCGTAGTACGGATGGCCATCTACGCCGCGACCCGGCGAGCGCGGAGCTGCGTGCCGCCGCGGAAGAGTTACGCCTCGCCCTACTCCACGAGCCGCTGGCCCGTCTCGAGGACAAAGGGGCGGTGCTCGCTCTGCATTACCGCCTGGCTCCGGACCGTGCCGAGGCCATACAGCGCCTGGCCCGCTCGCAACTGCTGCGTCTTGGGGCGGAGTACCGTCTGCTCGCGGGCGCCGACGTGATCGAGCTCTTGCCGCGGCATGTCAGCAAGGGGACGGCGCTGCGCGAGTTCATGGCGGAAGAACCGTTTCGCGGTCGTCGCCCCGTATGCGTCGGCGACGACATCACCGATCTCGACGGCTTTCAGGCGGCGCGCGAACTCGGCGGGTTTGGCGTTGCGGTCGGCACTCGCGTGAGCGCGGAGTTCCAATTGAGCAGCGTGCAAGCCGTCCACCGCTGGCTCGAGGAGCGTTCATGACCCCCAACAACTCGCAGCCACTCGAACTCGCCGTGGTCGGCAACTGCGAGGTCGCCGCCCTCATCGATCGTCAAGGACGGCTCGTTTGGATGTGCCTGCCGCGCCCCGATGGCGACCCGGTGTTCTCAGCCCTTCTCAGTCGCGAGCTGGGAAGCTCGAGCCAGGGCGTGTTCGCCGTCGATTTGCAGGATCTCGCTCATTGCAGCCAGACCTATGTGCGCAACACGGCGGTGGTCGAGACGACGCTGCACGACAGCCACGGCGGCGCGATACGGATCACCGATTTTTGTCCGCGGTTCCGAAGCCGCGGGCGCATGTACCGCCCGATGATGCTGGTACGAATCCTCGAACCGCTGGCCGGGCGGCCGCTCGTGCGCCTGCGGCTACGGCCGACCGCCGACTACGGCGGGACACGCGCAGAAGGCCGCGCCGGGAGCCACCACCTGCGCTTCGCGGCGAGCGATGTCGAGTACCGACTCACGTCGGACGCCTCGATTCACTCGCTCGTCGACGAACGGACGATCGTCCTCGACCACCCGCAGACGTTTATCATCGGCCCCGATGAGACCGTCGAGGAGACACCGACTGTCCTCGCACGCAGCTTTCTCGAACAGACCCGAACCTACTGGCAGGACTGGGTGCGCCGGCTGGCGATCCCGTTCGACTGGCAGGAAGAGGTCATCCGTTCTGCCATCACGCTCAAGCTCTGCTCCTACGAAGATACGGGCGCCGTGCTGGCGGCGCTCACGACCTCGATCCCGGAATGTGCGTCGAGTGGACGCAACTGGGATTATCGGTATTGCTGGTTGCGCGATAGCTATTTCGTCGTGCAAGCACTGAACCGCCTGGGCGCCACCCGCACCATGGAAGGTTATCTACGCTACATCGACCAGATCGTCATCCGCTCGGACGTCGCGGACCTCAAGCCCGTGTACCGCATTTCGCCCGACATCGAGCTGCCCGAAACGTTGCACGATTCGCTCGAAGGTTTCCTCGGTATGGGTCCGGTGCGGGTCGGCAACCAGGCCGCGGACCAGACTCAGCACGACGTCTATGGTTCGATCATTCTCGCCGCGAGCCAGTATTTCTTCGATCGGCGACTGACAGCGCCCGTCGACCCCTCGCACTTCCACCAGCTCGAGGCGCTCGGCAGGCGGGCCCTCGCAGTCTACGACCAGCCGGACGCCGGCCCCTGGGAATTCCGGGGTATTGCCCGCACGCACACCTTCTCGGCCGCGATGTCTTGGGCGGGCTGTGAGCGTCTGGCGCGGATCGCGGCGCGTCTCGGGCTGCCCGCAGAGGCCGCAAGTTGGCGGGCGAGCGCGGAGACCATGCGCGCCCAGATCCTCGAGCGGGGCTGGAGCGAACGGCGCCGGAGTTTCGTCGCGTCGTTCGGCGGCGAGGATCTCGACGCCTCGGTACTCCTGCTCGGCGAGCTCGGCCTCGTCACGCCCGACGACCCCCGGTTCCGCTCCACCGTCGACACCATCGGCCGTGAACTGCGCGACGGCGACCTCCTGTTCCGCTATCGGCATGCGGACGACTTCGGGACGCCGGCTACCGCCTTCACGGTCTGCGCTTTTTGGTATGTCAACGCGCTCGCCGCGACCGGGAAGCGAGAAGAAGCCCGCGAGCGGTTTGCCCGACTGCTCGACTACCGCACGCAACTCGGGCTGCTGTCGGAGGACATCGATCCGCGCAGTGGAACCCTTTGGGGCAATTTTCCGCAGACCTACAGCCTGGTCGGAATCATCAACAGCGCGCTGCGCTTGAGTCGTTCTTGGGAGGAAGCGCTGTGAGCCGCGATGGCGCTGCATCCGCGGTGATCGCTGCATTCGAGCGCGCGTGATTTTCAAATTCCTCGTCCGTTATCTACTGCCTATCGTCGCGACGGTGAGCCTGGTCGCGTTCGTCGGCGTACCGCAAATCGATCAGATCCTGACCCGCTGGTTTCGCTCCGACGTGGACCTGCGCGCGCGGCTCTTGATGACCTCCGTCGAAGATCCGCTCTCGGACCTTCTGGAACATTCCGAGCTGTCGCGGGCGCGCAGTTACCTCTCCCGAGTGGCCGGCGACGAGCGGCTGCTCGGTATCGTCGTCTGTGATCCACTCGGAGACCGCGTGCTCCAGACCGCACTCGTGCCCTCGAGTGCGCAGTGCGTTCCGGCGGGTGCGGAAAGCCCGAATGCCGAGAACGTCGTCACGAGCTCCCCATCCGGTCGGGTCGAGATCTCGCGCTTCCCCATGACGACGCCGAGCGGGAAGCATTTCGAAGTGCTGTTCGTACACGACCTGAGCTTCATCGACCGGCGCCAGACGACGGCGCGCAACTTCATCCTCGCCTCGGTGGTGGTTGCCGCCTCGGTACTCGCGATTCTGGGCGGCCTCGGCGTCCGCTTCCTCCTCAACCGCTGGATCCGGCTGCTCCTGGGAGACATCAGTCGCCGGCGGTTCCTCGACGATGCGCAGTCGGCGAGTTCCTCGCTGCCGGTGCTCACGCGCGTCCGCGAAGTACTGCGCGAACTCGAGGCAAAGCAGCGCCTCGAGATCGACTTTCGCGAGAACTGGACCCCACAGGGGCTGCAGGAGGTGGTGCGGGGTCAGCTGGAGTCCTGCCCGATACTCGTGGTCTCGAACCGCGAGCCCTACATCCACAATCTCGCCGAAGACGGCCGCATCAGCGTCCAGTTTCCGGCAAGCGGCATGGTGACCGCGGTCGAACCGATCATGCGCGCGTGTTCGGGTACCTGGGTGGCGCACGGCAGCGGTAGCGGCGACCGTCAGGTCGTGGATGCTCTCGACCATATCCGCGTGCCGCCGGAGGATCCGAGCTACACGCTGCGAAGAGTGTGGCTCACCGCGGAAGAGGAAGAAGGCTTCTACTATGGCTTCTCGAACGAGGGGCTCTGGCCCCTCTGCCATCTCGCCTACGTACGCCCTGCCTTCCGCGAGAGCGATTGGCAGAGCTATCTACAGGTCAATACGCGCTTCGCGGCGGTCATCGAGAAGGAGGTGAACAAGACCAACCCGGTGATCCTGATCCAGGATTTCCATTTCGCGCTGCTGCCGAAGCTGCTGCGCGACCGGCGCATCCAGGCGACTATTGCGCTCTTCTGGCACATCCCCTGGCCGAACGCCGAGACCTTCGGCGTCTGTCCGTGGAAGCGCGAACTCCTGCTGCACATGCTGAGCGCGGACATTCTCGGGTTCCACACGCAATACCACTGTCAAAATTTTCTTGCGACCCTCGATCGGTTCATCGAGTGTCAGATCGACCACGAGAACATGACCGTCACCCTGCAGCGGCATGTGTGCCAGGTACGCGCCTATCCGATTTCGATCGAGTGGCCGCCGCGTTGGCTCTCGGACACCGCCGAAGTCCCAGCCGCACGCGAGCGCGTACGCGAGCGGTTCGGAATCCCGGCGGAGGTGCGGTTGGGTATCGGCGTCGAACGCTGGGACTTCACGAAAGGGATCGTGGAGCGTTTCCTCGCGCTCGAGACGCTGTTCGAGAAATACCCGAAATGGATCGGCCGCCTCACGTTCCTGCAGATCGCCGCGCCCTCGCGCAGCAAGCTGCCCGCCTATCAGACCCTGCAGCAGCACACGCTCAGCGAAGTGGATCGCATCAACGCGCGCTTTGCTACCGACGGCTGGCGCCCGATCGTGCTCGTCGGGGAGCACCAAGATCCCGCCCAGGTGTTTGAACTGTATCGAGGCGCGGATTTCTGTCTCGTCAACAGCCTCCATGACGGCATGAACCTCGTCGCCAAGGAATTCGTCGCGGCGCGGGACGACGAGGACGGGGTGCTCATCCTCAGTACTTTCGCCGGAGCGTCGAGAGAACTCGTCGAAGCGCTGCTGGTCAATCCATTCGACGTCTCCGAGACAGCGGCCGCCATCGTCGCGGCACTCGACATGCCGCGCGATCAGCGCCGCAAGCGCATGCAGCTCATGCGGCGTACGGTCTCAGAGAGTAACGTCTATCGCTGGGCTGGCCGGATGCTGATGGATGTCGCGCGTATCCGGCAGCGCCAGTCATTGCAGGACTGGATGGTGACCGAATGACCGTACTCATCCGCCGCGGCTTGTGGGTCGCCGCGCTCGGCGTTGGCGCGCTCGTCTCCTCCCTCGCCGCCGCCGACCCCGCGCCGTTCGATCTCGCCGGTCCGGAACTCGAGGTGACGGTCACGCGCGCCGGCACCACGCTGCCTATCGGCGCGGTGCCGAACCTCGCGCCCGGCGATCGGCTCGCGATCCGAGCCGAGCTGCCGCCGGACCAGTCGGCTCACTATCTGCTGGTCACCGCCTTCCTGCGTGGTGCGACCAATCCACCGCCCAAGGACTGGTTCTATCGCTGCGAGACCTGGCACGGCGCCTGCGCCGCGCATGGTCAGACGGTCGTGGTACCGGCGGATGCGCAGCAGGTGCTGCTGTTCCTCGCCCCTCAGACGGGCGGCGATTTCCGAACCCTGGTGGGAGCGGTACGCGGCCAGCCGGGTGCCTTCGTCCGCAGCTCGCAGGACCTCAACCAGGCCTCTCTCGATCGCTCCCGTCTCGATCGCTATCTGGCAGCGGTCCGCGCGCTCGACCTCGGCGACCGCGCCCGGCTCAAGACCGCGGCCCCTCTGCTCGCACGCAGTCTCGCCATCAAAATGGACGACAAATGCCTCGATAAAATCCCGGAGCTACAGGCGCCGTGCCTGATGCAGGGCGGTAATTCGCTGATCCTGAACGACGGTCACAGCACCTCGATCGTCGAGGCCCTGACCGCCGGGCCGGCAGCGGATCTTGCGATGCAGGCGAGCTACACGCCTAAGCTCGGCTATGGCTACGACAGTCCTTACGTAGCCTCGATCCTCGACATCGCGCGCCTCATGACCTCGTTCGACACCGCGCAATACCAGTACATTCCGGCGCTCGCTGCCGTGCACGGAGATCGCATGTCGCTGGCGCTGAATTCTCCGCCGTCGTTCCATGATCCGAAGTCGGTGCTCGTCACGGCGCTGCCCGCCGTCGAGCCCGCCCAACCTCCGCCACTTCATGCGGTGGATCCCAAACAGATCTACTGCGCCCGCAAGACCGAGCTCGTGCTTCCGGTCGAAGGCGCGCCGCTCGCCTTTTCGACGCAATTCGCGCACCAGATGCACCTGCATGTCGCGGATAAGAACGGCGTCAGCATCGACCTGCCGGCGGACGCCGACCCCGAAAGCGGCGGCTTCCGGGTCGATACCTCACCGATGACGCGCGCACACTTGGGCGACGGAGTCCGGGCAAGCTTGCGGGGCGAGTGGGGCTTCGGCGACTACCAGGGACCGACCTTCCAACTATGGAATTCCGCCGCCGCGGGCTGGAGCCTGCCGACGGCCGAGGATGGTGCGCTGATCGTCGGTCGTGAAGACACCATTCACCTTCGGGCGGGCGACACGAGCTGCCTCGATAAGCTCGTCGTGCGCGACTCGAGTGGCCAGGAGTTGAAGCCGGAGTGGAAGTCGCTCAACCCTAACGACCTCGAGGTAAAACTACCGCTCAAGGATGCGAAGCCGGGTCCGCTGACGCTGCTCGTGGAGCAGTATGGCTCGGACACGCCGCAGCCCATCGCGCTCCAGGCTTTCGCCGACGCCGGACATCTGGACCGGTTTATCATTCATGCGGGCGACAACCAGGGCGTACTCCAGGGCGCTCGACTCGATCTCGTGGCGCGCCTCGAGTTGAAAGGCGTCGACTTCCTGCCGGGCACTCTCAGCACCGCCGCGGCCGGTGATACGCTCACGCTGGCGGCGGCGGCGCCCGCGGGGACAGCGTTGCCTCCACCCAGTGTCGATCTCAGACCCGGCGAGTCGCTGCGCGCGCGAATCACTCTCAAGGACGGTCGAGTCTTGAATCTCGACACGCTCGTCGCTCCCCGGCGCCCGGCCGTGAGCCTGATTACAGAGAACATCGAGCCCTCCGTCTCGGCCGCCGCGAGTCACGTACAGCTCAACGATAAGCATGACTTGCCCCAGGATGCCCGCCTCCGCTTCTCGCTACGCGCCGTCTCGCCGGCGATCTTTACGCGCGATGAGACCATCGACGTGGCGACGACCGATCAGGCGTTCTCGGTCACGCTACGCGTCGGCGCCGGCATCACCCTCGAAAACGCCAAAGTGGCGCTTGCGACGCTCGACCCCGCGAGCGCTTTCGGCGGGTCCGCGGCCGGCCCGCTGCAGTTCCGCGCCACCATCGGGGGCGTGAGCGGCGACTGGCAGCCCCTAGTTACGCTGGTGCGCTTGCCGGCGCTGAAAGATCTGCTGTGCCCGGGGACCCCTGACCTCGCCTGCAAACTGTCAGGGTCGAACCTGTTCTTGATCGACGCGGTGGCGAGCGATGCGGGATTCACCCATGCGGTCGAAGTGCCAGATGGTTTCCCCGGCGACTCGTTGCCCGTGCCGCATCCGGTAGGCGGCGATCTGTATCTCAAGCTCCGCGACGACGTCACGGCCATCGACAGAGCCTCGGTGCCGATCACCTCGATTGCGCCCGCAGCCGTGCCCGCTACGGCCGCCGGTACGGCCGCGGGACCCGCGCCGGCACCGCCCGCGCCAGCGGTCGTCGCGGACTCCGCGCCCTCTTCCGCACCCGCACCCGCGCCCGCGCCCGCGCCCGCGCCCGCGCCCGCGTCAGCGCCCGCGTCGGCGTCGGCGGCGCCGACACCTAGTGCCACCGCGCCACCCGCGCCGCAGTCGAACGCCGCAGAGGATCGTCCAGCGGGGCTGTGACGCGGTCGTTTAGTGTCGTCGAAGGCATGCGAGAATCTTCCGGGCGACCGTGACTGGGGAGATCTCGCTTGCATCGATTTCGAAGGACGGCGCTGATCGTAACCACGATTGTCATGACCCTCGGCGTCGGCGCCGCGGTCCTGGATTTCGAACGTAACCCGGTACGTACCCACCCCACCGCGGCCGCGAGTGCGAGCGGCCCTCAGAAGATCATCGTCAAGTTGATGCCGGCCGCAGCCGCTGTCGGCAGCGCTGCGCTGCCGTCGATTTCGGAACGCCTGTCCGGGCTCGCGAGCCGCACCGGGCTAGGACTCGCTGGTTACCGCAGCATCACTCGCCGGATGCACGTGATCCAGGTCCAACCCGCAGTCAGCGGCGAATCCATCGCGCAGACCTTGGCGCGGCTGCGCGCCGATCCCCAGGTGGAATACGCCGCCATCGACCAGATGCGCTATATCCACAGCGTCCCGAACGACCCGCTGTATCCCTCCGTGAGCCCGCTCACGAATCCCGGGCAGTGGTACCTGATGCCAAGCTCGGCGACGACGCCCGCGGCCGTGGATGC